>Ga0326728_10002248_pt1 | contig 64984 bp, 40 predicted proteins | sample MB3enrmetagenome_FD_207602 | JGI IMG/M metagenome (GOLD analysis project Ga0326728, IMG submission 207602) | Lab enriched peat soil microbial communities from McLean, Ithaca, NY, United States - MB31MN | ecosystem: Environmental > Terrestrial > Soil > Wetlands > Peat | place: USA: New York...
GACGTCCATGCCCACCCCGCGCCCCGAAACCGCCGTGACCTGTTTGGCCATCGAAAAACCCGGAAGAAAGATCAGGTTGAAAACTTCCTTTTCGGAGAGCGCGGTATCCGGCGCGATGAGCTGCTTTTCGATGGCTTGCGCCCGAATGGCGGCCACGTCCAGCCCCCGCCCATCGTCGGCGATGCTCACCACCACGTTCGATCCGGTGTGAACGGCGCTCAAACGGACGGTGCCATGCCGCGGTTTTCCGCTCCGCTCGCGCTCGCCGGGCGGCTCGATGCCATGATCGATGCTGTTGCGGATCAAGTGCACCAGCGGATCGCCGAGTTGATCGAGCACCGTCTTATCCAGCTCCGTCTCGGCGCCTTCGGTGACCAAGTCGATTTGCTTGGCGAGCTCCGCCGAGAGATCGTGTACGAGGCGCTTGAAGCGGCTGAAGGTGCGGCCGATGGGCATCATGCGAATGCCCAGCACGCTGTCCCGTAGCTCCGCCACGAGGCGTTCGATCTCCTCCACCGGAGCTGCCAGCTCCGGCGAATCGCTGTGCGCCGCCGCCTGCGCCAGCCGCGATTGGTTCATCACCAGCTCGCCCACCAGGTTTACCAGGCGGTCCAGTTTCTCCGATGGCACGCGGACGGTCGAATCGGCGGCTTGTGCCTTTCGGGACGGTTCGGCAACGCTTTGGGCAGACCGCACCTTCTCCGTTGGCGCGGCTCCGGCGGCGGCAGGCGTCTTTTCAATCTCGATCCGGCTCCCGTCCTCCACAAAAATGAATACGTCGCGGATGGCGTCCCGGCCGGCATCGCTCGCCAGAGCGATCTCCCACCACAGGTAACAGCAGTCCGGCTGGATCTCGTCCAGCGCGGGCACCCGGTCGGCGTGCCCGGTTACCTGGCAGGGGCCCAGCGCGCGCAGTCCGTCAAGCAGCCACGCCGGGTTGGTCCCGCCGATCATCAGGTCAGGATTGGGGTGGAAGCGGATCCGCCAGTTCGACGGCGTCGCCGCCGCGGCTTGGGGGTGGGCCGCAAGATTCATCTGCCTGGGCTCGGCTAGCTCCACACGGCCACGGATGGACCGTTCGGCGTCCCGATCCGTCTGTTCCGCAATGCGGGAGGCTTGGCCTTGCGAAAGGGCCTGCAAGGCGGCGACGATGCGTTCGCCGGCTTCGCCCGCTGTCTCGCCATTTTCGGAACCGGCTAGCAGCACTTTGATATGGTCGCGGGACGCCAGGATCAGTTCCGTCAGTTCGCGCGAGCACGGCGTCAGGCCGTCGCGCACGCGGTCGAGCACCGTCTCCACGTGATGCGTAAAGCCGGCGGCTTCGTCGAAACCGAACATGGCGCCCGAGCCCTTGATGGTGTGGAAGGCACGATACAGCCGGTTCACCGCCTCTCGGTCGTCCGGGTGCTCGTCGAGACCTAGCGCAATTTCCTCGATCTGCTCCAGCAGGTCGTCCGCCTCCAGGAGAAATGTGCCGGCGGCATTCGGCTGCTGTGTCATTTCAAGAACCTCTTGGCCACCGCGACCAGCTGATCGGCGCGGAACGGCTTCACAATCCAGCCGGTGGCGCCGGCGGCCCGGCCCTCTTGTTTTTTCCTCTCCTCGGATTCGGTGGTGACCATGACGATGGGGAGGTATTTGTATTGCGTCAGTGCGCGCACCCGGCGGATCAGTTCGATTCCGTCGAGATTGGGCATATTTAGATCGGTGATCAGCATCTGAACCGGTGCGCCGGGCAACCGCGCCAGCGCGTCTTTCCCATCCACGGCTTCAATTACTTTGTATCCGGCGTTCTCGAGCGTGAAGGCGATCATCTGCCGCATGCTGGGCGAATCGTCGGCGGTCATGATAGTTGCTGGCATGGCTCACTCGTTCCTTGGCCCGGAGAGCACTTCCGGAGAGAGACCCAGCGCGGCGCAGGTCCGCAACACTCCCTCCGAAAGGGCCGTTATGGAAAATGGCTTGCCGACCCCCTGTGCCGAGCGGCGGGCGGCGCAAAGCAACTGGATGGCGGTGAAATCGCAAGACTCTACTCGGGACAGATCCACGGCTGGCGCGGCCTGTTCTTCGATTAGCCGGCCCAGTCGACTGTAGAGCGCGGCGGCGGCATAGGTATCCACCACGCCGGCGATTCGTAACAGGCCGTCGGCGCTTGTTTCCATGATTGGTTCAGAAGAGTTCAACGTTGTCTCCCAGTTCGTCGTCTCCCGCCGGTGCGGGCGCCGGCGTGGGCCGATCCACGCACGGACTGGCGTTGTTGTCGTCCATGGTTCCGTTTCCCGGTGCACTGGCTCCGGGGCGCGCCGGTTCGGCGCCACCCGTTATGCGCCGGTGGACCTCGCGTTCGCTGGCGATGGTGTACCGCCCGCCGAGAGCTGGCGCGGCGCCGGCCACCGGCAGCGTCTTGCGCGAGGACGCGACGCTCCGGACGGCGGCGGCCACGCTTCCCCGCAGCTCCGCTACATCCCTTTCCATGGCGGAGAGAAATTCGAGACTGACGTGCGCCCGCTCGAGCCTGGACTCCTGCTGGCCGGCCTGGTCCCCGGCGGATTCCATTGTTTGGCGGAACTCATTCTGAACACTGCCCAGCCGGTCGAGCCTTTGCCGGAGTGCCGCGTTCGTATCGGTGTCCTGGTTCACGGGCGCGGCGCACTCGGCTGCGTTCCGGGATATGTTCTCGATCGCCCCCACCGTCTCTTTGACCAGCGCGGTGGACTCTTCGAACACTCCATGAACGTGCATCGAAAGGATCTCCAGGGTGCGGCCGGCACCCCCCAGCAGACTGGTCTTGACAATGGCGTTGAGCGCCTGCAAATGCATCTGCTGGTTAATCTCCTCCACCTCGGCCAGGTGACGCGACAGAATCGCCGCGGCGCCCATGACTCGGGCGGATGTTTCACCCGCCCGCGCGCACAACTGGCGGCCGCGAACGCGCAGTTCCTCGATTTTTAAGAAGGCCGCCCGCAGTTCCTCCATCGGATCCCTTCCCGCGTCGGGGCCTTTGCTTCCGCCCCCGCGCCCGACGCCGGCAAACTGAGCGATGATTCCCACCAGGAGGCGCGTTTCCTCGGCCAATCCCGCGAACGCCCGCTCCAGTTGCCTACGGGAAGAGGAAATCTCCTCCACCACCAGGTCCAGTTGCCCCGCCTGCACCGGCAGCACCTGGTCGCGGTATTCGGGGAGAGCATCGCCCACGGCGGCTTCGATATGTTCCAGCTTTTGCCTCACAATATCGCCGAACTGGAGGTGATAGACCGCCTCGCCGGCATGCGTGGCAATGCGGGCGGTATGACGCTCGGCTTCTTGTAATACCGTCCAGGACCGATCGAGCACGCTCTCGACGCGCTCCGAGGTCTGCCGCACCGCCGCTTCCGCCTGCGCGGTCAGCTCACCGAGCCCCGCCAGGCTTGTCCCTATCGCGCGGCCTAGCTGTTCCGATTCGGCGCGCGCCGATTCCGCTTGTTCGGCGATTGTCTCCCCCAACGTTCTCACTCTGCCCGCCAGTTTGCGGAGCTCGGTTACGAATGTGTCGAAAGCCCGCTGGCTGGCCCCGCTGCGCGCGCTTTCCACCGCAAAACCGTATCCCGAGACGTCGAGGAGGCTGGCGACGCGCTCGATCTGCCGGCCGTGGGCGCGCAACCGGCCCATCGCCTCGCAGCCGTGTTCGAGCATCCGGGCTCTCCCCTCGGCCTCGCTCAAGTCCCCCTGCAGCTCTCCGAGAAAGCGGTCCGCCAGGCCGCCCGCGCCGGCAAGCCGGTCCTCGCCAAGAACGTCCCGTACGGAAGCGACCTGTTCGCGCGTTCCACGACTCAGCTCCATGGCGCCCGCATGCAGCGCCTTCAGATCGTTCGAGAGTTGCACGAATTCCGGTTCGGTGCGCCGTCTGATTTCGGCGGTGGAAGCCGCCAGCTCCGTAAAGAGCCGCTCCGGTGGCGGTTGACGCAGCCGCGCCCTGACTTGCCCGAGCCGCCACGGAAATCGCCCCCGGCTATGGTTGCCGGAGATGTTTCTGGCGGACGCCTTTTGCCGCGGTTCATCCGGGGGGGGCAGTTAGCTTCCTACGCTCCATACAATCGGCTGAAACTGAATTAGGTTTTTAGTTGGGACAAACGTGTGCCGAGTTCGTCGGTCTACCCCCTGGACAGCGTCAGGGGTCGCGAGTCCGCCTTTTCTCAAGGTCAATCTACTTATCGGTTCGGCGGCGGATTCTTTAGAGAAAATCTAAAGGTGCTTAGCGGTTTCGCTGGCCATCCAAGGCCCGCGCGGGCAGCGACAGTCCCGATGAACGATTCCGCAAGCCGTTCGCGGACTTTTGTTTTTAAACGTCTCTGGCTCCTGCACACCTCTGCCCGGACTGAACGGGGTAAGGCGCCTGCTTCCCTGCTGTGCCAAAACTGTGTCCGAACCTCAGGTATTGAAGCCGCCTGGGCTCCCTCTTGAGCGAAGAGCAGATTCCCCAGGTTGTTGTAATTGTCAAGGTTGGCGAAAAGCGATGAACCCCTTGGAAAGGATGATTCTCCTTGACACGCAGGAGGTCACAGATTCGAGTTCTGTCGAGCCCACCATTCCAATCCGCCGACGAAATTGTCAGTATTCTTTTTCTCGTTCGAACCTGACTTCGCCCCACGGCCGGCATCCAAAAATAGAAACAATTCGCCTCCGGCAGCGTCTGACATTCATATGCAGTCGCTGTGGCACGATTACTTCCACACACTCGGCGCGACGCTGTTGCGCGGACGCCTGCGCGATCCGGTCACGTTCATCGCCGTGGCCCTGGTGGTGCCGGGCTCGGGACTGGCTGCGTGCTGGTTCCCGGCGATGCGCGCTACCCGCGTGGATCCCGTGGAAGCCCTGCGCTTCGAGTAATGATATTTAGGGCCTCTGCGCAGGATGTGATTCCCGACGTAACGCTACAACCGCGCATCGCGCGGAGTCCGGCCTAAAACAGCTGCATTTTCACCCGCACGACTTGCGGCTTGTTATGGAACATGAGGCCGCGGTCGGTCTCGTCGCCGTTCCATAGTCGCGCGGGCTTCCAGACGCCGTCGTTGAACGTGCCCTCCTCCACGGACAGGAACTGGCTGTGCATCCACGGTTTTTTCCCCGAAAGATGGAAGATCACGCTCGCATCGACGCCCGTGACCAGAAACTCGTCGGGGCCGAGTTGCGCTACCAGAGCGGCGCCATGCGCGTCCTTGGTGCCCGGCGCGCGGACGCCGTCGTACTGCGGAAACCCGTAGGCCACGGTCGCTTGCCAGCCACCGAAATCCAGTTCCTGGCTAACCTCTCCGGGCTCCTCGACGGTGGCTTTCACTTTCCCTGCGAACTCCAGTTCCGCGATCTGCTGGGCCATGGGAGCGATGACGGCGAAGTTCTGCTTGTGCGCGGTCCACGATTCGCTGGCGATGATATTCCATCCGGAGTCGTCCACGCCGAAGGGCGCAAAGCCGAGCGTGCCTTCGCCCAGCGCATAGAACAGCCACTTGCCGAAGCTATTCGTGCGTGCGATCTCCGGAATTAGTAGTGGATTGTCGGGACGGTTGTAGGCCTTAATGACATCTCGAACGAAGCCGGAATCGTCGCTGTAGATATCCGGCGCAACCGCGTCGATAGCCGGCGCAAGGGCCCGCCAAAGACCCACCAGCTTCCGCACCGCGCCGCCGCTCGGATAGCCGATGCCAGGCTGGTCCATTTGCCGCTGCGCGAGTTGCTGCGGCGGGTAGTCCAGCCACACATTCATGTAACAAGGAATCGCAAATTCGCGCTTGCCCGCCTCGGCGATCTCATTGATATATTTCGCCTGGTGATACGCCTGGAAGATCTCGTCGGCATCCGCGCCGAAAACGTCGCTCCAGGTGCCCGACTGTTTGCCCGCCGCGTTCAGCAGATCGGCCGGAACCGGCCCGGCAAATTTCTGATTGGAGGCCGCCGAATAGTCGCGAACGCTGCCGATATTGCCTGATTCATTCTCCACCTGAATCAGTATCACGGTGTGCCTCTCGCCATCGATCTGACGCAGATGGCGCATCAGTTCGACGAAGGCGGCTTTGTCCGCCTCCAGTGTGTTCCGCGACATGGGCGACAGCACGTCGATCGGCTCGCCATCCTTGCGGATCACGCGCGGAAAGCGCGCCACATTGGTCTTCACCCAGCTCGGCGCGTAGTGCATGTTGCCGTTCTTCCAGGTGCCGAACCACAGCAGAACCACGCGCAGATCGTGTGCGCGGGCGCCCTTCACGATCGCGTCGATATTGGTGAAATCGAACTTGCCGGGCTGCGACTCGAACTGCTCCCAGTAGATCGGCGCCTCGATCGTATTGGCATGCAGGTCGGCCATCGAGTTCCAGACCCGCGGCAGTTCCGAGGGCCACGCGCTGGAATTGTGAATCTGTCCGCCCAAAATCAAGAACGGTTTACCATCCACCAGCAGCGCGCTGCGCCCGTTGTTGTGGACTATCCGCGGGGCCTCAGCCGACAGCGCGGGTAAACATGCAGCGGACAGCAGCGCACCCGCCGTCGTTAAGAGGCGAATCGGAAACCAACGCGAAACGGCCGAATTGCTCATCGAACCTCCAAAACCCACCAAGGGCAAATGAAATCTCAGCATATGCGCCTCCCGGGTGCCTTGCAAGGGCGTCGCGCCGGCGACTCTACTCCGCCGAGCTGTTCTCGAAGGACCTTGTTCTCTTCGCGGGCGGAGTGCGGCGGCGTGCTACCGAGTAGGCTCGGGCGCTTGGATGGTGACAACCCGGTCCGCCGCAACGTCCCGCAGGATTGTCTTCTCTCCCCACGGCCAACGCACCGTAATGGTATCGGCGCGCGCGGTTTCGCCCAGCCCGAAATGCAGGCGCAGGTCGTTCTGTGACAGGTACCCGCCGCCGCTGCGAAGCTCATCCACTTGCGTGCGGCCGCCGGAGAAGACCGTCACGCGCGTCCCCATGACGGTACGCCCGGTGCCGGCCAGCTTGACCAGCAGCCAATGGCCGGGCGCCCGGCGAGCCTGCTTCCACAGGGAAGGCGGCTCGTTCTGGTTATTGATGAGGACCTCCAGCGTGCCGTCGTTATCGATGTCGCCCACCGCCAGACCCCGCGCCGAATGGCGGGCCAGTATGGCGCCGCCCGCGCTCTCCGAGATGTCGTCGAAAGTGCCTTTGCCAGTGTTGTGGTAAAGAATCGCGCGATCGCGGAATTTGATATCGATACCGAGTCGGTCGATCTCCGGGAAGACGTGGCCGTTGACCAGCAGCAGGTCCTTCCAGCCATCGTTGTCAAAATCGAAGAACACGCAGCCCCAGCTTACAAAGCGGGTGTTGCGTCCCAAGCCGGCGGCGACCGTAACGTCCTCGAACTGGCCGTCGCCGGTGTTGCGGTAGAGCGTCTCGCGCTCGTCGGAAAAGTTGGTGCGAAAAATGTCGGGGCGGCCATCGCCGTCGTAATCCGCGGAGGTCGCTCCCATGCCGGAGAGCGCCCGCCCATTCTCATCGAACGCCACTCCGCGCAGCATGCCCTCCTCGGTAAAGGTCCCGTCTTTCTGGTTGACGAACAGCAGAGAGGGCGTTTGATCGCAGGCGACGTAGATATCGGGCCAGCCGTCGTCATTGACATCCAGTACTAGAACGCTGAGCGCATACCGGTCCTTCACCTTGGCAATGCCGGAGCGCTCCGAAACATCCTCGAAGGTGCCGTCGCCCTTGTTGCGATAGAGCAGGTTGGTATCGAAGGGCAGTCCGCGGGGGCCGCAGTTGACGGGCATGCCGCGATAGAAGCAGTAAGGGTTGGCGCCGGGTTTCGGGGTGGTGGCGAAATCGAATTTGACGTAGTTGGCGACGAACAGATCCAGGCGCCCGTCGCCATCGTAATCCAGAAAGGCGCAACCGGTGTTGTAGCGCGTGCGGTCCTGCAAGAGATTGGCTTTGGCGGTCACGTCTTCGAAGCGCTTGCCATTCACGTTGCGATAGAGGTGATTCTGGCCCCAGTAGGTGACGAACAGATCGGTGTAACCATCGTTGTCAAAGTCGCCGGCGCAGACGCCTTGACCCCAACCGGAAGATGTGAGGCCCAACTGGGCAGTGACGTCCGTGAAATGCCCGTTGCCGTCGTTGTGATACATGCGGTTGGTGCCGCCTGCGCCGGAGACTATGAAGATGTCCACCAGGCCGTCGTTGTCGTAATCGATGAAAGCGACGCCGCTGCCGGTGGTTTCGATGATGTACTCCTTGGTCTTGTCGCCGCCGTTGGGGAACGGCTGGGTGAGGCCGGCTTCTTTGGCGATATCGCGGAATTGCGGCGGCTCGCCCGCGGTGCTCAACAGCGCCGCGGCGGAGATGAGCGCCACCACCCTCACTTGCCGGCCTGCTTCTCGCCGAGGCGTTTGAGAAAATCGCTGAACTCCCCTTCCGGCGGATGTTGCAGCTTTTCGATCTCCTGCTGTTCCTCTTTGGCCTTATCGATCTGGCCCGAGTTGCGATACGCCAGCATCAGATTGTAATGGGCGGCTTCGTTGCGGGAATCGAGCTTGACCACTCGTTCGAGCAGTGGGATGGCTTCGGCATACTGCTTCGCCTGCACCCGTATCTTGCCGACGGCGAGCGCCGCTTCGGCAAAATCGGGGCTGAGCTCCAGCGCCTTCGCGAAATGCGGCAGCGCTGCCGCGGGTTGGTTCTGCGCGTTCAAAATCTGACCGATTTGAAACTCGGCGGCGGCATCGCCGGGATTGAGCGCCAGCTCCGCCTCGAACTCTTTGCGCGCCTGAGACAGCGCCTCCGGATCGTGCGATTCGAGCAGCATGGCGCGGCCGAGACGGAAATGCAGATTGAGGGCTTGTGGATTCTTCGCGATGGCCTTGCGATATTCCGAGACCGCATCCGAGAACCGGTTTTGCGTTTCGAATACCTCCGCGGAAAGCTGGTTGACGCGGTAAGACGCGGGTGTCTTCTCGAACATGCGGCGCGTGGTATCGTTGAACGCCCGCATGTAAAGCTTGGCGGCCAGGTAGAGCACATCGGCATCCGCGGGATACTTCGCCTCCAGGCGGATTGCCACGGGAACAGCCTTATCCGTATCGCCGAGACTGGTGTAGCACTGCGCCAGGGCCAGGCCGGCGAGCCGGGCGAGGTCGGGATCCGCTGTGTCGGCGAAATTGGCGGGGAGGTCAGGAAGGGCATCCGAGCAGTGTCCGGCTCCGGCGCGTGCCAGGGCGAGAAACGTGCGGGCGTGTTCATCGGCAGGGTGGCTTTTGACGGCATCCTGGAGCAGCCGGCAGGCTTCGACATAATGTCCCTGCTGGAACGCGGCAATGCCTTGTTTGGCGGCATCGTCGGCGGCATTATCGGCCGCCTGGAGCGGCAGCGCGAGTGCCAGCGCCGCCGTGAGCAACCACTTAGTGGCCGGCATCATCGAGCATCAGCTCCGTGTTGGAAAATCGATGCCGGTTAAGCCCCTCGTAGTAGCGGAACGCCAGCAGCGGGGGTAGACCGGGAGCGATCAGTTTCAGGGCAGCGACGCGTTCCGAAGGTGTGGCTGTCAACTCCACCACCCGCCCGGAAGCCGCAATCTCTTTGGTCATGGCGGCCACATCCGCGCTGGCCGCCATCATGAGACACACAATGGGGATCATTGGATTTCCAACTCCTTCAAGGCCCGCTCGGCGGTTCGATTGCCGGGTTTGCGAGCCAGCAGTTCTTCGATGGCGGCGCGCGCCTTCTCGCGGTTGCCCATGCGCAGCCAGGTTCTCGACAGGTTCAGGTATAGCAGATCTTCGTCGGGCGCGACTTGGATTCCGTAACGCAGGGCGGCGACCGCGTCGTTCATCTTGCCTGTCCTGGCGTAAAGGACGGCCAGGTTGTTGATCGCCGATGCATCGTCCCGGCGGATCGAAATCGCCTGCTCAAACAATTGTCGGGCTTCCTCGGAGCGATCGCTCTTGGCCAGCAGCAGTCCCAGCTTGTTGGCGGCGTCACCGCTGCGCGGATCGGCGGCCAGCGCCCGGCGGTACAAGCGTTCGGCCTCGGCGGGATTATCGAGTTTTTCCTGCATCTGGCCGGCATTCACGAGCGCGTAGGAAAGATCGGGACTGAGCGCCAGCGCGCGCTCGTAGAGCCGCAGCGCTTCCCGCCGGTTGCCGGCGGCCGCTTCGACGCCGCCCAGGTCGTTCCATGCTTCCACCAGTTCCGGGTCCAGTCTGGTGGCGCGTTCCAGCGCCTGGCGCGCTGGGGCAAGCCGCTCGGCTTCCAGATGCACCCGGCCGATCGCCAGCAGGATCTTGGCGTTGGTCGGGGAACGGAGCGACGCCTCCTCCAGGTATGGCAGTGCGCGTTCCGGGTACCCGGCCATCAGCATGGCGCCGCCGATCTTGTAATAATCGCGCGTGGGCTTGCCGTGGAATATACCGTTGAACGGCAGCGCGCGCTTATCCGGACCGGCGGAGTCGATGCCGCGCAGATCGGATTCGACCTGCGACGCTTCGGGCGCCTCGGCGTAGATCTTGCGGATGCGGCCCGCAGTGTCGATGAGCATCCAGAACGGCGTAGCGAGGTCGGCACGATAGTCAAACAGGTAGCGGCGAAGAATGGCGTAGGCCGCGGCCAGGTCGGCGGGAGCGGCGCGCAGGTCCAGCAACTGAGTGGCCGGAATGCGCGGCAGCGATTCGCCCGCATGCAATACCACCAGCGCGGGCCCTTGGCGCTTCTCAGGCAGCGGAACGGGTTCGCGCAGCCAGGTGGTGAACAGGCGCGAACGGTTGTCGGCTTGGATCGGCCCTCCCTGGGGTAAGTGCACGCGCGTCTTGAAGGGCCGGGCGCGAAACTCGGCCGATCCTTCGGTGACTTCATACAGACACCCGGCGGCGAGTGGGGGCAAGTCCTGAACCAGGCCCGACGGCCACACGATGCGTGCTTTCCCGGCGCGGGCGCGATCGCCCAAACCGAAATAGACGCGCTTGGTGTGCTCGGAAAGGTAGGCCGACCCGGCCACCACCCACTTCACCTGGCCATCCACCTCGATGCGCGCCCCCACGGCGTCGCGGTTTGACTGGGTGCCGCGCAAGGCAAACGCGATCCGCCGGCGCCCGGTGCCGCACAGGTTCTGGAACACGCGGATCTGCGGCCCCAGCCGGTTTTTGACCACCAGGTCCAGACATCCATCGCCATCGAGATCGAGCAGAGCGAAAGCACGGCTGTCCTGCTCCAGATCGATTCCGCTCGCGCCCGAAAAATCATAGTAGTGACCCGCGCGCCGCACATAGAAGACGTTGGGCTCGGGGCCGGCCCAACTGAAATCTTCGCGGATCAACTGGTTGATCGCGTTCCAGCCGTTTTCGTAGGCGGCGGTGCGCGCGGCGCGGGACGGCGATTTCCCCACCACCTGGCGATAGAAGTAGCTCATCAGGTCGGTGCGGCTGTTATTAGTCAGCATGCCGCAGGCGATGTAGATCTCCGGCGTTCCGTCGTTGTCGAAATCGCAACCATCGCACGACCAGGACCAGTGGCCCATTTCAATGCCCTCGGAATCGCCAGTGTAGGTGAACGTGCCGTCGCCCTGGTTGTGAAACAGCGAGTTGCCTTTCACATGGCGCCGATAGACGTCGCGGAGCGCCGGATCCTCCTTGACCGGGCCGAACGCCGGATCGTTGACAATTCTCTGGCCGCAGGCGCTCCACATGTTAGAGACCAGCAGATCGGGGCGCCCGTCGCCATCGTAATCGAGCCACGCCGCGCTCATTCCCGGGCCGGGGTCCTCCACCGCGGCCTCGGCCGCCACATCGCGGAAGTGCCCGTTGGTGTTGCGGTACAGGTTCTTGCGCCCGAAATCGTTGGCCACGAAAAGGTCCGGCCAGCCGTCGCCATTGTAGTCGCACCAGGCGGCGGCGAAGCTGAAGCGGCAATTGTTGTGGTCCATGCCGGAGGATACTGTCACATCTTCAAAGCACGGCGGGTCGCGATCCAGGCAGTTGCGGAAAAGGAAATTCGGCGGTCCGTTTTGCGCGTCGTGATAGGGGTTTGGATAGCGATATTGGGCCTCGCTCTGGAAATACACGTAGGTACAGAAATACAGATCGAGGCGGCCATCGCGGTCGTAATCCGCGGCGGAGACGCCGGTGAACGTCCCCTGGGGCGCGTTGGCAAAACGGAACGCGCCGGGCAGGGGAGTGAAGCCGCCCTTGCCATCGTTCAAAAAGAGCATGGGCTGCGTGGGGCGGACGAGCACCAGGTCCTGCCACCCCGAATTGCGCAGATCGACGAACAGCGCGCAGGTGGTGTCGTCGAGTATGTCGAGCCCGAATTCCTTGGAGACGTCGCGGAAGCGGCCGGTCCCATCGTTCTTATATAGGCGGTTGGGCAAGCCTCCGGCCTGGCAGACGTAGATCTCGTCCAGCCCGTCGTTATCCACGTCGGCGGCGGCGATTCCATTTTCGCCGTAGACGTCCAAGCCGCAGGCCGGGTCGAGACGGGACCGCCAGTAGGGGACGCCGTTGGCGAGCTGGTCGTGAAATGACGAAACGCCGGCGAATGCGGCTGCGGTTACATCGCGAAAAAACGGCGCCTCCGACCAGGTGAGGACTTCCCACAACGGCTCCAGGTGCGCGATCGCTTGCTCTTGCCACGCCAGCTTCCAGGCCCCGACTCGATGCTCCAGATGGCCCGCATTGCGGCTGCGGATATCGTACCGGACCAGATCGCCCGGAAGCGCGTAGAACACCGCCCGGCGAACCGATCCCAGGGAAGCGCGCCACTGCTTCCACCCGGCGGCGGGGTCGCCGCCCTTTGCGAAAACGGCCTCCGCGACGCCGGGTGCGATGTTCCGGTAAGAGGCGGGAGCCGGAGAGGAACCGCCGCAGTCCGGGGTGAACGCCAGTTCGCCAGCAGGGACCGCGGATGCCAGCCGCTTTTCGATCTCCATGGCGGTCTTTTCGCCGGGAAATTCGTCGCTACCAGGCTCGGCGAATGCCAGCGCGGAGGCGTAGGGTGGCTCGCGCAGGAACTTCACGGCGAACGGAGCAGCGGCGTGCGCCCTTGAGACGAACCACGGCAAGGCAGTACAGCCGGCCAGAAAGGAGCGGCGCTTCATGGGAGCGTCGGCTCCTTGGCCGGCGCCGCGGGCACGGTGTTGGTTTCCGGCGCGGTCAGCCGCTCGTGCTCGGACCGCTCCGCTTTGGCGCGCTCGGGCTCGCCCAGCCTGTCGTAGGCGCGCGCCAGTTGGAAATGCGCCGCCGCCACCCGCGGATTGAGCGCAATGCTGCGCGACAACTCCGCCGCGGCTTCCTTCCACTCGTGCTTCTTGAGGAGCTGAACTCCGAGCTCGAAATGCGCTTCCCAGTAACTGTCGTCGAGCTGGATCGATCGCCGCAGTTCAGCTTCGATTACGGCCGGATCCCCCGCCGCCGCGCTCAGGGCCTTGGCGTGCAGGCAAGCAGCCAGGTTGTTGCGCGGCTCAGCTTGCTCCCACCGGGCGAACGCCGCCACCACCTCGGGAAGGCGATCTCCGGCTTGATCGAGAATCCGCGAGAGAAACACGTACGGCTGTTCCACCGAGGCGTCGATCCGTGTGACCTTGAGAAATGCGTCGATGGCGTCGGCGAAGCGGCGTTGGCCATAGGCGGCGACGCCGTACGCCAACTGGATCTGCGCGTTGTTGGGAAAACGCTGCCGGCCCTGGTCGAGGGTGGCCAGCGCGCCGGTGAAATCGCCGCGCCGCATTTGCACCTGGCCGAGATCGAAGACGTAGGTCCACGCCCGCGGATCGCGTTCCACCGCGTGGCGCAGTTCTGGTACACCTTCCTCCGGCTGGTTGGCAGCTATGTAGGCCTGGCCTAAGAGGTGATGCAGTTCGGCGGTATCGGTTTGCTGGAGCGCCGCGCGGGTCCATTGGATGGCTTCGTGGGCCTCGCCGGCCTGCAGGGAAAGCGCGGCGGCGTGCGCGGCCGCTTGGGAATCGGCGGGCTTGCTGGCGGCATAGAGACGCTCGGCCGCCGCAGCCTTGGCGAAATCGCCGGTTTCCGAGTAGAAAGTGGAGAGAGCGTGTTCCACCACGGGGTTGCCGGAGGCAAGGTCAGCCGCGCGCCCGGCGGCTTCCTCAGCCTGTTGGCGCTCGTTCGCGCGCAGGTAAGTCTGTGCCAGAGCGGCCCACACCACCGGGTTATCGGGTTTCAGGCGGGAGGCCTTTTCCAGGCTCTGCCGCGCCTGCACCAGGTCGTTGCCGTTGAGCGCCAGAAGCCCCTGGCGCAATTCGCCCTCGAAAGATTCCTGAGCGGCTAGCACCCCCGCTACTAAACAGACCAGAACTGGAAGGGACCGATTCACACGAAGCCCATTTTAGGACTAAAACGCCCCCACCGGCGGATACCGGCGGGGGCGCATTGCAGGGGTGTCAGAACATCAGCCGGAGCGAGAACTGTATGTGCCGTTCGGTGCCCGGCAGGGTGCTGGTAATGACTCCAAAGTTCTTATCCTGTACATTGTTGTCGGGGTAATTGAACTGCGGAGTGTTGAGGATGTTCAAGCCTTCGAAGCGGAACTGGGCCCGCCATCTCTCGGTGAATGGGAAGTCTTTGAAGACCGAGAAGTCGAGTGTCTTGGTCGGAGGCGCCCAGTTGCTTTGCAGTCCCAGGTTGCCTTCGGTAATATTGGCTGGCGAGGGGAACGCGCTGACGGGAACTACCGCCGCGGTATTGAACCAGTGGTCGGGCGAACGCCCACCGGCGGGAGCCGCGTTGGGGTTTTGGCCCGGAAGCAGGATGGGGTAACAACTGGACCACACACCCACACAACCGTTGCCGTCAAGCGTGAAGGGGTTACCGGTGTGCAGCGTGAGAATGCCGTTGACTTGCCAATTCCCGAGCAGGGAGCTGGCGACCTTGTTCATATTGTTGCCGAACCTCTTGCCGCTTCCAAACGGAATATCGTAGACAAAATTTGCGACAAAGTTATGGCGAATATCCCAAGGTGCCGATGCGTATCCCTTGGCGAAATTCGTATTGTCCGGCTCGGAGTAGCCGACAGAGCCGCTCAGCGTGGTGCCGGCGTTGGCCAGCGCGTGCCCGTAGGTGTAGGAACCGATGAATTGCAGGCCCGCGGAGAATCGCTTTTCGAGCTTAGTCGTAAGCCCAGCGTAGTTGCCAAAGCCAAAGGACGCAGTTCCGTTCAGGCTCCCGATATATGGCTTGGGCCGCAGTGTATTGCACGTGATCGTCGGATCGGTGGTTGGGTCGTTGGGGCAGTTATTCTGATCCGGCTGTAACAGCGAATGTGCCTGGTGATTGCCGACATATGCCACCTCGAGTGCCATCTGGTGAGGCAGTTCGCGCTGCACGGCAACGTTCCACTTGTGCACCAGAGAGTTGCGGAAATCCGTTGCAAGATCGCGGAAGTTCACGGGAGCGGGCAAGGAAAAGATATTCGACGGGAAACCGGCCTGCAGTCCGTTGCTAAAGTACGGGTTGGTATCGAATTCACCGGAGCCTGCACCCGTGGCGGGCCGCTGCAAGTTCGGAGACTCGTTGAAGGGAACCGATTCGCCGCGGTTCGGATTGCCGCCCTGGTTCTCTTCGCCGCCATAGAAGATGCCGTAACCCAGGCGGAAGACCCACTTTTCCTTCCAGTTGTAAGCGATACCGATGCGCGGTCCGAAATCCAGCTTATCCCACGGAATCAGATATTGGGAAACCTGTCCGACCGACACGTTAACATTGGGGAAGGTGGTGGCGAATCCCGGAGGCAGGGGCGAGTTCTGATTCGGCCCCTTCGGGATGTAAAGCGTCATCGTCTGGATATCGAAGTTCGATTGGCGTGAAAACTTCTCGCCGATCGGCGAGAACAGCTCATAGCGCAAACCGAGACTGAGGGTAAGGTGGGGAGTAACCTTCCAGTCGTCCTGCCCATAGAAGGCGTATGCCTGCTTGGTGGAGGAGATGAAGTTGGTAGTGGACATCTGGCCCCAGTCGATATCGCCCAGCAGGAAAGAAGCCATCGCATCGCCGGTTTGGCCCGAGCCGCCGAGCGCCAAAGTCGGATAGGCGGTCTCCTGCGGGCCGAAATACAACTCGCCGTGCGGATATGGCACCTGGAAGAACGGGAACTGGATGGGGCGGACTTCCGCGCCGAATTTCATGGCGTGGCTGCTGTGATTGATGGAAACGTTCTCGATGAAATCCCAAACGTTGCTGTATTCCTTGGATGGCAGCCAGGAATTGGCACCGATCTGGCTATAGTTGGTGCCGCAATACTGCGTCTGGAATGAGGAATTACAGAACTGAATCTGCGGCAGCCCGCCATTGAGCGTTGTAGTCGGGTCATAGCCGCCGAGTCCCAGGGCCTTGTACTCGTCGGTACCGGAGTTGCCCTGTGTGCGGGCGGTAACCAGGCGGGTAAAGCCGATACGGGTCTCCGAGAGGATGGCCGGCGACCACACGCGGGTCCAGCTCAACATCGCGTTGCGGCTCAGGTCTTGCTCGCTGACGCCCTGAAAGGGCGCTCCGTCGAGCGCGCCGGGTAACGGAGAGATGTTGGCTTTTTCGGTATTGGCCCAGCTCAGGGTACCGTATATCGTATCTTTCTCGGTAACTCTATAATCCACTCTGGTATCGCCCTGGTCGGTGGTTTGCGTTCCGGGAGTAGAGACGAAGTAGTCGTTCGCCGGGAACCCACCTGTGATGATGGATTGATTGGTATTCGGGTAAAGCGCCAGGAGCTTGGCCGCTACCGGGTCAATCCGGCTGAGCGGGATGGTGTTGTTCGGGAATGGGGTGCGGGTGAGTGACCCATTGGGCGCCGTGGCGGTGCTGGACGGGTCGAAGATCTGGCCCTGCAACGCACCGCCGCCGGGAAGCGCGGGACCGAGCAGCGACTGGAAATTGCCCTGCTTCATCGCTGAAGTGGGTATGGTGTAGTTGCCGCCGTACCCGAGGTTCTGGATTACGCCGCCCGACGAGGCAATTCGCGTGCCCTGGTAATCGCCGAAAATAAAGGCGCGGTTTTTCTTGATCGGCCCTCCGGCGGCGGCGCCAAACTGGTTCTGGCGGAATGGCCCGCGCGGCGTGTCGCTCTTGTTATTCTCCCAGCGGTTGGCGTTGAGATCGGCATTCTGCAGGATCTCGAACAACGTCCCGTGGATGTCATTGGTGCCGCTCTTCAGGTTGACGTTGACCACCCCGCCGGCGCCGCGTCCGTACTCGGCGTTGTAGCCGTTCGTCAGCACGGTCATTTCGCCGATGGCTTCTACGGATGGGCCAACCACGAAGGCCGTCTGGTTGAGAAAGTCGATGACGTTGACGTTATTGTCCACGCCATTCAGGAGGAAGTTGTTCTGGCCGTTGGAGCGGACTCCGTTGGCGGAAAAGCCACCGCCGGTAGCATCCCTGGCGCCCTGTTCCGCCTCCAGCACGCCGGGAGAAAGGCGTGCCAGGAAACTGAAGGTGCGTTGGCCGCCCAGCGGCAGATCGGACATACCTCTGGCGTTCAAGTCCGCGCCGAGAGTCGTACTCTCGGTTTCGAGCAGCGGTGCTTGGGCGCTGACTTCTATCGCCGAGGTAACGTCACCGACAGGAAGCGTCAGGTTAACGCCGATCCGGTCGCCGCCAACGATGACGACGTTCTCCTGTTCCACGCGCCGAAATCCCTTCGCTTCGGCCGTAACGCTGTAGATGCCAGGTTTCAGGGCTGGCCTGATATAAGTGCCATCCGCTGCGGAATGCACCTCGTACGTTAATCCCGTGGCTGTTTCGGTGATTGTGATTTTGACGGCCGGCACAACACCGCCTTGTGAATCGGTGATGGTGCCCGTGATCGTGCCCAGGTCGCGCTGGGCAAATACCGCCATGGTGAATGTCAAGGCAAGAACCGTCAGCAGAACCAGCGGCTGGCGGTGCCAGATTACGAGCATGCGCAAACGTGGCATGGGTACTCGCATTTCATCCTTCCCGCTCGACAAGCGAGCTTCTGGACACACCTAGAACCTTTGCACACGTCTCCGGCTGATAGACTAAGACTCCCCCTAATGGACACCCTTCTCGCCCTGGCCTTCGAGGGGGCCAGACGCCAACGTTTCACTCGGCCGGAAACGTTTCCACAAAAGCTGAGCTAGTATAAGTCGATTAATTATGACAGTCAAGGCCTCTGTTTTCGGTTTGTCTGAAGTTACACGGAGTCGGCCATAGACGGAACGGCTTTACGGCATTAAGAGATTTAGTTTCTGCACGTTATCGGATTTATTTGGGGTGGTGGCGGCGGAAACGCACGCAGGATCAGGCGGCCGTTCCCGACCGCGCAAGGGCGGTGGAGGCGCGTACGACAAGGCTCGTAGCCAGCCGGAATTCGGCTCCGGTTCCCCCGGTGCGGATGGACTGCATCAGCGCCTCACAGGCGAGAGACGCTACGCCCGTTCGAAGTAATCGCACGGTGGTGAGGGGAGGCTCCGTGAATTCGGCCATCTGGATATCGTCAAATCCCACGACCGATATGTCCTCGGGCACCCGCAGTCCGGATTGCCGTATGCCGCGCAACGCTCCGATCGCGGTCAGATCGTTGGACGCGAGGACGGCCGTCAAGTGCGGCGCGCGATCGAGCAAACGGAGCATGGCCGAGCGGCCCCCGTCCACCTTGTGATCGCCTTCTTCGATCAGCAGGTCGCCCCGTCCGCCCCCCGGCCGTCCGCCAAGAAGCTGCAGGAATGCGTCGCGCCGTTCGCAGGCCGACTTGAGACGCAGCGGTCCGGAAATGAACCCGATATGGCGATGGCCGAGAGCGTTCAGGTGCTCCACCGCCTCGATGATCCCCTGGCGATAATCGACCCGGATATTGCTCACGCCTTTGGCGACTTTGCCCACGTCCAGAAACACCAGGGGCACCTTGCGGCGGGAAAAAGTGTCGGTCAGGGATGGATCGACTTCCGAGGTCATGACAGCTACGCCATCCACCTTGCGCTCGATCATTCGCCGCACACATAGAGCCGTTCGCGCCGGGTCATAGTTGGTCGAGGCGACGAAGACGTCATACGCGTTGCGCAAGGCCACATCCTCGAACCCCTGGATCAATTCCGGGAAGAACGGATTCGTGATGTCGGAAACTACCAGCCCCAACATCCGGCTCCGCCCCGAGACCAGCGATTGCGCGTTGGTGTTGGGACGATATCCGAGTTCTTCGGCCGCGGCCAGGACTCGCGCGGCGGTTTCGGCATTGACTTGCGGATGCCCGTGCAGAGCGCGCGAGACAGTAGCAATGCCGACGCCCGCCCGCTTTGCTACGTCTTTAATAGTCATGTGCGGTTCTGTACGATTCTACACCTTTCGGCCAAATCACTCGTATTTCCGACTCGGCCGGATTTCCTCTTCCACGATGGCCACGCCCCAAGGCTCGAGCGCCAGCGAAGCGCCCTTGGCAGCCGGACGGTTCGACAGCAATTCCGTGCCGGCGGCATACGCATAGACGACCTGTTGCGGCGCAGGCGAAAAATTGAAGTAGTAGTGAATGGTCTTGCCCGCATTCCCCGTCCCGTGTTTCACTCTGACGGCCGGCGGCAGCGTCCGATCGGGCCCGGTGAGTCCCGCCTGGCCCAGCACACGTTCCAGCACCTTTTGCTGCAACCTGTCATTTAAGACGGTGCCTTCGTAGGTCACCGTTCCGTCGCCGAAATGGTTCTCGGTGACGGCGGGGTATTTTTCGAAGAACGGGTGATCGTAGTAGGCCAGCGGCGTGGCCGTGTCCGGCAGAAGCATCTCGGCCCAGTCGCTGACCAGATTATCGGAGCCCGAGAGCCAGCCGCCTTTGAGCGCCAGCGGCTTCGTCAGGTTGGAGAATTCCTGGTAATGGAAGCCCGCGGCCTGGCGCAGCGGTCCGGGCGCCATGACATCGCGCACGGTAGAATACTCGTCGCAAAAACCGCTCTTCAGAGTCAGCACCAGGTGGCCGCCGGAGCGGGCATACTCCACCAGGCGGTGGAGCAACGCGTCGCTCGCCACATACAAAGGCGGCACCACAACCACCTTGTAGGCGCTGAGGTCCGCGGTGTCGGGGAAAACGAAATCCACGCCGGCGTTGAGGCGGTAGAGGGCGGCGTACAGACGGCGCATCACGACTTCGTATCCGCCCGGATGTCTCCAGGGCATGTCGCCGGGCGGTTGCGAAACGAGGAACGGCATGTACTCGAGGGCGCGGCGGGAATCGTTGCTGTAGAGCAGCGCCACCGGGTGCGCGGCCTTCAGATTCACGAGGCGCGAGCCGATGCGCTGCAACTCATGCGCGGTGCGCGACACCTCCGCATAGATCCGGCCCGGTTCCAGGTCGTGCGACAGCACGCCTTTCCAATACGTCTCCTGACCGTAGTGAAGGGAGTGCCAATGCCAATACTCGACCATGTTGGCGCCGCTCGCCGCCATCAGGTAGACGTCCTGGCGCAGTTGTCCGTCGTAGGGTGGAAACTGCGATCGTGAATCCCAGCCGATGGTCTGCGCGTTGATTTCGGTGACCAGGTAGTTGGTGCGTTTCAAGGATCGGGTGAAGTCTCCGGCGAAACTCGCCAGTTCGCCATCATAGCCGTCCTGGGTGGGATGGTAGGGGTTCATGGCGGCGATATCCAGGTTCGCCGACACGGCCTGTTCGTTCACGTTGATGTTGGCGGCGCCGCCGAAATCCTGCGTCACGAACTGGTCGGGGCGCAGGTATTCGCGCACGATCGAAGCCTGCCAGGCCAGGTAGTTGGTGACGAGCGAATCCTGGTAGCGGTCCCATTCGAGCTTCCAGCCGGGGTTGAGAATGCCGTTGCGGGGCGGAAGCTCCGACCAGTCGTGCAGGCTTTGGCCCCAATAAATCAGCCCCCAGATCTTGTTCAGGCGGTCTACATCCGAGAATTTCCGCTGCAGGTAGCGAACGAACCCGGTTTGCACGTTCGCGCCCGCCGTGCCATAGGCGGTGGTCTCGTTATCCACCTGGTAGCCGATAATGGCGCGGTTATCCCGGTAGTGCCCGGCGATCTTGCGGATGACGCGCTCCGCGTAGCGCAGGAAGTCCGGGTTGGTGATGTCCATGTTCTGGCGAATGCCGTAGGTGGCTCGCTGGCCGTCCAGCCGGGTGACCAGAATCTCGGGATGCTCCTTGAACATCCAGGGCGGGATGGAGTACGTGGGGGTGCCCATGATGACACGGATATGGGCGCGTGCCAGACGTTCGACGATGCGGTCCATCCAGGCGAACTCGAAGTGGCCGTCCTCGGGTTCCCAAAGACTCCAGGTGGATTCGCCCACGCGGACCACGTTGATGCCGGCCTGCTCCATCAGCTCGACATCGCGGTCGAGGCGGTCGTGCGGCATGTACTCCTCGTAGAAGGCGGCGCCGTACAGGATGGTGTCCATCCGGTCGGGCGCGAAGCGGTTCTGCGGTTGTCCGTACAACAGCGATCCCATGACGGCGAGCGCGGCGGCCGGTATTCCAAACCGGGGAATGACCGGGAGAACGGAGGAAATCTTCATTTCAGGCTCATCCTACCAGGAAAGCAGGACGCTGAAAACTGCCCATGAAAACGTTTCCGTATGGACCGGTCTTGTGGTAGGCTGACGGTCGATGACGGAAATGGGCAACGGACCGAAAGTGGACCGGAGGATGTTCCTCCTCGGTTCCGCCGCGGCGGGCCTGCTGACGGCACAAACGCAGGAGAGCGGGGCACCCAAGCCCGACCCTCGCGCGCGCTCCTATGAGCTGAACCGCAACTGGTTGTTCGGCGGCAAGGCGCTAGCCGGAGTTGCGGCGCCCGGCTTCAACGATACGGCATGGCAGCGGGTGGCGATTCCGCACACCAACGCGCGCCTGCCCTGGCACAGTTTCGACGAAAGCCGGTTTCAGTATGTGTCGGCCTATCGCCGGCACTTTCGCGCCCTGCCCGAATGGCAGGGCAAGCGCGTCTTCGTGGATTTCGACGGCGCCATGGCCGCCGCCAAGGTGACCGTGAACGGCCACGCTTTCGATGAGCACAAGGGTGGATATACGCCCTTCAGCTTGGAGCTGACGCCATATTTGCAGTACGGCGCGGACAACCTCATCGCGGTGGAACTGGATTCGACCGAACGGGCGGACATACCGCCGTTCGGCGGCAACATCGATTACTTGACGTTCGGCGGGATCTACCGCGACGTCCGCTTGCGCGTGGTGCCGCGGACCTTCATCGATAACGTCTATGCCAAACCGGTGCGGCCGATGGCCGCCGATCGCGCGCTGGACGTTCGCTGCTATCTGGAAGGTCCAATCGGCCGGCCCGCCACCTTGACCGTCGAGTTGCGGGATGGCGCGAAGGTGCTCCAGTCAGCCAGCGCGACGGTCACGGGCCAGGCGGAATATCACGATGTACGCGTGGAATCGCTGCCGCGGATCGAACTTTGGAATCTCGGCCATCCGAGGCTGTATGACGTGATTGTGCGGCTGGCCAATGCCGATGGCAGCGGCGACGAATATCGCACGCGGGTCGGCTTCCGCGAAGCGCGCTACACGCCCTCCGGCTTCATGCTGAATGGCGAGCGGGTCAAGCTGCGCGGGTTGAACCGGCACCAGACTTTTCCCTACGTGGGCGGGGCCATGCCGGCGCGCGTCCAGCGGCGGGACGCCTGGATCCTGCGGCGCGAATTGCACTGCAATATCGTGCGCACCTCCCACTATCCGCAAGCCACGGCGTTCCTGGACGCCTGCGACGAACTGGGCCTGCTGGTGCTGGAGGAAATTCCGGGCTGGCAGTTCATCGGCGACCGCGCCTGGCAGGACCTGGCAGTGCGCAACGTGGGCGACATGATCCGCCGCGACTGGAACCATCCCTCCATCGTGCTATGGGGCGTGCGCATTAACGAGTCCCAGGATAACCACGACTTCTACACGCGCACCAATGCCCTGGCCCACTCGCTCGACGACGCCCGGCAGACCGGCGGCATCCGCTATTTGTACAATTCCGAACTGCTGGAAGACGTCTTCACCATGAACGACTTCGGCTTCCCGCTGCGGCCGCCCAACCATCCTCTCTACATGAACACGGAATTCAACGGGCACATGTTCTCCACCAAGCGCTTCGACAACGTGGAGCGCGTGGCCGAACACGTGCTGCGCCACGCGCGCGTGCACGATCAACTCGCTTCCGACGATCGCTATTCCGGCGGCACCGCGTGGTGCGCATTCGACTACAATACCCACAAAAACTTCGGATCGGGCGATCACATCTGCTACCATGGCGTCTCCGACATCTTCCGCATTCCCAAGCCGGCCGCATACTTCTACGCTTCACAGTGCGAGCCCGAGGAACAGATCGTGCTGGAAGCCGGTTTTTTTTGGTCTCAGGGAGACCGCTCCGAGGCCGGCGGCACGCGCAAAGTGCCGATTCTTTCCAACTGCGAACGCGTGAAGGTTTACTGGTGCGGCGAACTCAAGCAGGAGTTGGAGCCCGACCGCGCGACATTCCCTCACCTGAAGCATCCGCCCTTTTCGATGGATCTCGGCGATCTGCCCCTGAATCCCTGGGGCGATGTGAAAATCGAAGGCTACATCGGCGGCAAGCTGGTGAAGACCCTGACGCTCTCCGGTTCGGGAAAAGACGCGGATTTCAAAGTGACGGCAGACGACACCGAACTCGCCGGGGACGGACGGGATGCCACGCGCGTGGTGATCGCGATCACCGACGAGTACGGCAATCCACGGCCCTTTGCGACGGCGTCCATTGCGCTCTCGCTCACCGGCCCGGGCGAGCTGATCGGCGAGAATCCGTTCGTGCCCGCGGGCGGCGCGGGAGCCGTCTGGGTAAGAACGAAGGAGGGCGCTGGGGTGGTGAATCTTACCGCCGTCCATCCCTACCTGGGGAAGCGCTCGATTGCCATCCAGGTGAAGCCTGCCGCGCCGGAGATGGTCTGAACGATCGGAGCGGCGCTACGCGTCCGCCAGCCAGCGCAGCGCAAACGCGGTCAGAGCTTCGGGCGACGCCGGCGATTCCGGCAGGACGGCAGGGCGCGCCACCAGCGCCAGCACGCGAGTCCGGCTGAACGAGGCCACCAATGTGAGCGTGTGCTCGGGGTAGCAGGAGACCCGTTGGGCCGCGAGGTACGTGTAGCGGGCCAGCATCAGCGCGTCCCGCCAGGAGCCGGCCGGGTCATCCTGGTCCGCGGTGGGGTTCGAACGGTTTTGGTCTTCGAACAGCACCGTGCTGCTGAAAGGTTTCAGCTTCTGGCGGATGCCAAACGCTGCGAACAGAACCTGCGGCTCGACGCGTCGGAGCGCCTCTGACGCACCCCACTCGACGAACGAATTGCCGAACACCAGCGATCCGTTGCCGCTCAAAAACACACTCCGCGCGAACTCGCGCACCCGGCGGTCGGCCGAGATTTCCGGGCCGACCAGTCGGCCGATATCGGCGCGTTTCAGGTCCTCAGCGGTCTGATCTACCGAACGCAGGTCGCGCGCGACCGTGTTGAAGCGGCGCAGAAACTCGCGCCGCAGTGCGCTCAGGGCGTCCCATGAAAGCACCGTCGCGCCGGCAGGCGGGGGAAATCGGTTGCTGCAATCCAGAGCCCAGGTGCGCTCCACTTCTTCCAATTCGGGAGGCGGGTTCCTTTTGGCAATAGCCGCCGCGAACGAAGGCAGGATCTCGCCGAACGGGCGGTCCAGGCCGATCCACGAAGGGGCTGTCTCCAGGTCCGGCCATTCGGCGGCGTCGTTCGGCGCACCGGAAGGCGGAAGAATGCACACCAGCAATCGCGGCAGGCGTAGCTCGCCGGACCGGCTGGCTTGCTCATCGATGCGGCTGAAGACCCGCTCCACTTCACTGCGCCATTGCGGGTAGAGCGGCGAACGGGCCAGAATGCCGGTGTCTCGCACGCTCAATCCCGCCGAGCGCGGATCCCAGCGAGGCAGAGCCATGCGGCTCTCGATATCCCGCAGCCCGGCAAAAAGTCCGGTGAACCGGTCCCTGGGAAGGCCGGCCAGCCAAGCCAGTTGGGCGCGCAGGTGGCGCTGTTCGGCCGGGAAGAGCAAGTCCCACTGGCGGAGCTGATCGTTCAGCGCGGGGCCGAAAGTCGCCGGCAGGCGCGCGATCAAGTCAGCCGGAAGCCGGGGCGGGTCGCTCATGGGAACTCCGCCAACCGGGAACCGGCCGCCATCCCGTCATCGAACCCCATCCAGGCCGCGATGGACGGCATCACATCGATCTGGTGGATGGTGCGCTCCACCACCGCCGGTTTTGGCGCGGCCGCGCCCAGCAGCATCGTCCATGCCAGGCGGCACGATTCGGTGTTCGTGCGGTGGTTGAAGAAGCCGTTGGTGGTAGCGCCGTCCGGATCGCGGCCGAACTCGTTCATGATCACCAGGGCGGTGTTGTCGCGCAGCGCCGGGGTGGATTGAATGAACTCCCACATGCGGTGGCACAGCCGGTCGGTGCGGGTGATGCCGCCCAGGTGCAGCGAGTAGCTGCCGGAATGCGCCACCTCGACGTCGGAGAAGTTGACCATCAGCAACGCCGGTGCGATTCGCTCCAGGACTTCGCGCGCGATCAAAAACGTCAGCTCATCGCCGCTTACGGGCGCGTCGGGGCCGTGAATGAAGTTGGTCAGCGCCGCGATGAAAGTCTTTTTCACTTCCGGATCGTGGAAGGCCGATTCCGAGGGCACGCCCCACCCGATGCGCTCGTAGTCGGTTTCGAGCACGGCCGTCATCTCCTCGAGGAGCTGCTGGCGTTCGAGAGTGGTGCGCGAGGTCTGACCGTTGATGATTCGCTCTACCGCCTCCACCATGAGCTGCTTGGAGAGAATTACGTTGACGCCGGGGCTGATGTTGGCGGTGAGTTGCTTGTTGCTGGTTACCACCCAGGTGGCTTCCGCGCCGGCTCGCGAGGCGGATTGGAATCGTTGGAACAGCGTCGGGTTGGCCGGTTTCTCGCTGCCCCAATCATCCACATGTTGCCAGACTCCAGTGAGGATGCTGGAGATGGTGTTGAAGTGCGAAGTAACACCGTCGTTGAGGCAATAGGGGTAGAAAAGCGATCGCGGTAACAGGTCGTTGTAAAGACGGGGTATATAGCGGAGGCCAGGCTGCGACCAGCTTTCCTGGCGGCGGATTCCGCCGAGAGTGACGAGCACTACCCGTTTGGAGAACCTCTGCGCGGCCCTGGCAGCCGGACCCAGCCGGTGCGAGACAGCCGCGGCGAGGATGCTCAGCGCAGTTCTGCGGGTCATAACTTTGCCCGAATCGGACATTCTCAGCTTAATGCCGATCGGTATCCGGCGGCAACGATTGCGGGAGGGTGTTGTTTCAATCGCCGCCCGCGGAATAGTATGATGGGGTGCACATCCGACTTGCCCTGCCTTTCCTCATGGGCCTTCTCGCCTCGACCGGATTCGCTGAAATTCGCTATGTCGCAGACCGCAAGCTGTGGCATCTCGAGGCTGGCCCCGTCTCCTACGTCATCGGCATCAATGAACACGGCGAGCTGCAATCCATCTACTGGGGCAAACGTCTGTGGCGCGATGACGATCTGAGGGCGGCGCACTCCAACCCCGAGTGGGCCTCTTTCGATAACAGCGGCAACACCACGCCGCAGGAGTACCCGGGCTGGGGCGGCGGGCGGTATATCGAGCCGTGCCTGAAGGTCACGCTGGCGGATGGGGTGCGCGATCTGGTGCTGAAATACGTGTCGCACACAATCGAGGGCGACACGCTGCGTATCGAGCTGAAGGACATCGAGTACGATTTGCGCGTGACGCTCCACTACCGGGTCTTTCCGGAAAGCGGAATCGTGCGCAAACAAGCGGTGATCCGGAATCGAACGACCGGTGTGGTGACGCTGGAGAGCGCCCAGTCAGGCTCTTGGAATCTACCGCGGGGCGAGGGGTATCGGCTGACGTATCTCTCCGGCCGTTGGGCTGGCGAGTGGCAGATCGAACAGGAGCCGATCCATCCGGGTATGAAGGTGATCGAAAGCCGGCGCGGCAACACCGGCCACCAGGCGAATCCCTGGTTCGCCATCGATGAGGGCGGGCGCGCCGATGAAGAGCGCGGCCGGGTATGGTTCGGCGCGCTGGGCTGGAGCGGCAACTGGCGGATCTCGGTGGAGCAGACATCTCATCAGCAGGTGCGCGTCACCGGCGGGTTCAACCCCTTCGACTTCAGCTATCCGCTGGCCGCGGGCGATTCACTCGAAACGCCGCCTTTCTATGCCGGCTTCACCGAAGGCGGTTTCGGCGAGGCGTCGCGCATACTGCATCGCTTCGAGCGATCGAGCATCATGCCCGGAGGTGCCGCGGCGCGGCCGCGCCCGGTGCTTTACAACTCCTGGGAAGCCACCGAGTTCGCGGTTGACGAGCCCGGACAGAAAGCTCTGGCCGAGAAGGCCGCGAAACTGGGTGTGGAACGCTTCGTGATGGACGATGGATGGTTCGGAGAGCGGGTCAACGATCATGCCGGCTTGGGCGACTGGACCGTGAATCCGCGGAAATTCCCCAACGGGCTGGGTCCGCTGATCGAACACGTCAATCGGCTCGGAATGGATTTCGGCCTGTGGGTGGAACCCGAGATGGTGAACCCCGATAGCAGCCTCTATCGCCAGCATCCGGATTGGGCCATGCACTTCCCCGGGCGTCCGCGTACGGAGCAGCGAAATCAGCTCGTGCTCAACATGGCCAGGGAAGACGTGAAGAACTACGTCTTTGAGGTGCTCGATCGCCTGTTGGTGGAGAATCCGAAAATCGCTTTTCTGAAATGGGACATGAACCGCAACTTCTCCGAGCCTGGCTGGCCCGAGGCGCCGGTGGAACAGCAGAAAGAGCTGTGGGTCGCTTACACGCGTAATGTGTACGAGATCATCGACCGGCTGCGTTCGCGGCACCCGTCGCTCGAAATCGAGTCCTGCTCCGGCGGCGGCGGGCGCGTAGACCTGGGAATTCTTGGCCGAACCGAAGAAGTCTGGACATCGGACAATACCGATGCCTTCGACCGCCAGCGCATCCAGGAGGGTTTCAGCTACGCATACACACCCAAAGCCATGATGGCCTGGGTCACCGACGTCCCCAATTTCAACGGCCGATCCACACCGATCGAGTACCGCTTTTTGACGGCCATGATGGGATCGCTGGGTATTGGCGGCAACCTCAACCGGTGGTCGGAAAACGATATGGCCGCGGCCGCGCGGATGGTGGATTTGTATAAATCGATCAGGAGAACGGTGCAGGAAGGAAAGCTGTTCCGGCTGTTTTCGCCGCGCGCCGGCGGTTTTTCCGCCAATGAGTATGTAGCGCAGGACGGCCACCAGGCAGTCCTGTTCGCCTTTCGGAGCGCCCAGGACTTCGGGTATCTCCCGCCGACAGTCAGGCTATCCGGACTCGAGGAGAAGGCCGTGTATCGAGTCAGGAGCATCGATCATAAGCTGCAAGGCGGCTTGGAGAGCGTCAGTGGCGCTTACCTGATGAACCGCGGAATCGATCTGCGCTTGGGCGGCGATTTCGACAGTACGATGGCGATCTTCGAGTTAGTTCAGTAAGTGCCAATCTTCGAGCCAGGCCCTCACCCGCGCGGCTCCTCGATCTTGAGTACCCGGTCGGGTTTCACGTCTCTGAGCTGTTGCACCTGGCCGGAGGGCCAGTGGATCTCGATCGAATCGACTTTGGCATCGGCGCCCAGACCGAAGTGCATGGGGCCGGCACTCGATGAAGCATAGCCGCAGGTGGTGGTCACGTGGTTGAATTGTGTCCTGCTCCCGGTTACGACTTTGACTCTGGCGCCGATGGCATCGCGATTGCTCCGCGTGCCCTCGAGTTTCAGCTCCAGCCAGTGATTGGCGCCCGGACTGCGGTTCATCCATATCTCCGCCGGCGCGCCGATCGCGGTCACCACCACATCCAAGCGGCCATCGCCGTTGAAGTCGCCCACGGCGGAGCCGCGATGCCGCCGGGGGGGCTGAGCTGCCAGGCCGGCTTCAGCGGTGAGGGCCTCGAAGCGAAATCCGCCGAGGTTATGGAAGACGGTGTTGGGTTGCGCCACCGTGACGCGCGGAGCGGCGTCGAGCGACTGTACATGACCGCGAGTGACGAAGAGATCCTTCCAGCCATCGTTGTCGAAATCGAAGGCGGTCGGAGAGTAACCCGCCATGGGCATGCTGAGTTGAGCCATGCGGCTCGTGCCGGTGATATCCGCGAAGTCGCCCTTGCCGGTATTCCGGAAGAGCGGAAATGTCTCGTCATCGAGCGCGACCATGGCGATGTCGGGATACCCGTCGTTATCGAGATCGCGGAAATCCACCCCCATGCCGGAAATCAGCTCGGCGTTTTCCCGCAGCGCCACGTTGGCCTCGAAAGCGACCTCCTCGAACCTGCCGCCTCCCAGGTTGTGGAAGAGCCAGTTGTACATCTTGTCGTTGGCGATGAAGAAATCCATTCGCCCGTCGAGGTCGTAATCGGCCACGCCGATGCCCATGCCCTTTCCGGGATGTGCGCGCACGCCGGATTCGGCGGAGATGTCGCGAAACGTGCCATCCCCGTTGTTGAGGAAGACCTGGTTGGGAGTCGCCTTGTACATTTTCGGATGGCAATAGTCGCGGTGACCGCCCTCCGGACAGGTGGGCTCGGTGTCGATATCCCAACTCAGGTAATTCACCACGATCAGATCGAGCAGACCGTCGTTATTGATATCTACCCAGGCGGCGCCCACCGACCATAGCGGGCCGTATTCGCGGTCCGGTTTATCGAGCCCCGCCTTCGCCGTCACATCCGTGAATGTGCCATCGCCGTTGTTGTGGTAGAGAGTGTTGCGGTGTACGCCGCCCACGAAAATGTCCTCGTAGCCGTCATTGTCGTAGTCGCCGATGGCCACGCCCGTGTCGAAGCCGGTGCCGCGCAGGCCGGCGGCTTCCGTGACATCGCGGAAATGGCCCTTGCCATCGTTGCGAAAGAGGCGGTTGTAGTATTTCGGCGAGGTCTTCTTCAGGCTGCGGATATCGGCGCCGTTGGTGAAGAAGATGTCGAGCGCGCCATCGTTGTTGTAGTCGAAGACGGCCACTCCGCCGGCCATGGTTTCCGGCGCGTGGCGTTCCGCCGTCTCACAACTGTCGAGCGTGAAATCGATCGGGTGGTATTCGAACTGTATGGAACTCACCCTGGTTTCGGGCAGCAGAACCCGCCAACCGACAGTCACGAGGGTTGCGACTCCCATCGCCCCGCGCGCCACTTGTGCAAAGGTCACGGAGTCCCATTATACGAGGCGGTTCGTCAGGCTGTGCGGCGCAGCAGTTCCCGCAGGTCGATGCGGTCGTCGCACAAGGCCCCGGCGCGGCGCCGGGAGGGCGAGGATTCTCGGTATAGTAGTACGGTCTGCATTGCAGAAATACGATATCGTGGTCCTCGAGTATTATGTCTCGTCTGCAATTGACGTTCTGGGGAGTGCGCGGCAGCGTGCCGACCCCGCGGTTGAGCCACCTGGCTTTTGGCGGCAATACCTCCTGCATCGACGTCCGCGTTCCGGGCGAAGACGCCGTCGTGGCGATCGATGGAGGGACCGGGCTCTTCGGCTTCGGCGAGTCCCTCAAGCAGGAACGTTGCGGCCACCCGCTATCGGTATCCTTTCTGATGACCCACTTTCACTGGGATCACATTCAAGGACTTCCGCTCTTCGCTCCCTTGTACGATCCGAAGAACCGCTTCTGCTTCTATTCCGAGCGGCCCGCGGCAACCATCGAGGAGATCCTGGAGGGTCAGATGTCCCGGCCCTATTTCCCCGTGCCGTTCGAAACGCTGGCGGCGCAACGGGAATTCGTGGACACGCGGCGCCAGGAGATGCGCTTCGGCCACCTGTCGGTCCGCTCGTTTCCGCTCAACCATCCCCAGGGCGCGTGCGGATACCGCCTGGAATCGAACGGCGCGGTGATAGTGCACGTATCCGACCACGAACACGGCGAGGAACGCATCGATGCCGGTATCCGTGAGCAGGCCCAGGGCGCGGATGTGCTGATCTACGACTCCCAATACACTCCCGAAGAGTACGCCACGAAGCGCGGCTGGGGGCATGGCACTTATTGCGAGGCCACGCGTATCGCGCGCGCGTGCGACGTCCGGCAACTGGTCCTGTTTCATCACGACCCCGGTCACGATGACGAGAGCGTGCGGGCCATCGTGACCGCGGCCCGCCAGGATTTTGCCAACACCGAGGCGGCGCGGGAGGGCTGGACCATACGCCTCTGAGCTGGCGCCCGATACGAACGCCCACCGTCCTTCAGGCCCAGGGAACCGATTGCGGCCTCGCCTCGCTGGCTATTGTGCTGGGCTATTTCGGGTGCCACGCGACGCTCGAGGAGTTGCGCCAGGCCAGCGGAATCTCACGCGACGGCCTCAGCTTGAATGCCATGATCGCCCTGGCGCGATCCTGGGGCCTCGAAGCCAGGGCTTGGCGCAAGCCACTCGACCGGCTGGCGGGAGTCGCACTGCCGGCTATCGCGCATTGCCGCTTCAACCACTTCGTGGTCCTCGAACAGGTGCTTCCCGGCAGCGTCATCGTCAACGACCCGGTCAGCGGCCCTCGCCGCGTTCCCATGGGCGACTTCAGCGAAGATTACACCGGCATCGCGATCACGTTCCGGTGTCTGCCCGGCCTCACCGGCCGCCCGGCTTGGTTCCGTCCGCGGCGGGCCGTGGCCCATCTGTTGCGGCCATTCCGGGCGTGGGGCCTCGCGGCTCTGGCCGTGGCTTGTCTGGCATGGGTGGGACCCGTGCTGGCGGCTCGCGGCGTCGAGCAGGCGGTGGATGGCGGCGAGGCCTGGAGAGTGTTGTGGCTGGCGGCCGGAGCCTCCGCCCTGGCCGTCTGGCTGCGCGGATGGGTGTTGGCCAGGCTGGAGGTGAGGCTGCGCAAATCCGGCTTCTCGCGGATGCTGCACCACATCGGCCGCATGCCGGCCGCGTTCTTCAGCTATCGGTTCAGCGGCTCGATTTGCGGCCTGGTGGACCGGGAGGCCGGCCTGGGCAGCCTGCTCTGTGGAGAATTGGGGGCGGCGGCGTTGTGGGCGCTGAGCGTTCCGGTCCTGCTGGCGGTAATCGGCGCTTATTCTCCCGCGGCCGCGACGGTGTGTGCAGGCTTCCTCCTGGCACAAGTGCTGGCCGCCGCCGCGGTGTACGCCCGGCGTACCGGGGCGTACCGCCAATGGGTTCACTACCGCGGTTCGCGCCCCGGGCTCACCGGGTGGCAGATTCGCCGGATCGATCGCCTGAAGATCGGCGGCCGCGCCTTGGAGGCCGTTGCCTCGATAGCTGGGACCCAGGCCCGGAGCCTCGGCGCCGAGCAGTCTTTCGGAGCGGCGGTGGCGGCGGAACGGGCAGCTCAGAACTTGCTGGCGGCGCTGATGGCCGTGGCTGTTTTCGTCATCGCGCGCGCGCTCCTGAATTCCGGCTCGATTGCCGCCGTAGAGCTTCTGGCCCTCTCCGCCAGTGCGCGCATCCGCGCGGTTTGCCAACAATGGGGCGCTCTGTGGGATATTCGGTCGGCCCTGATGCGCCGGGCGGACGCCCTTTGCGTGAGCCCCGAAAGCCCCGCATCCGCATCCTCCCGGCCGTCCGGGACCCTGTCCGATGCGGCCCACCTTCGCGGCGTTACTTTTGGTTATGGACGCCAGAAACCGCCCATCCTCCGCGATATCGACTTCGCCGTACCAGCGGCCCGGGTGGTGGGTATCGCGGGACGGCCGGGCTCCGGACGCTCCACTCTGGCACGCCTGGTCTCGGGACTTCACCAGCCGTGGGAGGGCGTGGTGCGCGCGGACAACCCCGCCTTGGTGGAGCGCTGGGCGCCCATGTTCCCAGGCACCGTCAGAGACAACGTCACGCTGGGAGACCCTTCCATCGACGACACCACCGTGGCGGCATGTCTGCGCGACGCCGCTCTCGAAGAGGCGATCGCCGAACGAAGCGGCGGCCTGGCCCACGCGGTCTCTCTGGGCGCCACCAACTTCAGCGGAGGCGAGCGGCAGCGGCTCGCCATTGCCCGCGCCCTGGCGCGCCATCCGCGGCTGCTGATCCTGGACGAGGCCACCGATGCGCTGGATCCGGACCTGGAGGCGCGCGTGCTCGCCAACCTGCGGCGGCGCGGCTGCGCATGCATTCTGATCAGCCTGCGCCCGTCCACGCTGGCGTCGTGCGATGAAGTAATCGTTCTGGAAGATGGCGCCGTGGTCGAGCGGGGCGTGCCGGAAGAGTTGGCCGCGATGGACGGCGCGTATGTTCGATTGCTGCGAAGGGATCGACAGCATGCGTGAGGACCAGGCGCTGGCCGCCGCTTTCCACGCTGCCGCGGTGTGGCTCGATCCCCAGGCGCTAGCCATCTCCGCGCCGGAGGTGCCCGAAGCCGGCCCCCTGCGTGTTGAGCGGATAGTGCGCGAGCTGGCGCGGCTGTACGGTGTTTGCGTCCGGCGAGTGAGGCTTCGCCGCGACGGATGGTGGCGGCACGCCGTTTTGCCGGCCATCGCCTTCGTGGCGGAAGGCCGGAGACCGGTGGCGCTGCTGCCGTCGTGGGCGGGGCGATACGGGTTGGACGCGCGCATGGCCGCCACGCTCGAGACCGACGCGTTTCTGTTGTACCGGCGTTTGCCGGCCGCCGCCACGCTGCCGCGGCTGGTGCGGATCGGGCTGAGGGATTCGAAGCTCTCCCTGCTGGCGTTTGCGGCGTGGAGCGTCCTGGCGGCTCTGGCCGGCGCCGCAATTCCCTGGGTGGTTTTGCGATACGGGTTTCGCATGGTCCCTGTCTTGTCGGCCGTCGCGGCTCTGGCGCTGTTCGAGTTATGGCGTTCGCTGACGCTTTTGCGCATGGAAGGAAAGGCCAGGATCGCGCTGGTTCCCGCCGTCTGGGACCGTCTGCTCCGGACCGCCTTGCCGTATTTCCGCCGTAACGATCCCGAAGAGGTGGCCGCCGCGGCCGGCGAGGCGTCGGCACTGGCGATCGCTGTCACTACCTCCGCCGGCTCCGCGGCCGGAGCGCTGTCCGCGGCCGCTGCCAGCGCCGTGGTGATGGTGCTGGCAGCGCCGGCCGCCGGTATTCTCGCGCCGGCCGCGGTGGTAGCGATCGCGGCCATCGAGTTGGCCGTCCGTTGGCGCGAGACACATTTGGAGGATCGGCTGGAGAGGGCCGGCCGCCGTCAGGCGACATTCCTGAGCTACATGGTGCGGCACTTTCTATCCATCCGCCAGTACGGCGCCGCCGAACGCATGGGCGCGGATTATGGCCGCCACGCCGAGCGCGAACTCGAGCTGACGGGCCAGGTTCGCCACTGCGCGCGATGGCGTTCGGCCCTGGCTGCCGCCACACCCGCGGTCGCATTGGCCTTCGCCGCGCCCCAGCTCTCTCAACTCGCTCCCGCCGCATGCGCCGCCTTCCTGATCGCGCTGGCGCAGCTCGTCGCCGCCGTCCGTCTGGGTGCCAGCCAGTCGGGCGCCCTGCTGCGCCTGGGCCAGATCCGCGGCCGGCTGGAACCGATCGCCACGGCACCAACCGACTATGAGGCGCCGGGCGGTCGCGGGTTGCGCCTGAACGGCTCGATCAGTCTCGCGCATGTCAGCTTCACTTACCCGGACGCCGCGCGGCCCGCGCTGGACGACGTGTCGCTCGAAGTGGCCCCAGGCGAGTTCATCGGCCTGGCGGGACCGTCCGGGAGCGGCAAATCCACCCTAATCCGCCTGTTGCTGGGGCTGGAAACACCCGATTCGGGCTCGATCGCCTACGACGGCGCTTCCCTTGGCGACCTCGACGCGGAAACGGTGCGCTCTCAGATCGAGGCCGTGTTTCAGGACGAATCCCTGGGCGAAGGCACCATCCGCAGCAACCTCACCGGCGCGTCGCCGCATGGCCTGGAAGAGGCCTGGCAGGCCGCCGCAATCGCCGCGGTGGACCAGGAAATCGGCGCCCTGCCGATGGGAATGCTGACGTTCGTTCACGACGGAGTTCTCTCGAGCGGACAGCAGCAGCGCATCCTCCTGGCGCGCGCGCTGGTCCGCCGGCCGGCGATTCTGCTGCTGGACGAAGCTCTGAGCGGTCTCGAAGAAGAGCTGCAATGCCGCATTCTGGCGAACCTGCGGCGAATTCCGGGGCTGACCTCGATCGTGGCGTCGCATCGCGCGTCGGCCCTTAACCTTCTGGATCGCACCTATCGATTCGAGCGCGGACGGGTGGTTGCGGTCGAAGCCGGTCAACCCGAGCCGCCGGCTGCCGGCGAACCTGTCAGCCAGGTACCGCGCGGCACCGGCTCCACGCTATTCCGTCAGGAGGCCCTGACGAGGTTCCACGCAGCCGAACCGCTCGACCGCATGGTGCGGCTTACGGGATGGTTCGGGCGGGGTTAGGGGTTCGCTGCGCCAAGCTTCCAAGGGGCGAGCCGGTTGCACGGAGAAGTCTTCAGTGCTTTACATCCGTGCATGTGAAACCTGACGGGCACTGACTGGTTGGGGGGGTATCGGAGCCGCCGGCCACCAGTTCCAATTCCGCCAGCGACAACTCTCCTTCCAACGGCTCCTCCGCCCGCTGCCGGAATTCGTTCGCATCGAACTCGAACCCATGCCGCCGCGCCAACGCGACCAGGTCGCCGTGTTTTCGCCATACGGCTGTGAACTCGGCATTCAGAGCCGGCTCGGAATTCACTCGTTTCCTGAATGCTAAAAAGGACTCCCTCGACATGCTTCACTCTCCGCAGTTTGGAAACGCGACCCGTTGCCTCCTCGGCCGGATCGGTTCCGTTTCAGAGTCTAACATCTTTTTCTAATTGCGAGACCGGGTTCCCCACTGTTCGGACGGCGGACCGTCGATTGGATACCAGACCCATGTGCTTTTTGGAAAAACGATGATACACTCTGAACCGGGCCATCGATTCACTTAGGGGCCGGGCCGCCGGGCCGGGCCGAAACAGAGTGCGGCCGGCACTCCTCGGACGGATTTCCGAGTGGAGCGAACGCGGGCCGGTGTGCCACGTTCCAAATCCAGGAGAGTGCATCATGTCCGTGGAAGCGGTGTGGGAATTTCGGGAACGGCTCAATTCCGACCAGGCTCTGCAAGCTGACCTCATGGCCGAGAGGAGAAAGGGCGAGGTCGATCTGGTCGCTCTGGCACAGCGTCACGGGATCGACATGAGTAAGCGCGATTGGCAGCAGGCCGCGCGGGAAAAGCCCGACATCGAGTTGACCGAGTTCGAACTGGCGCTGGTGAGCGGAGGGAGTGGCACTCCCAACCCGATTGGGTCGCCTTGCATCCCCGGGACCAAAGGCTGTACTTAGTCGTAATTACCGCGCGCCCGGAGCGGCTTTTGTGACCGTGGCCGCTGTCTTGCCGATCGCCGGCGTCCGCGTCGTAGGTGTGGTGCTGCTGCTCTCGGCATTGGCCAAGGCGGTGGTGCCGCACCGTTTCGCCGCTCACCTGGTAAGGCTGGCGGGGCTGCCACCGCGCCTGGCGGAGGCAATCGGCGCGGCGGTGGCGGTGGGCGAGGCGGCGTTGGCCATGCCGCTGATCGTGGAAGCGGGCCCACCCGCGGCGAAAGCCGCCACGCTGGTTCTTTTGGCGGTGCTCTCGATTGCGACCTTGTGGGCCTGGCGGCTGGGCAGGATCGAGGAATGCGGCTGCTACGGCCCGTTCCTGAGCCTATCGCCGCCGGTCAGCTCAGCCATCAACCTGACCATGATTCTGCTGCTGGCGGGCGGGCTCACCGCGCGGGATTCCGCCGCCGTGCGCTCGAGCGCAATCGCCTGGGCCGCGATCTCCGGTGTGCTGCTGGCGCTGGCGGTGCTCGGTTTGCCCCGGCTCACCGGACGAATCGCCGCCGGGCGCCGTTGGCCCGCCGGGTGGTTGCCCCAGGTGAAGATGGCCCAGGGGGATGGCGATCGAATCGTGGCCTTCCTGGAACCGGGATGCAACCGCTGCCAGGCGTGGGCGAAGGCGCTCTGGATGCTCTCCGCCAAGCCGGACTTCCCGGCCATTTCGGTGGTGTCGCCCTATAAATGGAAGGACGGCGCGGGACTGGAGGAGGCTCCCCAGCTTCCAACCGTGGTTTGTGGCGAAATCCGATTGTGGTTGCTGGGTGTCGAGGCCCCCATGGCCGCGGTGGTGCGGGTCGGCCGCATTGCCGAGGTGTGGCGTCAGGCGATGCCCGCCGCCTGGGTGGCGATTCTGCGGGGGAGACAGGCGAATCGATGATCGACACCCTGCTGATTTCGCTGGTGAATCCGCTCGTGCCAGGCGCCCCGCCGGCGAAGCTGGGATTGACCTGGCGCGGGTTTAGCATGCTCGACCGCATGGCGGCGTTCAGCCGCGCCGAAAATGCCTGGCGAGCCTCGTTCAGCGATATCGCGCGGATGCGCGGGCTGGAGCGGCATAGCGATTCGGACCGCTTTCGGCCCTACAGAGCGGTTGAAATGAGCTCCCAATTGCCCACCCTGGTGGCGGCCCTGGAGCGGCACGGGCTGAGTTGGGCGATCTGCGACAATGTTCCGGTCGATGAAACCTCATGGGAGTCGGTGGAAGGCTGGTTGTCGGAGGCCGTCGCCCACTGGCAGCCGCATTGCCTGGCCCTGTCCACCTCTTTCTGCTGGGGCGGCGTGCGAGCTTTTCTCGAAAGGCTAGCCGCTTCGCATCCCGGTCTGCCGTGCCTGCTGGGTGGATCGTCTGCGTTCTGGCATCTGGTCGATCTCAGGGCGAATTGGCCGCCCAATCTGGCGGCCGTCTGCGAAGGCGATGGCGAGGAGGTTCTGCCGGCCGCCGTCGAGGCGTTGCGCGGAGGCAAGCCGCTCGGCGGCATCGCGGGACTGACGGTCGCCTCGCCGCTGGGCCCGGTGCGGAACGGGGAAGCCGCGGCGATCGATCTTGACCGCGCGCCCCTCCCGAGCGCTCCATTCGTCGGCGAATACCAGGAAACCTACTATCTTGAATCGATGCGCGGCTGCCCCTTTCGCTGCGCCTTTTGCGCCCACCCCCTGTTCTCGACCCGTCTGCGGGCCAAGTCGCCGCGCCGGCTTGTCGAGGAATTCCGCTTAGCCGCGGATTGTGGCGCGCGGACCGTGGGTTGCTGGGACTCGACCCTCTCCTCGCCGCCGGCGCGTCTTCGCGCGTTTCTGGAATCGATGGCCGCGGAGGGGCCGGTTATTCCCTGGTTCAGCATGGTGCGCACCGAGGGCATCGACGGCACTGTCGCCTCCCTGATGCGGCGTTCCGGCTGCTTCCTCGTCTATATCGGCATCGAAAGCACCAATCCCGAGACCCTGGCCCGCATTAACAAACAGCTCGATCTCGATCGTCTCCGCCGGGTCATCGACATGCTGCACGATAACGACATTTCCGTCGCCGGCAGCTTCATCATGGGCCTGCCCGGCGACGACCGCGATTCTCCGCGTGCCTTCGTGGATTTTGCCCGGCAGGTGGGGTTGGAGGCGGTCGAATCCAACCCGCTGATGGTGTCGCCGGGGACGCCCATGTTCCAGGAGCCCCAGCGCTTCGGTCTGGAGATCAGCCGCAACCCCTCGCTGACCAACGTGGGCATTTACTGGAAACACAAAACGATGGACATCTACGATGCCATCGAGGCCCATCTGGACTTCCTCGATCTCGCGACCGACCGGCAAGTGGCCACCATGAACGTCTCCCAGGCCGCCGAGTTCTTTCGTCTGCATCATTACGGCACCGTGAGCGAGGCCGAGCGCCGCGGCTGGCTCTCGGCCACCGCGCGCTTCCACAAGGACTTCCTGGCCGCCTTCGAGGCCCGGCGGGCCCACGAGGCCGCGTGGTTCCCGGACCGCGTGGCTGGCCTTGCCCGGACGTTTCTGGCGGAGCCCTCGGTCGCGGCCATCACAGGCCGATGGCATCGGGACCGCTCGCCCAGGGATTGAGGACCGGACTTACGTGTCGCCGCGGCACAGCGTATCGAGACAAGCTTCGATTCTTCCCGTCAGACCCCGCCCCAGCTCATCCGGATGCTGTGTCAGTCCTCCGCGCCGCTCCCGGCCGGTATCTCCCCGGGTGAGGTCGGAGTCTCCTCCTTTGGAGGAACGCCTCCCAGCTCCTCAACCAGGCCAATGCGCACCTTGCAACCTACGCTGTCGGGTACGCGTGGATCATGGTTGAATAGGTAGTTCCTTGCCCAACACCCGCCAGCGCAGAAGTCCACGGCGGAGCACTGCCGGCAATTCGGCGGTATGGGCGCGCAGCTACGGTGTGGAGACAGAGAGCGACGTGCAATCTCCTGAGCGATTCTTTCCGGAGTCTCCGCGAGGTCGACAATGCTGAGCTCTGGCATGCTTGTCAGGAGGTGACAATCGTATAGGCGGCCGTCGGCATCGATTGCCCACTGGTACTTTCCCGCCGGACAGTACTCGAACTGCTGCCGAGGTCTCGTGCACCTCTTTCGCGACATCAGAACCGCACGGCGGCGATTCGGGTATGTGGGACTTGCGCGATACGCGTCCGCGAGGGAATGCACGAATGTGGCGATGCACTCATCGGTCCACGCGATCTTCGTCCCCGCGGCTCGGCTAATCCTCACGTATTTGAAGCCGAGACCCAAGGCGAAGCGGGCGATTTCCACACAGCGGCCGGCACCATCCGGACACACCGTAGCCCTGGCGAGGCCATTCGGCGTGATGCGGAGGGCTCGTTGGACGTTCCGCCGCACGGAATCGAACGAATTCTCTCCGCCCTGAAACGGGCGATTCGCATTGTGGAGTTCCGCCGGGCCGTCGAGGGAGCAATTAATCGCGGCGCGCTCCCCGATCATGAACTCGGTCTTGCGATCGTCCAACGCAATGAGGTTCGATGTGACGTCCCAGGCCAGACGGATGCCCCTACGATCGCAAAAAGCTCTGGTCGTAGCGACCAGACCTACGATCTCCTCCCAGGCGAGCAAGGGCTCGCCGCCCAGAAAACACAGTTGTAGAGCACTCAATTGCGGGAACACGGCGACAAAGTTCTGCAATCCTTGCTCCAGGCGGCGGGTGTCCATATCCCCGCCGCTCTTTACGCCGAAATAGCAGTACCGGCAGGCGAGCTGGCACCGGCGCGTCGCATCGACGCTAACAGTGATGCCCAGCACATTGTCGGGAGAAAACATCTACGCGTCCAGCATGCCGCTCTCGAAGGCCATCGCAGTATCCAATAAGTATGCAGGCGGGAGGAAGAAGTATAATCCCCTGCCGTCGCCCGTCCCAGGTCGACACCTTCACTTCGCAGGCTCAAGTGTGTCACAGACCGCATTCACCGTCATGATGGGCGGGGTCCCCATCCCGCCGCTCACAAGCTCCAGTTCGAGCGGGCTCAACTCCCCTTGTTGCGCCAATTCCCAACCCTGTTCGAGTTCGTCGTCAGTCAGGTCGAACCCGTGCCGCCGCGCTAGCGCAGCTATGTCGCCTTTACTCTCCCATACGGTCTTGACCTCATTACCAAGAGCCGCGTCGGAATTCACCCGTTCCCGGAATGCCCAAACCGCTTCCATAGACATGATTCACTCTCCTCAAGCTGGAACGCCGCATAACCGCTCGCATAAGCCCGGTCCCCGATCACGCGGCAAGGACGTGCGGGCCGATCCTCGTCCAGCCTGGCATGGCAGTCCTGGCCTCAATGAATCGCCTCGTCTCGGCCAGAGTGTAACATCTTCTGTTCAAGTGCGCCATGGGGTAGGCCGTTACTGAAAGTGCTTTCGTTTCGATGCGCCTTACCTGGCTACACAGACAAGAGTCGCCGGCAGAATCAATAACTTACCTCGGATTTCGGAGGAGCTTCGGGTTAGCGAATTCACTTGTCCGATTTATGTATCGCATCGATGGGCCGCCTGGCATGGGCGGCGCGGGCACCGTAGCCCAATGAGCTCCTGCCCGGCAGGCCGGCTTACGCGTTGCCGTGGCACAGCGTATCGAGACAAGCCTCGATTCTTCCCGCCAGACTCCGCCCCAGCTCATCGGGATGCGTGTTGGCATCGGAGACCGCCTGCCAGGTGACCAGCCCGCCGCGCTGGTTCACCTGAAACACCAGTGAGGGCTGGTCCAGGTCGGAGAAAAAGTGGTCGGCGACGGGATACTGGTGGATCGCCGGGAACAGAAAGCCCGGTACGTGGATATCGTTCAGGTGCCGGTAGAACAGAAACGCCACGCCGGGGCGGGGCAGGTTCCCGACTTCCGCGCGGACCGTGGCATCGCGGTGGAGATAGGCGAGCATGTCGAAGCTGACGCCCAACAGCGGCACGCGGCGCAGGCATTCGCGCACGTGGCGCAACCGTTCGGCTTCGCCGCGCGGGCCGTCCGCCTGAAGCCGCGCCGGGAAACGGTGAGCGAACCAGCCGGCGGTGCGGAACGGCTCGCAGCCGGCCACGGCCTGCCGTCCGTGGCTTTCCAGTTCGACGAACAACTCCTGGCTCCCTGTTTCCTCTTCCCAGGCCCGCCAGAACGCCGCCAGCAACGCGTCGTGCTGTTCCTGCCCCGTGGGGAAACGGTCCTCCAGCCGGGCCTGTGCCTGGGGGCTTAGCGAGCGGGCCTGTGTCCAGTGCCATGCGGGCTTCTCCGCCATCCGGGGGTGGGCCGCTCGGCCGCAGACCTCGCGCCAATATGGCAGATGGGCGCGCACTTCATCCGAATGCGCCAGCCCGTCCGCCGCCGCGGCCCATTCTCCAAACGAGGCTCCCGCCGGCGCGGGCAACTCTTCCGCTCGCGACAGCGAGCGATACAGCCGCTCGAAGGTGGCCACAAAGATGGCCACCGACAGGGCATCGAATGCCAGGTGGTGCAGGCAGAGAAACAGAAGCCCGGGCCGGGCGATGCCTTGGTCGTACCAAACGGCCCGCACCAGCGGCCCATGCTCGGGATCGACTTGCCGGGGCAGTTCCCTGATCGCGCGCTCCCGCTGGATGGCAGTCTCGCCTGGCGATGCCGCGGCAAAGTCGATTCGCTCGAAGGCTACCGAGGAGCCGGGCTCGACGTACTCCTGGCGCCAGTCGCCATTTTCGCGGCGCACGCGCAACCGCATGGAGTCGTGCCGCGACTCGGTCTTACATAGCGCCTCTTCCAGCAATGGACCGTCCGTGGCGGCGGGAGTTCGCAGGAATAGCACCGTCGAAAGCCCCACAACATCCTCGCGCTCGGGCCGCAGGAACCAACGCTGGCGGGGAGAGAAAGGAACGGCGGCGCCGGCGACGCACGAACGGCGCCTCGCCACCCCGCTGGCCGCATCCGCTCCGCCCTGTTGCTCGATGCGGCGAGCCAGCTCGGGAATGGTGATTTCCGGATCCACCGTGGCGGCATCCAGCGGACGCTCCAGTACGGTTTCGGCCGTCAGCAGCAGTTCCACCCGCATCAGCGAATCGACGCCCAACGCCGCAATCGGCCGATCGTCATCCAGCCAGGCCGGCGGAATCTTGCGCAGCGAGGCAATCATGTTTCGAACGTGCTCCACCATGGCGGCCGGATTCCCGGTCTGTTCCTCGCCGTCATCGCCGGCATCGTTGCTGGCAACGGGGAGGGCGACGGCATCGAGCGTACCGGCTTCGAACGCTTCGCGGCACGCGCGCCGCCGGACTTTGCCGCTGGTGGTCCTGGGTATGGCGCCGGGATTCAGCAGGGCCACCGCGTCCAGACGCAGGTCGAACTCTTCGGTTACGGCGCGCCGCACGCATTCGCTCACTTCCGCCACGTCGATTTTGCGGCGCATGTCACGGCGTACCTCGCAGGCCACCACGGCCTCCTCGGCACCATCCCGTTCCACGGCGAATGCGGCGCTCGAATCGGGCGCCAGCGCGGGGTGCGCCAATTCGGCGGCGTGCTCGAGGTCCTGCGGATAGAAATTGCGCCCGGCTACGATGATGAGGTCCTTCAACCGGCCGGTCACGTACAACTCACTGCGTTTCAGGAATCCCAGGTCGCCGGTGCGCAGAAAGCCATTGCGGAACAGCTCCGCGGATTGCTCGGGCTTCCCCCAATATCCGCCGCAAACACTGGGACCCGCTACCGAGACCTCGCCGGTTTCGCCTTCCGGCAGCGCCCGGCCGGTCTCGGGATCGGCAATCAGCACGCAGTGACCGGCGGCGGGTGTGCCGCAACTGACGTAGCGGCGTCCCTCCCCGGCGTCCAACACGGCCGGCTCCTCATCGGCTTTCGAGGCGGTCGCCAGCAGTGTGCATTCGGCCATCCCGTAGCCATTCAGGAAAGAGCTGCGGCGAAAGCCGTATGGGCCAAAGACCTCCACGAAGCGGTCGAGAGTCGCGGCCCGAACCGGCTCGGTGCCAATGCCGGCTATCCGCCACGAGCTGAGCTCGAGCCCTTCGCCATCGCCAGGGCGAATGGAGCGCGCACACAGATCGTAGGCGGAATTGGGGGCTATGGAAATACTGGCCCGCCATATGGAGATGGCCCTCAGCCAACGCAAGGGCCTCTGCAAGAAGTGTTGCGGATCCATCAGGACGGCGGGGACTCCGCCGAAGACCGGCGACAGGATGCCGCCGATCAGCCCCATGTCGTGGTACGGCGGCGCCCATGACACGAAGCGGCGTTCCGCTTCGGGAACAGGGAGTATAACCTTGGCCCAGTTTATCGCCATGCTGGCCAGCAGATTGGTGTGCGAGAGGATCACGCCGCGCGGCGATCCGGTGGATCCGGAGGTGTATTGGACGATGGCCGGCGAATCGGGCGCAACGGCGACGCACTGGTAATCGGGCGCGGGGGGCAGGATATCGGTGGCCAGGCGCGGCAAGCCCTCGAGACCGGGTTCGCGCGCCGCCAGAAGCACGGTCCGCTCCACGCCCGTTTTGGTGGACAGCGCCAGCACGGGCTCGATATCGGCGACAATGTTCGCGAGGCGCGAGGCCGAGCGGCTGCGTATCCCCGCCGGCGGGTAAGTGGGCACCGCGATGGCGCCGGCGTAGAAGCATCCAAACAGCCCGCCGATGAAATCGAGACCTGGCGGATGCATCAGCAGAATCCGTTGGCCCGCGGCATTCAGTTCGGTGAGCCGGTGCGCTATCGCCCGCGCGCGGGCATCCAGCTCTTGGTAGGTGAGGGAGACGGCGTCCCGTTCCCCATCGTTGAGGAAAGTGAAGGCGGTGCGGCCAGGCGTTAGTCTGGCGCGCTCCTCGAGCACCTGGGCCAGGGTCTCAAAGCTTGTGTTCATGGTGCAGGGGTGGGACCGCAACGGCCCGCCTAATGCCGGTTGCTCCAGCTCGAAATCGCAAAACCGCGATCAGTGTATCACGTCTCTTAATCCTGGCCGATCTTGCCCGGGCTTTCCGGGAAGAGCCTTCAGTCGCAGCCCTCACCAACCGGTGGAATCGGGAACTCCAGCCCGCGGATTGAGGGCCGGCGAGGCTTCGGGCTGGCTCGGTACCCATTCGGCCGTCTCCGTCTTCCGCTCGCGCCCGGCCGGTGTCTGCGCGGGCGCCCGCGGAGTCTCGTCCTTTGTAAGAAGGCTTCCGAGTTCCTCAACCAGCCCCACTCGCGCCCTGCAGCTTGCGCTGTCGGGAATGCGCGAATCATGGTTGGCGAGGTAATTCACGGCCCAGCATCCGCCGTTGCAGAAGTCCAGAGCGGAGCACTGCCGGCAACGCGGCGGTATCGGCGCGCAGCCGCGGTGTGGCGACAGAGAACGCTCTGAGATCGCTTGAGCGATTCTCTCGGGAGGCTCCGCAAGATCGACAATGCTCAGGTCCCGCATGCCTGTCAGGTGGTGACAATCGTACAAGTGGCCGTCCACATCGATGGCCCACTGAGTTTTTCCCCCGTGGCAATATTCGAACTGCGGCCGGGGTTTCGTGTACTTTTTTGAAAGGATCTGCACCGCGCGGCGCCGATTCGGATATGTGGGGCTGGCGCGATAGGCGTCCGCAAGGGAGTGCACAAATGCGGCGGTGCTTTCCTCGCTCCACGTAACCTCCGTCCCGGTGGCCCGGCGAGGCGCCACGTATTTGAAGCCGAGATCCAGCACGAAGCGCGAGATTTCCGCACAGCGGCCGGCGCCATCCGGACACACCGTAACGCTGGCGACGTCATTGGGCGTGATGCCGAGGGCCCGTTGAACGTTCCGCCTCACGAAATCGAACGAATTTCTTCCGCTCTGAAACGGGCGATTGGCGTTGTGGAGATCCGCTGGGCCGTCGATGGAGCAGTGAATCCAGGCGTGCTCTCCGATCATGAACTCGGCCTTCCGATCGTCCAACGCAATGAGGTTTGACATCAGCCCCCAGAACAAACGGATGCCGCGGTCCTCGCAAAAGGCTCTGGCCTTCGCGATCAGATCCACAATCTTCTCCCAGGCGAGCAGGGGCTCTCCGCCCATGAAACACAATTGCAGAGCGTTTACTCGCGGGAACACGGCGACGAGGTTGCGCAATCCGCGCTCCACGCGCTGGACGTCCATGTCCCCGCTGCTCTTGCCGCTGAAATAACAGTACCGGCACGCCAGTTGGCACCGCCGCGTCGCATCGATACTAACGAAGATCCGCTGCACGTTGCCGGCGGAAAACGTCTGCGTGTGCGGCATGGTGTAGACCTCGGCGTCGTTCGTCTTCGGCCGCGGACGAATTACACTCCGTTATTGCAGATGGCATTCTTATTTTGTTGGCCCTCGCTAGCCATGCCTCCGCTTACAAGCTCCAACTCGATGGGGCTCAACTCTCCTTCTTGCGCCAGTTCCCAACCCTCCGCGAGTTCTTCGTGTGTCACGTCGAACCCGTGCCGCCGCGCCAGCGCAGCCATGTCGCCGTTACTGTCCCATACCGCTTTGACTTCACCAGCCAGGGCCGCGTCGGAATTAGCCCGTTCCCGGAATGCCCGAAACGCTTCCATCGACATGATTCAACCTCCTGAATTAGAACGCCGCGTAACCGCTGGCGTTTCGACCAGCCGTAGTTCCGGCGGAAAGAAGTGCTGGCCGACCTGATGCGACCTGCCATGGCAGTCCAGGCGCCAACGAATCGGCCCAACCCTGAATCAGAGTCTAGCACCTTCTAATCCGAAGTTTCTCAAAGGGGATGTAGGAATGCATCGGCGGCACGGGTAGTGAAAATCAAAAATTCGTCCCACAGATTCCCGCCTGGTAGAGCCTTCCGCTACGCGTCGCCGCTACGCCATTCCGTTCTCTCGTCCCGGTCGCGGACGAGGGTAGTGCAGGGTTTTTGGGTACCAAGCCGCGTGCGTTCCGGCACGGCAGAGAATTGCTCAGCTCATAACCTATTGTCTGGAAAAGCGTTCAGCGCTACTTGCCGGGGTCAGGGTTCTGGGCCTGCTGCTGGGACGTGGCACCAACGGGTGGTTGGGGGGCGCCGCCCGACACCAGTTCCAATTCGAACGGCGACAACTCGCCGTCCAGCGCCGCCGCCCATGCCTGGCGCAGTTCGTCCTCGGTGAACTCGAAACCGTGGCGCCGCGCTAGCGCGACCAGGTCGCCACCCCTCTCGCATATGGTTTTGACTTCAGAAGCCAGAGCCGCGTCGGAATTAACACGTTCCCGGTATGCCCACACCGCTTCCATCGACATAATTCGCTCTCCAACCCTTGGAGCGCGCGACGTCGGTCGCGTTCGCTCAACCCGGAACCCGCCGGGGAGTGCCGGCAGCACTCTTTTTTGGCCCGGCATGGCAGGCCGGAACGCCAACCAGTGGATGAACCCAGATCGGAGTCTACCATCTTTTTGCAGCGCGCGAGACCGGGTTTCGGTGTCTCGCCGGTCTACGCCGAAGACGGGTTTGCCGGCAAGCACAGGGTCTCGATACCCGCCTCGATTCTTCCCGCGAGGCCCCGCGCCAGCTCTTCGGGATACACGTTGACATCGTAGGTAACCTGCCAGGTGAGCAGGCCGGCGTGCTGGTTCACGTTAAGCGTCAGGGAGATGCCGCCCCAGTCCGAGGCGAGGGCATCGCCGATGGAATACTCGCGGAGCATCGGGAACAGTCTGCCCGGTCCATGGATATCGTGCAGGTACCGGTAGAAGATGAACGCCACATTGGGGCGGGGCAGACTCGCGATTTCGGCGCGAACCGCGGCATCGCGGCGCAGCCAGGCGAGCATTCCGAAGCTGGCGCCATGGAGCGGTACGGCGCGCAGACATTCGCGAACGTGCCGCAGCCGTTCGAGTGGGCCGAGCCGGCCGCCCGCCCGCAAACGCGCCGGAAAACGATGGACAAACCATCCGGTGGTGCGCAGCGGCTCGCGTCCGGCCACAGCCTGGCGTCCATGGTTTTCCAATTCGACGAACAACTCCTGGTTTCCCGTCTCTTCTTCCCAGGCCTGCCAGAACGCCGCCAGCAGCGCGTCATGCTGCTCCGGGGCCGTAGGGAAGCAGGCATCGAACCGCGCCTGCGCCCGGGGGCTGAGCGAGCGGGCCAGGGTCCATCGCCATGCGGGCTTCTCGATCGGCCGCGGACGGCCCTCGGTGTGGCAGACCTCGCGCCAGAAGGGCAGATGGGCGCCCACCTCCTCCGATTGCGCCAGCCGATCGAGCGCCGTGGTCCACTCTCCGAACGACGTTCCCGCCGGCGGCGTGAGCGGCTCTTCCCCGCGCAAGAGGGCGCGATAGAGCCGTTCGAGCGTGGCCACGAAAATGGCTACCGAGAGACCGTCAAATACCAGGTGGTGCAGACAGAGGAAGAGCAGCCCGCGCCTGCCGGCGCCCTGGTCGTACCACACGGCCCGCACCAGCGGTCCATGCCGGGGATCGAGCTGCTTCGGCAGTTCCTTGATGAGGCGGTCGCGCTGGCTGGCCACTTCCTCGGGGGAGGCCGCGGAGATATCGACGCGCTCGAAGGCTACCGACGAGCCCGGTTCTGTGTACTCCTGGAGCCACTCGCCGTTCTCGCGGCGGAAGCGCAACCGCATGGCGTCGTGCTGCGCCTCGGTCATATGGAGCGCCCGTTCCAGCAATTGGCCGTCGGTCGGAACGGGAGTGCGCAGAAACACCACCGTCGAAAGCCCCACAATGTCCTCGCGGTCGGGCTGCAGGAACCAGCGCTGCCGGGGAGTGAGGGGCACGGCGCGGCCTGTGACAGGCAACGAAGGACGGTGCCCAGCCCCACCGGCTCCGCCCGGCCGCTCGATGCGGCGGGCGATCTCGGGGATGGTGATTTCCGGGTCCACCGTGGCGGCATCGAGCGATCGTTCCAACACGGCTTCGAGCGTCAGCAGCAGTTCCACGCGCATCAGCGAATCGACGCCCAACGCCGCAAGCGGCCGTTCGTCGTCCAGCCACACCGCCGGGATCTTGCGCAGTGACGCAATCGTGGCGCGCACCTGCTCCACCAGTGTGGCCGGCTTTTCGGGCGCCGCATCGACGCTCTGGCTGCCATCCTGGACTGCGATAACATCCAGCGAGCCCGCTTCGAACGCTTCGCGGCAGGCGCGGCGGCGGACCTTGCCGCTGGTGGTGCGCGGTATAGCGCCGGGATTCAGCAAGGCAACGGCGCCCAGGCGCAGGTCGAACTCTTCGGCGACGGCCCGCCGCACGCATTCGCCGATTTCCGCGGCATTGATTTTGCGGCGTTCCTCGCGGCGCACTTCGCAGGCCAGTACGGCCTGCTCGGCGCCATCCCGCTCGATCGAGAATGCCGCGCTCACGTCCGCCGCCAGCGCGGGGTGCGCCAGTTCGGCGGCGTGCTCGAGGTCCTGCGGATAAAAGTTGCGCCCGGCCACGATGATGAGGTCTTTCAACCGGCCGGTTACGTACAACTCACCGCGGTTCAGGAACCCGAGGTCGCCGGTGCGCAGGAAGCCATCGCGGAACAGCTCCGCGGATTGCTCCGGCTTGCCCCAATAACCGCCGCAAACGCTGGGACCGGCCAGGCAGATCTCGCCGGTTTCGCCTTCCGGCAACCGCCGCCCGGTTTCCGGATCGGCAACCAGCACGCGGTGGCCTTCGCCCGGTGTGCCGCAACTTACGTGCCGGCGCCCGTCCGCGCCGGTCAGGACGGCCGGTTCCTCGTCAGCTTCCCCGGCGGTCGCCTGTAGCGTGGATTCGGCCAGCCCGTAGCTGGGCAGGAAAGCGCGGCGGCGAAAACCGTAGGGGCCAAAAGCCTGCACGAAGCGGTCGAGAGTCTCGGCCCGAACCGGCTCCGCGCCATTGATCGCCACCCGCCACGGGGTCAGGTCGAGGCCTTCGCAATCGCCGGCCCGAATCGCGCGTGCGCAGAGATCGAAGGCGGAATTGGGGCCGAGGGAAATGCTGGCACGATAACCCGAGATGGCCTTCAGCCACCGCCAGGGCCGCTGCAAAAAGTGTTGCGGGTCCATCAGGACGGCGGGCACTTCCCCGAACAGCGGCGCCAGGATGCCGCCGATCAGCCCCATATCGTGGTACGGCGGCATCCACGACACGAAGCGGCGTTCGGCCTCGGGAACCGGAAGGATGACCTTGGCCCGAATCACGGTCAGGTTGCTCAGCAGGTTGGCGTGCGAGAGGATCACGCCGCGCGGCGATCCGGTGGATCCGGAGGTGTATTGGACGATAGCCGGCGAATCGGGCGCAACCGCGGCGCACTGGTAATCGGGCGCGGGAGTCAGCGTATCGGTGGCCAGGCGACGCAAACCCTCGAGACCGGGTTCGCGCGCCGCCAGAAGCAGGGTCCGCTCCGCCCCGATCTTCGTGGAGAGCGCCAACGCGGGCTCGGCATCGGCCACGATGTTGGCCAGACGCGAGGCCGAGCGGCTGCGCATCCCCGCCGGCGGGTAAGTGGGCACCGCGATGGCACCGGCGTAGAAACATCCAAACAGCCCGGCAATGAAATCGAGACCGGGCGGATGCATGACCAGCACCGGTTTGCCCGTGGCCTTCAGTTCGGTGAGCCGGTGCGCTACGGCGCGCGCGCGGGCATCCAACTCCTGGTAGGTGAGCGAGACCGCATCCCGTTCGCCATCGTTGAGGAACGTGAAGCCGGCGCGGCTGGGCGTGAGCCCGGTGCGCTCCTCGAGGACCTGCGCCAAGGTATCGAAGCTTGTATGCATTTGAGAGCGCGTGCTACATGAGCATGTGACAAATAGGTCTCATATTCTAACAAGCGGGAAGTCAAACGGCCACGAACCTATGGTTCTTACAATAGTTGCGTATGCTAAACTCTCTTTGACTTCGGTCAAACCGGTTCAATGGACCCGGACTGCCACGCCGGGACGGAAAAAGGGCGCGGCGGGCACGCCTCAGTAGCCAAACTCGGAATCGAACGGCGGCAAACAGGTTTTGCCACGGATTCCAATTCAGGAGAGTGGATCATGTCGATGGAAGCATTGTGGGCATTCCGCGAACAGACGAGTTCCGACCCAGCTTTGGGCGATGAAGTCCGGGCCGAACTGGCCAAGCCGGGCAATTGCGACCTGGCCGCGGTAGCGCGAAGACACGGATTCGATGTGACTAACGAAGAGATCCAACAGGGCTGGGCGGAGGTGCGCGACGGTGAGCTGACTCCGTTCGAACTGGACCTGGTGAGCGCGGGATGGGGTGGAGTATCCACTGCGAATAGTGGCGCGGTGCAAGTCAGTATCTGCACCCCTCCAACGCACATCTGACGGATTGCGGCCGGCCGCGCGACCGCCTTACGCCGCGGGTCCTCGCCCGTTTTCCCGGCACAGCTCTTCGATGGCAGCCTCCATTCGCGCCGCGATGCGCCGTGCCGCGTCTTCAGAGTGTATATTGGCATCGTGGAACACTTGCCAGGCGACCAGGCCGCCGCGCCGGTTCACGTGAAGCTCCAGTGAGGCTCTGTCCCGGTCCGCGCCCAGCGCGTCGTTGATGCTGTACTTGCGCAGCACCGGAAACAGAGTGTGTGGGGCGTGAATATCGTGCAAATGCCCCCAGAAAGCGAAGGCTGTATGGGGGCGCGGCAGACATTCGATTTCCGCGCGGATCGCGGCATCGCGATGGAGCCATGCGAGCATTTCGAAACTGGCGCCGTGGAGCGGTACATCGCTCAGGTATTCGCGGACAAGCCGCAGCCGTTCCGCCTCCCCGCACGGGCCGTCCGCCCGGAGCCGCGCGGGATACCGATTGACAAACCAGCCCACGGCGCGGAACGCCTCGCATCCGGCCACCGCCTGGCGTCCGTTATTTTCCAGTTCGACGAACAATTCTTCGCTCCCCGTCTCCTCTTCCCACGCCTGCCAGAACGCTGCCAGCAGCCCGTCATGCTGCTCCTGCGCCGTAGGGAAGCGGGCATCGAAACGCGCCTGCGCCTCGGGGCTCAGGGAGCGGGCCAGCGTCCAATGCCATGCGGGTTTCGCAGTGGGCCGGGGCCGGAAAACCGTGGCGCAGACCTCTCGCCAATAGGGCAGATGGGCCAGCACTTCCCGCGATTGCGCCAGCGCATCGAGCGCCATCGCCCACTCTACGAACGAGGTTCCCGCCGGCGGCCCGGACGGCTCTTCCCCGCGCCGCAAGGTGCGATACAACCGTTCCAGCGTGCCCACGAAAACGGCTACCGAGAGGCCGTCGAATACCAGGTGGTGCAGGCACAGGAAAAGCAATCCGGGCCGGCTGGGTCCCTGGTCGTACCACACAGCCCAGACTAGGGGCCCGTGCTCCGGATCCACTCGCCGGGGCAGTTCGTGGATCAGGCGGTCGCGCTCGACTGCCACTTCTTCGGCGGAGGCCGCGGAAACATCGACGCGTTCGAAGGCCACGGCGGAGCCCGGCTTGACGCGTTCCTGGAGCCAGTCGCCATTTTCGCGGCGGAAACGCAACTGCATGGCGTCGTGGTGCGACTCGGTCAGATGAAGTGCCTTCTCCAGCGAGTGGCCGTCGGTAGCCACTGGCGTTCGCAGAAACAGCACCGTCGAAAACGCGGCAATGTCCTCGCGGCTGGGGCGCAGAAACCAGCGCTGCGGCGGAGTGAAGGGAACGGCGCGGCCGGCCGGCCACAAAGGACCCCGCTGCGGCGCGCTGGTGCCGCCCGACCGCTCGATGCGGCGGGCGATTTCGGGGATGGTAATCTCAGGATCCACCGTGGAGGCTTCGAGCGGCCGTTCCAGCACGGCTTCGAGCGTCAGCAGCAATTCCACGCGCATCAGAGAATCGACACCCAACGCCGCAATCGGCCGTTCGTCGTCCAACCAGACCGCCGGAATCTTTCGCAGCGACGCAATCGTGGAGCGCACCTGCTCTACCAGCGCGGCCGGTTGCTCGGGAGACGCCGGCGCGCCGCCATCGCCGGCATCTGGAACGGGAATGGCATCCAGCCTGCCCGCTTCGAACGCTTCGCGGCAGGCGCGGCGCCGCGGCTTGCCGCTGTTGGTCCTGGGTACGCCGCCGGGATTCAGCAAGGCGACGGCGCCCAGGCGCAGGTCGAACTCCCCGGCTATGGCGCGCCGCACGCATTCGCTCACTTCCGCCGCGTCGATTTTGCGGCGCATGTCGCGGCGTACCTCGCAGGCCACCACGGCCTGCTCGGCGCCATCCCGTTCCACGGCGAATGCGGCGCTCGAATCGGGCGCCAGCGCGAAGTGCGCCAATTCGGCGGCGTGCTCCAGGTCCTGGGGATAGAAGTTGCGCCCGGCGACGATGATGAGGTCCTTCAGACGGCCGGTTACGTACAACTCACCGCGGTTCAGGAACCCGAGGTCGCCGGTGCGCAGGAAGCCATTGCGGAACAGCTCCGCGGATTGCTCGGGCTTGCCCCAGTATCCGCCGCAAACACTGGGACCCGCCAGGCAGATCTCGCCGGTTTCGCCTTCCGGCAGCGGCTGGCCGGTCTCGGGATCCGCAATCAGCACGCGGTGGCCGGCGCCCGGTGTGCCGCAACTGACGTGGCGGCGTCCGTCGGCACCGGTCTCGATGGACGGCTCCTCATCGGCTTGTCCGGCGGTCGCCATCAGGGTGGATTCGGCCAGCCCGTAGCTGGGCAGGAAGGTGCGGCGGCGAAAGCCGAAGGGGCCAAAGGTATCTACGAAGCGGTCCAGTGTCTCGGCGCGAACCGGCTCGGCGCCATTGATCGCCACCCGCCACGAGCTCAGGTCGAGGCCTTCGCAATCGCCCGGGCGGATCGATCGCACGCACAGATCGAGGGCGGAATTCGGGGCGATGGAAATACTGACCCGATGGACGGAGATGGCTTCCAACCACCGCATGGGCCTCCGCAGGAAATGTTGCGGGTCCATCAAGACAGCGGGCACCTCACCGAACAGCGGCCCCAGAATGCCGCCGATCAGCCCCATATCGTGGTACGGCGGCGCCCACGACACCAGACTGGGTTCCAGCTCGGGAACCGGGAGGACCACCTTGGCCCAAATGACCGCCAGGTTGCTCAGCAGATTGGCGTGCGAGAGGATCACGCCGCGCGGCGATCCGGTGGATCCGGAAGTGTATTGGACGATGGCCGGCGAATCGGCCGCGACGGCGGTGCACTGGTAATCGGGAGCGCGGGGCAGTGTATCGGTGGCCAGGCGCGGCAAGCCCTCGAGACCGGGTTCACGCGCCGCCAGAAGCCCGGTCCGCTCCACCCCTGTCTTGGTGGAGAGCGCCAGCATAGGTTCGACATCGGCCACCATGTTCGCCAGACGCGAGGCCGAGCGGCTGCGCATCCCCGCAGGCGGATAGGTGGGCACGGCGATGGCGCCGGCGTAGAAGCATCCAAACAGCCCGGCGATGAAATCGAGACCGGGCGGATGCATTACCAGCACCGGTTTGCCCGTGGTCTTCAGTTCGGTGAGTTGGTGCGCTACGGCGCGCGCGCGGGCATCCAGCTCCTGGTAGGTGAGCGAGACCGCGTCCCGTTCCCCATCGTTCAGGAACGTGAAGCCGACGCGGCCGGGGGTGAGCCTGGCGCGCCCCTCGAGAACCTGCGCCAAGGTATCGAAGCTTGTGTTCATGGTGCAGGTCGAAATCGCACAACCGCGGTCAGTGTATCACGTCGCTGAATCCACGTTCCCGCGGAGTGCTTCCCGCGGGGCCTTCGTTGGGAAAGCCGGCGGTACGACTCCGAAACGCTCCCGGTAGAGGCTGGCGAAGGCTTCCGGGACGAGCCCCGAATCCCCGTTGAGGAGCTCTTCGCGCACTCCGCGCACGAAGTACATTTCCAGGTCGCGGCCGTCCTTGGTGTGCACCAGGCCGCGCGGCTCGCAATCGATGAATTCGCGGATCTCCTCGTAAGTCCGGGTGGAAACATTGACGCGGCCGGCGGCCCCGGACGACTCCATCCGCGAGGCGAGATTCACCGTGTTTCCCCAGATGTCGAACGCAAACTTCTGGATTCCCACCACCCCCGCCACCACCGGGCCGGAGTTCAGCCCAATGCGAATCTTCCACGAAATCCCGGCGCGCTTGCCCTGGGCGGCTTCCACGATGCGGGCGATTTCGGTGGCGGCCAGCGCCGCATCCACCGCGTGAGACCGGCGCGGGCGCGGCAGACCGGCGGCGAACATGTAGGCGTCGCCAATGGTCTTCAGACGCTCCAGCCCGTACCGGGCGATGATTTCATCGAAGGCGGTGAAATATTCGTTGAGCGCATCGATCAATTCGCGCGGCGGCAGTTTCTCGCTGGAGAGCGTGAACCCCTGGAAGTCGGTCATGCAAACGGTTACGTTATCGAACCCCATGGGGGCCACGGCGCCGGTTTCGCGAAGCTCGGCCGCCACCTGGGCCGGCAGAATGTTCAGCAACAGCGCTTCGGTCTTGCGCTCGTGGGCGCGAATCTCGTCGCGCTGGCGCCGCACTTCGGTGGTGCGCTCATCCACCAGCGCTTCCAGACGCCGGTTGCTTTCCTCGAGGCGCCGCAGCCGCCAGTGGAAGAGTCCCCAAACCGCCGCCACCATCGCCGCCGCGTACAACAGGTAGGCCCACCAGGTGCGGAACCAGGGAGGCATGATCGAGAAACGGAAGGCCGCTTCGGCCGCGCCGGCCAGTTCGGGATGCCGGGCGCGGACGCGGAACGTGTAGCTTCCTTCCGTGATGTTGGTGAAATCCGCGTGGGTTTCGTGGGACCAGTTCGACCACGTATCGCGCAACCCCTCCAGTTGAAACTGGTATTCGGCGGCGCCTTCGCCGTCGAAGAAAGGAGCCGCGAATTCGAACCGCAGGGCGTTCTGCCGGTAGGGAAGCCGCGGCGCGGCTAGCGAACCGGCCGCACCCCCAGCCACCGGGTCTTTCTCGCCCTGTGCCTCGACGCGCCGGATGATGGCCGATAGCGCCGGCACCGGAGCCCGAAAGAACGAAGCTTGGTAGCGCGCCAGCCATCCCTCGGGGCCGGCGGCCCATACCGTGCCATCCGCGTCAACTTGCAGTGCGTACAATTCCGTCAGCCCCGAACCGGCCAGCGGCATGGGCCTCCATCGCGGCGGATTCCCGGCGAACAGCCCGTGATAGCCCGGACCGGAAAACCAGGCGTTGCCGGCGGGATCTTCGCGCACCAGGTCCACTCCGCGAGAACCGTCTGCCAGCCAAGCCGGGTACTGCGTTTCACCGACGAATTTGCCGGACGGGCCGGAGAATTCGAGCAGTCCGTTGCGCGTGGCCAGCACCACGCGCCCATTCAGCCGGAAGAAGCTGTTGAACCCGGCGGGCACGTTGGCCGCGGAGCCGTAGGTTTCGACGCGCGGCGGATCGGCCGCCAGGTCGATGCGGTGAACCGTCTTGGGCGTAGACACCCACACCCGCCCATCGCGGTCCTCGAGTACCGTGCGGAACTCTGCGCCGCCGGATGGCACGCTGCGCGCAACCTTCCACTGGGATTTGTCGCGGCGCAGCACGGTCAGACCGGCGCGGCCCACGGCGTAGAGCACATCCGGATCGCGCGGCGAAAAGCTCAAGTCGTACACTACGTCGGTCTTCTGGATCGAGCGGGCAGCACCGTTCTGAACCAGAAACAGGCCGGTCACCGAACCCGCCAGCAGCCCGGTGGCGGATGGCAGCAGGACGAAGGTCTGGCCCACCAGGCCCGGCACCGGCTGGAATTCGGAAGGCGCGCCGCCGGTCTTGGCCGTCAAAACGAACAGGCCGGTTTCGGTGCCGGCGTACAGAGCGCCCGCCTGGCGGCCCAGCGAGATGACTCCGCCGTGCAGTCCCTGCTTTTCGCTGAACCGGGTGAGCCATGGCTTCAGATGGGCGATGCCCGAGCTGGTGGTGATCCACAGCCCGCCCAGGCGGTCGGAGTAGAGGGAAGTGATCCAGTCGGCGGGAAGGCCGTCGTCTTTTCGCAGGACGCGGTCCACATGGCCGTCGGGACCGATAAGGAGTAGCCCGCCGTTCACCGTTCCAACCGCCAGGCGATCGGCGGAAAGCGGCAGCACGCAGTAGAGACGGCTCTCGCGGATCAGCGCGGCCGCGGCCGTGGAAAACGGAACGAATTTCTCCTGTTGCCGCTGGAACAGCCCGGTGTTGGTGGCTATCGTCAGGCGGTTGCCCCAAAGAAAAGCGCCCCGAAGATCGCCGCTGTGAAATTCGTCTCCGCCTGGAATCGGCTCGATCGCCGCGCCGCCCGGTTGCTCCAGGCCCTTTTCGGGCTCGGCCACGTACACCGCCGTTCCGGCCAGGTAGGCGCGGCTGAATTTCACGGCTGGACGCCACACCCGGATTCCTTGCGCCAGGTCCCACCGCAAGAGCCTCTTGGGCGTGGAAAAATAGACTCCATCCGGGGCCGCGATGATGTTCAAAACATCGCCGAAGTTGCGATCCGGTTCGGGTACGAAGCTCAGCAGCGACCGGAACCGGAGCTGGCCGTGGGTGTCAGGCTCGAGAACTCCGAAATCGTTTTGCCCGCCCACCAGGATGCGGTCCCTGGAATCGCGCGCCAGCGAACGGGCGACGAAACCCTGCGGGACCGGAATATGGGTCCAGGTGACGCCGTCGTATTCGATTACGCCGGAAGTGTTGGCAAAATAGAGAATGCCGCGCGCGTCCTGAACGGAAGCCCAGTTCTGCGGCGATCCCTGGTAAGTCCTGGCGCTGAACTGATCGACGCTGAACGCCCCTTCCTCGGTGGCCGGTCGGGCGCCATGAGCAAGGCCGCACAAACTGAGCAGCAGGGCTGCGGTAGCGCGCGTACAGTGCACATCCCTCCCTGATCGCTAGCCGGCGGCGCGCCTCCTCAGGCGCTTGATCCCCAGGATTGCCGCGATTCCACCCAACGCCAGCAGTGCCGCCGCAGGCTCCGGAACCGTGTCGGTGGTGTCGATCAGCCCGTCGAACCCCGAACCGGCCGAGTTCACGATCGAGCCGGTTCCCGTGATGGTGATCTCGGCCCGCACATCCACCAGCGAGTAATCGGTCGGGAAATCGACAACGCTCGTGAGACTACTGCCGCTGACGGTCAGGATCACCGGAGACGAACCGTCCGCGCACGTGATGCCGCCGGCGCCGAACAACTGGCCATCGCAAAAGCCCACCGTGGCGGTGACAGTGCCGGTCACCGGGTCCAGTGTGATGCCCTCGCCGGCCACAATCGGCGCCGGGTCGGTTGTGTAGAAAATGTCGTAGGTCACGGTCTGGCCGGCGTACAGGCTGTAACCGGTAAAACCCGTGAAGGACAGGACCGGATCGTCGTTGGCATTCAGGCTGGGCACCACCGTGATGGCCGAATCCGGAGCGACGCTCGGACTGCCGGTCAGGTTCGTAACGCTCCAACTGAAATTGTAGTAGGCGACATCGCCCAACTGGCAGCCGGGCGAGGCTGCGTAGTTGGTTATATACGACTGCAGCGAAGCCGTCGCGCAGGCCGGTTCGGTTCCTGAAGCGTCCGCAAGGGCCGGGAACGGGCCTGCAAAGAAGAGGATGCATGCGCCCGTGAAACACGACAATGAGATCTTCTTCACCAGCAAGATCCTAGCACAGCGACCGGTCGGTTACAATCACGTTACAGTTCGTTCGGCTCGTTGTTTCACTTGGTCTCGTAGCGGAACTGGCCCACCCAGTCCGGCTCGGGCGGATTCGTCTGGAATTCCTGGCAACGCTTGACGTACAGTTGGGTCACGAAGTCGTCGGGCTCCTTTTCGAGGAGAGCGCCCAGAATTTTCAGCGCGGCGTCCCACTGGCGCGTGAGATACAGGTCGATGGCCTTGTTGAAGCGCGTGAGAAACTCCTTTCGCCGCGGAGAGATATCGCCCTTTTCTCCGATCAACTCATAGATTCTCACCGGTTCGCTCTTGCCTTTCACGATGACGAAATCGAGCAGCCGGACCTCGACCGATTCGCGGCAGCGCTCATAAGTTTCCTCGCTGATGAGGATCTCGGTGCGGTAGGCTTTGTTCAGTCCCTCCAGGCGGCTGGCCAGGTTCACCGGATCGCCGATGACCGTATAATTCAGGCGCTGCTCGCTCCCGATGTTGCCCACCACGATCTCACCGGTGCTCAGACCGATCCGAGTGTGAAACTCGGTTTTCTCCTCCGCCTTCCATTTCTTCGACAGCTCCCGCACCCTGCGCTGGCATTCCAGGGCGGCCCGGCAGGCCTGACCGGCCTGATCTTCGATCTCGATGGGCGCTCCCCAGAACGCCATCACGGAGTCGCCGATGTATTTGTCCACCGTGCCTTTATGGGCCAGGATAGCGGCCGTGAGATGGTCGAAGTATTCGGAGAGCTGCAGGGTCAACTCATTCGGCGAAAGCTGTTCCGTGATGGCCGTGAAGTCGGCCACGTCCGAGAAAAAAACGGTCAGCTCCCGCAACTTGCCGCCGATGCGCGCCTCCTGGTTGGTCTCGATCAACTGACGGACCAGGTTCGCCGGGACGTACTTCTGGAACGATTGCAGGCCCATCTTCATATCGGCGACGGCCTTGACCAGGGTTTGCAGGTCCGTCAGGGAGGTGTCGATTACCACGCGGTCCTTGAGATCGAAGTTCTTGATTTTTTCGGTTTCCACGACGAGCTGATGCACGGGATTCCGTATGGCGCGGTAGAGCGCCAGGAACACCAAACCGGTAAGGAGCATTCCCAGCAGCGAAATCGCCAGCGCGTTCCAGACGATGGCGCGAACGGTCGCATAGTACGGCGTGTGCGATACGTAGCGGAAGTAGAGCGCGGGGGTTCCTTTAAAATTGCGGACCGGGATATAGAGCACCACCTCTTCGGATTTCGGCCGGTATTCGTAGGCGGGCTGCAACTCGAGAAGAGATTTCAGGATGGGCGCGGGAGTGGTATAGGTTCGGCTGAGTACGTCGCTATCGGCGGGTTCATTGAGACTATTGAGCACCGAAACGTCGCGCGTCAGGTTCACGCCCTTATCCAGGTTGACGATGGCCCAGCGTCCCGCATAGTTGGCGTTCATCTTCTCGAGAAAGTCCTGGTCCAGATCCGATCCCAGTTCGATGCAGCCAAGAAACTGGCCCTCGAAAACAGCCGGAGCGACGGAGCGAAAGCCGTAGCCGCTTCTCCCCTGCTCCAGCCCGCCCACCTGGTGCTTTCCGGCGATGCACTCGACCAGGGTGGGGCGCGAGGTCGTGACGTCGTCGCCGAACACCGAAGGGTTGTGCACGCGGAGGAAAACTTTGAAATCGGCGGCCGTGAACTGGAATTGCTTGATGTTGTGTTTTTTCAGCTCGCCAAGGAACGGGGCGGCCAACTTAAGGAGCGCATCCCTGTCCTTCCGCGCGAAGAGCCGCAGGTATTGATCGTTGGCGGCAACGGCCAGCACCGAGGTCTCCGCGTTGGAGCTGAAATTGTCCACCAGGTTCGTCACATAGCGGACGACGTGCTCGCGCGTCTCGGCCTCGTGCCGGTCAATGGTCTTGAGCGTCAGACGGGTCAGCATGAATGCCAGGCCCGTGATGAGGAGTTGAATCAGAACCAGGACCAGGATAAACGAGTTTTTAATCAGGAAGAAGCGTTTGAAGATTCCCGACATAGGTTGCGCACGTCACCCTATCGAATGTTGTCCGCCATGCTGCCACGGCTATTATACGCCTGAACCACGAACGAGGGCCCAAAGGGGGCCGGACAAGCACCCGTGAAGGTGCTGGGGCTTTGTAACCATCCCGGCCTAGGTGTATTGGCAAAGTGGTGTTAGACTCTATCCGGGCCAACCGATTTGTCGTAGGGCCCGGAGTGCATGCCGGGCCGAAAGAGAGTGCGGCCGGCACTTCTCGGCCGGATTCCGAGTGGAGCGAGCGCGAGCCGCCGTGCCGCGCTCCAAATCCAGGAGCGTGAATCGTGTCGATGGAAGCAGTGTGGGCATTTCGGGAACGGGTCAGTGCTGATGCGGCGCTGGGGAATGAAGTCAAAGCCGAGTTGGCAAAGAAGGACGGCGACCTAGCCGCGGTAGCGCGGCGGCACGGGTTCGACGTGACGAAAGACGAGCTCGAACAGGGTTGGGCGACGGCCTGCAACGGGGAGTTGACTCCCTTTGAACTGGAAATTGTGAGCGCCGGAGCTGGATCGAACCAAGGCAAGAACTACGGCGCTATCGGGGGTACGAATATGGATGGAGGTCCCCTATCTCCCCCTCCGGGGCACTGAACAAGCGCCGGGACGGCTGCCTGGCAAATACCGGCAACCGTGCTCGGTTGTAACCCTGGGTGCGCGACATGAATGTGGTGAAATCGCAGCCGATCGTACTGAGCCGCGACCGAAGGAAGCGGTCTGCTTTGGCTCGACGGCCTCGATTCAAATCGACCGCTTCCTTCGGTCGCGGCTCCGAAAAGCGTCGGCATACGCTCAGATTCGATGAGCGGGCTTGGTCTTTCGGCCAATCTCCCACTTCCATGTCGCGCACCCTGTAACCATCCCGGCCTAGATGTATTGGCAAAGCGGTGTTAGACTCTATCCGGGCCAACCGATTTGTTGCAGGGCCCGGAGTGCATGCCGGGCCGAAAGAGAGTGCGGCCGGCACTTCTCGGCCGGATTCCGAGTGGAGCGAGCGCGAGCCGCCGTGCCGCGCTCCAAATCCAGGAGAATGAATCATGTCGATGGAAGCAGTGTGGGCATTTCGGGAACGGGTCAGCGCGGACGCGGCGCTGGGGAATGAAGTCAAAGCCGAGTTGGCAAAGAAGGACGGCGACCTTGCCGCGGTAGCGCGGCGGCACGGGTTCGACGTGACGAAAGACGAGCTCGAACAGGGTTGGGCGACGGCCTGCAACGGGGAGTTGACTCCCTTTGAACTGGAAATTGTGAGCGCCGGAGCTGGATCGAACCAAGGTAAGTTCAACCCCCCCGGCCCCGTTTACGATGAATCGATTCCCGCTCCCACCATCCCGGGGCACTAAACCGGCACCGGGGCGCGCATTACTCCTTGCCGCGGCATAGTGTCTCGATACAAGCTTCGATTCTCCCCGCGAGGCTCCGCGCCATTTCATCGGCATGCGTGTTGGCATCGTAGAGCGCCTGGCAAGTGACCAGACCGGCGCGATGGTTCACGTAAAGCGTCAGTGAGGCATCGACCCGGTCCGCATAGAGGGCGTCATTCACGGAATACTCGCGGAGCGCCGGAAACAGGGTGCCCGGCCCATGGATGTCGTGCAGGTGCCCGGAGAAAGCGAAAACCAGGCTGGGGCGGGCCAGATTCTCGATTTCGCCGCGAACCGCCAGATCGCGGTGGAGATGGGCCAGCATGCCGAAGCTGGCGCCCTGGAGCGGCGCACCGAGCAGGTATTCGCGGACGTGCCGCAGCCGTTCCGCCTCCCCGCTCACGCCATCCGCCCGCAAACGCGCGGGGAAACGATGGATAAACCAGCCGACGGTGCGCAGGGGCTGGTAACCGCCTACCTCCTGGCGTCCATGGTGCTCCAGTTCGACGAACAGCTCGGGGTTGCCCGTCTCCATTTCCCAGGCGTGCCAGAACGCCGCCAGCAGTGCGTCATGCTGCTCGCGCGCCGTGGGAAACCGGGCATCGAACCTGGCCTGTGCCTGGGGGCTCAGCGAACGGGCCCGCGACCAGCGCCAGGCGGGTTTCTGGACGGGCCGCGGAGGGTCGGGCGTGCGGCATACCTCCCGCCAATAGGGCAGATGGCCGCGCACTTCCTCGGATTGCGCCAGCGCATCCAGCGCCTCGGCCCATTCCGCGAACGATGGCCCGGCCGGCGCGGGCGGCTCTTCCCCGCGCAACAGGGTGCGATAGAGGCGTTCGAGCGTGGCCACAAAAATGGCGACCGAGAGACCGTCGAATACCAGGTGGTGCAGACACAGGAACAACAGCCCGCCTTTGGCGCCGCCCTGGTCGTACCACACGGCCCGCACCAGCGGTCCCCGCTCCGGATTGACTTGCCGGGACAATTCATCGACACGCGCGCGCTGGCTGGCGACCTCTTCGGCCGAGGCCGCGGCGAGATCGACGCGCTCGAAGGCCACGGCGGAGCTGATTCCGTCAACGGCGGGCTCGACATACTCCTGGCGCCACTCGCCGTTCTCGCGGCGCAGGCGCAACCGCATGGCGTCGTGCTGCGACTCGGTCAGATGGAGTGCCCGTTCCAGCACTTGGCCGTCGGTGGCCGCGGGAGTTCGCAGAAACACCACCGTGGAAAGTCCGACCACGTCCTCGCGCCCCGGCCGCAGAAACCAACGCTGCCGGGGGGTGAGGGGAACGGCGCTGCCGGCCGGCGACGAAAGGCGCCGGCCCGCTCCGCCAGTCCCACCGCACCGCTCGATGCGGCGGGCGATCTCCGGGATGGTGATTTCCGCGTCCACCGTGCCGGCATCGAGCGGCCGTTCCAGCATGGCTTCGAGCGCCAGCAGCAGCTCCACCCGCATCAGCGAATCGACCCCCAGCGCCGCGATCGGCCGTTCGTCGTCCAGCCACACCGCCGGAATCTTGCGCAGCGAGGCAATCGTGGCGCGCACCTGCTCCACCAGTGTGGCCGGCTTTTCCGACGACGCGGCGGGGACAGCCTGGCCGCCATCCTGGATGGCGATGGCGTCCAACAGGCCCATTGCGAACGCTTCGCGGCAGGCATGGCGCCGCAGCTTGCCGCTGGTGGTCCTCGGTATGGCTCCCAGATTCAGCAGCGCCACCGCGCCCAGGCGCAAGTCGAACTCTTCGGCTACGGCCCGCCGCACGCATTCGCAGACCTCCGCCGCATTGACCCCGCGGCGTGCGTCGCGGCGCACTTCGCAGGCTACCACCGCCTGCTCGGCGCCATCCCGTTCCACGGCAAATGCCGCGCTCGCATCCGCCGCCAGCGCGGGGTGGGCCAGCTCGGCGGCACGTTCCAAGTCCTGGGGATAGAAATTGCGCCCGCCCACGATGATGAGGTCCTTCAGGCGGCCGCTCACGTACAACTCGCCCCGGTTCAGGAACCCCAGATCGCCGGTGCGGAGGAAGCCATCGCGGAACAACTCCGCGGATTGCTCGGGTTTGCCCCAATATCCGGCGCAGACACTGGGACCGGCCAGACAGATCTCGCCGGTTCCGCCCTCCGCGAGCGGCTGCCCGGTTTCCGTATCGGCAATCAGCACGCGGTGACCGGCGCCGGGTGTGCCGCAACTGACGTGACGCCGCCCGTCGGCGGCCGCCAGCACGCGCGGCTCCTCATCGGCTTCTCCAGCGGTCGCCAGCAGCGTGGATTCGGCCAGCCCGTAGCTGGGCAGGAAGGTGCGGCGGCGAAAGCCGAAGGGGCCAAAGGTCTCGACGAAACGGTCCAGTGTCTCGGCGCGAACCGGCTCGGCGCCGGTCACCACCACCCGCCACGAACTCAAATCGAGACCCGAGCAATCGCCCGGGCGAATGGAGCGGACACAGAAATCGAAAGCCGAGTTGGGGGCGATGGAATTACTGGCTCGATAGTCGGAGATGGCTTTCAACCAGCGCATGGGCCTCTGCAGGAAATGTTGCGGGTCCATCAGGACGGCGGGGCGTCCAGCGAAGACGGGGGCCAGGATGCCGCCGATCAGCCCCATATCGTGGTACGGCGGCGCCCACGACACCAGGCTGCGTTCCAGCTCGGGAACCGGGAGGATGACCTTGGCCCAAATGACCGCCAGGTTGCTCAACAGGTTGGCGTGCGAGAGGATCACGCCGCGCGGCGACCCGGTGGAGCCGGAGGTGTATTGGATGATGGCCGGCGAACCGGGCGCGACGGCGGCGCACCGGTAATCGGGCGCGGGGGCCAGCGTATCGGTGGCCAGGCGCTCGAGACCCTCCAGCCCGGGCTCGCACGCCGCCAGCAGCTTGGCGCGCTCCCACCCGATCCTGGTGGAAAGTGCCAGCGCGGGCTCGACATCGGCGACTATGTTGGCCAGGCGCGACGCCGAGCGGCTGCGCATCCCCGTCGGCGGGTACGTAGGCACCGCGATGGCGCCGGCGTAGAAGCATCCAAACAGCCCGGCAATGAAATCGAGGCCGGGCGGATGCATGACCAGGACGGGTTTGCCGGCGGCATTCAGTTCGCTGAGACTGCGCGCCACGGCGCGCGCGCGGGCATCCAGTTCCGCGTAGGTAAGCGAAACCGCGTCCCGTTCTCCGTCCATGAGGAACGTGAAGCCGACGCGGGCGGGGGCGAGCCGGGCGCGCTCCTCCAGGACCTGAGTGAGTGTGTCGATGTCCGTGTTGGCCGACGTCAAGCCACTCCTACCCGCGGCTATTATACGCCATGCCACGCTCTACCACTGGGGGCGGGTTTGGGCGCCGAGCGCGGCATCCCAGATGCCGGTGGATTGGTAGATGTGGCGGATCTGCACGTAGCTGCCGACCGCCGACATGACGTAGGGCGTCGCCCGTGGTTTCTCTTTCAGCCGCTGGCCGATGCGGGACATTGCGGCGGCTTCGGCCGCTCCCAATCGAAGCACCCGTCCGGTTACCGCCGCGCACTCCGCATCGATGGGGCGCGGTTGGAAGGCTGCGTTGGGCCCGGTGGAATTGGCGCGCGGCGCGGGGGGAACGATGCGGTCAATCATTCGCAGGACTCTTTCGCAGAAGGCCTCGGGGCGGTAGAGGCGGTTGCACAGCCAGCGGAGGCCAGCCATCAGTTCCAGCAGAGTCATCTGGGCGGGGACGATATTCGTGACACACGGCAGGACGCCGCTGGCTTCCGGGCAGTCCTCGGCCAGACGATTCTCCTTCCGCAAGCGGGCGAAGAGGGGTGTCGCTGTGCGGGCGGCGAGCGGCGTTGCCGTGAAGATGGGAACGGGAATGGTCATGGAAAGCTCGTACTGCTGCTCGAAAATGTCCTTCGTATCGGCGTCAAAGC
>Ga0326728_10002251_pt1 | contig 64948 bp, 49 predicted proteins | sample MB3enrmetagenome_FD_207602 | JGI IMG/M metagenome (GOLD analysis project Ga0326728, IMG submission 207602) | Lab enriched peat soil microbial communities from McLean, Ithaca, NY, United States - MB31MN | ecosystem: Environmental > Terrestrial > Soil > Wetlands > Peat | place: USA: New York...
CTAGTCGAGCGCACAACTGCTCCAGCAGGCGGTGCAAAACGAAAGATAAGGACTCAATGGTCTCAACCGGCGATTCCAGTTCCAGCGCTTCCTCGAACTGCGCTGGTGGCGCACACAAAACCAGCGTGCGCATGCCTTCGCCGCGAGCCAGTCGCCGCAATTGCGTTCCTCTTTCACCCAATCGCGAAGCCAGGGCGTGCTCCGGCAACAGCGCCAAGGTGCGAAAATCGCGGACTCCCCATCGCTCCAGAGTATCCAAAATCTGTTCGCGCAACTTCTTTTCTTGCCTCCGCGGCGCCTCGCCGCTGATTTTTTTCTGCGGAGAAATCTCGAACGCATCCAGCAAGACCTGCAAGGGCAGCACGCCTAAACGTTGCGCTTCACTTCCAGCGGGAATGATCGTAGTTCCGCTGAATCCACGGGCTGCATGCATGGCTGCATCCGGATTTGCGGCGATGGCAATATTCGCTTCTATCCCGACAGTTATCAGGCGTGCTGCCAGATCACTGGCCATTTTGGCGGGCGCACCATAGAGTCGATCCAATCCGACGAGATCGAGCAGCAGAGTGTCAGGAGCAGTGTCTTCCACGCGCGGCGTAAAAGCATGAGCAACGTCGAGGAGAGCAGCGCGCGCCGAGAGTTCCTGTTCGCAGGAACGTTGGCGCAAAACCGCCAAGCCGGTTGAATCATTTGTGGGGGATGGGTTCCGGGAAAAAACCGCGGCCTGCAGCTTGGTCATTCCGATTTCCATCCCCAGTTGGCGAGCTTTTTCATTTAGAGCAATCACCCGCACCAATGGCGGCTTGCCTTCCAAAACAGCGACGGCATGTTCGCGCAGCAAGGGCTCGGCGCGAACAATGGCTTCCACCGGAAAATCGGGAATGTAAATACAGGCAAACATCGGATCCGCCAACCGCAAGTTTCACAGTGCAGTACGCATTTCAAAGTGAGTGCCGACCGATTGCGGTGGCTTTCGCTGTGTCCAGGAGCGCACCATCTCGGCGCGAAAACTCATTCCGCGTAACAGCGATGCATGGCCGACAGAACTGCTTCTTGAAATGCTCACAGCGGAATTCACATATCCCACATTGTGGGATACAAATCTGAGATCGTATTGAGATCGATCAAAAGCGTCGGGATTCGATACGAAAATTGTTTCGGACTGCAATCGCAAAACCAGCGACGCACAGGTCTTTGCGCAGGCCTCCTGTTCAATCAACAGCAGTACAGTCGCCGTCGGCTCGACTGCTCGACGAAAGCGGAACCACGAAGCAAGTGGCACACGACGGGCACTTTCCATAGGAACGTCACCAAGATCAAGTACCACCATGCCGAAACCGCCGCTCTGCAAAAGCAGGTCGGCGATTTTCAAGACCTGTTCCAGGACACTGCTAAATGCGAAACCAGGCGAACTGTACTTCATGCCAATAGCATTGCGCTTGACGTTTGCTGGTTGACTGCAGCGCACCCACAACAGTCGCTCCAAATTGACGCCGGCAGTGGCCGCCGACGCAGGATCAAAGCTGTCGCTGGCGTCTACCAGCGCGCATACTTCCTGCCGTTGAGTGGCGCCGGCAAGCGCCGACAGCATTACGCCCGTGCGTCCTGAAGAAGGCGGCCCGGTAATCTCGCTAAGCGCTCCGCGGGGCAGACCTCCGGTGAGCAAATCTAGGGGTGCAATTCCGATCGGGACGGTAAGTCGAGTGGCGCGCTCGCGAAGCAGCAAGGTGGAAGAAAGCCGCTCGCCGAGCGACGATTCGATGTGAGCGCGCAGGCTGGAAGCGGGTCTTCGAACCGATATCGTGGGCAGAGCAGCAACCGATGACATAAGACCTCAGGGCGGGCGAAGCGGCACAAGAGAGGACTGTTATTTCGCTTTTTGTTCGCCTACAAATAAGATTGTGCTACGGGGAATATAAGTTGTCAACACAGAGCCAGAATTATTTCAGCTTTGAAGATATTGGCCGTAAACCTAATAGATTCTGTTACTTGCAGGGGCGATGGTAGGCCGGACGAAAGCCTTTCTGTTGGGCTTCGGATTGTTTCATGTACTCGCCGGCCTTGGTGGCTCCATACCAATGTGTGCCGGGGCAGTGATACACGCCGCTCTTGGTATTGACCCATACCCGAGCATCGGGATTGCCCTGCGTTGCGGAGGAATCTGGCGAAGTCGCCGGCTTCGGTTGGGAAGTCTGGGGAGTGGAAGTTGGTGCAGATTGCGTCTGTTGCGCGCGAACTGCTCCTGGAATGAGCAGCGCGATAAACACAACGAAGATCGCAGTCAATCGTCTCATTGCGAAACTACTAATGAGGATGCGCTAGACTAACCTAACGTGTTGTCAAGAGCAACATTTGAAAATGATGAGCAAATACAATCTCAACATCAGCAATGATTCAATATTATCGGCGGCGATGATCGTTTGACGCAGAACGACTACACGCGTGCAAGCCCTCGTCAATGTTGGCGATTTGTTATAATGCAAAGGTCTTTCCTGCCGTGGCGCTATCGTCTAGGGGTTAGGACGGAAGATTCTCAATCTTCAAACCCGGGTTCGATTCCCGGTAGCGCTACCACTTCATTCCATTCGATTTAGCTCACATTCTCCAACGCCTGTTTGCACCCATTGTGGCAATTTTGTGGCAATTCTTACTGTAAAGCCTGATTCCTCTTGTTGATCGCCTCACGGATCTGCTGCAACTCGGGATGGATATAGATGCGCGAGGTGTCAGATTTCTGGTGCCCCAGCACATCCATCACCGCCATCACGTTGCTGGTCGTCTCGCTTACATCGGTTCCGAAGCGATGACGCGCACAGTACAGATCCACCGATTCAGGAAGCCCGGCCAGCTGCTTCGCCTCCCGCGACTGCTTCGAAACTTCGCGGTCGGTGATATGTCCCGACTTCGACGTCTCTGAGGGAAACACCCATCCCTCGTTACGGTCTCCCTTATAGGCCAGCAGCGCCGCCTTCACCCGCTCGGTCAGAGGCACATATCGACGCGACTTCTTGCTCTTGCCGCGCGGGTTGAAGATGACGTTCCGGTCCCAGTGACCCCGTCCCTAATTGCCGCCGTCCAGACGCCTTTCCAGCAGGGTTAAGCACAAGTAGTCCTGATTGGATTTTGTGTCAAGTAAATCTTTCGCTGAGCCTTACTCCGGCTGCCAAGCTTCGTGAACGGGACAACCACGCCGACGGAGGAACGCCGCCACGAGTCAGCATCATGCCCCCTTTTGGCGCAAAGAGCAGGCTAGAAAGGGTGGGGCAGTTATGAACTTGTAGTTCAAACTGTCGGTTCGCCGAAAGGCTTGGGCATTCAGCGTCTGCCCCAAAAAACTATTGCAATAACGCAAACTAATGCTATGATCCCGCGCACAGCCACAGACAGTGCATAGGCTGTCGGGTTACCGCACGCGTCATTCGCTCTCCTGACGCAATGGCTGGCAGCAAAGGAACAAACATTTTGTGGAAAAGCAGTCTGCTCAAGAACCGCTTGGGAGGATATATGCGTACGCTGCTTCGTTTGTTGGCCGTCGTTGTTCTCACCATAACATCGCTGCCGGTCGTCGCCCAGGTAACGACCGCGACACTAGCTGTCGGAAGCTATCCCGTTGTTGTAGCCATCAACACAAGTACCAATCAGATTTATACGGTCAATGGTCAATGCTACTCATACCCATGTGCTACCCAAGGAACGGTGACGGTGATCGACGGCAACAGCAATAGCATCGTAGGTACCGTCAATGTAGGGTACAGTCCGGCGGACACCGTCGTGAACCCCACGACGAATACGGCATATGTGGCCAATGTGTGCGGCAACGATCCCACTTGCCAGAGTCCCGGCACCGTGACCGTCATCAACGGCGCCACGCTTCAGACCCAAACCGTGACTGTTGGTTATGCCCCCGGCCTCAATCTCCACGGTATGGCAGTCAATCCCGTCACCAATCAAATCTATGTAGCCAATGCGTGCGCCGGCGGTGGTTGGCCCAATTGCTCAACGTGTAACAGTACGGTCACCGTCATTAATGGGAGCACGCTCGCTACCCAAAGCGTAACCGCCGGCTGCGCTACGCTTGACGTCGCGGTAAACACCGCGACCAACATGATTTACGCCGTTAATGACAGTATGTGCGGCGGGTGCGGCGGCTCGGTAACAGTAATCAATGGGACCACCCTCGGCACGCAGAGCGTAAACACAGGATTTACCAGCTATGACATAGCAGTCGATTCGACCACTAATCAGATCTACGCCAGCAATGTCTGTGGCAACGATCCATCGTGTCAAAGCGGCGGAACGGTGACGGTGATTGACGGGGCGACGCTGAACACGCAGACCGCCTCCGCCGGGAACGTCCCGGTGTGGATCGCTGTTAATCCAGTCACTGACAACATCTACGTGGCCAATGAATGTTCCGACTGCACGAGTAATGCCACGGTGATCAATGGAACGACACTTTCTGCTACCCCACTGTCCGCTTGTGCCAGTCCACAAATAGCTGGCGACGTGGAGGTGAACACGGTCACCAATCAGATTTACATACCATGCGAAAATTTCAACTCCGGGCAGTTGCCTGGTCAAACCGTCTACGTAGTTGACGGCGCAACCAACACGACCTTCCCGATTGCGGTGGGCGATCAGCCGAACGCCAGTACTGTCAACTCTGTCACCAATACAATTTACGTTCCCAACCTTCTTGACAACACCGTTTCAGTGATTGGCGGGGCGACCAAAGCGCAGCTCAACAGTGTGACGCCTTGCCGCCTGGTGGACACGCGTCCCGGCAGCGGAGGCTCAGGTCCCATCATGGGAGGCACCTCCGAGGCATTCAACCTGCCCCAACTCGCGCAGCAGAAATGCACCGGCCTGAATCTCTCTTCGGCCATCAGCTACTCCCTGAACGTCACCTTGGTTCCCAGCAACGGCCCGGTTGGCTATCTCACTATTTGGCCGGACAGTCTGCTGCAGCCCGTCGTCTCCACCATGAACTCCGATGGGCGAGTCAAAGCCAACGCGGCCATCGTTTCGGCGGGACTGAATGGCGCGGTTGACGTCTATGTCGCCAACACTGCAAACGTCATTCTGGATATCGACGGCTACTTTGGGCCGGCCAGCAGTTCGACCCTGCAGTTCTATCCGCTGACGCCCTGTCGCATCGCCGACACCCGGCAGACCAACTTCCCGCAGGGACTGGGTGCGCCGTCGCTGATGGCTCAACAGCAGCGCAGCTTTCCTTTGCTGAATGCCACCAGCTGCTTCCAGCAGGTGCCATCCGGGGTGACCGTGGCCGCCTACTCGCTCAACTTCACCGCTGTGCCGCAAGGCCCGTTGGGCTATCTCACGGTATGGCCAGACGGCGAGACGCAGCCCCTGGTTTCAACCTTGAACGCTCCGACTGGGGTGGTCACGGCCAACGCGGCCATCGTGCCCGCGGGCAACGCTGGGGCTATCGATGCCTACGCCTACAACAACACCGACTTGATCATCGACATCGACGGCTACTTTGCCTCGCCGGGTAGCGGGGGCCTGTCGGCCTATCCGACCGCACCCTGCCGAGTACTGGATACCCGTACGTCCAGTGGCGGCAACGGTCCTTTCACGGGAACGCTGAGTCCGCCTGTGAATGTTCTGGGGAGTCCGTGTGCTGTGCCGTCGAGTGTGCCGGCGCAGTCGCTGGCGTACACCTTCAACGCGACCGTGGTGCCTTACCAAGGCGGATCGTTGGGTTATCTGACGTTGTGGCCGGTGGGAGGAACTCTGCCCGTCGTCTCGACCTTGAACGCCTCTGACGGAGCGATCACCTCGAACATGGCGATCGTACCGGCAGGCACCAATGGCCAGATCAACGCCTATGCGGGCTTCGGCACGACCGACCTGATCCTGGATATCTCCAGCTTCTACGCGCCGTAGGAAGAAAGCAGTCACGGTGCGCTAGAGGCAACATTTGGGAGCTTTAGCCCCGGGCGTTGCATGTTAGGAACTCTTGCTTCCAGCCTGGGCTGACGGACGAGGTTCTGAATCAGAGGAGGACCCTCATGCAAGCGAAGAGAGTTTCCATCGTATCCATAATTGCTTTGTCTGTAGCGATACTAGCGATACTCACCATTGCGCTACCGGTCACACGCGCTTCGGCAAGTGTCCAGGAAAAGGTGCTACACAGCTTTACCCCACAAGGATCGGATGGGGCCTTCCCCACAGCCGGATTGATCACCGATAGTGCCGGCAATCGCTATGGCACAACTGGCGCCGGTGGTTCCTATGACGGAGGAGCGGTGTTCGAGTTATCACCCAACGGCAGCGGCGGCTGGACGGAAAAACTGCTGTACAGCTTCAAAACCTTTGGCGGCGATGGGACTTCCCCGTCGTACGGCAACCTGATTCTCGATAGTCACGGCAATCTCTATGGCACAACGACGGGCGGCGGCGGCAGTGCTAACTGTGGTCCTTACGGATGCGGGACCGTCTTCGAGCTTTCTCCCGGCCAAGGCGGGAGTTGGACGGAGGCCGTGCTGCATAACTTCGGCACTGGTACGGATGGCTACCAACCTGACGCTGGACTGATCTTTGATTCCGCCGGTAATCTCTACGGCACGACTGGCAGCGGGGGCGCTAATGGCGCCGGTACGGTTTTTGAGATGTCGCCCAGACAGGGTGGGGGCTGGACCGAAACGGTGCTGTATAGCTTCAACCCGAACGGAACAGACGCATATGGTCCGGAAGCTGGCCTGATCTTCGATGCCCACGGCAATCTTTACGGGGTCACCAACCAAGGCGGCGTGAACTACGAAGGCGCGGTATTCGAGTTGTCGCCGAGACACGGCGGAGGCTGGACGGAGACCGTGCTCTACAGCTTCTGCAATCTGTCAAGCTGTACGGATGGCAGTTATCCTAATGCTGGCGGACTGATCTTTGACTCCTCCGGCAATCTTTATGGCACGACCGGCAGCGGCGGAGCCTACGGTGGCGGTACCGTTTTCGAATTGTCGCTTCACAGTGGCAGTTGGACGGAGACCGTACTGCATAGTTTTGGCCAAGGTACGGACGGGAACGATCCCGGTTACGGCACTCTCATCATGGGTCCTGGCAGCGTTATCTATGGCATGACCATTAGCGGCGGGTTACATGGCGTAGGTTCGGTTTTTGAATTGTCGCCCAGGCGTGGCGGGGGCTGGACCGAAGCAATCATCCACACCTTCAATGACAACGGCACTGATGGCTGGCAGCCTTTCGCTGGCCTGATCCTGGATGTGGACGGAAATCTCTACGCCACAACGGGCGCCGGCGGGCCCGTAAGCGACGGCACCGTAATTGAACTGTCGCCCAGAGGCGGCGGACGCTGGAAGGAAGCGGTGCTATACAGCTTCAACGCCAACGTGACCGACGGGCAAAATCCGTGGTTAGCCGGTCTGGTCCTGGACGCGAGTGGCAATCTATACGGCACCACGTTTAACGGCGGCACGTACGACAACGGTACGGTATTTGAGTTGAAGCCTAACGGAAATGGGAGCTGGACAGAGGAGTCGATATACAACTTCGGCAATAGCACCGGCACGGATGCGAGCGACCCGGCTGCCGGTTTGATCTTCGATGGGCACGGCAATCTTTACGGCACGACCGTCCTTGGAGGCGGCGTTGGATTGGGCACCGTGTTCGAATTGTCGCCCAGACAGGGCGGCGGCTGGTCGGAGAAGGTGCTGTACAGCTTTTGCTCGCAAACAGGATGCGCCGACGGACACTACTCCTTCGGAGGCTTAGTCTTCGATGCCTTCGGCAATCTCTATGGCACAACTCCGTACGGCGGGACCTATGGTTATGGGACGGTATTCGAGCTCTCGCCCAACGGGAGCGGGGGTTGGACGCACACGGTGCTGCACAGTTTTAACTTGGATGGCACGGATGGGGTGTATCCCTGGGCCGGACTCACCATCGACAGTGCGGGCAATCTCTACGGCACGACCGAATATGGCGGCAGCAATTACTACGGCGGTGCGGTGTTTGTGTTGGCGCCAAATGGGAGTGGGGGCTGGACGGAGGCGATCGCGTGGAGCTTCGGCAACGGCAATGACGGGTATCAGCCCGTCGGCAGCCTGATCTTCGATGCTGCCCATAATCTCTACGGCACAACTCTGTATGGTGGCGCGAATGGTGGTGGCACAGTCTACCGCTTGTCGCCCCACAACGGGGGCTGGGCAGAGGGGGTGGTCTATAACTTTTGCTCGCAGACGAACTGCACCGACGGCTATTCACCCTACGGCAGTTTGACCTTCTTTGGCTCTGGCGTGGACCTTTTCGGCACAACCTCCGGCGGCGGCGCGAACGGCAATGGGACAGTCTTTGAGTTGACGCCCACACAAGGCGGGAGCTATATCGAGACGGTGCTGCACAGCTTCAATCCCAGTGGCGGAGACGGCAGTTTTCCGGAGGCCGGCGTGATCTTCGATCCCTCAGGCAATCTCTATGGCGTGACCTACTACGGCGGCGGCCAATACAACGCCGGGACGGTGTTTGAGCTTGAGAGCGTTAGCCGGAGGCTGGACGGCGCTTCGGCCGTTCGTCGTTGATCGCCTGCTTTGAGTAAAGATGGCAGAAGTGACCTTGTCACAGGCGGTCTAGAGAGCACCAATATTTCCGTGTTCCTTATCTTGGTAGGTGGACCCAGCAAGGCGGTGAGACGCAGGAAGTAAGGACGTGCCCGGTACTTGATGCCGAAGTTGTGGGTGCAGTATTGGAGGCACGATCTCCGCCTTCGCAGCCTGTGACGGTGGTCACTGTCTGTGGCGTTGCCGAGTGTTCCAATGCGCTTGTCATGGCTTAATGAATCGAGGTTCTCAGGAGAACGGAGAATCGCGGTGAGCGCAATCCAGGCAGGAGGACGCAATGGACATTAAAGGCAACAAGACACAAATACCGCCAACGGGCGAGCCAGGAGAAACAGGTTTCTGCGGCGCGGCCATGGCGCAGTTGCAGGACTGGGATCCGAAGTGGGCCGAGACCTATCTCAAGATGGTCTCCAATCCGTGGAGCAGCGAGGTTTTGCCGCGGAGGCTGGTAGAACTGATCGGCGTTGCGTTGAATGCTGGGAGCATCAGCCTGAATCCGGGCGGCATGCGTCGCCACATGCGTGCGGCGCTGCAGGCGGGCACGACTCGCGAACAAATTCTTCTGGTATTGAAGATGGCGTCGGTGATGTCATTTGATTCCTGCATGCTGGCAGCTCCCATTCTTGTGGAAGAAGCGAGTGAGGGAGAATTAGATGCCGCCGGACTGGGGCGTGCAAAACGTCATACGAACAAGGAACCAGCGACGCCGGCTGTCACCCAGATGAAGGCGCTCGACAGATGGAACTTAGCCTGGGATCCCATTTATGAGCTTGCGCCGATATGGACCGAGCAATTCATGGCTACAGCTATCGGCATTCACGCCGGCAATGTACTTCCGGCAAAGGAAATTGAACTGCTCGCCATAGCCTTTGAGGCGCCTTATACGGACATCTACACGCCGAGTACACGCCGTCACATCAGGAACGCGCTAAGAGCCGGTGCAACTGTGGAAGAGATCGTGGAGGTCCTCAAGCTCTGCGTGATCCAAAGTGTGGAAGCCTGCAATCTCGGTGTGCCGATCCTGGAAGAAGAGTTGTCGGCAGCGGACTCCAGCCGTTAACACCAGCTAGAAGCATCCTCTATCGGCGCAGCAGGACTAGGCGCGGGAATGCAGCTCCACACAGCCCTCCAGGCTATCGATTCCGACCGTCGGCCGCATTCGCCATCATTGGTATAACACCAGCGCCGGTTTGAGTGCTCAAATTCTGCTGGCGTCGACGAATATCTCTCACACAAAAGTTCTCGCTGAGACGTCAATTGATGAGAACGGCCATCGCATCAATTGGCTGGTAGTCGTCTCCTGGAGGGAGCGCAAGCGAGAGATCTCAGTGTCAACAACTGAGGAGGTAATCTGGCGCGCCCGGAGAGATTCGAACTCCCGACCTGATGCTCCGGAGGCATCCGCTCTATCCAGCTGAGCTACGGGCGCGCGTTCAAGAAAAATTATACACGCGGGAAATCGGGCAGTGACGAACAGCGCCCTTCCATGGTCGTTTCCACGGCGAAGCAATCAAACCGCAGATCCTTCGACTTCGCGTCTGCTCGACTCCCCCCAGCGCGCGCAAACTGCGCTCTGGGGACCCGGAGCCGCTACGTGAATGGGAAAAGTCCCGCCGCGGACGCAGCTCTCAGGATGACAAAGAAGTACAAACCAGCGATCGAGTTTACTTCGCAGAATCCGGTTTGGAGCTTGCGTCTGGCTTGCTCTTCGATGGTTCCTCCTGCTTGCCCGCTTGATCGCTCTTGCCTTTATGCAGGCCGCGCGTGGACATGCGCTCATTGCTCAGCTTGTCGGCTTCGCTGGACTTCTCCACCGGCTTGGCCGGGGCGGAACTTTTGGCTGATCCTTTGCCATTACTGTTCGACTTTTTCCCCTGCGCATCTGACTTCTGTTCTTGTGCCAATATCGGGGCCGCGAAACATTGGCGGGTCAGGGGCAGCCATAGGCAGCTGATGATCAGCAGAATAGTCGCGCGTCGAACGAACCAGTTAAGCATGGGTACCTCCTGCCAGCTCGGCGTGATGCTCCTGCTTTTGCAAGTGACGGTCATAGAGATCATGAGCGATAAGGATCACCGTCACCGCCAGAAGATCCAGACCAAAGCCCATGAGCGTGGCGGTGACGTAAGCCATCACGATCACGATCATGGCAAGCAATAGTGTAACGACTCGCTTACGCGTCTCGGCATGGAAACCGACTCTCCAGATGGCGAGCACGATAAGCAGGTAAATGCCCAGCCTGGTCAGGGCGCCAACCTGAAAGGCGGTGACGACTTTGTGCGTGAGTAACAATAACACCGCGCCGAGGACGATGATCACGTAGCGCTGCCAGCGCCGCTCCACCCACACCAACTCGATTCCGATGACGAAGGCGGCGATGCCGAGATCGATGACCACTCCCCATCCCCGGCTGATGGGATACAGCGTGTGATTGTCGAGCAGGCTTTGAATGTAGTTGGCGTGCACGTACATTCCGGCCATGGGTCCTGACGGTCCAATGTGATAATCAACCCAATCGTCGCCGATGGGATTGCCCTGGTCGTCGGCGTGGGCATGGCGATGGCCGCCAATGAGCACGATACGATGAGCCATATTGTCGGTCAGCCACTGCTCATCGTTCCGGTTGTCGTAGACGGTGCGCGCGTTTAGGTGCGTCAGTTGATACGTATCTTGCCGGTCGGCTTCCCTGGTAAATCCGAGCTTGGTATCGATCTTGTCCAGGATCGTGGAGAGCAGGGAAGCGTCGGACTCGGCTCTTTGATGCGAGAATTCAGGAAGTATCTCGGCATAGACGAACTGCTGGCCCTGATCGGTTTTAGGGTCGAGCCTGGGCATGATGGGAGGCCAATGCATGACGGTGTTGAAGGCTTCCGCCGTCTGCAAGGCAAATGATTTGCACTCCACATCGTGATTGGTGTAGGTGATCAACGGAACCTTACGCCTGTCCTCGGGCGCAAGATCGAAACCGGCGCGGGCGCCGAAGGGGTTGGCAGCCGCCTGCTGATACGCCTGATAACGGTTTGGATCTGCCTTCTCATCCGGTGGACGCTGGCAATCGATGACGACGACCGGATCCAGCTTAGGGGCTGGCTTGTCATCGGATGTGCAGTGCGGCGGCGATGGCGGATTTTGATCCTTCGGGGTTGACGGAACTTCATTCGCGGTATGTGTGCGGTCGCGGATGTTCTCAAGCGGAATACTGGTCTTGTAATCGAAGCCTTGCGTGAGTATGACGGGAATGCTGCGCGCGTTGGCGCGAGCGATGGCATCGAAGAAGGCGCGGTTTCCTTCTCGGCGGCATTGCTCCGAGCTGTCCTCGCCGTCGACGACCAGGTTAATGTCGAGAGCGATGACCGCGGCACGAGCCTTCACCGCGGCATCGACTAGATCCGCGAGAAAGCCGCGATCGGTAACGTCCTGTTCACCCAGGTGCAGAAACTTGAAGAAAGCTTCATCGTCGATTTCGACCGGGACGACCCAATTGCGTTGCGGCGCGGGATTGGCGATGCGGGTGATCCGGCTGTAAACGTAAAGCTGCAGCGTGACCAGGTCGGGGAAGAGATTCTTTATTTCCTCGAAGTTGTAGCTGACGACGCCGACGAGAAACAGGGTGATGAAGATGTTCGCCAGACGCTTGGGCGTGAGGTGCTCGCGCAGGCGCTCTCGGGTGGTTTTGCGCAACTCGGTCATGCAAATCGGCAGCCTTGGATATGCTGCTGGAAGTGTTCTTATTTGGCCGCCGTGGTAGCAGCGGCGCCGGTGGCGACGCCGATGACGATGTCGCCGCCCTGATCACTCTGGCTCATCACCGGAGTCTGCTGCATCTTCCACTTCTGTTCCGCGCGTGCGGACACCTGCTGCTTCAGGTACGGGAAAATCTTCGCCAGCGTGTCCAGTCCCTGATTCTTGCGCAGTTCTTCGAGCAGATAGTAGGTGAAGTACCCGTGTCCCAGGGTGGTGTCTTCCAGCGACTCCTGATCGGCGGTGCTGGCAGCCAGTACTGCGCGGCCCGTGCCTTGCGCGATGCGGGCCAGCGTTTCGTTCGACACCGAAGCCGACGCGACACCCGGGGCGACGAGCTTGGTGCCGCCTCCAGCAGCGGCCGCGCCGTAACAGGTGTCGACGAAGATCGCCGCGCGTTGCGCCCCGACCCGCGAGGCGACAGTGTTCGCGACGTCAACCATGGGCAGCGCGGTAGCAAAGAGCGCGTCCTCATTATCCATGTTCTTCCCGACTTCCGTGTCGTAAGTGATGATGTAGTTCACGCCGCGCGTGTCCATCTCGCGCGAGGAGCCGTGGGTGGCGATATAGATGACCACCAGGTCATCGGGCGCGGCGCTGCGAGCCAGCCAGTTCAGCTTCTCCTTGATGTTGCGTGTCGTCGCTTCGGTGTCGGTGAGCATCACAACGTGATCAGGCTTAAAACGGCCATAGGCTGGATTCTTCAGCCAGGCAGCAAATGCTGTCGCATCGGCCGCGGCGTACTTCAGCGGATCGATCTCCGCCTGCTTGAATTTGCCGATGCCAATGACCAGCGCCCACTTGTCTCGCACTGTATTTGACGGCGGAACGTTGGGACGCGTCGACAGGGTGAAGGGATCGAGGTTTTGCTGCAGCGCCTCGGAGTTGTTGTCGCGCGCCTTCTGCAGCGAGTAGTCAGCCTTGCGCGCGTTTCCCAGCTTGCGCTCCAGCAGCGAGCGGTAATACCAGGCGTCACCCAGATTTTCGCATTCCCCGATAGCGTGCTTCAGCAGCTCGACGCCGTCTTCCATCGTCGCGGCGTTGCTGCCAGGAGGGACACGTTCCAGCGCCTGGACGACGAGGTCTTTGCCCGCGCCGCAGCGGTTCTGCGCTGAGGCGTTGTGCCCGAGCGCAATCATCAACAGCGGCAGGAACAACAGTTGCGCCGTTTTGATCGCACCACCACGAACCTTCATTGCGCCGATGCCTTATGCGTCGCGCCCTGGCGCGCGCGCTGCTTCATCGCCGTCAGAATTTTGCCCTTCACGCCGTGGTTCGCCAGGTTGATCTCGCCGTTCACGCTGAGATCGAAGTCGACGTTGGGCGCGTTGCGGATGGTGTCGATGATGTTCTCTTCATCGAGATTCGCTTTCACCAGCGCGATGACCTGATCGTTGGTGAGCGCCGGTCCTTTGGCTACAGGCTTCGCCGCGCTGGAACTCTTCGCGCTGCCCGCAGAACTGCTGCCGGAAGAGGCCGTCGTCGTCGTTCCGCTGTGAGTCGTATGAGAAGTCGAAGACTTGGTTGACTTGCTCGCTGTGGTCGTTGACCCAGTAGACGTTGACGAGGGACTGCTGCTCGAAGCGGAGGCCGATTGCACCGGCTGCTCCGACAGCGTCTTATAGTGCGCGATGGCGGTTTCGATGCGCGTCTGCGGCGTCAGGAAATACTTCTCGTCCGGCTTGTCGTCAATCGCCTTACCGTAGCTGATGGCGGCGTTTTCCAGATCTTTCTTGGCCGCCTTCGGATCCTCCGACGCATACGCCAGCGCCTCATACGCGACACCGATGTTGTACAGCCGGTACGCGTCATCCGCCTTGGCGGGGAATGGCGTCATGGTTTCCAGCGTCTCCAGATTGCGGCTCCACAGTCCGGCGTCCGCCTGTTTGTTGGCATCGTCCAGCTTGCCCCGCGCCAGCAGCACCTCCACCGATTCGTCGGTGTTCACCAGCCGCGACGCAATCTGCGAGACCACATCGTGCAGCAGGTTGTTGCGCAACTCGGCGTCGGTCGGCGGAGTGTCGGCCTCGCTCTTGCCGTGCTTTATGCGGTTGAAGGTATTGCTGAGCGTGCCGGTGACGCCACCTTTGGTTGAGCCGTTCGCATTGAACTCGTCGTCGAACTTGGCGGTGACGTTGTAGGAGTCCAGCGTGCGGCCGCTGCGTCGATCCTTAGCCGAATATGCCACCGTCAGCAGCCCGGTGTAGCGGGTGACGGTCTCGTTCTGCGGCTTCTTCGAGCCCAGCGCATACGTCTGCTGCGTGGAAGTCGTTGGCTTGGGCTGCGCGTACTGCGTCACGGTACAGGTGATCAGCGTGTCGGGATTCTTGTCCTCGACGCGCAACCGCACATCGTCCTTCATCAGCTCGGTTTCCAGCATGCTCTTCAGATCGACGCTGACGTCTTCCTGAATGCCATGCGAAGTGACCTGGACCTCGAAGCTGTTGCCGGAAATATGCGCCGTGGGCGGCAGCTTGCGATGCAGAACGATTTTCTTCTTGGTAGTGCCGAAGCCCTGCGCGTGCGCGGGAACGGAAACCAGCAGGCCTGTGAAGGCCGCACACATCAAGTACAACAAGGGGGACTTGAAAATTCGCACGAAGTTGCGCCTGTGCCTCCCTTCGCCTCGGACGAACTTGGTTGTTAGCCCCGCGGGAGAAGGAAGAGAAGTAGGGAGACTATAGCAAGATTTGCAGGGCGAGTCATGTGTTTTTCCGGCCGCCGTTGGTTTTGTATTTCAAAGAACAAAGGTCGAACCGAGGCTCGGGCTCCTTCGTTTTGTTCGGCGATCAAGTCCGCAGCGGCGTGTTTCGTGATCGCAAAACAAAAGGCGGCGGAAGAAGCTACGTCTTAGCTTGTTCCGTCGCCACAGACCAGACTAGCATCTTAGCGCATATTGTCGATACGACTTTAGTCGGATGAATAGCCTCGAGCTTCTAGCCACTAGCCTCTAACCTCGAGCTTCGAGCCTCGAGCGCTAAATCAAGGGCGAATTCATTCGCGGCAACCGGCCAGACACTTAGCGGACAGCTGGAGCCCTGACGCCTCGCGGCTCGAAGCTCGCGGCTTGAAGCTCGTGGCTGCCTTATGCTGCCCGTCTTGCCCGCGTTCTAGCCGCCTTCTTCGCGGCCTGCTTCCGCGCCGCGCTGCCACGCTGACGCGCCGTCCTGTGCGCCTGCTTCGACAACGCCGCATGCGACGCGGCATCTTTGCCCTCGCGCTTCAACGCCGCGCTCACACCCCGCGAGCGCGTGGCTGAAGGCTTCTTTCGCGATGACGATTGTCCCTTGCGCTCATCCCGCGCGGCCTTAGTGCGCATCGCCTCCGAGGTCGAGCCTTTCTTGGGAGCAGGCAGCTTCACCCCGGCGCGGCGCGCTTTTGAAAGCCCAATCGCGATCGCCTGCTGCGGCGATCGAGCGCCGTGCTTGCCCTCGCGAATGTGATCCATCTCCTCTTTCACGAACTCGCCGGCCTGCGTACTCGGCGACTTGCCTTCGCGTGCGTCTTCCTGCGCGCGTTCCAGCGTTTCTTTGTCGGGCATCGATTGTCCTCCTCAGCAGAATCTGTCGGGCACGGGCTCAACGGAATTCCCTTGCCCTTTCACATCAGGATGCAGAGCCCGCCTGCTGGGATGGACCGGACCTTCACGCCGGCGAAGGGCCAGGCGAATGATGGGGGCGGATGATGCGTGCGAAGGGCTGGTAGCACCCGTGCCCTCGATGCGGCTAGGAATTCCTGACTTGCTGCTCGACGACCGGGGTCGCGCTTCTGGCTGCCATGATTAGCGATTTGGTAAAGCAGCCGGTGAGGAATGCCAGACACTCGAATGCCAGAAATCGCGGGGCGCTGCGATCCAGCTGAATCTGAATGTCGGCGGGGAACTCGTCGTCCGCCTGGTAAAACACCAGACGAATCGCGATCCTGGGCAGAACCGCAAAATCCCAGCATTGCCCGCCGTCCGGCGCGGCCTCCTGCAGCACGCCGCCCAGTTTGCCGGCGGCGAATTGAAACTTGCTGTAATCGTCGCCGAATTCGCGCAGCAGCGGTCGGACCATGATTCCCTGGTCATGTGACTTTTGCCCCGCGATCATGCCGGTCATGCGGCTCAACGGAAGGTAGGAGTGCTCCGGCTCGCCTCGTCCTTTCGACACAATGTAGTAGGCGAGGATGCTGCGGAAATTGACGTCGACCGGCTGGCCGTCTGCTGGTTCAACCCCGGTCGGGCTGATCCGAAACGCGCGGCCACAGAACTCGACGCCAACGTTACCGTCCGGCAGAACCGCCATGCCCAGCCGACCGGCGCTTTCCGCCAGATCACATTGCGCCAGTTCGGGGATCAGATCGCGATAGATCTGCTCGTAGCCACTGCTCATGATTACCCGCCCCGTAGCCCGTCGTCGATGCCTGCCCACATGCTTTCAAGTCGCAACTCGAAACTCGAAACTAGCCCCTGCTTCTACGCTTCTCGCAGCGCCCGCGTGATCGGCATTCTTGCCGCGCGCAAGGCGGGCAGCAAGCCGCCGATGAAGCCCATCAGCACCGCGAAGACGATGCCGAAGATCAGTACATTGGGCGTGATCTTGAAGGCGAAAGCCAGCTCGCTGAAGCTCTGCGTCTGTCCCGTGCCGGCGGTGTAACCGTTCATGGTCAACGCCACCAGACAGCCCAGCACGCCGCCGATCAACGCCAGCATTACCGACTCCATCACAAACGACACTAGAATGCTGAAGCGCGAGAAGCCCAGCGCGCGCAGTGTGCCGATTTCGCGGGTGCGCTGCGAAACGATGGCATACATGGTGTTCATCGCGCCAAACACCGCGCCGATGCCCATGACCACCGCAACGAACGCCGCCAGCCCCAGCAGCGCGCCCGCCGTCGGTCCGGCCAGATTCTCGTAGTACTTCGGCTCGGAGTCGATTTGCAGTTGCACCCGCGGATTGGCGCGAACCTCTTTGTCGAACGCGGCCAGCGTGCGCGGGTCGCTCAGCCGCAGGGTCAGCGATTCGCATCCGCCATTGCGCCCAATGGCCGGAGCCATCGCATCGTAGTCGCCCCAGATCTCGCTTTCAAACGAGCTGCCGTCGGCGGTAAACAGGCCCACGATCTTGAAGGTTCTCTTCTGTACGGTGAAGCTGTCGCCGATGTTGAGCCCGCTGACGCGATCGGCGATCTTCTTGCCGACAATCGCTTCGTACAGGCCAGGCGTGAAGTTGCGACCTTCGACAATCTTGACGTTGTTGCGGACCTTGAATCCTTCCGGCGAAACGCCGCGGAAGGTGATGTTGGCCGGCTGATTGTCGCTGCGGCGCGGGCGCGTGGTGAGGACGACGACCTCGCACGAGGCCATGGGCTTGCCATCACTGTCGCGGGCCACGCGCGGATCGACCTCGATGACGTCGGCATCGCCGATGTTGATCCATGAGGTCAGCTCCGACATGGAACCGCGCTGGGTGACGATGCCGTTCAGCGGCGAGCCGGTGGAGCGCAGCGCGATGCGGAAGCCGTTCTCCATCGCCAGCAGCGTTACAAATACGGCAACCACCAGCCCGATGCCGGAGATGGCCAGCAGCGTCACCTTCCAGCGCTGGCGAAGATTGCGGATGTTGTATGCGAGCGGTAGAGCCATGTTTGGAACCAGCAATTAGCAATTAGCGATTAGCAAATCCAGTTCACGGCATACGCCAAATGTTACGGGAGCCGGTGATCCTTCGTCGCTCCGGCTCTGAAGAATCCATAGCTATACGGCACGCAAGACTAAATGCCCAATCAAGAGCAACAGCCAAAGCTAATAGCTAATACCTAGTTGCTAATTGCTAATTGCTTCCTTCCTACACCTGCCGCAACGTCTCCGTAATCCTCGCGCGGTACCCGCTCATTGCCGGGAAGAATCCCGCCATCAACCCCAGTAGCAACGCGATACCGACGCCGAATGCCGTCGTCTGCGGCGACAATCCGAAGTTCGGATAGCCTGCCAGAATGTCGCCGATCATCGGCACCTGCGGCAGAATCTTCAGAATCGCCACGCTGATCAAAATCCCCAGCGCGCCGCCCATCACGCCAATCAGCAGCGCTTCCGTCAGAATCAGCGTCATCACCAGCCAACTGGGGAAACCCAACGTCTTCAGCACGCCAATCTCCTGCTGCCGCTCGCGCACCGCGATGCTCATGGTGTTCGCGGTCACCAGCAGAATGGTGAACGCGACCGCGAGTCCGATGCCGTTCAGCAGCAAGGCGAGATTTCCCGCCATCGCGACAAAGCCGGCCAGGAATGCCTGCTCCGTCTCCGTCTTGGTCGGCGTGTCGCTGTTTTCGAACTCCGCGTCAATTGCCTTGCTGATCGCGCCCGCGTGCTTAGGGTCGTCGATCTTCGACGTCAGCCAGCCGATGCCCAGGTTGCGCCCTGTCGCCTCGTACAGGTAGTGGTAGTCGAAGTACATCGAGTTCAGGTCCGTGCCCGGATACTTGGCTTCGTCGGTGTCGTAAATTCCGTCGACCACAAAATCAAACGGATGCCCGACGCGATACGGAGGAATGGAACTCTCCAGCTCGAAGGTGTCGCCCACCTTCCAGCCGAAGCGCTGCGCCAGCTTGCGCCCAACGATCGCGCCGCGCCGGTCGTGGAACCACGCCTGCTTCTGATCTTCCGGCAGCCGGATCTCGGGATAGAGGTCGAGGAAGGCCTGCGGCTCGGTCGCATAATTCGCAAAGAAATTCTTGGGATCGCGATAGATGCCGCCGAACCACCAGTTCATGACAACTTCTTTCACGCCGGGAACCGCCTCGACCTTTTGCTTGTAGTTGAGCGGCAGGTTGAACACCAGGCTCACGTAGTGGCGCGTCACCAGGCGGTCGGTATTGCCAGCGTGCAGTCCAAAGTTCACCGCCTCCACCACCGTCTGCAGCGTGCAGAACAGCAGAATACAAATGGATAGCGCCAACACCGTCGACAGGGTGCGAATCCAGTTCTTGCGCAGATGCTTAAGGATGAGCGGTGCGAATTTCATAAAAGAAGCTATTAGCGATTAGCAATTAGCTAAGACTTCGCCTTTCGTGCGTCCGTTCAGGAATCGCTATGTAATGTCTGCGGTCAGCTAGTTGCTAGTCGCTAATTGCTAGTTGCTCAACACTCCCTTATCCAGATGATGCTGCACGCGCGCCCTTGCCGCGGCGCGCGGATCGTGCGTCACCATCAGGATCGTCTTGTGAAACTCCTTGTTGAACGTCTCCATCAGCGTCAGAATTTCCTCCGCGCTCTGATGGTCGAGATCGCCGGTCGGCTCATCGGCCACCAGCACCGTCGGATCGGTTACCACGGCGCGCGCGATGGCGACACGCTGCTCCTGCCCGCCCGAGAGCTGCCGTGGATAATGCTTTGCCCGATCTTCCAGCCCAACGATCCTCAGCGCTGTCATCGCGCGTTCGCGCCGCTCGCGTCCGGAAAGCGACGTCAGTAGCAGCGGCAGCTCAACATTCTCCACTGCATTAAGCACCGGAATCAGGTTGTAAAACTGAAAGATGAAGCCGATGTTGCGGCTCCGCCACCTGGCCAGGTCACCTTCCGACAGAGGCGTGAGATCCGTGCCCGCAACCACAACCTTGCCCGAGGTCACGCGGTCGATGCCGGCGATGAGATTCAGCAGCGTCGTCTTGCCCGAGCCCGACGGTCCCATCAGCGCCACAAACTCGCCTTGCGGAACTTCGAGGTTGATGCCGTCGAGAACCTTGATCTGGATCTGGTCGCGCTGATACACCTTGCGCACATTCTGCACGCTGACGGCTGTCGTAGTGGCCGTGTTGGTTGTGCTCATAGATCTCCTGCTTGCTAGCTCTTCACCTTCACCACATCCCCGTCCTTCAGCTTCTGCGGAGGATTGTTCACGATGGTCTCGCCGCCCGACAGGCCCTGCTTCACGATGATCTGTCCGCGCAGGTCGGCGCCGGTGGTGATGGGCATCAGGCGGGCGCGCTTGTCTTCAATCGCAAACACCGATTGTTTGCCATCGCGCGTAATCACGGCATCTTTCGGAACCGTGATGATCCGCACTGGTACGGCGCCCGCGCTCTGCGTCTTCTTTTGCGGCTGGAGGAACGTCACGTTGCAGCTCATCTCCGGCCGCAGATATTTGTCCTTGTCCAGGATCGAGACCTTCACGGTCACTGTTGCCTTGGTGCGGTCGGCAGTTGGAATCACCTGCCGCAGCACGCCTTTGTAGGTGTGATCCGGAATGGCCTGCACCGTGATCTCGGCGGGTTGATTGGGCTGCAGTTGCCCAACATTCGACTCGTTCACGTCGACTTCGGCTTCCAGCGTATTCATGTCGGCGATGGCGACGATCGCTCCCGACGAGGTCGAGATGCTGACACCCGGCGGAATCGGCGCAACACTCTCGCCCGCCTCGGTCATCTTCTTCACCACAATTCCGGCAAAGGGCGCGCGAACGGTGGTGAAGTCCAGATAGGCCTCCTGAACCTGAAGATTGGCCTGATCCTGTCCGATGGCCGCCTGGGCCAGATTCACTTTAGATTTCGCCGCGTCCAGCGCGTCCTGCGACACGACTTTGCTGCGATAGAGATCCTGCTGCAGACGTTCCTGACGCTCTGCCTCGGCCAGATCGGCTTTGGCATAGTCGATATCGGCCTTGGCCTTGACGATCGCGGCCTGCGCATCGGCGTTGTCCAGCGTCGCCAGCACATCGCCCTCTTTCACCACGCTGCCTTCTTCCACCAGCAGCTTGGAGATGCGGCCCTGAATCTTCGACGAAACCACCGACTGCTTCCGCGCCACCAGGTAACCGGATGCGGTGAGAATCGGCGTCCCCGCGCTGGCCTCGCTGGCGCTTTCCACCCTGGCCTGCACCGCCTCAACCTCAACGGCGCCGAACACCGGATTCGACTTGACGTAATAGAATCCTGCGACGACGGCGACACCGATCAGCACCAGCACCACCAGCGGCGCGCGCCATCTGCCTCGGCGCGGCGCTTCGCGGTCGATGCGCAGCGATGCCAGTTCGTCCTTCAGTTCGCGCATGGGAACAACCTGGGGTCCGGCTTTCTGTACGAATAGCATCGCATTGTTGCGGCAAGTTTAAAAGGGCTGCGCGGTGTCAGAACAGAACCGCAGCGCAGCGCCATCTGCCGTCTTATACGATTGTGATTATCAGATGGTTTCCGCCGCGGATGTAGTGTGGATTGTCAGTGACGGCGGATGACAATTGTCATAGGCGAACGATGGGCTGAACTACTGCTGTGACCACTGCCCCAGGCTGCTGTTCTCCCACTTGTGTCCCAGGTTGCTGCCGTCCCACTTGTCCTGCCAGTTGTGGACGATCTTGGGCTCATGGTGGGAGACGAACGACATGATGTCGGGCCAAAACTCATTCAGAATTCGCGCCTGCGCTACCGATCCCAGGCCCGTCAGCGCATTCTCCATGGTTCCCGATACCGTTTCAGTGCGATAAGGAATGTAGGCATTCGATACCGCGGCCTGAATGAACTGGCTGAGGATGAGCGAGGTATTGACAACGTTGCGGCCGTCATCGCTGCGTCCAATCAGCACCCGGCTGGCAGCATACGCAAGCCGCTGCGAGATTTCCGTCTGGGTGGCGCGAAAGTATCGCGGATCCTGGTGCAGCAATGTTGGCAGAGCGAAGGTTCCGAAGAACGACGCGCTCTCCGCGCCCGCGGTGGCCGCGCCCAATCGCTTGCCATAACCCGCCATCCCTCCACCAAAGCTGGGATAGGCGCCCGTGGCCTGCGCAATGAGTGAGTCCGAAATCGCGCCGCTGATGGTGTCGAACGAGTGGCTGCGCCGCACAAACAGGTCAAACTTCTGTTCCTTGGTCAGCGGAACGTACGACGGTGCGTCTGGCAATGGCTGGCCGGGAACGAAGTTCCGCGCCATCTTCACCAGATTGTCATGACTGAAGGTGCCTTTGATTGCCGCGGAGCTGAACTGCAGATGATCGAAGGCATAGCTTTTCGGCATGGCAAGCACTGGCGCGCTCGCCTGCGTGCACACCGCAGCCGGAGTCGGTGTCAGTGTTGCCTTGTAGAGAGATTGATTGGCAGGCACGCCGAGAGCAGGCCCAGGCAGGTCAGCGCTCGCCTCAACCGCCGCGTTCATGGTCGACGCCGGATTCGCAGCAGCGATTGTTGGATTCGCGGACGGCACCGCAAAGGGATTCCCGCGGCTCGCCATGACCACTGCTTGTTGTGCGGCCAACGGCGAGATCCACAACCCCAACGACAGACAAAACACCGCGCCGACGCTCATTTGCCACCCGGCCCCAAAACTCGGTTGCGTGCATTATCTATGAAGTTGGACCGCTGGGAAAGGGTGTTTCTTTACTTAGGAGATTAATTTTCTACTAGTGGCAACCAAACACTTTTAGACATATTCAGCTGGTGGTCGCCCTTGATTCCCACTTCAGCCCTGGTTTAGCGAGATCCCAGCTTTTCCACCGGCCCGCGCTAGGCGAAGCTGCTTGCTCCAGCTATGATGTCCAGATGGCACAACGACCGAGGTTTGTACTGGCAATCCTGCCAATCCTGCTTGTCACCCTGCTGTTCGGTTGCAAGCCACGGCCCAAGTCTTCCACGGTGGTGGTACATCTTCTACGCGATCTTCGCTCCGTATACGGCAGTGAGCTCGACCGCAGGATCCTTGATTTTCAAGGCAGCAATCCCCGCCTGGCCTCCGGCGCTCCCATCATCATTCAGAGCGAAACCGGTGACTACAAAGACATGCTCTCAAGGCAAACCGCCAATGCGGAGAACATCGATCTCATCATCCTCAACTCTTCCGATGATGCTCAGTCCAGCGTGGCACTGCAGGCTGCGCTGCCGCAGGCGACCAATGTTTGCGCAGGATTGAAAGCGTGTCCGGCGGCCGTCCCCGCGATTATTCCGCAACAGATATCCGGGAACGAGCGCGAAGCCGCGCAGAAGTTCGTGGATTTCCTGCAGAAGACGCCGTCGTAGGCACACCGTGGGTGCGCGCCGACAATTCACCGGAAATCACTACACGCAAATGGGCCCCGAAGATCGGCGCCGAATGACGCCAGCGGGACCCCATCAGAGCAGGTCATTCAGAATCAGCGAGTGAAAATTCGGAATTCGGCGAAAAACTCGGTCATTGGTTACGAACAGTGTTGCGCCGGATTGAATCGCAGTAGCAGCTTGTAGCGCGGCAGGCGTCTTCAAATCATGGCGGGCACGCAATCGCGCGGCCAGATCGGCGATGACTAAGTCCGGAGCAATCCACTCCAAATGCGGGAAGGTCGAAAATAGGCCGATGTACTGATTGATTCGCTTCTGCTCGGAAGAGCGGTAGGCTGGAACCAGAAGCTCCGTCCAGGTAACGGTTGAAGTTACGGCGGTGTGCGCCGCCGACTCCAGCGCCGCGAACACAGGTCCGGTTAGCGGCAAGTAACGTGGGTTTGCGTCCAGCTGGTAGATAAAGATTGAGCTGTCCAGCGCAATTCTGCGGTGCCGCCGAAGCAAGCTCCGGAGCTGCTCTAGCGCCAACTATCACGTTCCTTTTTCAGGTAGTTTTTGGGGTACAGACCGCGTCCCAGCCCCTTGATGGCTTCGCGGTACGACTTAGGCTTCTCCAGCACCAACATGCGATTGTCGTGCACGACAACCAGAAGCTTGTCGCCCGGCTTCAGGTTCAGGGCCTCGCGGGCCTCGCGGGGAATGACGATCTGGTTCTTGGAAGAAAGCGTTGCCTCAGCCATGCTTTACATTTTAGCAGAAAGTAAAGCGGCTTCCTCGTTAAGAACTTCATAGGACAGCCAAAGGTGAGGCACCCTGCCGCACCCAGGGGATCTAGCAGCTGGCAATGTCACTGCCCCCTCTCGTACTTCATCGGGTGGTTGGGATCGCGCTTCATGATCAGCGAGCTCCCGTCGATGGTCAGCCGCTCGTCCTTGAACAAGACTTGGGTCATGGCTTCGCCGTCGATCTCGAAATAGTAGTCTTTCTTTGCCGGATCAATCTTGAACGGCGCCGACTGCGCCTCGTACACGCGCACTTCCAGGACAATGGCGCGTGCCTTCGGATCGTCGGGATACGCCGCCATGCCATCTCCATCCGTCCTCGCCTCCTGCGGCTTGTCGCCAATCAGAAGATACGTATCGATGTTGTCCACGCCCTTGCCGTTCTTGCCGAGCACGAACACGCGAATCTGTCCGGGCTTGCCGGCCTCGCTGCGTAGAAAACGAAACGGCTCTCCCTCCTTGCCCGTGCTGTGCAACACCACTGCATCCCCATCGCGATGCCAGGTTCCTTTCGCCCAATAGTCAGCTGCTCCGTACTCCAGCTCCCACTCGAAGTTTCCGTCCGGCTTGAGCAGCATCTCCGAGCCAACCTCCATCACTCCATGCAAGTAGTAATGACCGGCCATATCCTGGGCGCGTGCAGTAACGGCAACCAGGGCCAGCAACACGACAGCTGCGACTTTCATGATGTTTCTCACTTTCAGAAACAGACGAGTTAAGCGGAAACGAGAATTATGCAGAAACAAGACTCATGTCGGAAACAAGAATCATGCAGAAGGAGAGAATTATGACAGACGCGCCTTCACGGCCTTATTCTTTGCTGGCGCTTTCTCCGTGGGTCGCTCTGTTTTCCCTGCAGGCGATTTCTTCTTTGGGTGCCCAGTTCTAGCCTTCAGTTGGGTAGGGCCGGGCAGTGCCGCAGCCGTGTTCTTCGCAACTGCCGCTCCCGCCATCGGCAGCGCTTTCATATCCGCCGCCCGCCACAAATACCAACTGGCGACGCTGCGATACGGGCGCCAGCGCTCGCCGTACGCCATCAGCTCTTTCGGCTTGGGAAGCTCCTCCTGCTTGCGCATTCGCGCGAAGCCTTTGCGGACGCCGTAATCGTCGACCGGTAGCACGTCCGGCCGGCCGAGGCGAAAGATCAGCAACATCTCGACCGTCCAGCGGCCGATGCCGCGCACGGTGTCGAGCCGCTCGATCAGCTCCTCGTCGCCCATGCGATGCGCCTGTTGCATCGTCGGCACGGTGCCGTCAAGCGTCTTGGCCGCGAGATCGCGAATGGCCAGCATCTTGTTGCGAGACAATCCGGCCGATCGCAGGAGTTCCTCCGACGCCGCCAGAATTTGCTCAGGAGCAGGGAAGCCATCGACCAGCCCACGCCGTGTGCGAATGCGCTGTGTGTTCTCGGGGAACAGCGCTTTCACGCGCGCGGTGATCGTGGCAGCGACCTTGCCATTGAGCTGCTGGTAGATGATCGCCTCCAGAAGCGCGGCGAAAATGCTCTGCGTGGTCTCCTGCATTAGCCGGCACGGCCCCGATTGCACGATGATCCGCGCCAGTTGGCGGTCCACCCGCGACAGGTGTTCACAGGCAGCTGTATGGTCGAGTTTCTTGGCCATCGAATTCAGTTGTCAGCTGGCGGTTGTCGGTTGTCAGTTATACGCCAGAGAGTTTAATCAGGGTTCTTCCTTTGAATAGCTGCCGCCGTCCGGGTTCAGTGCCACTGACAACCCACAACTGGCTGCTGGCAACTGACTACTGGCTACTGCCTTCCTCCAGCATCGCAATCGTCTCCTCATCCACGTCCCACTTCTTCAGTATGCGGAAAATCACGCGGCTGGCAAAGCCGGCACGGACGAGTGTACGAAAAACGCGGGCAGCCTGCTTCTGATCCGCTGGTTTCACGATTCGTTTGCGTCGCAGAAACTCGCGCGCCAGCTGCTCCTCGTTGACATCGTCGTAAGCAGCGGCAATCGTCTTCTCGATGATGTCGGCGTGCACTCCCTTGACTTTCAGATCCTGTATCACCCGCAGCCGGCCGAACTTCTCATTCTCTTTGCGAAAGCGCGAATAGTCCTCGGCGTAGTTGGAGTCATTGAGATAACGCTGCGCCTTCAGCCGCGCCACGACCAGTTCGATGAGCGCATCGCCGTTCTCCTGCGCCGCCACACGATTGCGCATCAGTCGCTTGATCTCGGCGACCGTGCGCATGCGCCGGCCCAGCGCGCCAATGGCGTATTCGTAGAGCGACTCTTCGTCGTACGTCTTCGCCGTGCGCTTGAAGGGCATGCAAGGGATTATATGTGGGATTTCGAAGGGCAGGAGTCGGTGCCCCAGAGCCTGCCCTGAGCCTGCCGAAGGGTTCGCGTCCTTCCTTTGGGCGCTAACCTGGGCTGGCGCTTGGGAAGTATTTCGCGCTGCAGGTTGACGACTTGTGTCAGGGCACGAGTTTACTCGTGCCGAATCGCTTGCAACAAAAAAAAAGGGCTTTGGCGCCTGCGAATGCAGGCGCCAAAGCCCTAATTCTTAGCTCAGCTATCGGCACGGCTAAAGCCGTGCCCTGACACGAAACCTATCCTGCAGGGAGGCAGGTGTCCTCACGCCAGATCGAACACCAAAAACTCCGCTGCGCCATTCCCGCTCTTGCTGGCAATCTTCAGCTTTTGCTCGCCACTGATCGCCGCTCCGTCGCCCTTGGTCAGCTTGGTGCCGTTCACATCGAGCTCGCCGCTGATCAGCTGCACCCACGCATGGCGCTGCGGCTTCAGCTCCAACTCCACCGACTTCCCGCTGTCCAGTACCGACGCGTAGACACTCGCGTCCTGGTTGATGGTCGTCGACCCATCGCGCCCGTCGTGCGCAGCGATCAGCCGCAGCCGGTTCCGCTTCTCTTCCGGTGAGAACGTGCGGTCCTCGTAACTGGGCTTCAATCCTTCCGCTTCCGGCAGGATCCAGATCTGCAGCAGATGCACCGGCTTGTCCGACTGATTGACCTCGCTGTGCATCACTCCTGTGCCGGCGGACATGCGCTGCACGTCGTTGCGCTTGATGGTCGCCCCGCGCCCCATCGAGTCACGATGGCTCAACTCGCCATCGACGATGTAGGTAAGGATCTCCATGTCGCGATGGGGATGCTTGCCGAATCCGCGTCCCGCGCTGACGACATCTTCGTTGATGACCCGCAGGTCGCGAAAGCCCATGTGCCTGGGATCGTAGTAGTCGGAAAACGAAAAGCTGTAATGGGTATCCAGCCATCCGTGGTTGGCGTGGCCCCGCTCTGCCGATGGTCTGAGGGTAATCATGTGCTTGCTCCAGTGGAAAGGGCACACCGTCGAGTGTGCCCTTCATCGCTCTTTTCTACTCGCTGACTATTGGATGCTGGAGGCCGGCAAAAGTAGCAAATGTGTTATAACACGTAAATCATTGTATCCCGGCGTTTTCCGCGGCCAGCTTGCCCAGTACGCTCCAATCGTGTTTGTCGAAGCCGCGCCCGATGGCCATCAGCATATGGTCGCGCACCAGGCTGGCGATCGGCAGGGACGCGTCGACATTCTCCGCCGCCGCCAGCGCCAGCTTGACGTCCTTCAATCCTAGCCGCAAGGCAAAGCCGCCAGCCTCGTGCCTGGCGTCGGCAATCAGCCCGCCGTAAGTCTTGTACACCGGTGCCGCAAACAGCGTGTTGGTCAGGAAGTCGACATACTGATGCGGCTCGATGCCGTACTTGCGCGTCAGCGCAATTGCCTCGCTCAACGACTCGATGACCGCAGCGATCAGAAAATTCCCGCTCAGCTTGACCACGTTGGCCATCTCCGGCTTCTCGCCTATCACGAAGACACGCTGACCGATCGCCTCAAGGATCGGCATGCAGCGATCGACCACGTCTTTCGCACCGGCTGCCGCAACAAACAACTTGCCTGCCTCAGCAGCATCCGGACGTCCAAAGACCGGCGCGGCCATGTAGTGCTGACCGCGCTTGCCATGCTCTTCGCCCAGCTTCTTCGAGAGGTCGACGCTGATGGTGCTCATCGAGATGTGGGCAGCGCCGCGCGGCAGGTTGTCAATGACGCCACCCGCATGCAGCACCGCCGACTCGACCGCGTGATCGTCGGCCAGCATGGTCACAACCACCTCCACCTGCTTTGCCGCTTCGCCCGGCGACTGGCCGACCTTCGCTCCCTCTGCGCGCAACGGATCGGCCTTCGCCAACGTGCGGTTCCACACCGTGACGTCGTGCCCGGCGTGAATCAGCTGCCGCGCCATCGGCGCTCCCATGTTTCCCAGGCCAAGAAATGCGATTTTCATGATGCCCTCCGTTCTGAGTAACAGGGCTTATGGATGTCTGAGGCCGGTGGTTCGTTGCGCGATTAAAGGCCGCTCTCGCAGCTTCTCCGCTGGCGAACAGCGAAGAGCGAAAAGCGAATCGCCTTTTGCTTTTCCCTCGGCCCATGTATCATGCCTTCTGTTTTGTCTGCGATGCCAGCGATCGATCCTGCCCACCGGACGCGCGAAGAGCGCCGCACCTTCGGCCGCTCTCTGCGCAATCGCGTCAAGCGTGTCGACCAGGGTGTGTGGAGCCCGAAGCAGCGCACCTTCGACGTTGTCGATCTGCTTCACGAAGCCAACCGTACCCGCATTGCCCACCTGCTGCCCATCAAATACGCGCGCATGGCGGCGTCGCCCTTCGGCTTCTTTCGCGGCGCGGTGCCGTTGATGGCCGCCGATCTCGCATCTCTGCCCTATACCGGCTTGATGACGCGAATCTGCGGCGACGCGCACGTCCAGAACCTCGGCGCCTTCGAAGCGCCCGATGGCCGCCTCATCTTCGACATCAACGATTTTGACGAGAGCGTGATTGGCCCATGGGAGTGGGACATCAAGCGCATGGCGGCGAGCCTGATTCTGGCCGGGCGCGAGGCCGGCAACTCCGACAAACCTTGCAAAGCCGCGGTGCTTGCCTTCGTGGAGCGCTATCGCGAATTCATGCGCATGTTCTCGGAGATGGCGATGGTGGATTTGGCGCGATTCCAGATCTATCGCGTCGTTTCGCCGGTGAAGTCGGTATTGCGCAAGGCCGAGCGGGCCACGCCGGAGCACAATCTGCGCAAGCTGACGGTCTTCGCCAACGGCAAACATCGTTTTCGCGAGGCGAAACCGACACAGTTCCATGTGCGCCACGCAGAAGCCAACATCGTGATCGAGTCGCTCGGAGCTTACGTCAAGACACTCCTGCCGGAGCGCGCGCATTTCTTCCTGCAGTATCAGCCGGAGGATGTGGCCTTTCGCGTGGTCGGAACGGGCAGTGTCGGCACGCGCGATTACATTGTGCTGATGTTCGCCGGCGCTATCGCCGATCCGCTCTTCATTCAGGTGAAGGAAGAACCGCCTTCGGCTTACGCGGCTTATGTGGCGCCGGACACCATGGCGGCGCATCAGGGGCAGCGCGTCATCGAGGGCCAGCGTGCCATGCAGATGCAGTCGGACCTGTTTCTGGGATGGACCTCGATTGAGGGCCGCGACTACATCGTTCGCCAATTGCGCGATCACAAGGCCGCGATCGAGGATGAGGATCTGAAGGGCAATGGCCTGGTGCAATACGCCCACATGGTGGGCGAACTTTTGGCCAAAGGTCATGCGCGCTCCGGCGATCCCTGCGCGTTGGCGGGATATCTTGGCATGTCCGATCGCTTTGACGTTGCGATGGTGAATTTCGGCATCACCTATGCCAACCAGACCGTGAAGGATTGGGAAGCGCTGCGGCACGCGATCCGCATCGGCAGAGTCAAGGCTGCGGAGCTGGAGACGCCTGAGCCGAGACCGGCTAAGAAGAAATCCGCCAAAAAGGAATCTTCCAAGAAGAAATCTGCGGCAAAGAAGTAGCGTCACGTTGAGGCGCCGGCACCGTTGCTGCCCAGTTGTGCCCTTCTGAAACCGGCGCCGATTTCCAACTCACATATTCTCCATCCCGTTTCTTGTTTCTCGCGTCTATTAATTGGAGCGATAATAGGGCTATGCGGCGCTGGGTTCTGAGTGCGGGTTTGTGCGCTCTGCTCACGCTCCCGGTCTGGGGACAGCGAGGAGGCGGAGGCCACGGAGGTATGGGTGGCGGCGGTCACGCTTTCTCCGGAGGCGGAGGCGGCTATGCCGCGCATGGCTCCGCTGGATATGGCTACCACGGCCCGGTTGGCGGATATCGCGCTCCTTCCTACTCCGGTGCCTATCGCGCACCCAGCTATTCTGGCGCCTACCGCGCACCTTACTCGTACAGCGGTTATCGCGGTTACTCCAACGGCTATCGATATCCGTATGCTTGGGGCGGGCGTGGCTACGGTTACGGTTGGGGCTGGCGCGGCTACCCGTATCGCTGGGGATGGGGCTGGGGATATCCCTGGTGGGGATGGGGTTGGGGCAGCGCGTGGTGGCCCGGGTGGGGTTGGGGCTGGGACTGGGGCGCCTGGGACAACTCGTTCGACTACCCGTCGGATAACTACGCGGCTTCCAATTATCAAGCGCAGAACTACCAGGCGCAGCCTTACGTCTACGCGACTCCTGACAACGGCTATTCGCCGGACAGTCAGACTCAGGACGAAATTAGTAGCCTGAGGAGTGAAGTCGACCAACTGCGCGCGCAACAGGAAAGTTCAGCCCAGTCGAAGTCCGCCCAGATCCACGCCGCGACGGTACTGGTCTATCGCGATGGCCACACCGAAGAAGTCGAGAACTACGCCGTTGTCGGCCAAACGATCTGGATCTTCAACGAGTCGCACGCCAGGAAGGTTCCACTCTCCGATCTGAATCTCGCCGCCACCAAACGCGACAACGAAGATCGCGGTATCGAGTTCGTCGTTCCCACCTCACGCTGACCGGGCTACCGGCATCGGGTTCGTCGCGCCTTCCTCTTTTCTTGGTGAATTCTTGGCACTCCTGATTCTCCATGCTGCTTTTATTGCACTATTCACGCTGCATTTACTTCCTTGTCAACATCCTTCTCCACACTAGTGACATGAGCCGCGAAAGCTCGGTCGCTGGGCGCGTTAGGATCGATGGCTACGATTCGCACTGAACCTTGGTTGGAATCGCTCGGGCTGCAACCTGGCGTACATATTCCTGTTGATCGGCTTCCTTTCACTGCTCACGACGCTACTGCCGGCAGCGAAGACGAACTCCAAGCCGTCGTGGTCGGGTCGTCCGAGTACTGCGACCTGCCGCTCAGCATTCGCGAGTCGCGCTTCTTTCAGAACATCGCCCGCCGCAGCGCCAGCGGTGAAGCTCCGCGCCGCACGCTGCTCGAGCTGGAAGCTTTTCTAAACGACACGTGCAACGTTTGGGAGAACAGCTGGATTCGCTTTCCTGAAGCGCGCCTCAGCCGGCACGCGCTGCATGTTTTTCAGGCCGATCTGCAGGTCGCGCGCGATGGCGCTATTGGCGAGCGTTCCGACGCGGCGCGTTTTCGTTTCACACAAGCAGGTGAGCCCTGGCTCCGCATTCCCATCAGCTACGCGCTCAAGCTGGCGCTTGCTGATCTGGTCGGTACACAGCCGCACATGCCCGAGCCGATGCGACAAGAAGCTTCGCGCCTGATGCGCCACTTCCTCAACGACAACACTTCGCCTGAGACCACCTCGTTCCACATCGTCGCGGCCAATGCTGATCGCTCGCTGGGAGAACAGGTTGCCCGCGACGCCGCTCGACGATTCCTCTTCACCTCCCTATTGATCTCATGGGCGAATCAGCGCTTCGGGCTGCGGGATACCGGACAGCGCGCACTGGTTTATCACGCGCCGGTTCCTTCGGTGCATCAGGAAGAGCTTTCGTCGTGCCTCTCCGATTCGTTCTATCGCGAGCTCTTCATGAGCCCGTGTCTCTCCGGCTGGAGCGATGGGGAAGCGAAGTATCAGTACATGCACCTGTGCCATCAGGTGTTGAGCCGCAGCCAGCTCAACGCCGTCGCCAAGCTGCGCGAGGCCGGCATCATCGCCAACGATTTGATCGTCCTGCCCAGCCTTTCGAATGTGAGCCTGGCGAACAACGGCATTCACATCAGCATCGGCAGCCGCACGCTCGATCAGCAGCTGCGATGTAGCGACGTAGTGCCCGAGGACGAAAAGCGACTCGGCGACCTCGCCATCAAAATCTACGAACACTTCCTCACACTCTTCGTCGGCATCTACACCGCAGCACCTTACCGCATCGCCTTCAACCAGTTTCATCCGGAGCGACTGCTGTCGTTCCTGCCGCACGAACTTGACTTCACCCATCTTCGGTTGCTGTGGCGCGAGTGGAAGGAGAAAGCGCAGCTCAGTCTCTGTGGACATCCACTCACGCCGTACGGACCGCGCTGGCTTGACACCATGGCGGCGAAGCTGTTCCGCCTGCGCGGCGATTGTGTTCCCGATGCGCGCCTGCTGACCTATCCCGTCGCGTGGCTGGCGACCGAGCATTCTTCCGCGCTCGATGGCAGCGGGGACAACATCAAGCGCCTGTCGTCGGAGCTGGATGAGCTGGGCATTGTTGATCGGAAGATGTCGTTTTACATGCCTCTGCGCCTGCGGGAACAGGCGCGCGACGGCTACTCCGGCTTTGAAGCCCGCTACTACAGCCTGTTTCCCAGCTACGACCATGACGTGGCGCCGGCTGCGAGCTTGCAGCAATTCCTGCTCGCACTATCCTATCGGCTCGCCATGCAAGGGCACGTCACGCATGATCAGATTCCTGACGACCCGACCGCCGAGAGTGAGCGCCGGCAGCCCTTCTTCTTCTCGGCTGCGGGAGTGCCGGCGTTTTACGTTCGTCGCGATTCACGCAATCAGTTCCTCGCCGAAATCCTGCGCCATTGCAAGAAGACCCGCACCAGTCGCCGCCATCCACGTTATTTCCGCATCTCCTTACAAGACTATCGCCGCGCACTGTTGACCTACATGGATCAGACCGCGCGCGATTTGATCGAAGCGATGAATATGCAGACGGTGCTGTCCGATCTCGCCAGCCGTTGTGACGACCAGGAGCAACAGGCCAGTCATCGCATGCTGGCCCTGATTCTCGGCGACCGTGGCCGCGATGCGATAACTATCGAATCGCGCGAATTTAATCGCATGGCAGAGGAGTTTTATCGTGAGGACCTGCGCCGGCGGCATCTGTGCGAAGCCATCAGTCATTTGCGTGAAGACACGGTCGAGCTGGAGCGAAGCGCGATTGACCAGGTCCGCGGAGCTTTGCGCCACGGAGTTCGCATACAGGATCCGGCGCGCTTTCTCACCGGCGTCGAAGAACGAATCATGAGTGAGGATCTTTCTTTGCATGAAATCTCAGCCTTGCTGAATCTGCTCATCCTCCTAAGCTGGCAGGGCCGCAACCGAATGGCGCAGGAGATGGCATGAGCCAGATCCAACACCAGTACATCGATCGCGCCACCGGCAATGTTGTGCGCGAACATCTGCTGGGAAATTCCGTGATCAGCGCGCTGTATTCTCCGGCACTGGAGAAAGCTCCACTGCTCACCCGTCTGGCTTCCAGCCGTTACGTCTCGCGCATGCTGGGTTATTTGAATTACGACAACGTGCTGTCTTCGCGCGCCACCGGCATGTTGAAGTTTCTGCGCGACTCGGGAATTCAGCTCTCCGAATTCGTCGGCAACTTGTCGGAGTACGACACCGCGCGAAAAATCTTCGAGCGCCAGATCCGCTACTGGAATTGCCGCCCGATGCCGCTGAATCCAAGCGCCGTCGTCTGTCCTTGCGATTCGCGCGCGCTCATCGGCTCGATGAAAGAATCGTCTGGTCTTTTTCTCAAGCAGAAGTTCTTCTCATTCCCCGAGTTGCTGGGCGATGGTTCACCCTGGCAGCGGTCATTCGAAGGCGGCGATTACGCGGTCTTCCGCCTGACGCCGGAGAAGTATCACTACACCCACAGTCCCGTGTCGGGGCGCGTTCTCGATTTCCACTCCGTCGAGGGCCGTTATTTTCCTTGCAACCCCAACGCCTCGGTGCAGTTGATCACACCGGTGTCAAAGAACCGCCGCGTGGTCACGATCCTGGAAACCGATTGTCCCAACGGCTCAGCCGTCGGCCGCATTGCGATGATCGAAGTTGTCGCCCTCATGATCGGGCAGATCGAGCAACGTTACAGCGAGGATCGTTACGAAAGCCCGCGATCGATTGAGAAGGGAATGATGTTGCGTGCGGGAACGCCAAAGGCGCTGTTCCGTCCCGGCAGCAGCACGGTCGTGCTGCTGTTTCAGCCGAATCGCATTCAGTTCGCCAACGACCTGATCGACAACCAGCATCGCGGCGGCGTGCAGAGCCGTTTCTCGCTGACGTTGGGCTCGCCGCTCGCGGAAACCGACGTCGCCGTGCGCTCGCTGCTGGCGCTGCCGGCTGAGGAGGAACTATGCTGAACATCGCCTTCGTCGCTGCTCTCGCGCTTGGCCTCTTCGCGCTGATCGTCTGGGGCGTGCGCACGCTTCCCGCAGAAGGTTGGCAGATGCTGGCAGCCGTGCCCATTGCCAAGTCGGCCGACGGTTCCTGGCGCGGCCTGAATCTCACCTTCTATGGCTTCTTTAGCGCAACGGGCAACATCTTCGGCTTCGCCGTGCTGCTGCTGCTGCTGGGCTCGGTCGGCATTCCAGCGACCATCAGTCTGCTGCTGGTGGCCTTTGTGATTCTGTTGTGTGTGCCATCGTCGCGACTGATCGCGAGCATCGTCGAGCGCAAACGCAACACCTTCACGATCGCCGGCGCCGCCTTTGTCGCGACCATCGCGCTGCCGCTGCTTCTCCTTGCCATGAGGCCGCTCGCCTGGCATTTCCTGCATCGCGAACTTTTGATAATGCCAATCTTCGCCGCGGCGGCGATCGGTTATGCGTTAGGCGAATCCGTCGGACGCCTGGCCTGCCTGAGCTTTGGCTGCTGCTACGGCATGCCGCTGCGGGACGCGAATCCTGCGATCGCGCGGCTCTTCCAAACCCACAATCTCGTGATTCGCGGTTCGACCAAGAAGGCTGCCTATGCTTCGGGATTAGCCGGCGAGCCGCTCATTCCAGTGCAGGCGATCACGTCTGCGATCTTCGCGATCTCCGGATTGGTGGGCGTGGCGCTATTCCTGATACAAGAGTTCCGCGCGGCCGCCCTCGTCCCCGTCGTCGCCACCTGGGGATGGCGCGCCTGCTCCGAGTGGCTGCGCGCTGACTATCGCGGCACCTCTCGCATTTCGGTTTATCAGTTGATGGCGATCATCTCGGTGATCTACCTCGGCGCGTTCGTTCTGCTGATGCCGATCACAGTGCCGATTGTGCCTGGCTTGTCGGCCGGATTCGCACAGGTGACTTCCGCATCCGTAATCCTGCTATTGCAGCTGGCGTGGATTGCATTATTCCTCTATTACGGCCGCAGCCGCGTCACCGCGTCAACGCTGTCGTTCCACGTGGTCGCCAATCGGATTTGAAGCGGAGACGCGCCGCTCGCCTAGAAGATCACCTTCGCCGCAAACTGTACTCCGCGCGGTCCGCCGCCGCCGAGGAAGGGATTGCCAATGCCCACATCGCCGGTTGCCGTCAGCGCGTAATAGCCGACGCCGCGCCCATTCGCCGCGATGCCATTTACGCCCGGATCGGCGATGAAGTTCGGCAGCTCGGGATTGGAGAAGTTGGGATGGTTGAAGATGTTAAAGAACTCCGCGCGCAGTTGCAGAGTCGTGCGCTCGGTCATTCTAGTGTCCTTGAACAACGCGAAGTTGAACTCTTTGAACGACGGCCCCACCAGAACATTGCGTCCCAGATCGCCGAAGTGACGGCTGCCGGCCAGGCAGTTGCTATCTCCGGAGGCCGTGATTGCGGTAGTGTTGCCGAAGGTGCACGGCACCGCGAAGTTCGCCAGGTTGATGTATTGCGAGGGCGAGCCGCCGTACTGGACCGGCCCCACAACCTCCGGACGGTCAAACCCTTCACCCGAGCCAGAGTAGTCGCCCTCGAAGTTGTAATTCAGGGTGAAAGGTTGTCCGCTCTGCAGCGTGGCTGTTCCATCGATGCCCCAGCCGCTCTTCAGGCGCGAAGGGCTCGAGCTGGGAAACTGGTAGGTGAAGTACCAGCTGAAGCGATTGCGAATGTCGTAGTTGGAATTGCCGCGCTCGGCCAGCGGATCCAAGCTGTTGTTAGGCTGCGATGCGTTGGGGATGAAATCTTCCAGATCGCTGGCGTTGTCGATCGCATGCGACCACACGTAGTTCACCTGCGTCGACAGCCCATGCCACGCGTTCGTACGGAACGTCCCTTGCAGCGCGTTATAGGTGGAGAACGCACTTGACGATTCCTGGTTCACATAGAAGAAATTGGGATAGGTGGTTCGCGGCACATTGCTGCCGTAGTCGAAGCCGGCAATCGGACAGTTCGGGTAGACGTATCCGGTGCAGGCCGGTCCACTGTCGTAAGCGGTGATCTGCGCCTGGCCCGGCTGGTTGATGTCGCGGAAGCGGAACAGCCGCGTGCCCTTCGATCCAACGTACCCAACCTCGAGCGTAGCTTTGTTGCCGAACGCCTGCTGGATATTGATGTTCCAGTTTTGCACGTAGGGAGTGCGGATGTTGGGGTCGATGCCGAAGAAGCTGCTCAGCGGCGAGGCGCTGCCGAAGACCGGTAAGCCCGCCGTGATCGGGTTGGTGTTCGCGGTCAGGAAGGTGATCGGCGCCGCGCCTACGCCGGTGTAAGCCGGCCCCGGGCAGAAGGTGCAGTTGTAGGGCACGTGCGCCAGGAACATGTCCTGCGAGAATGCGTCATAGTAAACGCCGTAGCCGCCGCGCAGAACGGTCATGCCTTTGCCGGTTGGATCCCATGCGAGGGCCACACGCGGCGCAAAGTTCTTCCAATCCGGTTGGTAGAGTTTCGACGGCCCGCCCGGTCCACCGACTTGCTCCAGGGTCCCGCCGCCGCTCGGCAGCAGTTGGTAGAAGAAATCGTTGTTCTCGCCGACAACCCCGAAGTAATCCCACCGCAAACCGAGATTCACCGTCAGCTGCGGCGTCCAGCGAAAACTGTCCTGGATGTAAAGCCCGTCGTCATTCTGATATTCATGGCGCTTGGTGTAACCGGAAGCCTGGCTGCCGCTTGCGGCATCGCCTTCCAGAAATGATGTGAGGTCGGTGAAGTCAATCTTGCCGCGAAAGTTCGAATCCTGAATGATCTGAATGGTGGTGCGGGTGAACTGGTAGCCGAACTTCACGTCGTGGCGGCCAATTTTCCAGGAGTAGTCATCGACGAACTCCCAATTCGAGTCGACGCGCTGGCGGGGCACGCTGGGACTCGAGCCCAGAATCGCGAAGCTGCCCACCGAGATCTTCGGCAAGCCGTAGTCGTACGAACTCACGCCGGTGTCGATGCCAATCGTCGCAGGATTGAAGTCGCTGTCTTCGGGGAAGAATCCCTCGGTAAAACGGTTCCAGCCGAAGCGCGCCTCGTTCACCTGCGATGGATTGACGATCTTTACCCATGACAGCGATGCCAGTTGTACGCGCGTAGGCGTGACTGTGTTGAAGCCGGGCAGCAGTCCGCCGGCCAACTGCGCGAAGGGGAAGCTCTGATTGCTGTTGCCGAAGTAATAGCGTCCCGTAAAGTTGTTACTGGTGCTGGGATTGTAGTCGATCTTGCCGATCACGCTGTCGACATCGTTGCTGAAGGGAATCGAGGTGGCGAGATTGTCGGCCGCCGCTCCGGGAGCCGGCGCATTGCAGGTACCGTCAACGTTGGCGGTGGCTCCGGGAATGTTAGGCGTTGGCCAGGGATTGCGCGCCAGCAGATTCAGGATCGGCTGGCTCAGAGGAACTCCGTTTGATGCGGCAATCGCTTTGGCCTGCGCAATCGAATTCGCATCGGGCACGCAGGTCAATCCGGCTTGCGAACCGCTCTCGCGCTGCCCTTCATAGTCGGCAAAAAAGAACAGTTTGTTCTTCACGATCGGGCCGCCGAGTGATCCACCGAATTGATTATTCAGGAACGGATTCTTGGGCTGGCTGGCGATGTTGAAATAGTTACGCGTGCCGAGTTCGCCGCTGCGCCAGTACTCCAGCAGCGTGCCATGCCAATTGTTGGTGCCGCTCTTGGTCACGATGTTGACCACGGCACCGCTGTTTCGTCCGTACTCTGCTTGGAAGTTCGACAGCACATGCAGCTCAGCGACTGCGTCGAGCGGCAGGATCGTCGCCGGATCGCCGAAGACGCCCGCTTCATTGATAGCCGGATCGTTGCGGAAGCCGTCGTTCATGTCCGTGCCGTCCAGCAGGAAGTTGTTGGCGCGGCCACGCGAGCCGTTCATCGAGAACACACCAAAGGAGCCGGGCGAATCGGTGATCTGATCAGGCGAGCCGGCCACACCGGGATTGGTATAAATCAGCTTGGTGTAATCGCGGCCGTTGACCGGAATGCTCTCGATCGTCTTCGACGTGAGAATGCCTCCCAACGTATCACTTGTCGTGTCGACCTGAGGCACTTCGCCCGTGACCTCGACCTGCTGCGACACCTGCCCGGGTTTCAACACGACGTTCACCCGGCTCTCGGCGGCAACGTTCACTACGACGCCCTTCGTCACAGCAGTTTCAAAGCCGCTCTGCGAGCAGCTCACGTTATAAGTTCCAATCGGCAGCTCAGGAACGTTGTAGCTGCCGTCGGCGCTGGTTTGGGTTGTGCGCTCCAGGCCTGTATCAACGTTGCGCACCTTGACGGTTGCGCCGGGAATGACCGCACCCGACGTGTCGGTCACGCTGCCGAGAATGGTTCCGCGAAAGGTTTGCGCCGGAGAAGAGGTTGCTACCAGAAGGAATACTACGACGAACAGCAGCAGGGAGCGCGTGCTTTTCATTTTCTGCCCTCGGGATTTGCAATACCTGATGGGCGAGCATTATTCATCAAAGCGAGCGAGTCGCCAAGATAATTTTGTGCAGAACTGTTGTGTACTCAGAAGCGGGGTTTGAGATTAGAAGCGCAGGACGGAATTGCAGCGAGCCGGCGAAAGCGATGCGCGCGCCCCCGCCGAATCGCCAATCATGGCGAGACGCAGAAACCGAAAACATCGTTCCAGACTTGCTCAAAGCCTTCAGAAGTGAAGTTCGAACCAGACTTGAAGAGATCGTAGGATTGGTATTTTCGTTTGCAGCCCCCGGATACGCTCGGAACGTCCTCGTAGTGTCCCACGATATCCATGTGATCGCATTCAACCAGGAGAGTGTCTTTGCCGTTCGGCCAGAACATCGAGGCGGTATTGACAATTGCATCGTTGTCCCACAGCTCGATCGTGCGCGGACCTGAGGCCTTCGGGAAAAACGGCTTCGCCACAGGCGCGTCGCCATCGGGATATTGGAATGGCCCGCCAGCGCAGGCGCGATAAGCCGTGCAATAAAGGACGTCGGATTTGGGAGATGGGCGTGGGCGCGGTGTGCACAGTGGAGAAGTCAGGGGATTACACAGATCCCACACGGGAGCGGCTTCGCCGGGGGTGAACGCGAAGGGCCGCGCACCGACGGTTGCATACGACCGCGTCTTGAGATCTTTCCAGCCTTTGATTTCTTCCTTTCGCCGTGCCGCATCGAAATGGGCCGGGCTCTGCGGATCGCGAGCACCGTTCTCACAGGCGAGATCGTCAATGGCGTCAAAGTCGGTGGCAATGTGGCGCAGCCACAACTGAGTTTCCGAGGCAGCCTCCTGCGCATCGGCAACCTGCGTCGCAGTATCACCACAGCTTGTCTCGGACTCACTTACCACGTCGCGCACGGCCTCCACGATTCCCATCTTGCTGGTCTTGCTGAAACAGTTCCAGAAGGACTCTTCCAGAGAGCCGAGAAACGGCACCTGAGTTCCTTTGAAACTGACACACAGGTCTGTGACTACAAGCTGCCGCATCACCTTGTAGCTGCGAACCCAATCTGCGATGTTTGTACCCCATTGTGGGACCGACAGAAAAACCAGATGTTTTATGCGCGGCAGAATATCTGCAGCCGTGAGGACCCTGTCTGACATTGTGGCACCATCAACCGGATAGGAGCGACTTGGGGTCCGGTTCAGCTCCCACAAGAGCCAGCGAATGTCGAGTCCTCCGGTAGAATGACCGACCAGCGCGATCGAGTCGTTCTCTGCGAATTCTCCGCGTGCCATACGAGTAGTGAGATACCGCAGCAAGCGAGCCGAACGCGTGCGGACCGCGGCGGTGGGGAAATTGTCGAAGTAATGCAGGGCGACGTCGTTGCTGTTGCGGCCTTGCCTTGAATCCTTCCATTGCTGAAACTGAGGAGTAACGCCGGCGTAGTACTCAAGCTGTCCGAGGGCATCGAAGCCGGCAAAACCTGGAATAAGAACGATGTGGACACGACCGCGAGACGTGCGATTCCGAGGCATAGTCCACCCCCGGTTGGAGTTTAGCGAGGTGCAAGGAGAAAGTCAGTGACAAGCAGCCGAGTTTGGAGGGCTGACGACACCCCGTAATCGGCAAACGGCTCAAGCATTCTGGTAAGATCGTCTTACCATGCAGACCAAGATTTCAACCAAAGGCCAGGTCGTGCTGCCCAGCGCAATTCGCCGGCGACTGGGACTGCAGGCGGGCGATTCCCTGCAGGCTAAGATCGAGGGGAAAAATATCGTTCTAACGCCTAAGACGAGACGCAAGACCAAAGGAAAAATTGTGACCGATCCGCTCACGGGATTTCCTGCGCTGACGCTGGGCCCAGGCGCTCCAGTCCTGACTCACAAGGAAGTGAAGGAGATACTTGCCGATTTTCCATGAAATGTCTTCTTGACGTGAGTACGCTTGTCGCGTTCGGCATTGTCGACCACGAGTTTCACGCGCGGGTCGGAACTTGGATACGTGGTTTGGTCTCTAAGACCAGTCTCGAATTGGCCACGTGTTCGATCACGGAGCTCGGGTTCGTCCGCGTAATAACGCAGACTCCAAGATACGGGTTTACCACCTCTGAGGCGCGCACTTTGCTGCTACAGATAAAGCTGCGACACGCAGAGATGTTCACCTTTATCCCGGACGATCAGGACGTTTCGCAAATCCCCAGCTGGGTCAAGCATCCTAAGCAAATCACGGACGGACATCTTGTGCGACTTGCAAAGGCGCACGGTGCCGAACTGGCGACTCTCGATACTGGCATCCCGGGAGCTTACTTGATTCCGTCACGAATCTGATTCTGCGTGTTTATTTCTGCTCTTTCCTGCGCATCAGCAAATACCCGCGGATCAGTTCGTTCAGGTCGCCGTCGAGCACGCGGTCCACGTCGCCAATCTCGACTCGCGTGCGCAGATCCTTGACCATGCGATAGGGCTGCAAGACATAGGACCGAATCTGCGAGCCGAAATCGATGTCCAGCTTGGAATCTTCGATCTGCTTGGTCTCCACACGCTTCTTCTCCAGTTCGTACTCGTACAGCCGCGAGCGCAAAATGCTCATCGCCTTCTCGCGATTCTTATGCTGCGAGCGCTCGTTCTGGCAGGCCACCACAATTCCCGTCGGAATATGCGTGATGCGAACTGCGGAGTCGGTCGTATTCACGTGCTGCCCGCCCTTGCCGCCCGACCGGTAGGTGTCGACACGAAGATCTTCCGGCTTGATGTCGACTTCAATGCTCTCATCGATTTCAGGCGAGACAAACACGCTGGCGAAGGAAGTGTGCCGCCGCTTGGCCTGATCGAACGGCGAGATGCGCACCAGGCGATGCACGCCGATCTCGCTGATCAGCAATCCATAAGCGTACTCACCATTGACGCCAAACGTCGCCGACTTAATCCCGGCTTCGTCGCCCGGCTGATATTCATAGAGTGACGTCTGGAAGCCTTGACGCTCGGCCCAACGTAGATACATGCGCATCAGCATCTCGGCCCAGTCCTGGGACTCCGTGCCGCCGGCGCCGGGATGGATGGTCACGATCGCACTGCGCTCGTCGTTGTCTCCGGAGAGCAGAGTCTCCGTCTCCAGTTTTTCCACCAGCACTCGCAGTTCGTCGACCTCGCGCCGCAAATCCGCCGAGACGTCTTCGCCCTCGTGCGCGAGATCAAAATATGCAGTGATATCGCCGGAGCGGCGCACCAGTTCGTCATGCGTAGCCAGCGCGCTCTCCAGCCGCTTCTTCTCGCGCATCACCTGCTGCGATTTTTCGGGATTCGACCAGAGCGTGGGATCGGCAGTCTGCTTTTCGATCTCGCTCAGTTTTACGTGCAGTTTGGGCGCGTCAAAGATACTCCTGTAGATCGTGGACCTTCTCGCGTAACCCGGCGTACTCCTGTTCCAATTCTTCGACCATGTATTCGCTATTTCCTCACGTAGTAAGTGGGCTTAGCCGTCAGTCGTTGGCGACTCATGTCCGGCAACCTTACGCCTATCATAAATTGTTTCGTGGGGCACGCGCATCGCAACTAGCGGCGATGATTATAGTTCGCGGAAGGAAATCACCGAGGCACTACGAATCGCCATAGATATAGAGTCTTTGGCCGCAGATGCGCAGCTTATTGTCGCTCCGCGAACGTCCCATGATCGTGATCTCCTGCGGTCCCGTATGCAGAACCGTCGAGGGCAGGAAGACCATGTACATCGCATGCTCCACCTGTATATTCCGGTAAAGACCAGTGTAGGGAAGCTGGTCGCCCTTGACCACGCGATCGGAAACGACAGCGTACATTTCATCCATAGGCTTAAGTGGGGCCGACTCGGACGAAACGGCCCACCCTTCCAGCAAAGCGCCGGTGCGGAGGGATACGTGCACCGGCGCTACCGCAGTTCCGGTTCCGTCAAGCACGCCACCGTTCACCAAAATGACTCCGCCCGGCGCGGGGTCAGAATCCTCATTGCCGGCCGCAGCCGGTTGGCGGCTCAGCCAATCGTGGACAGGTTCGATCTCGCCGTCGGTAAACGCGCCATCCTCATGATACGTCCAGTCGAGTGGCTTCTTGGTAATCACCATGGTCCAGGAAGGCGTAGGCTCGACCGGCACTCTCAGGGTTGCGCCGATTGGCAGCTGGTTGAACACGTGAACGTAAGTGCGGAAGTGAATGCCCGGCCACTGCGCGATAGGCCACCCTTTAAGACAAAAAAGGAGTAGTACGGCCATCACGAGGATACCGGCCGCGCGCGCCCATTTAGAGAAGGGCTGGGCCACCACCCATAATCCGGCCACCGCCGCCACCACTCGCGGAATAAACCAATAACGCTCGCCGGCTCCCATGTTCAACATGACCGGCCATTGATCCCCTGCGGTCGCGACCAGGGGAGAGGCCAGCGAAGCGGCGATGACAATGGCGCCAAACAGCAGCGCGCATCGGACCTCAAAACTCCCCTTCCAGAGTATCCACGCAAGCGCAGCCACGCCCGCCACGAACACAACGTAGCCAATGTCGGTGAAGATCTGCGGCGGATGCCATGGATTTGGCAACACCGTGACAAACAGCCAGCGCACCAGGAGGTTCAACAGTAGTGGGAAACTCGCGCCCAGCTTGCCGGTTTCGGGGCGTCCATTGATCAACATGGTGACGGCTTGCACCGCCGCTCCCGCGCCGAGGATGACGAGATTGGTAATGGTCCGCGCGCCGCGCCGATAGACAGCGGCGATAATTGCAATCGGGAGCAAGAGAACGGAGAACGGTCCGGTAAGCGCTCCCACGGCGAGCACAATGCGATCGAACCAGGTTCCCAGGCGGCTTTGCGCGGGCGCAGCAATCAAAATCAGGAAGCTCAGCACCGCCAGGTGCCATTGTGAATTCGTCAATCGGCCCCAAACCTCGCCGATATGCGGCAGGCCGAGGTAGAGAAAGGCAGCCGCGGTGCGCAATGGCAGAGGACCGATGTTCCGCATGCGCCCACTGCACAGGTAGACGGCGGTGATTCCTTGTACCGTGAGCGCAACAACGTTGAAGAATAGCGGGACATAAAACAGCGGAACAAATAGCGACAGGCCGGCAACCAGGCGGGGGAAGAGGTGCAGGTAGCCCGCATTCGGACGAAGTAGGGAGTGTGCAATGCCGAGCTCGTGGGCTTGCTGGTAGAAGAGCTGTCCGTCTTCCGCAAAAAATCGTGCCCTAAGCAGCAGGTTGGGGGATCGCGAGAATAACACCACCACCAGGCACGCTAAACCGGCCGCCACCACAAGCGCTTCATACTTCCTTTTCTCGTGCACGTGCGACGAAGAAGCATGTCCCGAAGCCATGGGAATCGTTAACTATGTTGTTGGTTAACACAAGGATTTTACTCTCCATCCGCAAGCGAGCACACGCGGCGACGCACCGTGATTGGTGATGCCGGTAGTGGGCTGACAGAAGCCGCAGCGGGCAGCCGGTTCTCAGCCGTCTCAGGCGAGTTGCGGCTGGGTTGTTTCCAGTGGCTGTATGTAGTGCAGCAACAGCGCGGCCAACGTGATTATTCCGCAGAGAAATGCGAACCAATCGCCGTGGCGGGTGTAGAACGTGGTTGATTCTTCCAAGCCGAATGCGGCTTGCAACGCCGTGCGCTGATTGCGGGGCAACTCGGCGACAATGCGGCCATAGGGATCGATGACCGCAGTGATGCCGCTATTGGTATCGCGCAACAGCCAGCGATTGTTTTCCACGGCGCGCATACGCGCCATATTGAGATGCTGTCGCGGGGCGCCGCCTTCGCCGTACCAGCCGTCATTGGAGACATTGACGAAGACCTCGCCGCCATTATGGGCGAACTCGCGCACCTCGCCGGGGAAGATTGACTCATAACAGAGAAATACTCCCGCCTTAATGTTGCCGATGTCCAGCGGTTGGCGCGATTTGCCGCGCGCGAAAGTCCCAATCTGGCGCGTGAGTCCACCCGCGAAGCTGAACAATTTCTCGAATGGCACGTACTCGCCGAAGGGGACGAGGTGAATCTTGTCATAGCGCGCAGTCCACGCTCCCGTTGGTGTGATTACCGCCGCCGAGTTATAGATCTCCGGACGGCGGTTGGGATCGCCGGTATGCTCAATGCCAATCGAGCCGGCGATGATGTAGGAATTCGTGGTTCGTGCGATGCCAGCCAGCGTGCTGCGCAAGTGTAAATCCGTGACCCAGAACGGCGCTGGCGATTCCGGCCAGATGACGAGGCCGGGGGAATCAGGTTTTTCAAACTGCGGCCGCGTGCTAAGAGCGCGTAGCGAGTCCAAGGTTTGCGCAAGGTATTCCGGTGACCACTCGGTATCGAGGATGGGAATGTTCGCCTGCACCAGGGTTGCGCCGTGTTCGGTGGGCAGCGCTCCGGGCTTGGCCAGTTTTCCGGCATGCAAGATGATCGCCGAGACCAGCGCCGCCGTCAGCAACAGCTTTCGTTTTGCATAAGGCACCAGAAACGCCGCGGCAACAGCGGTGTTCACCAGCGCGATCTCGAAAGAAATTCCGTACACACCGGTGACGGTCGCGATGCGCGAGAGCGGAATGTTGTCGATTTGCGTGGTGCCGAGCAGATCCCAGGGAAAGCCGGTGATGTAGGTTCGCGCCATCTCAACTGCGACCCAGACGAACGGCGTAAAGACCAGGGCGCGCAAGCTGAAGCCGTTGCGCCGCGCAGCAATCAAGGCGAGTAGAAGACCAAAGAGCCCGTGATACAGCCCGAGATACAGCGCGAACATCACCAGCAGTACGACCGACATCGCCGTCCCGATGCCCCCGTACACGTGCATAACGTGGAAAATCCAGGAACAGCTCGCCAGATACCAGATGACGCCGCAAACGTAGCCGAGCAGAAATCCCTGCCATGCGGTCGCCGGGGCGAGGAACTGGCCGCCGTCGGCGAGCACCATCATCACATCCTGTTCGCGGCATTTCAGGATGGCGTAGATGAGCGGTGCCAGCGCCACCCAACCCAGGAGATAGAAGGAGAAGTTGGGGAAGATCAGCACCTGAAGCACGCCCGAGAGGCAGGCGAAGATCCAGGCATTCAAGCGGATTCTTCTCACCTTGCGAGTGTAGCAAAGACAGCGATAGCGGAACGTCGCGAAGATTACGAGTTGGTTACAGGCAGTTATGCAAGCGGGCGGATAAAGCTAGAATTCGTGAGATATTAGGGCAGTCGTGCTGCCGGGTTGAGAGACATCATGGAAAAGAAAAATAGCGACCAGGCTCGAGAACATGCCGGCGAGATTCAAAAGAAAATCGATCAGGGCTGGACGTCGCTACAGAGGGGCAAGGCAATCGACGGAGAAGAATTTTTCAGGCAGCTTGAAAGGGAGGAGCGAGAACTCTTGCGCAACGCTCACTGACCTTCCATCCGCTCCAACCGGCGCTCATGCGACTCGATCTCTTCAGCTTGCTTGGCCACTGTTCCTGCCAACGTTGCGATCATGGAGGCGAGGCGGTCAAAACGTGCGTCAGTGGCTTGCATCTGTTCTCCGGTCTGCGCGATCTGGTCCGCAGTCGCGGCTATCTGCTGGTCATTCCCAGCGACTTGCGCGTTGCGTTGGAGTCCTTCGTTGTTCTTAATTCGCTCGAAGAACGGCCGCGACGCTGCCCAGAACTCCTCGAAGCCGCCGAATGTTGTGCTCATAATCAAGAATGACCTACGCTGATTCGGCGCGACAGGCTGCTGGCATGGTTAGATGGCCAGTCGGAAGCGGCTGCCCGCCCATAGTCATCATACTGCCGAACAATGTACATTTTAGAGATGTCGCACACGTCCCCGAACGCTAACCTAATCTCTTCGTCGGGCTTTTGCCAAAACTCTGCGAGCTTGCTTTCATCATAGAAACACTCCGCGAGCCTCGGATCCAACAAAACTTTCGTATAGGCAGCGCAAGCCAGCGTCTCCATCTGTCTGGTTCTCCAGTAGGCAATATGTTCGCGCTCAGCCGCCGGATACGTCTGGAGCGAACGATCCCACTCGTGGACATGCTCGACATCGCAGCGCATTCTGTACGCCTCTCTCAGTGCCTCTTGAATCGGGCTCTGCGCCGTCTGTGGGCCCGCAAAAAGTGTGCATCTCGCGACGAACTGCTTCTCCGTCTTGCCCGTTTCCGGCAGAATGAGTGCTTCCAAGGCTCTTACAAATGCATGCAGGCGATCGCTGGCGTAGTACCGTTCAAACCCGACCTTGAGAGAGTAGCATCCGCGACCAAAGCGCCGCGTTTGCCCGGCTGGGGTTTCTTGTTGGAACCGGCGATAAGCCCTGCTGAGGTCGACGGCTGACCGCAGATCCTTTTCTTGAATTGCCCACGGCAAGCATCCACGTGTTACGTTAAAGCGCTCTGTTTGTGCAAATCGCCTACACGTGGCGTTCCTTTCTTCCACATGCCCGCTTAGCGTGTATGCGCTGTCATACTCTATCGTGCCCAGCATCCGAAGCATCGCAAAGATGCTCCCCAGATCGTCCTGGAGCTGCTCACTCACAGGATCGCCAGCAACTTGGAGTTGGCCTTTGGGCCAACCTTGCGTAGCAGAGCGAATTAAAAAGAGGTTGGAGCGGCATACCTTCTCAAACTGGACCGTCCCGATCCAATCACGCCAATGGTCTTCCAAAGAGAAAGGAAAATCCCCAACGACGTGAGTGCCATCTTGCAGAACTATTTCGGACGCAAGATTGGCGCGTACATCGTGTATAGCGAGGATCGCGAACTTGCAGTCTGCCTCAAACACAGATTCCCGATGGTCAGCCGACCGCTAATGGCCAGTTGCTAATTGCTAGTCGCTTATTTAATTGCCACCAGTTTGTTCATGAGCTCCGAGTAGTCTTTCTTCTCCACGCCATGTACCTGGCGGTTGTACTCGTCCACCTTCGCCGAGTAGTTCATGGAGCAGAACTTCGGCCCGCACATGGAGCAGAACGCCGCCTCTTTGTAATACGCGTCGGGCAGCGTTTCGTCGTGCATCGCCTTCGCGGTCTCGGGATCGAGCGACAGCGCAAACTGCTTGTCCCAATCGAAGGTGTAGCGCGCATAGCTGATCGCGTTGTCACGATCCTGCGCGCCGGGACGATGCCGCGCCACATCGGCGGCGTGGGCGGCGATCTTGTAGGCGATGATGCCGTCCTTCACGTCTTTGTCGTTGGGCAGGCCGAGATGTTCTTTCGGCGTGACGTAACAGAGCATCGCCGCACCGTACCAGCCGATCATCGCCGCACCGATCGCCGAAGTGATGTGGTCATAACCAGGCGCGATGTCGATCACCAGCGGTCCGAGCGTGTAGAAGGGCGCGCCGTAGCAGAGCTCAACTTCCTTTTCGACCTGCTCCTTGATCTTGTCGAGCGGCACGTGCCCCGGTCCTTCGATCATCACCTGGACGTCGCGCTCCCAAGCTTTCTTGGTCAGCTCGCCCAGCGTCTTTAGTTCGGCGAATTGCGCTTCGTCGCTGGCGTCGGCGATACAACCCGGCCGCAAGCCGTCGCCCAGCGAATAGCTCACGTCGTGCTTGGCAAGAATCTTGGTGATGTCATCGAAGCGCTCGTACAGGAAATTCTGCTTGTGATGATGTGCCATCCACTGCGCCAGGATCGCGCCGCCGCGGCTGACGATGCCAGTGATGCGCTTGGTGATCAAGGGCAGATACTCGACCAGAACGCCGGCGTGGATCGTCATGTAGTCGACGCCCTGCTCGGCCTGCTCCTCGATGACTTCGAGCATGATGTCGGCGTTCAGATCTTCGATGCGCTTCACGCGCGCGACCGCCTCGTAGATCGGCACGGTGCCGATGGGCACCGGCGAGTGGCGCAGAATAGCTTCGCGGATTTCGTGGATGCCGCCGCCGGTCGAGAGATCCATCACCGTGTCCGCGCCGTAGTGGACGGAGGTGTGCAGCTTCTTCAACTCCTCGTCGACATCGCTCGTCACCGACGAATTACCGATGTTGGAGTTGATCTTGCACTTGGACGCGACGCCAATGCACATCGGCTCCAACTCAGGATGGTTCACGTTGGCCGGAATGATCATGTGCCCGGCAGCGACTTCATCGCGCACCAGTTCCGGTGTGATCTGCTCGCGGTCGGCGACAAAAAGCATCTCTTCCGTAACCAGGCCCTTGCGGGCAAAGTGCATCTGCGACATGTTGCTGTCGCCGCTGCGGGCCGCTGCGTCGCGGCGCTGGCTGATCCATTCAGCGCGCGGTTTAGGCGTCGCCGTACCGTTGCTGCCGTTGGTTCCACTCATAATGTTTGGCTACCCCTGACCAATGATCGATTATACGTCTACAAATGGAGCAGAAACCGTGACCGCCGTCGTGAGCAGGAAAATCTATTCAAAAACGCCACCGGCAGCCGGCTATCGGCGGATTGAGATCTGACTTGACCTTCACCCTTCTCGACTGGACCGCGATTGCCGGCTACCTGGCCATCACCCTGCTGATGGGCTTGTGGTTTCGACGGCGCTCCAGTCGCAGCGTTGATGATTACTTCGTTTCTGGCCGCTCCGTGAACTGGTGGCTGGCCGGGACCTCCATGGTCGCGACCACCTTTGCCGCCGATACGCCGCTGGTGGTCACCGGCCTGGTGTACACCCAGGGGATCTCGGGAAACTGGCTATGGTGGTGCCTTTTGCCGTCGGGGATGATGACCGTATTTCTCTTCGCGCGGCTGTGGCGACGCTCGGGCCTGCTCACCGATGTGCAGTTCGCGGAGATTCGGTACTCCGGCAAACCGGCGGCATTTCTGCGCGGCTTCCGCGCCCTCTATCTTGGGTTGCTGATGAACTGCGTGATTCTGGGCTGGGTGACGAAAGCGATGACCAGCATCGTTGCCACTACGCTCGCTGGAACGCCGATGCTCACCAACGTTAGTCGCTTCATGAGCGCTCATTTTGGTTCGGTGTGGAACGGCAACGACGGCGCGGCGCTGTCGATTTGCGTCTTTTTGCTGATTCCATTCACCGGGCTATACGTTGCGCTGGGCGGCCTGTGGGGCGTGCTGTGGACCGATCTCTTTCAGTTCGTGCTGAAGATGAGCATCGTGATTGCGATCGGTTACTACGCAGTCGCAGCGTGCGGCGGCATGAGTGCGATGATTCGCAGCTTGCAACAGATACAAGCGAATGCGGGATCGAATGCCGCCAGCCCGCTCGGGCTTATGCCGAAATTCTCGCGCGGGATTACGGCCGAGCCGTTGTGGATGGTGCCTGTCGCTAGCTTTCTTGTGTTTATCGGATTGCAGTGGTGGGCGTTCTGGTATCCCGGCGCGGAGCCCGGCGGCGGAGGCTACATCGCGCAACGCATTTTCAGCGCGCGCGACGAGCGTCAGGGGCTGCTCTCGGTCCTCTGGTTCAACATCGCCCACTATGCGATTCGTCCCTGGCCATGGATTGTGACTGGACTGGCCGTCATCGTCTTGTATCCCGGACTGCAGCATCCGGAGATCGGTTACATCATGGCGCTGAATGCGTATCTTCCGCATAAATATCGCGGAATTGCCATGGCCGGCTTTCTGGCCGCGTTCATGTCGACCATCGCCACGCAACTGAATTGGGGCGCATCGTACCTGGTGTCGGACTTCTACCGCCGATTTCTCAACAAGAACGCCTCGGAGCGGCACTACGTGGCCGTCTCGCGAGTGTGTACGGTGCTGCTGGTGATCGCTTCGGCCTGGGTCTCGGTGCAGCTTGGATCGATCGCCTCGGGATGGCAAGTCGTCCTGCAGATCGGCGCGGGTACCGGCGCGGTCTACATCTTGCGCTGGTACTGGTGGCGCATCAACGCGTGGAGCGAGATCTCGGCGATGGCTTGCTCACTCGTTGTTACCATCGTCCTCAGCAAGTGGCAGCCATTTGCGGGAAGCAGTTCGCTGGTATTCGCCAAAGGCGCGCTGACGACCACCGGTATCACGACCCTGGTCTGGCTCACGGTCACCTTTCTGACCAAGCCGGAGCCAGACGTAGTTCTGATCCGCTTCTATCGTCGGGTGCGGCCGGACGTGCGCGGCTGGCGCCGGATCGCGGCCGAGGCAGAGGATGCTGAACCGCATCAGGATATTGGCGCCAATCTGGTCGCCTGGGCGCTGGGCTGCGTCATGATCTACACGTGCTTGTTCGGTACAGGCAAGCTACTCCTGCATCAGCCCGTGATGGGAACGTTATTACTTGCAGGGTCAGCGGCTTGTGCGCTGCTGCTCTATCGAATGGTGGTACGAAACTTCAGAGTCGAGCCCGATCCTACCTCGGTGTTACCCTATTCTCTCGAAGCAACAAAAATGGGGGAGTAACGGCTCCCCCTAAAGCGACAGAGGCGATATCGGTTAACTAGATTCGCGCCGGAATCGTTTGGTTGCCATGATGACCACACTACAGGCCCAGCAAGTCGGCAAAACGCCACAAATTGCGCAAATATCGGGGGCGCAGGAGCACACGGTCACGATCGACGGCGTGACCTGGCGCTATTGGATGGCTGGTTCCGGACCTCCGCTGATGCTGATTCACGGATTCATGGGATATTCATTTTCCTGGCGTTTCAACATGGAGGCGCTGTCGCGACACTTCTCGGTCTATGCCATGGATCTGCCGGGATGCGGATTTTCCCAGCGTCCCCAAGTCAGCGAGTGTTCACTCCGTGACGATGCGGAAGGCGTTCTCCGCTTCATGGAAGAGCTCGGGATCGAGAACGCCGACATCGTGGGATCGTCGCGCGGCGGTGGCCTCAGCATGATTATGGCGGCCACGGCCGCGCGCAGCAATCGCCTGCAGCGCATCCGGCGGCTGGTGCTGGTTTCGCCGATTAATCCCTGGTCGAGTCACGGCAAAGTTCTGACCCGCCTGTTGGCAACGACCCTCGGCGGACTGTACGTTGTACATGTGCAGCCGCGCATGCGAGTGATCGCCAAGCGCTATTTCAAGGCGCTTTATGGCGATGCTGCGCGGATTGCTCCGGGAACCTTTGAAGGCTACATCGCGGGAGTCGATGCGCCGGGAAGTTTCGAGCATCTGCTTCGCATTCTGCGCTCCTGGCACGAGGACCTGGCGGCCATCGGTGAGTCGTTGGCCGAGATCAGCGCCATTCCTACGCTGCTGCTCTGGGGCTCGCGCGATCGCGCCGTTTATCCATCATCGATTCATCAATTACAACGGCATCTGAAAAACAGTGCGCTGGTGATGTTTCAAGGTGCGGGACATATGCCCTACGAGGAAGTCCCCGACGAATTCAATCGCGTGCTCCGCGATTTCCTGCTGCACGACGCGCCCCGTACCGCCCTCGCGATTGCCGCTGATCGGCGAACGGCACTCAGCGGATAGCAATCAGCACTCAGCAGTCAGCAACCCACCGCAGATCCCTTCGACTCGGTTCGGTCGCGGGGCGGTCTTTCGACTTCGTTCAGGATGGCAAATTACTTATCTTACCGATTGACTGCTGATGCCTGACTACTGACTACTGACTACTGATTGCTGACTGCTTCCCTCAATCCGCTGCGCTGTCGCTGGTCTCAAACACCTCGGCCACGCCATGCCGCACCGGCAGCCAGGCCGCGAGCGCGGCGCCGAGATACATCGCTCCCACCATCCAGAAGCCATACATCAAGCCGTCGCGGTGCGCCGCCTCACCCACCAGCAGCGCGGTACAAATCTGCAATCCACTGGCGACGAACGAGAACGCATTCTGCACCCGTCCCATGACGTGGCGCGGGGTCAACTGCATCATCTCGCTGGAGAGCGCGATGCCTCCGATGCCGCGGCTGGAGCCCATGATGAAATAGATGGCCACCGCGAGGGCCAGCCAGTGCGAGATCGGCAACAAGAACAGGCACGCAGCAATGATCCCCATGGTGAGCGTCACGGAGCGGTTTGCTCCGTAGCGGCGAATCAACATTGCTGAATAGAACACGCTAATGAATGCCCCGACCGCCCAGCCACCGTTCAGCCAGCCGTAGCCGACTGCGCCACCGTGCAGAATGCGCTCACTCAGCGGAGCCGACAGCACGCCCTGGGTCATCATGGCGGCGACGAACAGGCCCCAGGCGACGCCGATCAGCAGCACGCGCCGATTGTCGCGCACATAGCGATAGCCTTCGCCGAGATCATGCAGGTAGCGCGCAACGGAACCAGATTCTGCCGGTTGCTCCGCCGGCGCGGACTCCGGCCGCATCACCGTGACCCGTCCTTTGCGCACATAGAAGACACAGGAGATGGAAACCACGTAGCTGGCACAGTCGATCAGCAGCACGCCCCCGAGACCAATGTGGTTGTAGACGAAGCCGACGATCGCACCCGCCATCAGCCAGCCGCCTTGCAGCGCAGCCAGCAGCAGGGAGTTCGAGTCGAGCATCTTGTCGTCCGGCGTCAGCTCCTGGATCAGCGCGTTGACGGTCGGGAAGAACATCCAGAAGCCAATGGCAACCAGCACGTTCATCAGGTAGACGTGCCACAGCCGCACGTGATGGGTGAGCGCCAGGACGGCGACGGCGAAGATGATCACGGCGCGCGCCCCATCAAGCCACATCATCAAGTGACGCCGGTCTTCGCGGTCGATGATGACGCCGGTGAAGGGAAGCAGCAGCATGGAGGGAAGCGTCTGCAAGGCAATGAGAAAGCCCAGCGACACCTCGGAATGCGTGGCTTGCAGGATGAACCAGATGACGGCGGCCGAGTTCATCCCGCTGCCGATCATGGAAATGAGGTTGGCGGTAAAGATCAGCCTCATCCCGCGATGCCGCCACATCTCGCGCATGATGATTCAATCGTAACGCAGGAGAAGCGCTAGGGTTGTAGATGGCACGAGAACAGAGCGGCAGCATCGCGCTGGCTGTAAGTTCGAACAGGGCCTTACGATTTGAAAGCGACGTTCACCGTTCTGAGCGAGCCGCTAAGCGGGGATATTTGTTTCAGCCGCGGTGTGAGGCCCGATTCCGCGATCCATCGCCGGTCCAAGCTGCGAAGTGGAGGAAGAAGGCTGCTCCAACAGTGCTACGCAAACGACAACGCTGTAGCTACAGATCAGATGTTACAATATGCCTAGTCCATGATCTCCTTTGAGTGGGACGAAGTTAAGGCTGAAACTAACCGGCAAAAACATGGCATTACGTTTTCCAGGGCGAAGTTTGTTTTTGAAGACCCCTTCGCCCTGACCGAGCAGGACCGCATCGTGACCGGAGAACTCCGCTGGCAAACGGTTGGTCTTGTCGAAGGTGTCGCGATCCTGTTGGTCGCGCACACGATAATTGAACGCGGCGAAGACGAACTGATTCGCATCGTCTCCGCGAGGCTCGCGACTCGTCAGGAGAGAAATCGTTATGAAGAGAATCGCAAGAACTACGCTGAATGAGCACAGGCTGACGGAGAAGGACAAACGGGAGTTGGCCGAGCTTGCGGCAAGGCCCGATAGTGAAATCGATTTTTCGGATATTCCGCCGCTGACAGAGAAATTTTGGAAGAACGCGGTCCGTAATCCTTGGTACCGGCCTCGCAAACAGCAGGTAACCTTGCGCATCGATGCCGACGTGCTCGCCTGGTTGCGGCGCGACGGCAAAGGCTACCAATCTCGGCTCAATGGCCTCTTGCGTAATGCCATGCTTGAGCAACAGCGCGGCAAGAACGAGCAGCTACGCGGCAAGAAGAAGAGCGCCTGAATGAGCCTGCGCCGGTTGTTCAAAAAGGAAAAGCAAGAGCACCGCATCATGCGCGAGTTCATCGCGCGCGCAGGCACGCTCGTGCCTGAGTATCACCGTCCCACGCCGGAGTGTCCTCATCCTGAGCGCTGGAGCATGTACGACTCGATGACCGCGGAAGTCGAAGTGCTCGAGTTTCTGCGGACGCTGGTCACCACCATCAAGCCCAACGTCGTCGTCGAGACCGGGACGTTCATGGGCGTCAGCACGCTGTGGATTGCCGAGGCGCTGCGCCGGAACGGCTTCGGTCGCATCGTTAGTTGCGAATACGACCCCAAAGTCTTCGCGGCTGCGAAGGAGAAGATCGACGCCTCCGAGTTTCGCGATCTCATCGACCTGCGCAATGAATCCAGTTTGGAAATGAAGGTCGACGGCACCATTGATCTCTTTTTCAGCGACAGCGACATGCCCATTCGCGAAGAGGAAGTCCGGCGCTACCTGCCGCAGATTTCACCGTTCGGCGTGATCCTGATGCACGACGCGAGCTCGCACCTGAAGCAAGTGCGCGAAGCCGCGCTGAAGCTGGAGCGCGAAGGATTGATTTCCGTCGTGATGTTGCCGACCCCGCGCGGGCTGGTCGTCGCCCAGAAGCGCGAAGGCCGCAGATAGCGGCCCAACGCAAATTCCTGCCACGCCAATCCGAACCGTTCCCCAGCCCAATCCGTATTAAGGATTGTCGCCCGAGCTGACGGCCGTTCGATATTGGACACCGGCTCACAAAGCCGGACATGACGCTGCCGCTGACGACGCCCGGCCGCAAGCTACGATCACGCATACAACAGCTTACAGCGGCCCGCAACGGCGTCTGGCTTGCATTGCCGTAGGGTAACTGGAGTCCAGAGGATGACGACAATTCTGCAGGATATCCGCTACGCTCTGCGACAGCTTCGGAAATCGCCAGGCTTCACCATTACGGCGGTCCTGACGCTCGCATTGGGCATCGGCGCCAACACCGCCATCTTCACCCTGGTGCATGCGGTGATGTTGCAGTCGCTGCCCGTTGCCGATCCCGCCCGGCTCTCTCGCATCGGCGACAACGACAACTGCTGCGTATGGGGCGGCCTGCAGAACGACGGCTGGGGCTTGTTCTCCTACCGGCTCTATCAATACTTCGTCGCCAATACGCCGCAGTTCGAGAGTATTGCCGCCTTCTCAGCCAATGAGAACGTGCTCAGCGTGCGCCGTGCGGGCGCGGCAGAAGCCGCAGAGACGTTTCCGGGCGAGTTCGTCTCCGGAAATTACTTCACGACCTTCGGGCTTAGACCCTACGCCGGCCGTCTGCTGGATCCGCCAGACGATACGACCGGCGCGCCGCCTGCGATTGTGATGAGCTATCGCACCTGGCAGCAGCACTATGGACTCGATCCCTCCATTGTGGGCTCGACCCTGATGGTCGATGGCAAACCGTTCACCGTAACCGGCATTACTCCGCCGGGATTTTACGGCGACCGCCTGCGTGACGATCCTCCGGATTTCTATCTGCCGATCGCCTACGAACCGCTGTTGTCCCAGCAGAGCTCAATACTTCACGTCGACACGCAGCATTGGCTTTATCTGATCGGCCGCATGAAGCCGGGAGTGCAGCCGTCGCAGGTGGAAGCACAGCTCACCACCGAACTGCGGCAGTGGTTGCCCACGATTGCATACTCCTTCGACCAGGATCACATCAACAAGATCGGCAAGCAGTTCCTCAAGGTCGGACCCGGGGGCGCCGGTGTCGCCACCTTGCGGGATGAATACCAATCCGGCCTATACATGCTGATTGCCGCGTCCGCACTGGTGCTGTTGATCGCCTGCGCCAATCTGGCGAACCTGCTATTGGCTCGCGGTATGGCGCGGCGGCAGCAGACAGCGGTGCAGCTCGCACTGGGAGCCACGCGCCGGCGCATCATTCGCGGCCTGCTTACCGAGAGCATTCTGCTGGCCTGTATCGGCGGAGCCGCCGGGTTGGCGATGGCATATTTTGGCTCCCGAGCGATTCTGTTGATCGCCTTCCGCGGCGCCGAATTCGTGCCCATCGACACCTCGCCGTCGTTGCCGATCCTGGGGTTTGCGTTTGGGCTTTCGCTGGTCACGGGAGTGATTTTTGGCGTCGCTCCCGCGTGGATCACTTCTCATTCCGATCCCGCGGACGCCCTGCGGGGCGCCAATCGCTCGACTCGCGATCGTTCTGCGATGCCGCAGAAATCGCTGGTGATCGCACAAGCCGCATTGTCGCTGGTGCTGCTGGCCATGGCCGGCCTGGTGACCCAGAGCCTGCGTCATCTGGAGCACTATCATTTCGGCTTCAACACCCAGGGTCGTCTCATCGTCATGATTGATCCGCTGAGCGCCGGCTACACCGAGGATCGCCTGCCCGCGCTCAATCAACAACTGCGTGACCGCCTGCGTCAGATTCCCGGGGTGCAGAATGTGGCGTACTCCATGTATAGCCCGGAGGACGGCGATAGCTGGAACGATTCCATCCAGATCCAGGGTCGGCCGCCGGAGTCCACGCGCAACATCGAGGCCGGCTGGGTGCGCGTCAGCCCGGACTACTTCAAGACCATTGGAACGCCGCTGGTGCGCGGCCGGGTTATCGGTGAGCAGGACACCGCGACCTCGCAACGCATTGCCGTGGTCGACGAGAAATTTGTTCGCAAGTTCTTTCCCAAAGAGGATCCCATCGGCCAGCACTTCGGCTTCGATCGGCCGGGGCACGCCGCAGATTTTGAAATTGTCGGCGTGGTCAAAGATACCCAGTACCGCGACCCCAGCTACGAAGACAACCAGAATCCGATGTTCTTCGTTCCCTACTTCCAGAATGTCGCGTTCACCGAAGCCAACTATCGCCGCATGATGGCGCAGTCGGAGTACGTGCGCAATCTGGAGATCGAGTTTGTCGGACCGGCGGACGAGATCGGCCCGCAGGTGCGGCGCGTGTTGGCCGGCATCGACCCCAATCTCAGCATCGTCCACCTGAGCACCTTCGGCGAACAAGTGACGCGCGTCTTCAATCAGCAACGCCTGGTCGCCCGGCTAACCGAGTTGTTCAGCCTGCTCGCCCTGCTGCTGGCGTCCATCGGACTGTACGGTGTTACCGCCTACAACATCGAGCGCCGCACCAGCGAGATCGGTATTCGCATGGCGGTGGGGGCCGATCGCAAGGACATTGTGGCGATGGTGCTGCGCGGCGCGTTCTGGCAGGTCGGGGCCGGACTCGTCATCGGTATTCCCCTGGTGATCCTGGCCGGGCGATTGATGGTCAGCAAGTTGTATGGCGTGGGCGCCTTCAATCCAGTGATCCTGGGCGGCGCGGTCCTCGTGCTCGTCTTCTGTGCCTTCATTGCCGGTCTGGTTCCGGCGCAGCGCGCAGCCTCCATTGAGCCGGTGAAAGCCCTGCGCATCCAGTAGCTACTTATGCAGCGGCAAAAAGGCCGCCTCGCGAGGCGGCCATGAGTATCGGAAAAGCTTTTTTCGAATGGCCCGGTGGATAGCTTTTCTCAGCCCGATGTAATTCCGAAAGCCCTAGAGGAAGGTTTCGCTTCTTTTGTTTTCGTCGGGAAGCATCAGAAATCTGTGTCCGTTACTGCAGCGATAGATGACTCGGTCCGCGAGCAGGAATTGCCACTTCCCCAACTGATCCGGTAGATCCAACGGATGTGCTTGGATCTCCTCCGACTCGCAGACGGGACAGCGTTTTAGTTGAATCATGTCCGCAAGATACTGGCTCACCCCCTTTCGCAACTTAGACGGTAGACAGTCTACGGCTATCAGATTCACACCAGCCTGAGCTGGATGTCCAAGGTGCAATGATTAGACGATGCGGACGCTGGGAATACGTTATCATGCCTCGCAATCCGTGATTGCGGTTTGTTTATGGGAGCGTATCGCGGAGTTCTTATCCTGTGGTCGATAAAGACATTCCGAGTTCGGCATTGCCGGCCCGACAGGCGATTAATCCCCTGTTAACGAAGTCGCAGCCGTGTTCGTCCAGGACACGAGCCCTGCTTTTCGCGACTCTCCTTGTGCTGGCGACCTCGGCCTTGTATGTGAGGGTGATCCGCTACCCCTTTTGCAGCTACGACGACAGCGTCTATGTCAGCGCGAACAGTCACGTCCAAGGTGGACTCAGTTGGCAGACGGTGAAGTGGGCGTTCTCCAGCTACAACGCAGCCAACTGGCATCCCGTTACCTGGCTCTCGCATGCGCTGGATTACCAGCTCTTTTATCTCGATCCTGCCGGGCATCACGGCATGAACGTGGTCCTCCACGTTCTCAATGTACTGCTGCTGTTTTGGGTACTGCAATCGGCGACCGGCTTCGTCGGCCGCAGCGCCATGGTAGCTGCACTCTTCGCCCTGCATCCCATCAATGTCGAGTCGGTGGCCTGGGTAGCGGAGCGCAAGAATCTGCTCAGCATGCTGTTCTTCCTGCTCGCGCTTGCGGCTTACCGCTGGTATGCAGAGCGGCCACAGATCGGTCGCTATCTCCTATGCGCGCTGCTGTTCTTGCTGGGATTGATGTCGAAGCCGCAGGTGATCACCTTGCCCTTCGTGCTGTTGCTGTGGGATTACTGGCCCTTGCAACGGCTCGCTCCTCGCCGTTCGCACTTCGCCCCTCGCCAGAATAGGTCGGGGAAAATTTCTGGTGAACAACCAGCAACGAACAGCGAAGAGCTACCCTCCGGCGAAAAGCGAATAGCGAATGGCGATTGGCGATGGCTGTTTCTGGAGAAGCTGCCGCTATTCGCGCTTTCCGCTGCCAGCGCCGTAGTTACGATCCGGGCGCAACGCGCCGGCGGAGCCATCGCAGCATTCCGAATTCCTCTCTCCATTCGCCTGGCCAATGCAGCCCTTTCCTACACGCGATATTTAGAGAAGGCGATCTGGCCTTCGCGCCTTGCAGTTTTCTACCCCCATCCGCTGGGCTCAGCGCTGGGATGGCAAGCAGTGGCGTCTGCCGCCGGGCTATTGATAATCAGTGTCCTCGTAGTGCGGGATCGAGAACGCCGCTACTTGTTCGTGGGCTGGTTCTGGTTTCTGGGGACGCTCGTGCCCATGATCGGCCTGGTACAGGTGGGCACGCAGGGAATGGCTGACCGCTACGCTTATCTTCCGTTTATCGGCCTGTACGTGATGATCTGCTGGGGTGTGGCCGAACTGGCGCAGCAGCGGCAGCTGATTAGAGCCATGCTGCCTTTCGCGGTGGTGATCCTTCCGCTGCTGATGATCGTTACTTATCGCCAGATCGGATACTGGCAAGACGATGTCACCTTGTGGTCGCACGCTGCCGAGGTAACGCGCGGTAATTATGTGGCAGAAGACAATCTGGGCGAGGCATTGATAGATGAGGGCAAGATGGAAGAAGCCATGCCGCACTTCTTCCGTGCCGTGGCGATCTTTCCCGCCGATCCCACCAGTAATCTGAACATCGGTGCTTACGAGCAGGCACACCAGGATTTCTCGTCCGCCCTGGTTCAATACAACCAGGTCTTGCGGTACAGCACGAACCCTGTGGTTCGCCACCGGGCTCTGATGAACATGGCTGACGCGTATCAGGCCCTGGGCGATCCTGTCCGTGCCCGCGAGTGTCTGGAGGCCGCCGCAAGGCTTGGCAGTCCCTAACAGCTGCCGACGGCAGCAGACTACCTGCCAGTGGAATCTTCTCGCGCCAGTACATCGATTGGCAGCGATGGAACGGTTGTGCGAGACTGAGGCTGTAGAGAAGAGATCAAGCTAATTGTCCACGGGCCTGTAGCTCAGCGGTTAGAGCAGGGGACTCATAATCCCTTTTGCGCGTGATTTTCTCCTCCGTGCAGGAAGACGCAGCCAACCGCAGAGAGATGAAAATAGCCAGTAAAACCCAGGGCTTTGTGCGTGGTCGAACATTAATCGTCTCTGCACTCATGCGCACCGTTTCGCACCCAGAATAAGAGTCAAGTGCCACCAGAAGTGCCACCAGTGTTTACGAGCGAAGCCAAACATGAGGAACTCGAAGCACAGCGCGACCAGGGGGCCGACCCGGAAGACCCAGACGAGTATCGAGCCGCCAGTATTTTCTGGGTGCCAAAGAAGCTCGTTGGGCTTACCTGATGGCAAATGCTCCTCAGCCGACAATCGGCACTATCGTTGATGATGTGATGACGGCTGTTGAGCGAGACAATAAGTCTCCCAAAGGGGTTTTGCCAAAAGATTACGCGAGGCCCGGACTAGACAAGCAAAGGCTGGGGCAGGTCATGACACCATCGCAAAAAACATTCCAATGTTAGCACAGTGTAATACAGGTTTCTGGGAAGCGGCGTTACTCCGGAGGAGACCGCGAGATCGCGCAGGCAGTTCTAACCGCTGTTCTCCCTAAACTGCATCACATCGCGGTGCGCACACCTGAGCCGGGAGTGCTTACCATGCACCGGTTACGCCGACTGAACTCATCAACGAGGTCTGGATTCGTAGCCTTCATAAACGAGGCAGGCAAATCCGTGATCGCGAGCATTTCTATGACATCGCGGCACGGGCTATTGCGGCAAGTCCTACTCCTCTGGCCCTGGCGAGCGGCTGTGTCGCGGCCTAACCGCCCTCCGTAGACAACTGTGAAGATAGTGGCGGAATTGGCTCAACATCCCGGTCAGTTCTGCGAACGTTTTCCCGTTCCCCCACCGTCCATGATCGCGAGGAAGACACGGTTTCTGGTTGCGTTGAAAGAATCTACTTATAGCTTGTTGAACTTGTAAGAGACACCAACCAAAGGAACCGGATCAGTATGCAGGCCTGCGTCATTCAACTGGAACAGGGCATTGGCATAGAACAATAGTCCTTGCAAAGGCGAACTCTTACCGTCCTTAGATTTGAGCGAGCCCCATGGATTCCATTTCAGTCCCATGCTGAAGTCGCTAATGGTATAGGTGCTAGTTGTGCGCGTGACGGTGAGCGGCATGATGTCGTAGCCCGGTATGGCGAGAGACAACGGCCCGACTTTCAGTCCAGGGGAATTCACGAACTGGTTGCCAAGAAAGTCGGCGGCAAATGTCAAGTGCTTCACTACCTTTGTGTCGACGCCGAGATCGTATTGCACGCCGCCTGGGAGGGGCAAAGGACCAGTAAAGGCTTGGTTCGGAACTAGCACGGTGCTGGTGTTCCACTGGTAGCCGAACCTGGCGTGAGGGGAAATCCACGGTTTAATCTGGTAAGAAATAATGGCATAGGGGTTAAAGCCGAAGGCGCCTGAGCCGAGGTAGTTGCGCGCGTCGCCGCTGGGGAAGCGCAGCAGAATACCCCCGGAAACGTTTGTTCGCTCGCCCTTCACGATCCACTGCTTGAGATTGACCAGGACATCTCCAATTCCGCTAGCTATTCCGGAAATGTAAGGCTGCGAGGTGGGACCTTTACCCAACGGAGCGCCTTCAGGGCTCACAAAGTATTGTGTTCCCATAGTATCGAGGGTCCTTCCCGATCCTATGGAAACTCTGTCGAATGGCAAGATAATTGAGACATCTGTCTTATCGAACAAGCCATAGGTCGCCACAAACACATATTGCTTAAACGCTATGCTGATATTTTCGGTTTGCTGAACGTATTGCGTATATGTTTGCGTTCCCGTTCCGACCGTCGCCTGGTAGACGAAGGGTACTGCTCCCAGGCTGTTTCCATCGAGCTTGTTGAAGTTAAATTGCTGAAAGCTGAAGCCCAGGAACAATCGTTGTTTCCCTATCGTCTGGGCACGCTCCGTAAGTATCGGCCCGAGATTCTCCAACGGCTGATCGATACCGAGACTCTTGTTAAAAACAAAGACGACGCCGGAGGAGGAACTGACCAGCGGCAACTGGGTCAACTGGGCCGCGATTGGCGCATTGAATGCCACCGCGTCCTCCGACGCTTGCATTGTGGCGCCACCGCTGGCTGCACCGGTGGCAAATGGTATCTGGCAGACAAGCTTGTTCGAACTGGTGCAGTTGACCTGCGCCAGCGCACCAGCACTCGACAGGCACACCATGAACAGAAACAGCAAAGGTCGTCTAATCATGCTTGTTCCTCGTTGGAAATGGGTGCGCTCCAAAGCACATGTGCTTGCAGCGCGCGCCTCGATCATTGATGGCCCACATTAACCGGGACAATTGCTGAGTACGTCATGCCGTTCGCGTCCGTCCCTTGAACCAGAACCTGGTAGGATCCTGTCGGGGTTCCCGTGCCTGCGGTGGTTGTTGTTCGATTGAATCCGCCACCACAACCAACCCCTGACAGCAGTGCAACAATTATCAGCAGTATCGCCAAGGACTGCAGGATCACTCTGGATGTCAACCTTCTGCCCCGTACGGATCCAATCAGCACGACACCCGGAATGCCCAGCCAAAACGCCGCCAGCACCCCAGTTCGATTTCTCAATTGGGAAGTTTGAGTAGGAGGCGTTGTACTAATGGTTACCGTAACCGATGCACTCCCATTTGAGTCAAAGGTTCTAGAGGTCGGATTGAACGCAGTGCAGTTTATTCCGATGTTCGTAGGGAGTACGCCACCTGGCGGAACACCTGGGCCAGTCACGAGCGGACAAGAGGGTGTTGGTGTGGAGCCCATTGAGGGGAAGAAGGTCACCGTCACACCGCTCTGACCAGCAAACGTGGGGGAAGAATTTCCGGAATCGCCAGCCAGAACGCTGACCGGAGTGGCCGTTTGGATGACGTTCACCACGAACGTTGCCGTCTGAGTCAGCGTTCGTACTCTGCTATCGGTTCCGGTGACCGTTAGCGTATACAAGCCGGGCGGCGTGGGTTGACTAGGAGTACCCGCAGTTACCGTAACCATTGTGGGACCGCTAGCTAATGTAGTTGGACTCAACCTACATGTGAGCGGATTATTCACAGGGGGGCTTATACTACAGGACAAAGCCACGCTATCGGTGAAACCGTACAATGGTGTCGCTGTCGCAGTGACAGTTTGATTTAGCGCCGGGTTTGTGAACAAGCTGCCGGCAGGGCTATTGCTATATCCAGGGGCGATTGAAATTGGAATTGTAGGCGACGGAGTGAGAGAGAAGTTCTGAACCGTCTGCGTCAAAGAGCCGGGGCTACCTACGAAGCTGTTATCTCCGGAGTAGGTGGCTGTGATCGTCCTCGGGCCGGAAAGCAGCATACTCGATGCACAGCTAGCAGTCTCCATCGTCGTCAACGTGGCGGTGCATATTTGAACTGGGCTGCCCGGTCCGGTCGTGTCTGTGAAGGTCACGGTTCCGGTGGGCGAAAATGGACCGCTATATTTATCCTGCACTGTAGCAGTAAAGGTAACGGTCTGGGTTGAAACCGAAGGGTTCAGACTCGAAACGTTGACCGTTGTTGTAGCTGTCTGGTGGACTGTCTGGGTCAAAGTGCCGGAACTCGGGTGAAAGTTGCTGTCGCCACTGTAGCTCGCCAAGACCGTATCCGATCCCACCGGTAGCGACTTCGTCATACAGGTGGCGCTGCCGTTATTCAACGTTGCTGGATTCATACAATCGGGGATGACGGTGCCATTGTTATAGGTGAAGGTAACCGTTCCCGAGGGCGAGAGGTCTCCCGCAGTGCTGGCCGTCACCGTAGCTGTTAACGTCACCGCTCGATTGACATTCGACGGGTTAAGGGATGACATCAGCACCGTGTGGCTATTGCCCGAGACGACGGTTTGGGTGACCATGCTGCTGCTGCTGTTGAAGTTGCCGTCGCCGTTGTAGCTCGCCAGAACCGTATCCGACCCCGCCGGCAAGGACGACGTAGTGCAGGTGGCCACGCCGCTGTGGTTCAGCATTACCGGATTCGGGCATTCGGGGATGACCCTGCCATTGTTATAAGTGAAGGTGACCGTTCCTGTTGGCGACAGGCCTCCCGGACTGCTGGGCGTCACCGTGGCCGTTAGCAGCACAGGCACATTGACAGTCGATGGGTTAGGCGACGACATGAGCGCCGTGACGCTGTTGATCTTGTTGATGGTTTGGGTGACGGTACTATTGCTGGTGTTGAAGTTGCCGTCGCCGTTGTAGCTCGCCTTGACCATGTCGGAAGGGGCCGGCAGGGATTGTGTTGAGCAGGTGGCCACACCGCTGTGGTTCAGCATTACCGGATTCGGACATTCGGGGATGACCGTGCCATTGTTATAAGTGAAGGTCACCGTGCCCGTGGGCGACAGGCCTCCCGGACTGCTGGGCGTCACCGTGGCCGTCAGCAGCACCGCCTGATTGACATTCGATGGGTTGGGCGACGACGTCAGCGCCGTGTTGCTGCCGATCTTATTGACCGCTTGCGTGACCATTGCACTGCTGGTGTTGAAGTTGCTATCGCCGTTGTAGCTCGCCTTGACCA
>Ga0326728_10002256_pt1 | contig 64896 bp, 57 predicted proteins | sample MB3enrmetagenome_FD_207602 | JGI IMG/M metagenome (GOLD analysis project Ga0326728, IMG submission 207602) | Lab enriched peat soil microbial communities from McLean, Ithaca, NY, United States - MB31MN | ecosystem: Environmental > Terrestrial > Soil > Wetlands > Peat | place: USA: New York...
TCCGGGGGCGCAACCCTTACGGCATCGGCCTCGGGCTGGGTTTCTGGCACGATCCAAGTCGCTGTCGGCCCGTCCGGTTTTGTGCTGAACAGCCCGAACGGAGTGGGGGCGGACTTCGGTACCACGATAGGTTCCCCCAACACGACCCTGAACGTTATGCCCTACCTATTGGATCCGAACAACAATGATGCGCCGCTACGGAACCAGGCACTGGCAGGCGGATTGTCGGAGACGGTATACGTGACCAGCGGTAACACTGCGGTGGGTACGATTCTGGGTAGCCCGGTTTCGATCGGCGGCGGTTCCAGCTCTGGCAACATTTCCTTCCAGCCGGTTGGAGTTGGCGTAACCACGCTGACGCTTACAGAGCCCAGTGGATTCAGTTCGCCCAGCAGCGGCGCCACCCTGAATGCGGATGTACCTCAATAGCTTCGGATCCGAAAGATTTGGTCCGAAGCAACAAACCAGTTTCGAGCGGCCGCGCCCTGATTGTGACTACAACTGCACGCCAGCCACATCGGGGCGCGGGGGCAGGAACTGTTCGCCCTGGGCCTGATTTGGATAGAACTGATGGTAGGCCGGAACGGGCTGTTTGACCGGCTAGAGGGGCGACAGCGGGAGACTGACGGTTGGGCGGGATGCGTGCTGGCGTGCGCCGAGGCGGAGAGGTAATCACGGCTGGGCCGCCACGAAATATGCCGTATTGCATACCCAAGAAATTTTGAAACAATTTTTCTTCGCGGCCATTCAGCAGCTTTTTGGACGGCTGGACATCCCGCCCCACCCTCTTGATCGGCCACCCCATCGCAGGCTCGCCCAGGTATCCTGATCCAGGAGTTGGACTCATGCCGCGCTACCAGCGGGGGATGATGAACCTGAATTTCGGAGTGCCACCGTGCAGGAGGAAGTTGCGGGTTTCGCACACTTTCAATACGTTTACCGATTACACCTTTGTTTTTCCGCAAGGCCCAGCGTGCGAATCGAGCAGCCGACCGCCTGTCGCTCCCGTCTTGCACCAATCGTGCAGGGCTGGAGCTATCGCAGGTGGTTAAGGCCCAGCCTGAAATTAGGATTTGCACTGCCCGCGCCCGTCGGGGGCAAGTAAATGTGTTCCCCAGGACACAGGAGCCGCCCAGACGGGCGTCAACGCGCAGGAATCAGCATCGCAGCTCGGGCTGGCTTTCCTTGGTTGCCTGTCTCGCGGCCCAGGCTCTCCGCCGTTCGTAGCCGGGGGTGCCGGGACCTCGGTTTCATCGATCACCGCCACAGCCTTCCGGAGCTGCCCGTTAGGGCTAGGGTAGGGATTGTCAAGATGCTATTGCTGATTCACAGCCAATTGAGTCAAGTCGTACTGCCTTCTATCGCACCTTCCGGCCAACCGGCAGGATGGCCAGGAACCTGTTGGCAGCTTCCCGTTGTGGGTTATCCGCAAGATGCGAGTACCGGGCTGTCGTTTGTGGTTGCGTGTGGCCTAAGAGCTTGCCCACAATCTCCAGGGACACGCCATCGGAAACCAAATGGGAAGCGAAGCTATGCCGCAAGTCGTGGACGCGCACGCCTTCGAGCTTTGCTAGCTTGCACACCTTGGCCCACGGATATTTCAAGTCTTTCAGGTGTCCGCCCGCCCTGCCGGAAATAGGTACTCGCCCTTGCCTTCCATGCCTTCCAGTAAGGCCAAGGCTTGCTCCTTGAGCGGGACGTGCTCAGTCTTCGAATCTGTAGGTTGGGGGTTCGATTCCCTCCGGCCTCGCCAGCTATTTACTTTATTTACTTACGATTACGTCGTTTTCGGTCTTAGGCACGGGAAGAATGTTTTTCATTGTCCCTAAAATTGTGCCCCCCTGAGAGGTTTGTGAAGGCCCGTTCGATGCCTTCGGCTGAACCCCTATATAGGACTAAAGTATTACCGCTTAATGCCGATGTTGATGTTGGGAGCAATGTAGACTTGTCGGTCCTGTATCGCTGGCTTTGGCGATTGGAACGACCTTAATGGGGAAAAAGATGCCTGAGAAAGTCCATAATGAGCCCGCGACTGGCCGGCAAGCACCTAGACAGATTCTTGCTGCCAGCTCGGGTCCATCGCTGGGAATGCCCGAGCTGTCGCCGTTCCCATCAGTGGCCGCAATCAAGGCACTGCAACTTGCATCGAACAGCGAAAAAGGGCTTCGCGAACTTCATAAGTTAATTTCTACAGATCCGGTATTTTCCGCTGAACTTCTCAGAGCGGCCAATTCTCCGCAGTATGCCGTTCGCGCCCCGGTTAAGAGTACCCTCCAGGCAACCATGGTTCTTGGCTATGTGCGTCTCAAGAGATTGGTACTGACGGTTGGGCTCAGAGTGTCTGTCGCCAAGATGCTGGAAATACCGGTCTTAAGAGCCTGTTGGCGTCATAGCTTAGCTTGCGCGATTGTCGCTGAAGAACTAGCGACTGCGCGCTTCGCTGCCAAATCGGAAAAAGGCCAGTTCCTGGACAAGGACTTTGCCTTTACCGCAGGCGTCATGCATGATCTCGGCAGGTTGGCTTTGGCGGTGATGAAGCCAAAACCATATGCGGATTTCTTGAACAGCATCGCAGACAAACCTTGCAATATTTTGGCCAAGGAAAGAGAACTCATCGGGGCTGACCACTGCCAGATAGGACGGCAGCTTGTAACCGCCTGGAAGCTCCCCGCGGAGTTCTTGGAAATTACATCCGGTCATCATGATGATGTGCAGAATTCTCCGTTTGACGCAACGGCAGCGGTTCGGTTCGGGTGCAGGATGTCGGATAGTCTTGGGTTCTCGGTCGCCCCTTCTGAGAGCACTCCAAGCTATGAAGAGCTCGTTGGCGAACTGCCGGAAGACGAACGCCAGCACTTTGGCCCCAATCGAGAAGAGTATGCGCGTCGGATCGCCGAAAAGGTCGCCTCGATCGAATCCGCTTAGCCCCACTGTCGCAACAACAAACTGACCGCCTATGGGCATGGATCAGATGCTCGAGATAACGCCTGCCACCCGGAAACACTGGTCAAGGCGTTCGCTGAATTCGGTAAGAAATCCAAAATCCTGACGATGTGGGTTGCCGCAGACGCAAATCAAGACATCAATTCCGGTGTTTTGATCCGGGTGAATCTGCGTTGATCTACGGTCGACGGGTGGGGCACAAACGAAAAGCTGGACACCGGCAACCCCGCTGCGCAGGCACGAGCCCGTTACCGTTGCTTCCTTCCGGACCTGGCGGGGTTGGCGGGATTGCATCGCGCGGGACCGATATCCAGCAGTTTGATTTTAGCAGTTCTTTGTCTAGTTCTCAGTTCCCGGTTCTCAGTTCTCAGTTTTCCGAACAGCAAAATCTCGCTCCGATCTGAGAACTGGGAACCGAGAACTGGGAACTGGCTAAGGCTTTTGCGCTACCAGTTCGGCAATTCCCTTCTCGCGCACCGTTTCGTGGTAATGAAGCACGTGGAATGCAGGAAACGCGCGCAGCAACTCGTTGGGATCGAGAAAATACATGGGATGCGAGAGGCCTTTGCTGGAGAATTTCTTGTGTTCGCGCGTGTATGTCTTGTATATAACCAGCCCGCCAGGTCGCAGAGCCTGAGCAAGTCTTGGGAACAGCTCGCGCTGCAGGTAGAAAAACACGAGGATCAAGTCGTAGCCCTGCTTGGCCGCGAACTCCCGCGCGTCTCCTACCACGAAGTTGATGCGCGTGTCGTATTTTGCCGCGGCCTTACGGGCGTGCTGGATACCCACGGTGGAGATGTCGGTGAGCGTCACCTGCCAGCCGCGCTGCGCCAGAAAAATCGCGTGCCGGCCCACGCCGCCCGCCAGATCCAGGGCCATGCCGGGCCGCGCAAACAGCGGCTCGACGAATTCTTCGCAGGCGTATACAAGAAATGGGTCTGGCTCGCGCGAACTGTGCGAGCCCTGCCGATAACGCCGGTCCCAGGCGGTGCGTTCCGCGTCAGAAGACACGCTCATGCAGCTCCTCCGTGCAACTCTGGCCAACCCTTTTTAGTCGCATTTCAACCATCGCCGTAGCTCACTCGCTGATTTGCATGTGAATTTACGGCTACGCCCATTGATAATTACTTGAGCCGGTAACATATCCTAAACGGAGCGACCCAGGTACAGAATTTCGCTCGCGCCTCTGCCCCGGCGGGCAAAAAGCGTGAGGGGGGTCGACCGTTGGAGTCAACCTGAGACCGCAACTCTGACAATTCTGCCACGTTCTCGGAGTATGAGAACGAGAGTCAAGGAGAAGCAAGATCCGTGGCCGAGCTGCAGACACCCAGTTACCATGCCAACAATTTTCTGCGTGCGACCCGGCGCTGGCTGGTTCCCTACGTGCAATCGCGCGTGTTGAAGGACCAGTTTCGTCCGCTGTTGTCTTATCTGTTCACCGAATACAAGTGCAACGTGGATTGCCACTACTGCTGGGCGTACAACAACAAGATCAAAGGCATGACCGAAGAGTGCGCCATCCGCTCCATCGATTTTCTGAAAGCGGCAGGCTGCCGGGTGATTGCCATCATGGGGGGCGAGCCTCTTCTCCGGCGGGACTTCATCCTGAAAGTGGTCGAGTACGGGGGGAAGAACGATTTCTTCGTCTACCTGCCCACCAATGGCATCTTGATGACGGAGGACTTTATCGATCGCGCGGGTGGCTTGGGCGTGGCCGCCATCAATCTGGCGGTCGACTGCATTGAGGAGAAGCCCGGCCTGCCCAAGAACCTCAAGCGCATCGAGAAACAATTCCGCTATCTGGTGAAGCAGCAGCGCCAGCACGGCTACATGATCGTGTTCAATACCAATATCTGCCGCAACAACCTGGAAGATGTGAAGCTGCTCACCGAGCTCGCGCACGACAACGGCATCTCCACCGACGTACATATCAACGAACCGCCCTACCTCGAGCAAAGCCATTTCAAGCATCTCGACAACAACATCACCTACATTCAGCGCGACGACTGGGACAAAGTCGATGAACTCCTGGACTGGCTAATCGAAAAGAACAGCCAGGGCTACATTATGGTCAATTCCAAGGACCATATGCGGAAGATGAAGGATTTCATGCGCGGCAAGACGCACCCTTGGAACTGCCGCGCCGGCCACAATTCCAGCCTGATCCGCACGGACGGCACGCTGGCCCCGTGTTTTCCGATGTACGCATCCACCCACGACTGGGGCAACGTCTACGACGGCCATAAATTCGACCAAAACCAGTTGGACGCGATGAAGAAGGTGTGCAACAGTCATTGCCTGTCCACCTGCCAGTACGTATTGGGTTACTACTACAACAACCAGAACGTGCTGCGCTGGATCATCAAGCAAGGCCTTCACGGCTGGAGCGGACGCCCGAACACCGACTGAAGACAGCAGTGGTCAGTGGCCAGTGGCCAGTGTGGTCAGTTCAGCCCATTGGCCCTCTGGCCACGGCAGCAGGTTCCGGACAGTTTCCAATTTCCGGAAGACAGAAGTCAGAAGACAGAAGTCCGGAATCAGAAGAAAGCTTCTGACTCCTGACTCCTGACTTCCGTTCTTTTGTCGCATCCTGGCTGACCTCAGCGCTATCTTATGAGCATTGAGGCGACGCGCTAGCGCGCCTGGGGTGAATTCTGCCAGCTACATTCAGCCTTAAGGAACGCAAGCCCCAAACCGGCGGCGGCGGTCGCGGGCCAATCGACTACCGGGACTTTGGGGGCGGTGGTGGCGGCGGCCGCGGTGATAACGTCCCTAACTATCGGGAGCGTTTGCGCCGTTACCGCCTCGGTATGGCAATTGCCCTGGTGGCGGTGGTGATGCTGTTTGTGAGCTCCACCATGGTGTTTCTCTTGCGCGCCCGGGTAGGTACTTGGAATCCGTCGATCGGCAGATACGTGCCGGACTGGCAGTCCGCGCCCTTGCCCTTCCGCTTGTTACTCTTCAACACGCTGCTGCTGGCGGCCAGCAGCATCAGTCTGGAGGCGGCCCGGCGGGAGGCGGCGGAGCGGACCTTGCTGGCTCCCCTCAGCTCCATTCCCGGCATTGCGATCAGGTCCGGGCGATCGATCCCCTGGCTGGCAATCAGCACGCTGTTGGGTATGGCTTTTCTAGGCGGCCAGCTTCTGGCGTGGCGGATTGTCTCCCTGCGCGAGCTGGCAGCATCGGCTGGCGCCGGAGCTTCGTTCTTCTATTTCCTCAGTGGTATTCATGGCATCCACCTCCTGGGCGGACTACTGGCGCTGTTGTACGCCGGCGCTACGACCTCTTTACTGGCCAAGCCGCTGGAAGTGCGCAGAATCGTGGTAGATGTTACCGCCTGGTACTGGCACGTGATGACCGTGCTCTGGCTCTATGTGCTGGTTTCGCTGGCGCTGACCTGAATGTGCGGTGCGGTGCCGGCGTAGATCCCTTTCCCGTCACCCGTCACCCGTCACCCGTTTCCCGTTAAGGCGCGAGGCACTCCAGTTTCAGTGATCGGAAAACGGAAAACCGGGATGGCCTGACGAAAACCCGGGTTTTAACCCAATACCGTTCAGTTAAGGCGTGCGCACCGAGTTATGCACTACGCACCCAATGGCAAAGTGGGTCATCCTAAGCGCAGCGAAGAGCTTGCCCTGAGCAAAGCGAAGGGATCTGCTTTCTTCTGTGCCCTCAACAACATGACCCAGATTTCTTTTTCGCGCGTTGCCGCCTGGCGTTCTTAACTGAATGGTATTGGGCTGAAACCCGGCGCTTCCACCGAGGCTACCCCTGCGCCTCTACGTTGGGTGTTGTCTTCTGACTTCCGCCTTCCGACTTCTGACTTCTGTCTTTTGCCTCCAAAAAATAAATCCGTCCAACCCGTCCAAACCGGCCACGCTCACCACCCGGGGCACGGTAGCCTGATATTGGTTACTGAAAGGCTTCTGCCTTGGCTGAGTGCTGATTTTGCTGATTGCTGAGTGGAGGTGAGATTATGGCAGCCACCGCTGCGGGTCCCGCAACCCGCCATCCCAAGACCGGCGAGCGGCGCAAGTTCCGGCGTCCTCTACAGCTCGATTGCCTGCCGCTGGCCATGTTGGATCGCATCCGCGCCGAGCGCGCCGCCGGCCGCAGCTGGGCGGAGATCGAGCAGCGCTCGCCGCAATGGCCGGAATGGGAGCAGGCCGGACCGGAAGCGCTCGCCTGTTTCCCCCACCGCCGTCTCCCTCACAGCAGTCTGCAGCGCTGGCATGACTTGCGGGTCGAACAGGTACGGCACGAGCAGCAAAAACAATCCCTCGCCGCGCATGCCATCGCCGAACGGCTGGCTGGGCACGGCTTCAGCGGCCTGGACGACGCGGTGAAAAAATGCCCTGGGCGAAGCCGTATTCGGGCTCATGGTGAACGGCGCCGGCAAGGATGAGGTCATGAAAGCCCTGTACCAGCTCAGCCGCCTGCTGGTCACCTTCGACCGCTCCGAGATCGGCCGCTCCCGGCTGGAGCTCGAAAGGAAAAGGCTGGACCTCTCCACGCAGAAACTGGAGCTGCGGCCGCGCCGCGCCGCCGGCCAGAGCCCGGAAGAAGATACCAGCGACGAGCTGCTCCCCGAGCAGCCGCCGATCCCTATGGCCGAAGAGAACGAGAACGAGGAAGAGGAAGACGGGTCGTGTGGCGCGAACTGAGCCATCCCATGACATCCCGCCACATCCCGCCACATCCCGCCTCCGGCGATGAAAATTTTGAAAAATTATGCGCAAGCCGGCGTTGATTCGGTTTGGTTCCTGGTTCCTTACGTTCTTTTCTGCGGTTCTGCGTTGGGTGTTGTCTTCTTCTGCCCTCTGCGTCTCTGCGTCAATGCGTGGGGTGTTCTCTTGCTCTGCTCCGCGCCTCTGCGCCTCTGCGTTGGGTGTTGCTCCGCCGTTCCTGATTCCCTCTGTGTTCTCTGTGTCTCTGTGGTGGGTTTTCTCCGGTTGTCTCACCATCAACTCGTGAAGGTCTGGAGGCGATCCCCTCCGGTACAATTGAAGGTAGTGGTGAACATGTCAGTTCCGTTCCGTCCAGATATCTCCGCCACATCTTCCAGTGCCCCGCGAGCGGCCGTGAAGATCGGCTTTGTCAGCCTGGGCTGTCCCAAAAACCTGGTGGACAGTGAGGTCATGATGGGCCTGCTGGCCCATGCCGGCGCGGAGATTACTCCCCATGCGGCGGAAGCCGACATTATCGTGGTGAATACCTGTTCCTTCATCGATACGGCGAAACAGGAGTCCGTGGATGCCATCCTGGAGATGGCTCGCCATAAGCAGGAAGGGCACGCTCGCAAGCTGATCGTGGCCGGTTGCCTGGTGGAGCGGTATCGCGGGGAAATCCAGCGCGAGATTCCGGAAGTGGATGCGGTAGTCGGGACCGGGGAACTCGAACATATCCTGGCCGCCGCGGGCCTCGCTCCGTCCCCGGCACGTGAAGACCCATCGCCGTTGCGCGTTCTCAATTCCCGGCCCGAAGCCGGCGTTCGCGAACAGGCAGGCCGCTTTTCGCGCCGGGAGTGGAACGCCGCAACGCCGGCGCTGCCGGACTATTTGTACAACGAGAATACGCCGCGTCTGCTCAGCACGCCGCGCCACCTTGCCTACATCAAGATTGCCGAGGGATGCGATCATCCCTGCGCCTTCTGCGTCATTCCGCAGCTTCGGGGGAAGTTCCGGTCGCGGCGGCTCGAATCGGTAATTGCCGAAGCCGAGCGTCTGGTGGCCGGCGGAGTGCGCGAGATCACGCTGATCGGCCAGGACACAACCTGCTATGGCGAAGATCTCGGTCTGAAGGATGGCCTCGCCCACCTGCTCGAGCGCCTGGCCGGAATTGAAGAACTGCGTTGGGTGCGCTTTCTCTACGCCTATCCGAACAAGATCACGGGACGCCTGCTCGACACGATTGCCCGGCACCAGAAGATCTGTTCCTACATCGATGTCCCGCTGCAGCATGCCTCTCCTGCGGTGCTAAAGCGCATGAAGCGCGGCGGAGGAGCCGATCTTTATCTCCGCTCGATCGAGAAAATGCGCCGCGCCATTCCCGGCCTCACCTTGCGCACCTCGTTTATCGTGGGTTTTCCCGGCGAGACGGCCGCGGACTTCCGCGAACTCTGTGCCTTTGTCCGCGCGGCGGAATTCGACTGGATGGGTGTATTTGCTTACTCCGACGAGGAAGGGTCCCCGGCTCACGCCCTGCCGGGCAAGCTCCCGGCTCGGACCATCGAAAGCCGCCGGCGCCAGTTGATGGCCCTGCAGCAGCGGATCAGCCGCAAGCGGAAGCGTGCTCTAGTGGGACGGGAAGCGGTAGCAGTTTTGGAGGGCAGTTCTGCGGAGACCGAGCTGCTGTGGGAAGCGCGCATGGAAATGCACGCGCCCGAGATCGATGGCAAGCTCTATATCAATGATTTCGGCCCCCATGTTCCCCGTTCGGGGGAGTTTTATGGTTGCCGAATTACCGGCGCTTACGATTACGATCTGGTCGCGCAGCTAATCTAACTCCGGGCTGCCGTTAAGAGGTTTTCTCCGCCTATCCTTCTGGTGTACCTTCGAAGCAACGGAACATGGCAAAGAAACGGACCTCGAGCCTACGCTGCCCCACTTGCCGCAAGCTGGTACTGCGACGAGATCCGGAGTTCCCTTTCTGTAGCGAGCGGTGCCGGACGATCGACCTGGGCAAGTGGGCCAGCGGCGGGCATGTGATCTCGACCCCGATCGATCGCGGCGACGAAAGCGGAGAAGCCGATTACACGACCGGACTGGCGCGGAAGGTGAATGCGCCAGTGCGGGATGATTTCACCCACCCCCAGTCTGACCCCAAGCACGAGGAACCGCCCCATGACAGGCGAAAGTCCGGCTAAGTCTGCCGCGGAGAGGCCGGTTGCGCCACGTTGGGCGTGGTGGTTAGCCACCGTCTTGGGCGCGGGACGATTGCGTCCTGGTCCGGGCACCTGGGGCTCGCTGGCGGCCCTGGTGCTGTGGTCGGCTGGAGCGCGGCTGCTTCCTCCCTCCTTGCGGGTTGCGGCAGCTCTTACGTTCGCGGCGGTGGTTTTGGCGGTGGGAATCCGGGCTGCCGGCCTGGTCGCCCGTGAAGTGGGTGACGAGGATCCGTCTTTTGTCGTCATCGACGAGGTGGCGGGACAGCTTTTGGCTTTTACCGGTATTCCATTGCATTGGAAATCATTGCTGGCGGCCTTTATACTTTTTCGTGTTTTCGATATTTGGAAGCCGCCGCCCCTGAGACGATTGGAGCGGATTCCCGGAGGCGCAGGTATCATGCTGGACGACGTGGGAGCAGGTGCTTACGCCTTGGCCAGCATGCATCTGCTGTTGCACTTTGGAATTCTGAATTAATGGCCGGCGCCTTGGGCGCGCCACATGGCTCCGGTTCGAGGCACGAATTTGCTAGGTAAGAAGAACGTAAACGGCCAGCCCTACATAGATACCGTGGTCCCGAGCGCCTCCCTGCCCGGGGGTGAGCTGCGCATCGTCGGTCGTAGCTTGCGTCCCCGCGAGCTACGTCGCCCCAAGGTCCGTTTCGGCGAATTAGAGGGCGCGGTGGTCATCAGTGCCGATGACTTTGTCATCGCGCGTGTACCCGAGGGTGCCACCAGCGGTCCGGTGGTGGTTTCCACCAACGGAAACAGCAGTAACGGGTACGATGTCCACGTGGCGGTGACCATTGCGGAGAACCTGCATCCGGTGGCCAATCCCGCGCTGGATGCCGAAGGAAACATTTATGTCACGTTTTCCGGCACGCGCGGGCAAAAGGTTCCGGTCTCGATTTACCGCATCGACACCGATTACCACGTCAAGCCTTTCCTGACCGAATTGATGAATGCGACGGGAATTGCCTTCGACCGCGACGGGCAAATGTATGTCTCCTCGCGCTTCGACGGCACCGTCTATCGGGTGGCCCCAAATGGGTCGATGTCGGCTTATGCCCAGGGTATGGGTGTGGCTACGGGCATTGCGTTCGATCAGGAAGAGAATCTGTACGTGGGTGACCGCAGCGGCACTATCTTCAAAATCGCCCGTGACCGGCAGATCTTCGTTTTTGCCACCCTGGAGCCCAGCGTTTCGGCCTATCACCTGGCTTTTGGACCCGACGGAAACCTGTTTGTAACCGGTCCCACCACCTCCAGTTTCGACGCCGTGTACAAGATCAACTTGCAGGGTCAGGTAACCGTCTTCTATCGGGGGTTGGGACGGCCGCAGGGACTGGCTTTTGATGCCGAGGGCAATCTTTTTCTGGCGGCCTCCCTAGGCGGACGGCGCGGAATTGTCAAAATCACGACCGCAGGACAGGCCTCACTTGCCGTTGCGGGATCCAATCTGGTAGGTCTGGCCTTTGCCCCCGGACGCTCGGCCGTGCTTGCCACCACCAGCGCCGTCCACCATCTCTCCTGGGATATCGCCGGGCACCCGCTCTGGCCCTAGTGATGATTTGGGATTCCGGAATTGAGATTTCGGATTTGCAAGCGGGCGGCTCCTTAAGTCTCCTCTGTGCTTCTGTGTCTCTGTGGTGGATGTTTCCTTCATGTTGTACTTGAAAGTTGCGTCTCGAACCTTGAAACTAGAATCGTGAATGCTGAAATTATTGCCATTGGTTCAGAACTGCTCACACCCTTTCGGCAGGACACCAATTCTCTGTTCTTGACCCGACGGCTTAACGAGCTCGGAGTGGAGGTCAGCTTCAAGGGGATAGTAGGAGACAACCAGCAGCATATCCGCGATGCCACGCGAACGGCCTTGTGGCGCGCCGATATCGTCATTTTCATTGGCGGACTAGGCCCGACCGAAGACGACCTGACCCGGGAGGGGGTAGCGGCGGCCCTAGGGGTGGAGCTACACCGGGATCCGGACATCGTCGCCAAGCTGTACGCGCGTTTTGCCTCGCGGCAGATGACCAAAATGCCGCCCAACAACGAGAAGCAGGCCGATGTCGTCAAGGGAGCCAAGATCCTGCCCAACCCTGCCGGAACCGCTCCGGGACAATGGATCGATACCATGTTTGAAGGCCGGCCGCGGGTTATCATGCTGCTGCCGGGGCCGCCCTGGGAACTGGAAAAGCTTTTCGACGCGGAGTGCATTCCCCGTTTGCGCGAGTATCTGCCGCCCTCGTTCATCGCGACGCGCAGCTTGCGGATTGCCATGCTGCCCGAATCCACGTGCGACGCCCGCATCGCGCCCATCTACACCCAATATCCCGACGTCCAAACCACGATTCTAGCCGGGGCCGGTGATATTGAACTGCATCTGCGCGCCCGCTCCAACTCTCAGGCGGCCGCCGAGGCGCGCGTGGGCGAACTCGCCGACAAACTGGAAGACGAGTTGGATGATTACGTCTATTCGACCAAGGGCGAGTCCCTGGAAAAAATCGTCGGTTACTACCTGGACATGCGTGGGGCTACGCTGGTCACGGCGGAATCGTGCACGGGAGGATTGCTGGCGCAACGCATCACCCAGGTCAGCGGCAGCTCGCGCTATTTCCTGGGGGGCGCCGTCGTCTATCACAACGAGCTCAAGTCTTTGTTCGCCGGGGTGCCGCCGCTCCTCATCCAGGCGCATGGCTCGGTTTCCCGCGAAGTGGCGGCGGCCATGGCGGAGGGCATCTGCCACGACTGCAACGCCAAGATCGGAGTCGCCATCACCGGCATTGCCGGACCAACCGGCGGCACCGAAGAGAAACCCGTGGGCTTGGTCTACCATGCCCTGCACGACGGCAACAAGACCAACGTTGTCGAACGCAAGTTTCCTCCCGGCGACCGCGGCCGTATCCGGCTCTGGGCCAGCCAGCAGGCGCTCGATATGATTCGCCGCCACTTGATGTAATTTTGATTTTTGATTGGAGGAGTTCTAGGCCACAGACCTGCGCAGATACTCGCGGATCGAAAAATCGAAGCAGATTTTTTCCTCGGCGTTGATCCGCATGAATCAGCGGCTAAGAATCCTAAAATCGAAATTCAAAATTCGAAATTCAAAATTTCCTTATGAGACTCTTTGTCGCTCTGGATATTGACTTCGCGGTCCGCGAGCGGATCGCCGGTTTTATGGCGGACGTACAAAGGCTGGCGCCCGAGGCCCGCTGGGTAAAGCCGGAATCATTTCATATCACCCTGAAGTTTCTCGGGGAGGAGTCCCCGGAGAGAATGCAGCAGATCAAGCGCGCGCTCGGCGGCGTCCGGAACTCGCCCACCACGATCAGCTTTGGGGGAACGGGTTTCTTCCCTAATCCGCGCGCCGCCCGGGTTTTCTGGGTCGGCATCACGGCCGACGCCCAGTTGCCTCTGCTGGCAACCAAGGTGGACGAAGCGTTGAGGATATTGAAGATCCCCGCCGAGACTCAGCCTTTTACGCCTCATCTAACTCTCGCCCGCGGCGGGGAGCGCCGCCATCCCCGCGGAGGCTCCGGCCGGCCGCAGTGGCGGCCCGGGGATAAGCCGCGCGATACCTTCAGCCGGTTGCAGGAAAGCCTTGCCCCACAGCCGCCGCCTGACTTCGGAACCATAACGGCCACCGAGTTCTTTCTGTACGAAAGCAAGCTGTCGCCGTCTGGCGCCCAGTACACGCGGCTCGCCAGCTTTCCGTTATCCGCGTGAAATACGTTCCCTGTTCCCCGTTTTGAAGTCCGTTGCGGGAAACGGATAACGGGAAACGGGAAACGGATGTTAGAATGCGTTTTCCCCAATGACAGAGTGCTTGATAGCCGCAGCGGTGGCATATCTGATGGGCTCGATTCCCTTCGGGTTCATCCTGGCGCGGGTGTTTCTGGGAACCGATGTGCGCAAGATTGGCAGCGGCAATATTGGCGCAACCAATGTCATGCGTACCGGATCGAAAGGACTGGGCATTGCCACGCTTCTGCTCGATGCCGCCAAAGGTTACGCCGCGGTTGCTGTCGCCATGGCGATCTATCCCGGGCCGATGGCCGATCCAGCGCGCTACAGGGTGGCCGGGATCGCTGCCATTTGCGCCATTTTGGGGCATGTCTTCCCCGTGTGGCTGAAGTTCAAAGGCGGAAAAGGAGTGGCTACTGGAGTTGGCGTATTCCTGGCCCTGGCCCCGAAAGCCGTAGGCGCCGTGCTGATTGTCTTTATCCTGATCGTGGCGATATTCCGGTATGTATCGCTGGCCAGTATTCTGGCTACCGCTCTGTTTCCCATTGCGGCCATGCTTCTGGAACCGTACGGGCACATTCTGCTGCCGTTTATGATGGTGGCCGCGATTCTGATTATCGCCAAGCACCACGCCAACATTCGCCGTCTGCTTAGCGGTACGGAGAATCGTCTCGAGTTAACAAAACGATGACCAACATTGCCATAATTGGCGCGGGAGCCTGGGGAACGGCGCTCGCAATTATCCTGGCCCGCAAAGGCGAGGGTGGCGTCCGCCTGTGGGCATACGAATCCGAGGTACGCGACTCGATTCTCGCGCGGCGTGTCAACGAGCGCTTTCTGTCCGGCTTCGAAGTGCCGCCATCGGTTTTGGCCACTAATAGTGTGGCTGAGGCCCTGGCCGGCGCCGAGATCGTGGTCAGCGTCATGCCGTCGCATCATTGCCGCAGCCTGTTTCAACAGATGGCGCCCCACCTGCGGCCGGAAATGATTTTTGTAAGCGCAACGAAAGGGATCGAGAACGATACCCTGCTGCGCATGGACGAGGTGATTGGCCAGGTGGTGGACGCCGCCTGCCATTTCGCGCCGCGGATCGGCGCCCTCAGCGGTCCGACGTTCGCCCGGGAGGTCGTGCGCGGCGATCCCACCGCGCTTACCATTGCTTCTCCTGACGCGGAACTTGCCTGCACCGTCCAGCAGGAATTCAGTACTCCCAGTTTTCGCATTTACACGAACGAAGATATCGTAGGCGTCGGGCTGGGCGGCGCGCTAAAGAACGTGATTGCCATCGCGGCCGGCGTTTGCGATGGGTTGGGGTTAGGCCATAACACCGTCGCCGCGCTCATCACCCGCGGCTTGGCCGAGATCAGCCGGCTGGCCGTGGCTGCCGGCGCCCGCCCGGAAACTATGGCGGGATTGGCGGGTATGGGTGACTTGGTGCTGACCTGCACCGGCGGTCTGTCGCGCAACCGGACAGTCGGAGTCGAGCTGGGACGCGGCCGAAAACTCCCGGACATTATCGCCGGAATGCACGGCATGATTGCCGAGGGTGTGCTAACCGCCAATGCAACGCTCGGCCTCGCCCGCAAATTGAAGGTCGAGATGCCTATTACCGAGCAGATCTACCACGTCCTGCACGAGGATAAGCCGCCCCAGGACGCGATTCGCGACTTGATGACCCGCCGGCCAACGGCGGAAGTCGCGCTCTACGAATAGGGCAGCTCTCGGCTAGTGCGGCTATCGACCATTAATGCGGTTCCCGGTTGTCGGTCGCCGGCTCTGGGAAACCTCAGCATGTCATAGCGTTTGCAACATTTTACAAGCATTATTACAAGTGCTGCTTGTATTATCAGACTGCCGCCTGATAACACTGCCGGAGCTAAAAGACCAAAACGTACGGCGTCTTTTGACCGGGGTGAACGGACTGCGGAATAAGTCACTTTCAGGAAGGGCACGACTTGAAGCTCGGTGCTTCCACCGGGACCCAGCAACTGTATTTTTGCCCTAAAGTTCTGAGCTGTTTTGCCGATAGTTAAGACATATGGGAGTCTCAGCGATTGCATTACAGGGCTTACAGCAGGCTCAACTCCAACTGGAGAATTCGGCAAGTAAAGTGGCCGGGATGGGATTGGCCACCACTTCCGGATCCGAGTCGCCGGTCGACACCGTGGACCTTAGCAAAGAGATGGTTACGCAGTTGTCGGCCAAGAACCAGTACGCCGTCAATCTCAGCGTGCTGAAAACCGGCGACGAAATGACGAAGACTGCGATTGATATGCTGGCCTGAACCGGATTTTCCCGCCACAGCCGGCTATCTGTCCATCAAGCGCTACTTCGCGGGTACGCGGGTGCCCCACCCAAGCCGGGTTTTGGCTTGGGTGGGGATTTTAATTTGTGACCTGTGTTTGGCTACTGCTTGCTGCTGTCATCGGAATAGTCCAGTTTCTGACGTCCCTGATTGCGATCCATCCTGGCCGCCGGAGTAACAGTGAGGGGGCTGGAGAGGTGGAAGGCCAACGCCTGTTCGGAAGTCAGACGGACTTGCTGACCTTTGGTTACTCCCTGCGCGGTGCCGCCCGCGCCCGCACCCACGCCGGCGCCGATCGCGGCCCCTTTGCCACCTCCAAGCAGCCCGCCGATAAGCGCGCCTACGGCTGCGCCGCCGCCCACCTTTTCCGCCGTGTTTGTCCCCCTGCCCTTACCCTGACGGGAGAACTGGTCGGTGCGCAAATCGTACGTCTTGCCGTTTACCGTGACCTGCGTAAGCTCCAGCGCCAAGCTCGAGCTGCCCTTGAAATGGGCGGCGCTCTTGGCGTCGGTCACCCGGCCGGAGACGTCGGCGCCGGCTGGAATCGCCACGGTATCACCCACCCGAATCGGCGAATCCAGGGTCGCGCGGAAGCGGTCTCCGGTCTGATTCTTGTCCGAGTCGAGCGGATCGATCAGGCGAATGGAAAGCGTGGTGCCTGAGGGAATTGTTACCTCGACCGGCTTGGGCGGCGGAGGGGGCGGAGGGGGAGCCGCCGGCAGAGGCGGAGGCGTATTCACAGCCACCTGATCTTGGGGCTGCACCGGCGGGAGCGGCGCCAGCTTGGGCGCAGCCTGGCGCGCCATGGGCTTCGCTTTTGGCTCGCGGCGCGGTGCTGGTTCCGGAGGCGCAACCGGCGCCGGCGGCGGCTGTTGCGCGACCACCGGAGGAACAACTTGCAGGTTGTTCACCACCGTCTTGACGCCTTGGACCTGGGCCGCGTCATTGGCGGCGGCCGTTCGCTCGCCGTCGCTGGCAACGCTTCCGCCCAAAGTGACAACGCCTTTGTCTGCGGCCACCGTATATTGGCGGCTTTGTACCGTCGGGTCGCCGTTAATTTTCGCCTGCACATCGCCTGCGACCTGAGAATCGCTGCGGGCTTGCTGGCAACCCAACGCCAGCCCCAAGCCCAGTACGGCAGCTATCACTGCACTGACGACTAAAATCCTCACCTTCATGTCTCCAACTCCTGTATAAGACCTTTTGCCAGTTTAGAGGGCCGACTTGCTCGAATCCAAGTTTCTGCGACACTTCGATTATCAACCCTCCACCCATCTGCGTAAACCTGCCAAGTGATTGAAAAGTTGCGCAAAAAGCACCTAGTTGATAACCCCGACGAACGGAATTTTGAATTTTGAATTTTGATTGAACTCCCGACGCAGAAACGCAGAACTGCAGAAAGAACCAAGTTTGGAACCGCGCTCCCGTCACGTTCTGCGTTTCTGTGGTTCTGTGTTGGGTTTTAAATCAAAATTCAAAAATCGAAATTCATGGCTGGAGCTGCCCTAACCCGGGCTCAAGTACTGTTGCAGCCCTTCTCTAAATCCGACCAGGTTCACGTCAAAAGTAGCCAGCATCGGACCGATGTCGCAGGTCGAGCCTTCCCGCAGCATACGTAGCTGATCGGTAGTCACCGGCGGTTGCCGCAGAATAGCCCCGAGCAGGGCGGCATTCACGTACATCAGCCCGAACGGGATATGCAGGGGAAACTTGCGCACGCCCACGCAGGCGGCAACGTCTGCAAGCATGCGGTCTAAAGTCAACTTTTCCGGGCCGCCCAGCTCTATCGTTCGGTTCTTGGCCTGCTCGGCGGTAAGCGCTTGCACAAAACAATCGACGACGTTGGCGATATAGATTGGCTGAAATTCGTATCGGCCGTGCCCAACCACCGGCCGGACCAAAGGCGCAACTTTCATCAACTGGACCATCTGGCTGACGAATCCATCGCGCGGGCCGAAGATAATGGACGGACGCAGGATGGTGTATGGGATTCCACCGCGCCGAACTTCTTCTTCGGCCAGCCACTTGGAAGTTTGATAGCCGCTCACCCCATCGGCCCGCGCGCCCAGCGCCGACATGTGTACCAGGCGCTGGATCCCAGCCCGTTTTGCCGCCGCGACCACATTGCGAGTGCCCAGGTGGTGGACATCGTCGAAGGTGCGGCCGCCCGTTTCGCGAATGATCCCGACCAAATGGATAACGGCATCGCAGGACTGCATAGCCTCATGCACCCCCGCACCGCTGACAACATCCCCCTGGACCACCTCCACTTGGCCAGCAGCGCCGGGAGCCCCGCTGCCAGCCACGGCATTGCGCACCAGCAAACGGATCTGGCAACCCTGAAGCCGCAGGCGGTCCAATATATGGCTGCCTACAAATCCCGTACCGCCGGTGAGCAGAATCTTCATGGTCAAAACATTTGGGATTCTGGATTTAGGATTTCGGATTTATTGATTGCCGAGAGCTGTTGGAGTGCGGCATGCTGCAAGCCAGCTTTCAAATCCCAAATCCGAATTCCTAAATCCCAAATTGGCTTCGCCCTTTTCGCCGGTCATCTTATCCCATGTTGGATTTCCCTGTGTTTAAATGCTGCCATGGAGGATGTGACGGCATTCGTGCTGGCCGGCGGGCGAAGCACCCGAATGGGTACGGACAAGGCATTTCTGGACTTCCAGGGCAAGACACTCCTCGCCCGCGCGCTTGAGGTTGCGGCCGCGGTTGCCGGCCGGGTGCTGATTGTCGGCAGCCGGAGCAAATTCACAGCCTATGCCCCAGCCGTCGAAGATATCTATGTAGATCGGGGACCTCTGGGCGGTATCCATACTGCACTCAGTGTCACTGCGACCGACTTGAACGTGATTCTGGCCGTGGATCAGCCTTTTCTGACGTCCGAGTTCCTGCGCTACTTGCTGCAACGTGCGCGCATGAGCGGCGCCATGGTTACCGTAGCCAGGACGGGAGGCGGCTTGCAACCGCTGGGCGCCGTATACCGGCGCGCCTTTCGCCACCGTGCCGAAGAGGCCCTGGGTGCGGGGCAGAACAAGATCGACCCGCTGTTTTCGCCGGCCGATACTCTTGTCCTGGAAGAAGCCGAACTGGCGCAGCTCAGCTTCCCGGCAGCGATATTCGATAATCTCAATACCCGGCAGGAGTATGATCGGCTGACCAAAGACAAAAGCTAAGGAACTTATGTCCGGGAACGGCATCACGCCCTATATCCAGTTTGATCATGTCGCGAAAGCCTTCGGCGATCACCGCGTGCTCGACGACGTAAGTTTCGACGTGCTTCCCGGCGAAACCGTGTGCATCGTGGGCCGCTCCGGCGTGGGCAAGTCCGTTACCCTGCACCACATTATGGGATTTCTGAAACCCGATTCCGGCCGGGTGATTGTGGCGGGAGAAGATATCGACGGCTATGGAGAAGAACAATTGGAACGCCTGCGGAAGAAAGTCACCATGGTATTCCAGAACGGCGCGCTGTTCGACTCTCTTACCGTTGGAGAAAACGTAGCCTTCCCCTTGCGGGAACACCGGGATCTGGATGAAGCGCAGATTTATCAGATTGTGGACGGCCTGCTGGAGATGGTTGGGGTGCGCGAGATGCGTGACCTGTTTCCCTCCGACCTTTCCACGGGCATGAAGCGCTCGGTGGCCATTGCCCGCGCCCTGGCCTCCGAACCGGAGTGCATTCTGTACGATGAGCCCACCACCATGGTGGATCCGCTGATGGCGCAGTTACTGGGCGATTTGATCCAAAAGCTCAAACAGCAGTTGCGTCTTACCAGCGTGGTCGTAACCCACGACATGAGGCTGGCGCAGAAGCTCGGCGATCGCATCGTCTTTTTGCATGAGGCCCGGGTAATATTCTTCGGCACGCCCGCCGAAATGCGCCACGCGCAGGAATCGATCGTCCAGGAATTTCTCCAACTCGACAGCTACCGGCTGGGAGATTACGGCGCTGCGCCGGCCCCTGACCAGTGGGGAGGTCAGGGTGGAGCAGACACCGGGTGATCGGGGCGATCCGGTGATCGGGTGATCTAGAGACGCACTGTTGTAGTTGGTGCCATCAGGCAATCGGCGGTTCTCTACGAAGCGGATCATTTGAGGATCTGCTGTGGGGTACTTGTGGATTTTCAGATCACCCGATCACCGGATCGCCCGATGCATGGGCGCCCAGCACTAGCGGGTCATTCAGATCCTCTTCAGAATATTGACTTTGTGGATAGAGGGGTTGTCGGTATGCGCTTCCTGGCGTTTGTGGCCATTGTCCTGACCTTGCTTGCCGCCTGCGATCGCCGGTCAACCGTTGAATCTCTTACGCCTGCGGCGGACCGGCGTCCGGCGGCAACCGGGCGATCGGCAACGGCCATGCCGGAGCTTACACCGGCGCAGGATGGCCGGCAGATTTTTGTTGCCAATTGCACCGGCTGCCATGGGAAAAATGCCGACGGCAACACCCCGGCCGGCCGCGCCTGGCACGTGCCTGACCTGCATTCGCCGCCGGTACAGAAAATGGCAGACCAGCAATTGCTGGAAATCGTACGTCACGGCAAGGGCAAAATGCCCGCCTGGGGCGGTTTGCTCAGCCAGATCGATATGGACCACCTGCTGGCCTATATACGCAGCCTGAAAACTGACTAGAGGCGGACAGAAAACCTACCACAGAGACACCGAGCCACAGAGAAAATTTACGATTGGGGATTCCGGATTTTGGATTTCAAAGCGTCAATGCAAGTGCACGGCGCGCAAGGGACCAAACGATCACGAAATCCCAAATCCGAATTCCCGAATCCCAAATCCTCTATTTATACGGATAGAAAACAAAGAACGCCAAAGAAAGCGCGGCCAGGACCCACAGTCCGGGGCGGACTTCGCCGGGCCGGCCGGATACCAGCTTACACAGCGGATATAGCACAAAGCCGGCGGTAATCCCCACGCCGATGTTGAAGGTAAAAACCATCAGGGCAATCACGGCGAAGGCCGGGAACAGCTCGGTCAAGTCGTCGAACCGGATCCTGGCGGCCGGCGCCAGCATAAAGGCGCCCACGATCATCAGTGCAGGGCCGTAAGCTTGGGCGGGAATGGCGCCGGCAAAGGGAGCAAAAAACAGGGTCAGAGCGAAACAGGCGGCCGTGATCAGGCTGGTAAAGCCGGTACGGCCGCCGGCTTCCACGCCGGTCGCCGATTCTATGAATGCGCCGGACGTAGTAGTTCCCACGACCGCAGCAAATGTGGTTGACAGGGCGTCGGCAAGCATGGGGCGCTCGATTTGCGGCAGATCGCCCTTCGCATCCAGGAATCCCGCGCGCGTAGAGAGGCCGATCAGGGTGCCCATGGTATCGACAAAGGCCATAATGAAAATGGTGAGAACTACCGGGAAAAACCCCCAGGTCAGCGCTCCTTTGAGGTCTGCTTGCCCCAGGATGGGGCGGATGCTGGGCGGCATGCTGACCCAGCTTGCCGGCGGTGGCGCCACATGGAAGGCGAAGGCGACCAGCGCCGTAACCACTACTCCCACCAGGATGGCGCCGGGAAAACGGCGCAAAAGCAGCGCCAGGATTAGCAGAAACCCAAAGATAGATACCAGCACCGGTCCTGTGGTGATCATACCGGTGCGCACCGGCGCTCCCGGCGTGCCCAGCATCACGATGCCGGTTTCATTCAGCCCGATGAAAGTGAGAAATAGTCCGATCCCCACGGCAAAGGCATAGCGCAGCCCTTGCGGCACCGCGCCCACGAGCCAGGCCCGGAGCTTGAGTACGGTAAGCAGGATGAACATCAGGCCGGCAAGCAATACTGCCCCCAATGCCGTCTGCCACCGATAGCCCAGGGACTGTACCACCGTGAAGGCGATAAACGCGTTCTCGCCCATGTACGGGCCAATGGCAAAAGGCCGGTTGGCGTACAACGCCATCAGCAACGTGCCGAACATACAGGTGAGAATGGTCGCCACCATACAAGGTTCGGCCGGAATGCCGGCATTCCGCAGAATCGCCGGGTTCACCACGATGATGTACGACATGGTGACGAAAGTGGTGATGCCGGCGACAATCTCCCGCCCAAACGTCGTCTGGTATCGCTCGAACTCGAAATAACGGCGAATCTTTTCGGTCACGGCACGCGTTCTCCCAACCGCAATGTGCGAGTCAGGATTGTAACAATTGCTCGGAAAGCAATAAACCAAGCACCGGCGCGCAGGACCTAAATCCCCAATTCTCACAACCCTCTGGTGATTGCCGTCACTGCAAGACGTTTACATCCGGAAGAGACTACCGGAGAGGTGGCATATGCCGATCCTGATGTTGGCCCTGGTGGCACTGGCAGTATTTCTGATCATGGGGTTCCTGTTGTTTGGCGCGATGATGGCCGAAAGGCGCAGCCGTGAGCGCCGTACGGCAGCGGCAGCCCAGGCGGACGCCAAGCAAGACAAGTCGCCTAAAGCCCAGGCTGCCAGCGCGTGAAGGTAATTCTGCCGGCTACATGGGGCGGGATTTGGCTTTGGCTTGAGGTTCCTTGGTCTTCAAGAGCTCCTGGAGTTCATTCAGGAACTCGTGGGCATCCTTGAAGTCCAGATAAACCGAGGCAAAACGCACGTAAGCGACCTTATCGTGCTTCTTCAGTTCGCTCATCAGCAGTTCGCCGATCTCCTTGGTGGTGCGCTCCCGATCGGGCGACTCGATGACAAAAGCCTCGGCGCGATTGACGATCTCCTCCAATCGCGTCATGGATACCGGACGCTTTTCGCAGGCGCGCAGCAGCCCGCTGAGGACTTTCTGCCGCTCAAATTTCTCGCGCCGCCCATCCTTTTTGACCACCATGTACGGGATCTCATCGATGCGCTCGTAGGTGGTGAAACGCTTGCCGCAGCGCAAACATTCGCGGCGGCGGCGGATAGATTCGGCTTCCTTGCTCTCGCGCGAATCTACGACTTTGTCATTCACGAATCCGCAGAATGGGCACTTCATGACGGCCCCGAAACACCTGCAATCGAGATTCTCTGGCATTCTACAGTGGCCAGTGTTCAGTGGCCAGGGGCCAGTTTTTGCCGCCGCTTGTTCCACCGATGATCCGGCCACCGACTGCCGGTTTTGGCCACTGGCCACGGCCTCACGGCACTTTGCTTACGGTGGCTTCTTCCGGTTGCTGGCTTTCTTCTGTGAGCCTGCGCAGCGACACATGTTCCTGGCGGGCAAACAAAAGCCCCGCCGGCACGCACGCCACAAAGGTGACCAGCCATAGCATCATTCCGGCACTGACCGCCTGTTCTTTGGGCAGGCCAAAGATCGCGCTGGAAGACAAGACGCTGATCGTAGCGAGTTGGGAACCACCGCCCACCGCCGGCAGTTGCAGCAGGGAGCCCACCATGCTCGCCCCGATCAGCAGCAGCACGTGAGGAATATCGATGAAATGCAGCGCCACCTGATGTGCCGGTGTGGAAGCCGCGGGAAGCGCCGGGTAGGCATGCAGAATCTCTCGATACGACAGGGCGATCAGCCACCAGATGCTCAGCGATATACCGATCAATTGCGCCAGGGAAGTCCCGTCGTGAATCGTGTTCAGGCCTTTCCCGAAGGCCTGGACTTTCTGGCAGAAACTATGCGCAAAGCGGCGGGAGAAGGGGGAAAGTCGCCGTTCCAGCCAGGTTGCCACCCCCTGGCAATTGCGTCGAATCGCCCAAATGGCTAAGCCGGCAGCAACCACCAACCCGATCAACATGCCGCCGCCGATCTGGATCCGCAGGCGAGTATGGCGTTCGAGATGAAATTGATCCACAAAGACAAATACGTCGATCGCCATCAGGACGGCAAACGCGCCCACATCGAAGACACGCTCCACGGCCCAGACCGCCACCTGCGACGAAACCTGTAACTGCTCTTTTTTGGCAATCAGATACGGGCGCACCAGTTCCCCCGGTCTGCCCAGCAAGGCCAAGCCTGCGAAGCCGATGAAGTGCGGGGGAATCAGCCCGGAAAGCCGGGCGCGACGAACCGGCCGGAGAAAGATTTTCCAGCGCACCGCGCGCAGGACATAGGTGAAGTAAACGATGGCGATGGCAACGATTATGTGGAAGGGCTCGATTTCGCGGGTGACCTGGACAAACGTGCCCCAGTCGAAACGGCTCCAGGAGCGAACCTGGAGGTAGATGAGCGTCGCCAGGAGGGTCCCGACGGCCGTGAGCACTACGATGCGCCGGCTTATCATGTGAGCACAGTTTCTTCCCTGCCCCCCGGAGGGCAGGAAAGAAAACCCAACCTCTTTCTCCTAGACAGTCGTTCGGCTGCGCTTGCGGCGGACTTCGAGATACACAGAGAAAAACCGATACCCCTATCTTCTCATGGCTGCTTCTCTTCCGTGTATCTGCGTGTTGTCTGCTTCGCCTGCGCCACACGGGCGGGTTGTCGATTGTGGCTCGCTTTCCGGGAGCTCCGCGAATCCGCTTTTCTGCTCTTTGCCTGCGCTTGGACGGTTTTCCTGCGGTTGAAGTCGCGGACCACTCGCGCCACATAAGCGTGGGTTTCGCGATACGGAGGCACGCCGCCGTACCGGGCAACTCGCTCCGGACCGGCATTATAGGCAGCCAGGGCTTTCACCACATCGTCGTTATAGCGAAGCAGCAACTCGCGGAGATAGCGGGTACCGCCATCAATGTTGTTTTCCGGATGAAAGGCGTCGCTCACTCCCAAACGGGAGGCGGTAGCCGGCATCAGTTGCATTAATCCCTGCGCCCCCTTAGGGGAACGGGCCTGCGGATTGAAGTTGCTCTCCGCCCGGATTACGCTGGCAATCAAATCGGCATCCACCTGATGCCGATCGCTGGCCGCTTTGACCAACCGGTCCACATCCGGCAGCGACGCCGGCGCGCCCGGGGTCGCGGAGGACGCCGGAGCGGGGGCGTCATCGTGACGGAATCCGGTAATTTCCTGGGCGGGAACATCCACATAGCCGGCCTCGCGGGAGGCTTCCAGATACAAACGGGTGGAAGCGCCATTCTGTTCGCGCGTCTCATGGCGGATCTCGAAGCCGTTCTGCAGAATGGCAACCTCAGCGGCGCCGGCGGAAATCGCACCGAACCCGAGAGCAACACCTACCACAGAGACACAGAGACACAGAGAAAAGCTCGGATTCCGGGATTTACCTTTGGGATTTTGAAATCCCATATGCAACCTATTCTCCCGCAAGTGTTTCAGAATTCCTAATTCAAAAACTCGCACCGAACCCGAGGGCAACACCTAGCACAGAGACACAGAGATGATTTTGGATCTAGGAATCCAAACTTGCGTCTTGAAATCGCAAAACGCAACTTGTTCACCAGCATGTTTGCGAGACGGCTGAAAATGTCAATTTCGAAATCCAAAGTCCAAATTCCTCTCTGCGTCTCTGTGTCTCTGTGGTGGGTGTTGGAATCAAATCCCAACTTCCTGCAACGCCGCCGCCACGCCGCTTTGGTCGTTGCTCAGGGTAACGTGCCAGCCATTCTGTTTCAGCTCGTCGCAGGCATTTCCCATAATAACGGGAACTCCGGCAAACTCCAGCATTTCTACGTCGTTGAAGTTATCGCCGATCGCCATGACCTGATCGCGGCCAAACCCGCGATGCTGGGCCCAACGCTTGAGGGCGTGCCCTTTGGAACAGTCGCGGTTCATTACATCGAGGATGCAGAGGTTGCGCGCCTCATACTGCGTCTTAAGCACCGTAATCTCGGGGGCAAAATCGCCGGTAGCCAGCCTGGCTTCCGCCTGGTTCATGCGGGCAATGACCCCGCAGAACATCGTCTGGACGGGATCGGCCGTAATCGCGTCTTCCAGAGGCGCCCTCTGCTGGATGAACTCGGCGTTCTTTTCCATCCACCGGGCAATGCTGCCATTGAGCTCCGCTGCGCTTTCGATCACCAGGGCGCCGCGGCCCTCCAGATCGAAGGTCACCACCGTATTGCCGCGGAAGGCCGCCATATGGATCAGTAAGCGCCGGGCCACCGAAGCGGGCAGCAGGTCGCGATGAAACAGCTCACCTTGGGTGGATTTAGTGATGGCGCCGTTGGAACTCATCAGCCACAGGTCAAAACCGAGCGCCCGCGCGATGGGCAAAGCGAAAGCGTGGCGCCGGCCGGTGGTTAAAACTATGTCGACCCCGGACTCGTGGGCGCGGCGCAAGGCAGCCAGATTTTCGGTGGAAAGCTGGAAACGAGAGTCCAACAAAGTTCCGTCAATATCGATGGCGATGAGGCGGACCGGCAGCTTCACTGAAACATTCTAGCAGCCCGGCGTGAACCGCACTCCCCTCACTAGCCGGAACGACCCTACGCCGTTTATTCTGAACGTTCACTTTCCTGTACGTGGACCGGCAATGAGATGGCAGCGGCAGTGGAGAACCCGAATTGCGTTATTTCTCGCGGTGGTCGGCCCGGGAATCATTACGGCCAACGTGGACAACGACGCCGGGGGAATTGCCACCTACTCCCAGGCCGGCGCGCAATTCGGTTACCTGCTGCTGTGGCTGGTAATCCCCATGACCATTGCCCTGGTCGTGATCCAGGAGATGTCGGCCCGCATGGGCGCGGTCACGGGCAAGGGCTTGAGCGACCTGATCCGCGAGGAATACGGCTTCCGCATCACCTTCTTCGTGATGCTGGCGGTGCTGGCCACGAACTTTGGCAATGTGCTCGCAGAATTTTCGGGCGTAGCGCTCAGCCTGGAGCTCTTCGGCGTCTCCAAATACATCAGCGTGCCGCTGGCGGCGGTCCTGGTCTGGCTGCTGGTGGTCAAGGGCAACTATAAGAGCGTGGAAAAGGTCTTTCTGGCCGCTTCCGGCTTCTATGTCTGTTACATCATTGCCGGCATGCTGGCGGGGCCGGCGTGGAAAGAAGCCTTGGTGGCGACGGTAAAACCGCCACAGACGCATTTTTTTGCGCAACCGGCATACTTCTACATGGCGCTGGGCGTTGTCGGAACCACCATCGCCCCCTGGATGCAGTTTTACCTGCAAGCCTCGGTGGTCGAAAAGGGGGTCTCGGAAGAACAGTACGGGGCATCCCGCTTGGATGTGGTGGCGGGTTGTTTTTTCACCGATCTGGTAGCGTGGTTTATCATCGTCGCCTGCGCGGCGACGTTGTATGTGCACGGACACACCCAGATCCGGGACGCCGCGGATGCGGCGCAGGCCCTCCGACCCCTGGCCGGCGACTACGCCTATATTCTGTTCGCCGCGGGACTGCTGAATGCCTCCGTGTTCGCCGCTTCCATCCTGCCGCTCTCGACAGCTTATACGGTTTGTGAAGGCCTCGGGCTTGAGTCGGGGGTGGGCAAGCGCTTCCGGGAGGCGCCCGTCTTCTACTGGCTCTATACCATCCTGATCGTGGCCGGCGCAGGAGTAACCCTGATTCCCAACTTCCCGCTCATCAAAATCACGATTCTTTCCCAGGTGATCAACGGGGCCGTGCTGCCTCTGGTGCTGGTCTTCATGCTGCTGCTGATCAACAAGCCCGAACTGATGGGCCGGCGCACCAACTCCTTTGCATTCAACGCCATTGCCTGGGTGACCGCCGTGGCCGTAATCGCCATGACGATAGGTTCGATCTGGACCTCGCAGTAGCGGGAAAGGCGAGCCCTTAGCAGTCAGCAGTGAGCCAAGCAACAGCCAGCGCAGAGACGCAGAGACGCAGAGAACAACCGGGAAAAACCTCTGTTTCGATTTTTTCTACGTTTCTGCGTCTCTGCGCTAGATGTTTTCTATGTTTTGGCTGAAGGCTGACTGCTGATTGCTCTCGGAATCCGCCTCAACCGCGGGACGAAAATCCAAGATCCGAGAGAAAATCAAGCCGGTTTTTTCGGGAGACGCGCGCTGCCTCCCGGCGTCTTTGGACTGGATTTTGATTTCAACTCTTTGCTGAAGGCAACCTGCTCTAGATTCCCCGCCGCAAGGTCTTTAACCAACTTGTGATCGGCGTCGAGGAAGTCGTGGCGCAACAGGTCGGCGGGGCGCACCCAGCGAACCGCGCGAAAGATCCGGTTTTCAATCTCCCCTCGCCATTCGTGGACCACATAGAAACGCAATTCGACGGCCGCGTTCTTACCTCGATAGCAGTGCTTTATCCGGGCGATTTCCTCACCGATGACAGCGTCGATGCCAAGTTCCTCGTCCAATTCGCGGCGTAAGGCGTCGCGCGGTTGCTCGCCGGATTCGATCTTGCCGCCCGGGAACTCCCATTTCAGCGGCATCGTCTGATACTTCGTTCGCTGACAGATGAGCAGCCGCCCGCGGCGGAAGATCAACGCAGCTACCACTTGTTTCATTGAGGACCTTTCGTCAGCACTCCAAACCTTTACCGCAGAGTACGCAAAGGACGCAGAGGAAATTTGGGATTTAGGAATCCGGATTTGGGATTTTAAAACAGCAGATCGCAGTATAGAGCACATGTTGTAGTGCGAATGAAATCCCCAATCCTTAAATCCCGAATCCTAAATCTCCTCTGCGTCCTTTGCGTCCTCTGCGGTGAGAGGTTCTTCCCAGATCGCATTAAAGCACATTGCCCGGTCACTCGACGGCGGCGATGCGGCGCAAACCTTCGGGCGCGGCGAAGATCTCCGGGGGAATGGCGGCGGCCAATGCCTGCAGGCCGCGGATCAGGATGGGAGCGGTATGCCCTGCGGCCCCCGGATACCGCAACGGCCGGTTGCCAGGCGAGGGCCGTGGCGCTCTGCCCATCACAAACTGGTTGACACGCGGCGCCGGAAACTGGAAACTCGGGCTGAACTTGGCTGATGCCGGGCTATTCCCTATGTACTCCCGTCAGGTTTTGCAACAGTTTCAGAACACGCAGCACGTGGGCGAGTTGCCGGACGCCAACGCTTACGTTCAGGTGGACAATCCCGGCTGCGGAGACGTCTTGCAACTGGCAATCAAGATTTCGCAGGGGCACGTGACGGACGCCAAGTTTCGCGCTCGGGGATGCGTGGCGGCAATCGCCTGTGGCTCACAACTGGTGGATATGATCATGGGAAAGCCACTGGCGGCGCTGCAGAAATTTCGCCGCGAAGACCTGATTACCGCCTTGGGGGGGCTGCCGCAGACGTCTACCCATGCCAGCCAACTTGCCATCGATGCCTTGTCTGCGGCGCTGAAAGGGGCAGTAACGAGTAACAAGTAACAGGTTGCAGGCCACAAGGGACTGGTGTAGTGCGTCAGAAATAAGAACGTTGCAGACTAACCCCGCGAAGCGAGGGGAAGATGGTAGCCCATGGCGTTAGCCATGAGTTTGCGGCGCGAAATCCCAACAGCCCGCAACGCGGGCGAAAGAAGCTCGACCGATTCTGTCGCCCCCTTCGGGGGCTCGCGGTCCCGGGCGCCTTTACACCCACGGCTCACGCCGTGGGCTACAAATCTGCCGCCGCCTTCGGCGGCTAACGCAAAGCTGCCCATCTGTTTAACGCACTGCACCTGACTTCTTACTTTAGCTTGCGGCTTGTGGCTGGTTGCTTTGAGGCTTCGCCTTAATCTTCGAAGGCGCGGGGCGAGGCGCCGGCTTTGCGGCCTTCTTCTTTCAGGTTCTCCAGAGCTTGTTTGGCCTCGTCGACCTGCTTCTGTTTCTCGGCAATATCGTCTTCACCCTTCTTGCGTTTGGCAGGCCAGGCTTTGGGATCGTTGGGATTGGCCGTGCTCGCATCGGCGTAAAATTCGGCTACCTGGAGATTGAATTCGCGTTTGGTAACGCTCAATTCACGTTCCAGCAGTTCCAGCGCTTTTTTCCGGTCGAGGTATTTGCGGCGAAACTCCTCGTCACGTTCCTTAGGATCGGGGCTCTTGTCGTCCTTTCCCTTGGCCGAGGTTTCCGCTTTGGCTGGCTGATCGGGGCCGACTTCGGTGACCACCGCACCATTGCGAAAGTCGGCCGGGAGCAAGTCTTCGTTGCTTATGACCTTGTCAGGTTTTTTCACGCCTGCAGCACGTAACTGACGCGCCACATCGCCCAGCGAGACTTCCGATTGGTCGGGCGTTGCAGGCACTTCCGCCAGGGCCAGGGCCGGCAGCAGCGCAAAGACAAGCACGGCCAGGAGCACAGGTGTCCGCGTATTAATAAACATGGCCTTCTCCGCACCAGCCGCAACACGCGCTGGGGTTTCGCGTCCATGGCCGGAGTAGCTGGAGAGCATTGTACCCCTGTTCCCTGCCGGATGCAGTAGTTACTGGCGGGTAGGTACCGAAGGATTCACTTACAGTCTCCAGTACCAGCGCAGCAGGTGGTTGCCCATAAAGACCGCAAAGAGGGCGACCGCTCCCAGAAAAACGCCAAATGGGATGGCATAGTAGCGCACCAGTTTGGCGGAGATCCAGGCCCGCCGGCGGGCTACCGGAAAGGCTTCCCGGTTCCGGCGAAGGCGGCGGCGGAGGCGTTTGATCCAAACCAGGGGAATCAAAAGCAGGCCGAAAACCGACCCCAAAACCGAAGCGCCGAAAATGGTCAGTATCGTGAGCCTGATGCCCACAAAAGCCCCAACCATGGCCATGAGTTTTACGTCCCCCCGGCCCATGCCTTCGCGTCCGCGAGCCACTTTGTAAATCAGTCCGCAGGCAAAAATGAATCCCGCCCCGACCGCCGCGCCCAGTAGCGAATCGAGTAACGACAGCCACCGCCCGGATAACCTGGAGTTGAACATCCCGGGCAGATATTGCGTGGCCACGTCGTTGAGGGGCGACAGCACGCTGAACATCACTCCCGCCAGGATTCCCGGAATCGTGAACGCATCGGGCAGAAGCCGGGTTTCGGCATCGGTAAAAATCAGGCCGATCAGCAGGAATCCGAAAATGGAGAACTTCAACGTAACCAGGGACAGGCCAAAGCGAAGGTAGCAAGCCAGGAACACCAACGCGGTCAGCGATTCGACCGTGGCGTAGCGGGCAGAAATCCGCGCTGCGCAATCGCGGCAACGTCCGCGCAGCAGCAGCCAGCTTATAAGGGGAAGATTGTCATACCAGCGGATGGTATGTCCGCACCGCGGACAGGCCGAGCGTGCCGGGCTATTCACCACCTTCCAGGCGGCGAAACTGGCATACAGGATGCGGCACGGCGATTCGGACTCTGCTTCGGGCAGCGCCAACGGTATGCGATAAATACATACATTCAGGAAGCTGCCGAAGACCAGCCCGGTCATGAATATGAACGCTGCTAACAGGGTGTCCACGGTACGGCAAGATTATACCCAGGCGGCAGCTGATCTCTTGGTTACTTAGAAATGGCCACGGCAAACAGGGCCGAAATGCATAGGTTTTTCGCCCCGCGCCTCGGCGGAATGGCAATTGCCCAAGCTGAGGGCGCGGGACTCAAAATGACAGACGTTGGGGAGGAGGATTCTTTGCTCCTGGGGATTGCAAGGGGCAGAAGCGCCGGGGTTCAGAGGCTGCAAAACCGGGCTAGGGTAAAACCCGCACCCCGGCCACCGCGGCTGAAGCCGCTCTTCTGGCATTCCCCTACTCACCGGGCTGAAGCCCGGTGCTTCCACCGGCACGACCAAAAGTCGTGGCCCTGACCATCGGGCGTCCCAAGCAGCGCAGGGGCTAAAGCCCAGCCTTATTATGCGTTTTTCGGCACGACTAAAGCCGTGCCCTGACACGTGTTGCACGACCAAAATTGCCACAGGCTGCTGAAAAAATCTGGTTTGTATCAGGGTGCGAGTCTCGGATGGTGCCGACTGGGAGGTTCCGTCCGGTAGAACACTTTCGTAACCAACGACTTAGAGAGGGGCCGGGCTAAAATGCGGGAGTTGTCTGGTTGAATGGGCTAGTTCCGGCAAGTTCAAGGTAGAAACAAGCTGCATGACGCTATTACCGGCGCGCATTCCGATTCTGTACCTAATTCTGGGCATTCTGGTGCTCGTCAGCGTAGTGCCGATGTATTTCTTCGCCAGCTCGGTGGTGGACACGAATCGCGAAGCCCTCAAGGTAAATGAGCAACTGCTGCAAAATGGATTGACGCGGTCGTTGGCGGAGGATCTCGGCCAGCGGCAGGAAAAGTTGCGCGCCATGCTGGGCAATTTCTCTTCCTCTGTGGCAGTGGCCAGCAGCGACAATTTGAGCGGCGACCGGGTGGATTCTGCGCCCCTGCGATCGCTGCTAGAGCGGTTTGTCGCCTCTTCGGAGGATCTGGCGTACACCACCCTGTTGAATCCGGAATCGAAGGGAATTTCCGCCGGCCGCGTGCTGCCGGACCCCTTCATGCAGCGGGAACTGGAGCGGGCATTCAAGGCCGCACGGGAGGGCCGAACCTACAACGGGCAGCCTCTTTCCCTGGGCTCCGGGCAGAACAGCCGCACCCTCTGGCTGGTGGGCGTGCCTATAGTTTCCCGCGGCGAGTTTGTCGGTGTGGCAGCCGCTTTTGAAGACCTGCAATTCCTGGTCGACCGCTTACGCGCCAGCAGTGAAGGCGGACTGTCGGCTTTTGTAGTAGACGGGCAGGGCCGGCTGGTAGCCGGCGCCTCGCCGGAGTTCGCTACCGGCCAGGACATGCGGGGAAGCGAGATTGTTAAGAATTTTGTCGATCAGGGCGGCAAAGTGCGGTTCGTGTCTACCATGCCATTCCAGGCACAGCTTGGCAATCAGAAGGTCCCCATGCTGGGAACCTATTCGGTGGTGCCGGCGCTGGGCTGGGCGGTGGTGGCGCAAAAATCCCAACTGGATGCTTATCAGGGCGTGTATGACATGCAGCGCCGCGCCCGGTTGCTGGGGGCCCTGGCGGTCCTGGTCAGCATGATGATTTCTATCTGGGGCGCCCGCAGCATTACCAAACCTTTGGGGGTACTGACGGATACCAGCCAAGCCATTGCCCGCGGCGATTTCTCCCGCCGGGTGAAGCTGAAGAGCCGGACGGAGCTGGGCGAACTGGCGCAGACGTTCAACGTGATGACGACCAGCCTGGAGAAATTCGTCGCCGATCTAAAACATGCGGCGGCGGAGAATCGCGCCCTGTTCCTGAGCTCGATTCAGATGCTGGCGGGCGCTGTTGACGAAAAGGATCCTTACACGCGCGGCCATTCCGACCGGGTAACGCGCTATTCCGTGTTGCTGGCCCAGGAACTGGGGCTTTCGCCGCTGGAGATCGACGATGTGCGGGTGGCGGCACAACTGCACGATGTCGGCAAAATCGGCATCGAGGACCGCGTCCTGAAGAAACCGGCCTCTTTGACCGCCGAAGAATTCGAGACCATGAAGACCCACACCACCAAGGGAGCCAACCTCCTGCGGTCGGTGCAACAGCTATCCGCCATGATTCCGGGGATTGAACTGCACCACGAATCGTTGGACGGACGGGGCTACCCTTATGGCTTGAAGGAGGATGAAATTCCGCTGATGGCGCGGATCATAATGGTGGCCGATGCCTTTGACGCCATGACCACCAGCCGTCCGTATCAGGCCGCCATGGATCCGGAATATGTAGTGCGCACCATCAACGCCATGGCGAACACCAAGTTCGATCCGGAAGTGGTGAAGGCGCTAACAGCGGTATTCGAACGCGGGGAACTGGGGATCCAGGCGGTTCCCGCCCCGGTCATGGCCGGCGCTTGAAGGAGTACTCAGCAATCAGCATTCAGCCAAACCCAGGCCTGCCGGTTTCAGGCGGAGTGCTGAATGCTAATCTTCATTAAGGCTGCCGCGCGCTGTATCGGTCAGTATTAACGACTCTGCTTGTGAACTTTGCTCGAATGAGTCCGTTTGTGGTGCTTCTTGTGATGTTTTCTGGCGAATGCCGGTGTGGCCAGCCCGCATGCTATGGCGATGGTGAGAACCACGGCTAAAAGCTTCTTCTTCATTTCACTCCTCTGCTTCCGTCCAGGTTTGTTTTAACGCAGGGGAACGGCGGTTGGCAATCAGGGTTTACGCCGAGTAACCTCTCCCGATAACCCCACCGCAGCCTCTCCGCTATAATTCCTATTTTGCGCCTCCATATTTACCGAGCTCGATCATGCCCAAATTCTTGACTTTATTTGGCGGCGAGGAAGAACCGACGAACGAGCCGCAGCAGTCCGGAAAGAAGGCCGGTCTGTTCGAGCGCATGAAACAGGCGGTGTCGCGCACCCGCGAGAACCTGAGCGAGCGCATTGAAGAAGCCGTGGCGGCGGTTCCCTTCGGCAAGGAAATCGACCGCGACACGCTGGATGCGCTGGAGGCGACGCTGATCGGCGCCGATCTGGGGATGAAGACCACCCAGGAGGTTCTGCAGAAGTTGCGTGACAAAGTGGACCGCAGGCAAGTTGCCGATGTGGCCGAGCTGAAGCGGTTGCTGAAAGACGAACTGCTGGCCATCCTCTCGCGAGCCAATACTCCTCCCGTGGCGGCGGAAGAAGGGGAACCGGAGGTTATCCTCGTCGTCGGGGTGAACGGGACGGGCAAGACCACCACGATCGCCAAGCTGGCCTACCGGTTGCAACAACAGAAACAGACCGTGCTGATGGCGGCGGCCGATACTTTCCGGGCGGCGGCCATCGAGCAACTGGAGACTTGGGGCCAACGTAGCGGCATCGAGGTAATTAAAACCAAACCGGGAGGCGATCCGTCGGCCGTGTTGTTCGACGCGCTGCAGGCGGCCAAAGCGCGCGGCTTGAATTATGTGATCGTGGATACCGCCGGACGGTTGCACACCAAGTCCAATTTGATGGACGAACTGGCCAAGATGCGCCGGACGGCGCAACGTTTCATTACCGGCGCGCCCCATGAAACCCTCCTGGTGATCGACGCCACCACCGGCCAGAATGGCTTGCAACAGGCCAAACTTTTCACCGAGTCGGCCGGGGTAACGGGTATTGTCTTGAGCAAATTGGACGGCACCGCGAAAGGCGGAGTAGTAGTGGCGATCTCGCGAGAGTTGGGAGTCCCGGTACGCTATGTGGGCGTGGGCGAAAAAATCGGCGATCTGCTGCCTTTCGATCCCCGGGAATTTGTAGATTCGATGTTCGCCTAGGGCTCCATCACAATGTCCATTACCGGAAGCGACGAGCGGTTCATGGCGCGCGCCTTGGAGCTGGCGCGGCAGGGATTCGGCATGGCGTCGCCCAATCCGCACGTTGGCGCCGTGCTGGTGAGCGGCGGCGCAATTGCAGGCGAAGGCACGCATACCTATAGCGGCCGAAAACATGCGGAGATCCTGGCGCTGGAGCAGGCCGGCGAACGCGCCCGCGGCGCCACCCTCTACTTGAACCTGGAACCGTGCTGCCACACGGGCCGGACCGGACCGTGCGCCGATGCGTTGATCGCGGCCGGGGTCCGGCGGGTGGTGGCTGCCATGAGCGATCCCAATCCGCTGGTGAGCGGTCAGGGCTTTGCGCGGCTGCGCGCGGCAGGAATGGAAGTGGAAACCGGCGTTGCCGAGCAGGAAGCCCGAAAATTGAATGAGGCGTTTGCCTGCTGGATCCGCACCCAGCGGCCACTGGTGACGTTGAAATCCGCCATGACACTGGACGGAAAAATCGCGCCCCGGCCGGCCGGCCCCAAGCAAGCCGCTGAGGCGGCGGAAGATCGCGGCTGGATTACCGGCGCGTCCGCTCGGGCGCACGTACACGAGATCAGGCATCAGTCGGATGCGATCCTGGTGGGAGTAGGTACCGTGATTGCGGACAATCCCCTGCTGACCGACCGTTCCGGCAAAGCACGCCGCCGGCCCCTGCTCCGCGTGATCCTGGATTCAAAACTGCGCTTGCCGCGGAATTCACGCCTGGTCCAATCGGCAAAAGAAGATGTGCTGGTATTTTCCGGGCCGGTGGAAGCGGCGCGCCGGACAGAGCTGGAACGGTGCGGCGTGCGGGTGGAAGAGGCCAGCCAATCCGACGAAGGCGGCAGGCCGGATCTGCGCGCCGTAGTGGCCCGATTGGGAGCCTTGGAAATTACCAGTTTGCTGATCGAGGGAGGTTCCCTTATTAACGGGGCGGCTTTAGCGCAGGCAGTAGTGGACAAAGTTCTCTTGTATTACGCCCCGAAGATCCTGGGCGGAGGCGCGGTGCCGTTTGCGTCCGGTCCCGGCTTTGACAAGGCGGCCCTGGCGCGTTGTGCCACGTGGCAGACCCTGGGGGAAGATTCCGTAGTCGAGGGCTATCTGCGCGACCCGTACGGGGCGTATTGAAATAGGGCGCACGCGGAAGAATTTCGAACGGGGAGTGGGCCACAGATTTGCACGGATACTCGCGGATCGAAAACCGGGGTAGATTTTTCCGATCGGCGTTAATCCGCGTGAATCAGTGGCTAAATACCCTTTAAAATCAAAATTCAAAATTCACCAAATCAAAATTGTTAGTGAGGCGAAGGGCATGTTTACCGGATTAATCGAAGAAGTTGGCAAAGTGGTGGAGGTGCGTCAGGCGGAGGGCAAGCGGCGTATCACGGTGGCGGCGGACCTGGTGACCCGGGAACTGAAGACGGGCAACAGCGTGGCGGTAAGCGGGGTATGTCTGACCGCATTGGACATTACGCCGAAGTCCTTTTCAGCGGATTTGGCACGGGAGACCTGGGAGCGCACCGCTTTGTCGCGCATTACCAAGGACGCGCAAGTCAATCTGGAGCTGCCGTTGCGCGCCGACGGCCGCATGGGCGGCCATATGGTGCAAGGCCATGTGGACGGAACGGGAAAATTCCTTGGCCTGGATCCCATCCCGGGCGCCGAGGATTTCTGGATGTCCATCGAGATCCCGCCCGAGCTGGAAAAATATGTGGTCTTTAAGGGCTCAATCGCGGTCGAAGGTATCAGCCTCACCGTCGCCCGGCTGGAAGGGCTGAAACTTACCATTGCCATCATTCCGCACACCGTCAAAATGACCAACCTGGCTTCGCTCAAAGCCGGCGACCCGGTGAATCTGGAGACGGACATTGTGGCGAAATACCTGGAGAAATGGATCCAGCGGGACGAGCGCCCGGGAATTTCGAAGGAAAGCCTGGTGATGAAAGGCTTTTGAGGATTGGTAATTTTGCAATTTGTGATTTGCAAAGTTAACCCCGGAGCCATGGCTTGACATTCAATACGATTCGTACTTACATAGGCCACCACCTTCTGAGCGGCGGGTTGCAGATCTTCACGACTAAACAGGCTGCGGAAAAAAGCAAATGGACGTCTCGCGGGCTGAAGAGGCTGCTGAAAAAGTCGTGTTCAGGCGTGATTGTCGAGCCCACAGGACCTGAAAGGTGTGGCCCTGATCTCTTGGTTGCTCAGAAATGGCTACGGCAGATAGGGCCGCAATACATAGGTTCTTCGCCCCGCGCCCGGGCGGAGTGGCAATTGTCCAAGCTGTTGGGGGCGCGTGGCTCAGAATGACAGACGTTTGGGATAAGGATTTCTTGCTCCTGCAGGTTGCAAGGGGCAGAAGCGCCGAGCTGAAGCCCAATACCGTTCAGTTAAGGCGTGCGCACCGAGTTATGCACACGCACCCAATTGCAAAGTGGGTGATCCTGAGCGCAGCGAAGGTGTGAAAAAAGCACAGAACATCTTCACCGCAGAGTACGCAAAGGACGCGGAGGGTATCTATATCCATTGTTTTCATCGTCTTCTTTCCTCTGTGTACCTTGGCGTCCTCTGCGGTGAAAGGTTTTTTCACACTTTCTGCGCTCAGGATGACCCGGAGTTTCTTTTTCGCTCGTAGCCGCCTGGCGTTCTTAACTGAACGGTATTGAGCTGAAGCCCCGCAGTTCTCGTGTCCGCCGCACGGCACGATAGTCGTGCCCTGAGACAAACCCGACTTTTTCAGCAGCCTGTGAAGCCCGCGGGGAACGCTAAAAATGAATGACTTTCCGGCACGAGTAAACTCGTGCCCTTACCCGAAACCGGTTTTTCCGCAGTCTATAAAGGCGCGCCTGGAACTTCTGGCCGGACCTGGTTTTACTTTGCAAATTACAAATTGCAAATTACAAATTGATCGGTGTGTGCCGACAGCCGCCGGCGCCAATACGAAATCCCCTGGCCGGTCGCGGCAATGGGAAAGGACTACGAGAGTTTGAGGAGTAGCCATAATTATGGTCGATACAAACACTAGCGAGGCTGTCAGCCGCGCCGCGCTTTCCACGACGGCAACTGAGGGGAAGCGGACCGGATACCGTTGGTGGGTCCTCACGATGTTGGCGCTGATGGCCTTGATCACCTTCATGGATCGGACGAATATCTCGATCGCCGCGCCCAGCATGATGAAGGAATTTGGCTTAACGAAGGCGCAGATGGGCTTCGTCTTCAGCGCCTTTGCCTGGGCCTATGCGGCATTTCAACTGCCCACGGGGTGGCTCACGGATAAGTTCGGCCCGCGGACGATCATGACTCTAGTGGTCTTGTTCTGGTCGATGATGACCATGGCGACCGCGCACGCCTGGGGCTTCGCCTCTTTGCTGGTTATACGTTTTATCTTCGGCATGGGCGAGGCTGCCTCCTGGCCGGCCGGGACGCAGGCCATGCAATTCTGGTATCCAAGATCGGAGCGCGGTTTGGCCAACGGGGTGACGCACAGTTGCGGACAATTTGCCACTTCCGCCGTGCCGCTGGTGGCGGTTGCTCTGATGACCGCCTACGGTTGGCGCTCCATTTTTCACGCTTTCGGCGCCATGGGCATTATCTGGTCGATCACCTTCTGGTTCATGTATCGCGATCGCCCGGACGATCACAGGAAAGTCAACGCGGCTGAGGCGGCGTACATTCGGGATGGCCTGCCCACGGCGAAAACCAAGACCGCGATTCCGTGGAAGCTTATCCTGGGTTGTCCGGCCACCTGGATTCTGGGAATTGCCTGGAGCGCCTACACCTACAGCTTGTATTTCTTCTGGTACTGGCTGCCGACGTATTTATTGGAATTCCGCCACATCTCACTGAAGAACATGGGCTATCTGGCTCCGCTTCCGCTGTTGGGAGGATCGATAGGCGTCGTGGTGGGCGGCATTATCACCGATTACGCCTTGCGGAAGACCGGCAACCTTAAATGGTCGCGGCGAGGCGTAGCGATCACGGCGATGTTCGGCGCCGCGATCGCGATTGTCCCTGCGGCTCTGCTGGCTAAACCGATCCCGGTAATCATCTGCCTGATTCTGTGCAATTTCTTTGTCTCCCTGTGCTCGGCGCCGAGCTGGGCGACGAGCATGGATATTGCCGGGGGCTACGCCGGCACGGTTTCCGCGGTAATGAACATGATCGGGCAGTTTGCCGGCTCGCTTTCGGCGATCATCTTCGGAATCCTGGTACAGAAGGGGTTCTGGGTGGCGCCGTTCTTTATAATGGCGGCGGTTCTGATTGGGGTTGGACTGCTTTGGCTGTTTGTCATCAACCCCGAACGTACGGTGCTGCAGAGGTCTTAGAGCCATTACCGGCATCGGTAGTCAATGATTCGATATCACCTCACCAGGAGGATTCGATGGAACAAGGGACACAGCGGGCTGGTTATAAGGAAATCTTGTATGAGGTCAAGAACGGAGTGGCCTGGGTCACGATCAATCGTCCCGAGGTCAGGAATGCCTTTCGCGAACAGACTTTGGACGAATTGATCGATGCGTTGCGGTCCACCCGCAACGATCCGTCGATTGCCTGCGCCGTGGTTACCGGGGCGGGAGACAAGGCTTTCTCCGCGGGCGGCGACTTCTACGCCATGATGCGCCTGAACCGCGCCAACGCCATGCACTGGAACGACCGGATGTTGGGACTGGCCATGACCATTCGCGGCTTGCCTATCCCGGTGATCGCGATGGTGAATGGCTTCTGCATGGGCGGCGGGCACGAACTGGCCCTCTGGTGCGATCTGGTCATCGCCTCCGACGATGCCGTCTTCGGACAAACCGGCGCCACGGTGGGCGCCTGCCCGACGGTGGGAGCGACCCAGTATTTGCCGCGCATGATCGGCGAGCGGCTGGCGCGCGAAATGATTTTCCTGGCCCGCAAATTCACCGCCACCGAGGCGGTGCAGATCGGCCTGATCAATAAAGTCGTGCCCAAGGCGGAGTTGCGCAAGGCGACGGAGGAATGGTGCGAGAAAATCAAGTCCCATTCCGCGCAGACCTTGCGGGCCACGAAGAAGTCGCTCAACTTCGAATCCGACGAACTCTACGCCGCCTGGCAGCATGGCATGGAGCTGCTGGCCGAGATCTGGGGCAGCGAGGAATCGCTGGAGGGCATGCAGGCGTTTCTCGACAAGCGCAAACCTGATTTCCAGAAGTTCCGTCTGCGTAACAAGGCGGCCGTCGATCGCTATCTGGCCGATCTGGCCGCCGACCGAAACCAGGCGGGAGCCAAGCGATGAACCCATGAAACAGTGGTCAGTGGTCAGAGAACAGCAACAAGCAACAAGCCGCAAGCGGCAAGCTGAGAACCGAGAACTGAGAACTGCCGTGAGAAGGTGCCTATGAGCCAACTGGCGGGCGCAAACGCCGCGCAGAATGCTAGCGGCGATGGAACCACAATGAAGCCGACCCGGATGCGTTGGTGGGTCCTCGTCCTGATCAGCTTGATGTATCTGATCTCCTATATGGATCGAGGCAACATTTCCGTTGCCGCGCCGGAAATTGCCCGAGAGTTTCACCTGAGCAAGACCGAGATGGGAGTAATTCTGGCTTGCTTTACCTGGTTCTATGCCATCGGGCAAGTGCCCGTCGGCTGGCTGGGGGATCGCTTCGGGCCTAAGAAAGTATTGACCCTGATCGGATATGCGATCGGCCTCGCGCCGATTCTCAACGGTCTAAGCATTGGGGCAAACACCCTTATGGGTGCACGTGCGTTTCTTGGATTCGCGGAAGCAGGCGCCTTTCCCGTAGCCAGCCGCGGTATGCAGACCTGGTTCGCTAAGTCGGAACGCGGGCGCATTCAGGGCATCACGCATCTTTTCAGCCGGGCGGCCGTAGCCATCACTCCGGCGATTGCTGCGGCCATCATGCTGGCTTTCGGGTGGCGCACAATTTTCTATGTGTTCGGATCGTTTGGGATAATTTGGGCGACTGCGTTTCACATTCTCTATCGCAACAACCCCGAAGAACATAAAGGGGTAAATCAGGCCGAGCTGGCCCATATTCGCGGGCGGGATGCCAGCGGTGCGGTCAAGACTATCGACCTTAAAGAAAAGCCGAAGACTCCCTGGAAGAAAATGTTGAGCGCCCCGAACATGTGGTATATCTCCGTCGGCTGGGGCTGTTTCTTCTTTGGCAGCAATTTCTATCTGACCTGGTACCCCACTTATCTGCGCGAGCATCGGCATATGTCACTGACGGCCCTGGGGCTGTTCGGCGCGCTTCCGCTGATCGCCGGCATGGCCGGCGACGTTGTGGGCGGCGGCATAAGCGATGCCATCGTGAAAAGGACGGGCAACGCCAGGATTGGCCGTCGCGTCGTGACGGTGCCGGGCTTTTTGCTGGCAGGACTTTTTGTGATTCCGGCTGCGCTGACCAACAGCCGCTCGGTGTCCGTGCTTTGTTTGGCGGCATCGTTTTTCTGTCTGGAAGTGGTGCTGGGGCCCTCCTGGGCGGTTTGTATGGATGTTGGCGGCAAATTCAGTGGCACCGCCACCGGCATCATGAACATGGTGGGCGCCCTGGCGGCTTCGTTGACGGCGGTCATCTATGGCGCGCTTTTTGACCGCGGCATGTGGATCGCCCCATTCTTTGTTACCTCGGGCGTGATGGTTATGGGAGCGCTCATCTGGATCTTCCTCATCGATCCGGAAAAGCCCGTGGTAGACGCGAAAGACATGTAGGAGAAGCAGCAACAAGCAACAAGCCACAAGCCAGAAAGTTCTCAGTTCCCGGTTCTCAGTTCTCAGTTACGGGAGCTGAGTGCCGGCTACTGGGAACCGGGAACTGAGAACTGAGAACTCCCTGGTAAGCTGGAAACTGGAAACCGGAAACCGGAAACTGGAAACTCATGAATAAGCTTCTCAGCCTTGCCGATGCTGTCCGGAAGTATGTGCCGGACGGGGCGCTGATCTTCATCGGCGGTTTCGGACATTGTGTTCCCTTTGCCGCCGGTCACGAACTGATTCGGCAGCGCCGCAAACTGCTCACGCTTTGCCGCAGCGGCACCGACATTCTGTTCGACCAATTAATCGGCGCCGGTTGCGTGGCCAAAGTGATTTTCGGATACGTCGGGAACCCCGGAGTAGGCATAGCCCATTCGTTTCGGCGCTGGGTCGAATCCCACTCCCTGGCGATCGAAGAATGGACAAATTTTACGCTCGTACTTCGGTTACACGCCGCCCGGATCGGGGTTCCCTTCCTGCCGGCGCGGGTGCTGCGCGCGGGAGACGTCGCGCAGGCCTCGGCGGACGCGCGCCCTATCACCTGCCCATTTACCGGCGAGACGCTCTCGGCCATCCCGGCCCTGTCGCCCGAGATTGCCTTGATTCACGCCCAACGGGCGGACGAGGACGGCAACATACAGATGTGGGGCATCGACGGCGACACTCGCGAAGGTGCTTTGGCAAGCGGGACCGTCATTGCCACAGTGGAGGAGATCGTTTCCCGCGAGGTAATCCGTGCCGCGCCGGAGAAGACGTTGGTTCCCGCGCACCGGGTGACCGCGGTCTGTCTGGCGCCCGGAGGCGCCCACCCTTCTTATGTCGAAGGCTATTACGGGCGCGATGACGATCATTATTATCTTTACGACCGCGTCTCCCGCAAGCCCGCGGATCTGGACGCCTATTTGGATCGCTATGTTCACCAGGTTCCCGATCGTGCGGCCTATTTGAATTCGCTCGATCCTGAGGTCCTTCGCCACATTGGGCTGTCGCGGTCTGTGAAGGCAGGCGAAAACTAGGACCTCTTCACCGCAGAGTACGCAGAGGACGCAGAGGAGAATTTAGGATTTAGGAATTCGGATTTGGGATTTCCTCGTTACTACAAGCAGCCGTGCGCGAGATTGCGAGGTGCCTGTTAATCCGAAATGCGAATTCCCAAGTCCCCAAATGTCCTCCGCGTCCTCTGCGTCCTCTGCGGTGAAAGGGTTTTGAATTTGGTTTTACCTTTTAGGGAGGCAGTGAGATGAGCGCGCAAACCGAAATGGAGAACCTGGTGTTGGCGACAGCGCTGGAGCTGGCCGGGGGCGAGACCTGCTTTGTGGGCATCGGGGTGCCCTCGCTGGCCGCCATGCTGGCCAAGCGGACGCACGCGCTGGACCTGGTGCTGATCTACGAATCGGGCGCCATCGACGCCAATCCTCCCGTCCCCCCGCTTTCCACCGGCAGCCCGAGCGTAACCGCGGATACCGCCATGATCGGCGATTGTCTGGACGTATTCGGCGATCTCCAGGCGGGCCGTATCGATGTCGGACTCTTGTCCGGCGCGCAGGTCGACCGGCACGGCAACCTGAACAGCACAGTGATCGGCGACTACCGCAATCCCAAGTTGCGCATGGTGGGCAGCGGAGGGGCCCACGATATTGCCAGCCTGGCCAAGCGGGTGGTGATCGTTATGCCGCACGATCCCAGGCGTTTCGTGGAAGCCGTCGATTTCATTACCAGTCCCGGCTATCTGCATGGCGGCGGAGAGCGCTCGCGGTGCGGGCTTCGGGGTGGTATTCATGCTCTGATTACCGGCCGGGGACGCTTCGTCTTCGAAAACGAGGAACTTACTCTGGAACGCTCGTTTCATCCCTTCTCGCTCGACGATGCGGTAAAAGGTTTCGGCTGGCAGGTGCCGGTCCGCCCCGGCGCTTTCTGTTTCGACGGCTTTGACGAGCGTGCCCGGACCATGGCCCGTTCCTTGGGTATCAGTGCGGGGGCGTGAAGGAAGTAACAAGCCGCAAGACAGAAGTCAGAAGAACAGAAGACAGAAGTCTGAAGTCAGAAGACAGAAGTCAGAAGGTCAGAAGTCAAATCAGCCGATCCATTGTTACCGGCTGGTACCCTGAGGCACGCGCACCGAGGACGTCCGGCTCCACCATCTGCACATCGACACTGCTTACCCGTTCGGCCGACCTCTCGGCAACCCGGGCGACGCCGATGGCCAGCGAGCCGTCCTGCGCGCGGCGCTACGGTCGCTGGAGGCCATCGACCGGCCCGGCGGCGCGGTACAGCTTCCGTTCGCCTGGCCGGAGTCGCCGGCCCAGGCACGCACCAAGCTCAAGGAGCCGCCCCATCGCCAAACTGCTTCAGCAGAAGCCCTGGCTGCTGCTTGCTGTTTTGCCAAGAGCCAACGACCAAGAGCCAAGAGCTGCCTTTTGCAAAGGGATCCCGTTAGCCCACCGGCAAGTTGCTGAAAACAAAGTGTCGAAGGACGCGGAAATTGCTGGCCACAAGCGTATGGGGTTCCCCCGGTCCCAAGGGGATCGGCGGGTGGCCCGGCCAAAAAGACCGCCGGGCAAAACTTAATGATGTCCGAAACCGGGGTGCCCCCCCTAGCCCGATTTGGCTAGGGGGGTAGTTTTCTTCATCTTGACTTGCGGCCGCCAGCCCAGACGCTCCCGGGCCCGCGCCGTCCAGTGCGACTCGATCTCGACCACACCCGCCTTCCCCGTCAGGTAGTCCGTTCGCACTGCGCTACAAAGGTTGATGCCAAAAGAGGGCGTTGTGAGCGGCGACGCCTCAGGCTGCCCTCTCGCCGGCGCTTATAGCCGTGCCTGTCTTCAGCGCCTGCATGGCCTGCTCGAGTTGTTGGAGCGACAGGCCGCCAGGAGTCGTGTTCTTCGCGGAGATCCAGTCCGGGTCTGCGATGGCATAGGCTTCGTCCACAAACTTAGCGAAGAATGCCCAAGTCATGGTGTAATAGCTGCCCCACGAGATGACTCGCGCTCCCGCCGCGTTATAACCGGCCAGCACCACTGCATGGCCGCCCACAATCTTGTTATCGGCGGCAGGATTCACGTCCCAGACGGGAAGCGGGTTCTGCCCCGGAGGCATGATGTACTGCGGCACATTGAAGCCGATGTAGGCCACGCCGCAGTCGTAGATCGTTCGCTTGATATTGTCGATGTTCTGGACGTCGACCTCGACGAAGGCATCGATGTGGTGCCGTTGGTTGCCCGCGGGACCGAAAGGCGCGCCTTTCTTAAGAATGAACGTAAGGACGTGCTGTTCGTTACCGCCCGGTCCCTCGCCGCCCTGCGCAGGATTGTAGCCACATGCCTGCTCATAGAGGTCCTGAACATCGAGATCCGGCTCCGTGACCATACTCTGGAGGGCGTTGAAGGTCCAAACCTGGATGGCGTGATAATAGGCGGCACAAGTGCAATCGCCGAGGGTGTTGTTCAGCATCATTCCCAGATTTGCCGGCATTCCTTGCGTATAGTCCACCGCCGGCACCACCGGCTGCGGCGCTACTCCGGCGCTCGCCATGAGGGTATGCAACATGGGAATGCGTTTATCGTGCGACCGGGCCAGGCGGCCCAGTTTATAAACTTTTGTTCTGCTCATCGATAGCTCCTTACTGTGAGTTTTCTCTGCTGACTCGATTGGCCCGTTACGGTCTCCGCTCTCGCGGGAGACGCCCAAGTTTGAAGCCTGCTTTTTCATGCTGTGTCCCCGCGCCAGGCGCTGTGGCTGCACGCAGAATTGCCCAGGTTGTAATCACACTTCCGGCCGTGGTCAGGCCTCCATACTTGGCATAGATTTGTGCCGCTTGCTGCTCGGCTTGTTTTAAGTTGTTTGTCGGATTGGGTATCTGCGGGTCAGAGGCATTGCGCACTGCGTACCAGGACAGGCCTGCAATACCTTGGAGCGCGCTGGCCACCATCGCATCGCCCATCTCACACATCTGACCCAGACCTTGAAGTCCGTAGTGGTCCGTAGAGTCATCAAAAGCGAAGCAGTCGGTGGTTACGATGGTAGCTGCCGGACCGCACCAGATCTTGGGCGTGGGTCGCGCATTAGGAATCCGGGTGGCATTGAGCTGAAGCAGGGCAGGCGTTGCCGCAGTTACACCACCGGGTGGTAACGCCGACGCGGTGAAAGACGCATTATGCCAGGGCTCGTTCTTGAACTGAGCCGTACAATCGAAACGCACATTTCCGCCGACGATTACATCGCCCAGCAAGACATCCGCACCGATTCCGCCGCCGGTACCTGTGGTAATAAAGACCTTCGGCTTTACCGCGGTTGCAATCTCCGTCATCAGCTTCTTGACAGGGACCGCAGGACCGTCGTATGCGAAGTGCAATCCACTTTTAATCAGCAGCACCCTGGCGCTGCCGATCTGGCAGGGGAAATACAGGCCCAGGCTATGATAGTAGCGCTGCATATCCGCTGACGAATCGTTGAATGGTGCTTGGTCCCCCGTCACAAGGGGCACGTAAGCATTCACCCCGTGACGGTATTCATACCAAGTACTAATCGGATGAGATGGAGTCATTAAAGCCGCAAGCGCGCTGGCCTCGGCCGAAGTCCACGTAACCACCACGGCGTCGTATCCTTCAAAGCGCGTCAGATCGTCGGTCTCCGCCGGTGCTGGTGTCAGAGGCAACGGCCGGGGATCGCCACCGTCAGGCCACGCAGGAGCTGTGGGAAGCAGTGCCGACGGACTCAGGAACGCCGCCTCCAGACCGGCATCGCGATAGCGTTGCTGAGGCCGCGATGGATCGTAGTTGAGCCGTACATCCGAAAAACTGAGCGGCGACATTGGCTATCCTCCTTTGAGTTGGCAGCAAATTGGGAGAACACGACAAGGAATCAGTGCACTGCGGCGTACGAAACAGCTCAGAACCTAAGGTGCGCTCAACCGCGCACGGTCCCATGGGGGGTAAATTACCTGGGGAGGTTTCTCTTGCCAACTACGACGCAGAACACCCGCAAAGGGCCAAGACACTTTCTTACAGACGAGTGCGTCCAGCGCTACCGCCTCCTTTAGATTCCAATCCGCGTTCCGGGGTTGCAAACCACTGAACAAATTTAGAATCGGACACAGTTGCGCGCTAATTCTTCTCGTGGGGCAACGAGTGGCTACGCCGCCGACCACCTGATGCAAACCTGGTCGGCCCGGCCGACGGTTGGCCGTAATCTCGTGAAAAAAATGACTTGTGAGGAGCGGCGGGCCGGTCCGAGGGCGGTAGGGGTGATCTGTCCACAATTTCCTCAGATTCGTACCGCTAAAAAGCCCTAGGGTTTCGCAACGTAATGGTTCCCGAGCCGGTCAACGCCGTGCGCTCGCCGTTCTGCAGTTGGTGTCAAAAACCCATAGTTTTGTGGCCAGTCAGGACCGACAAGCGGAGCCGTTGCAGCGCAAGGACTTCGGCGGGCAACCGGGGCAACACCTACCACAGATTTTCCGTCGTTGGTCTTTGGCCGTTGATCTTTGGTCGTTGGCCAGCAGAGGCACGCCAGGCCGGTTCCGGCCAACGACCTAAGACCAACGACCAACGACCAAAGAAGCTGCCGGTTTCAGCGGTTTTCCGCGTCTCTCCCTGCCAATGCACCTAACGGAATAGGCTTAATCGGAACTCTGGCGGTATCCATCTGGATGGTGTCCAGCGGCACACCCTTTTTGCGGGCGATCAGGCGGGAAATAACCGCGCCGCACATGCGTCCCTGGCACGGTCCCATTCCCGCCCGGGTTTGAATCTTCACTCCCCGGAGGGTGAAATCATTTTCCGCGCCGATGGCCTCCAGGATGCGGGCCGCGGGCACGTTTTCGCAGCGGCAGACAATCGTATCGTCCGTTATCAGGTCCAGGAGGCCCGGCTTGAGCTCCATCATCGCGCCTGCCACTTCCGCAAATTTCCTGGCCTTCAGCAAGCGTTTACGAACTTCCCGTTCCTTCCTGTCGTGGCCGTTGGTTCCCGCCTTACCCAGCGCCCGGAGGGCGGCAAGGCCGGCGAGAGAACCCTCCTGGATGGCAACGTCGGCGCCGCCTATGCCGCCGACTTCGCCGGCTACGTACACCCCCTCGACGCTGGTCTGCTGGCCGGCATCGTGCCAGGTCACCCAGCCACCGGCGAGCGGCTGGAATTCCAGCCGGCAACCCAAGTTTCGGGTCAATTGCAGGGAGGGCAAAAAACCGTAGGAGAGGCACAAGGTATCGGCTTCCAGGGTTCGCGCGGTTCCGGGCACCACATGCCATTCCGCGTCTACCTGGGCAACTTCCACCGCTTCCAGTTGTTCTTTGCCCAGCGCCCGGACGGGAACATGGCTATGCCTGAAGGGAACGCGGGCCTGCTTGATGGCCGTCCAGTAGCGCATCCCCTCGCGCATCTTTCCCCAGTGCCCCAGCGAGCGCAGCGCGTTCCCCAGGGAAACCAGCGGACGATTGGAGGCCTCCAGAATCTCCACTACGGTGGCACCGGCGTGCACCAATTGACTGGCAACCTTGAGTTGCAGAGGGCCGACGCCGGCCAGGACGACCCGGCGTCCCGGCAACACGCGTTGGCGCATCAGCAAGGACTGGGCTGCGCCTCCCATCATTACCCCGGGCAAAGTCCAGCCGGGAAACGGTACCGGGACCTCCTGCGCCCCGGGGGCGAGGATCAACTTCCGGGCCCGCACGGTTTCTGTGCACCCCTCCCGATAGAGTCCCAGGATGCGGTCCGGAAAGATCGACCAGACCAGCGTTTCCGGAAGAAACTCGATGGAGGAATTCCGCACGCGTTCGATAAGCTCGATCCCTTCGATGTATTGCTCCCCTTCGGCATGCGGCTGCTTGACCCGAAACGTCCCGGGGACCTGCTTGTAGAACTGCCCGCCCAGCGTGGAATACTCGTCGATGAGGACGACTTCGACTCCCGCCGCCGCAGCCTCCAGGGCCGCGCTCAAACCAGCCGGGCCGCCGCCCACAATCAATAGCTCGACGTCTCGCACGTAGCCGCCTCCTGTTCGAACGCTGTGGTCACACGCATTCCGTCCTGCACCGGAACGATGCAGGCGCGCACTCGTTCCCGCCCGGCCACGGAAACCAGGCATTCATAGCAGACTCCCATGCCGCAAAAGATTCCCCGCGGCTGGCCTTCCGGATGCGTATGGCGGAAGATGGGCCGCCCGGACGCCAGCATGGCCGCCGCCAGCGATTCGCCCTCATAGGCGGCAATCTGTTCTCCGTCTACAGTAATCTGCACCGGACGGCCCCGCTCCACGTTGGAATCGAGCCGCAGGGGAACGTCTTGTCGAGTCTCCATGGGTTACCTCATCGCGGTTTGGCGAATGAAACTTACATGACGTGCAGTCGTTGTCACCGGAGCGCGGCCAATTCACAATCGCATCAGGTGCCCCCCGAGGCAACGAGGATTTGCTCGACTTGATCGATTAACAACGGTAAATCGTGAGTAACCGTTTCCCAGACGACGTCTAAATTCACGTCAAAATAACCATGAACCAAGCGATCGCGCATCCCGGCCATTCGGGCCCAGCTCACCTGGGGATGTGCCTCCCGAAAAGCACCCGAGATTCCCCGAGCGGCCTCCCCGATGATCTCCAGCAGGCGCACTAATGCAAGTCCCAGCATGCGATTGGTGTCCAGGTCTTGGCGGGAACGTCCATGTACGAAAGCCACTGCCTCCCGCGCCGCATCCAGGATGTGGCGAACGCGGATTGCGTCACTCACAGGCATATTGAACCTCGGCCTGAGCTACGACTTCGTCCCGGAAATACCGGCTAAGATCCTGTAGCGTGCGAAGATCAACTTTGCGTCCTCCAAAGAGACGTGAAAGCTCTTCCTCCGCGTCAAGCAAACGGAAGAAGCCAGGAACCTGACCGGGTTGGAACTCTACCAGCACGTCGATATCGCTGCGAGGGCCGAAATCCTCGCGTAGTACGGAGCCAAACAGGGAAAGCCTGCGAATGTGATAGCGTTCACAGAATCTGGCAATCTCTTCTTTGGATGGACGGAAGACTGCATTCTGCATTTACTCACGCCTCTTTCTTAGATCGCTCAAGAAACTCATTTAAGAGCGCAATCCGCTCGCTGTCTGCGCCCGCAGCGTAGTCGCGGGCAATTTCTTCGTACAGGCGCGCCGCTCCGCGCAACATTTCGGAGCCGCCCGTTTCCGGCTGTAAGAACTGGGCGATCTCTTCCATCTCGCCGATCCAGCGATAGGCTTTGGCGTACATTTGGGGCAAAGCGCGTGTCAGCAACTGCAAGACCGCCGCCTGGCTCTCCTGCATCTCCCGGTACAGCGCGGGGGCGACGCCGGAGCGCACGGCGCCCAGGATCAGGGCCGCGCCGAGGGCCTGCAAGCCTTTGTTGATTCCCCCGTACGCCATCTTCAGGGCCGAGGCGTCACCGACCTCGCCCGATAGCGGCCGCACATCCATGCCGAACTTCCGCAATTCCTCAAAACGGCCAACCGCTCCGCCCGAGGCATAGAAACGTGGAGCGGGACGTCCGGGAGCAGGCGGCGGACCGATGATCCCCGCATCGACGAACGGCAAGCCCGCAGCCTCAAAGGGCGCGGCGATTTGCTTCACCGTTGCGGGCGCAATCGCATTACATTCCACGAACACGGGTTTGCGGGCGCTCTGGCCCAGGTGAGGCAGCAGGCGGTCCGCCAACTCGCCGGCGCGGGCGGGAGGGACAATAGAAAGCACGAAATCGGCCTGCGCCACCAGCGCGCCATCGTCCGGCACGACGGCAACGCCGGTCTGGGCGGCGCGTCCGGCACTCGCCTGGGAACGGCCCTGGAGAGAAGTAATCACACGCGCGCCGTTTTCCACCAGGGCGCGCCCGACTCCGGCCCCCATCTCGCCCATCGCGATGATCGCAACCGTCGTCTTGGCCACTCAGCTCACACTTTCGTGGGCGCATTGCCCGACGCCATCTTTTTGAAACATGTGTTTGATTCCGCGCAGAGCCTGCCGTGTCCTCTCTTCATTTTCGATAAGCGAGAAGCGGACGTAGCCTTCGCCATACTCGCCGAAGCCGATGCCCGGGCTGACCGCTACTTTCGCATCCGCCAGTAATTTCTTGGAAAACTCCAGCGAGCCCAGGTGGCGGTAGAGTTCCGGAATCTGCGCCCAGACAAACATGGTGGCCTTGGGCAGGGCTACCTCCCAGCCCACTTTTTGCAGGCCTTGCACCAGCGCATCGCGGCGCTTGCGGTAGGTTTCGCGGATCTCCGCCACGCAGTCCTGACAGCCTTCCAAGGCCAGAATGGAAGCGACCTGAATCGGGGTAAAGGTGCCGTAATCGTAATAGCTCTTGAGCCGCGCCAGGGCGTTCACCAATTCCGGATTGCCCACCATGAATCCGACCCGCCAGCCGGCCATGTTGTAGCTCTTCGAGAGGGTGAAAAACTCCACCGCGATATCTTTCGCGCCCTTCACTTCCAGCACCGAGGGCGCACGATATCCGTCGAAAACAATGTCGGCATAACACAGGTCATGCGCCAGGTAGATCTTGAATTCCTTGCACAACGCCACCACGCGCTCGAAAAACGCCAGGTCGACACATTGCGTAGTGGGATTGGCGGGAAAGTTCAAAATAAGGAGCTTCGGCCGGGGATACATCATGGGGATGGTGCGTTCCAATTCGCCTAGAAAATCATCGGTATTGTGCACCGCCACGCTGCGGATGTTGGCCCCGGCAATAACCGGACCATAAATATGAATCGGATAGCCGGGATTTGGGACCACAACCTCATCGCCATGATCCAGAATCGCCAGGCACAGGTGGGCGATGCCCTCCTTCGAGCCGATGGTAACAATCGCTTCCCGGTCGGGATCCAAAGCTATGTTGTACCGGTTCTGGTACCAGTTGCAGATGGCCTGGCGCAACCGGGGAATGCCCCTGGATACGGAATAGCGATGACTCGGCGGCTTTTGCGCCGCCTCGACCAGCTTGTCCACGATGTGCTTGGGCGTGGCCCCATCGGGATTGCCCATGCCAAAATCGATAATGTCTTCGCCGCGCTTGCGCGCCGCCGCCTTGAGTTCGCCGGTAATAGTAAACACGTACGCCGGCAACCGCTTGAGCCTGGAAAACTCCGTCATATTCCCCTCTAACTGCCGATCATGCCATTTGCTTGATTTTTTCCTGCCATTCGAGCCGCATCCGCTGCGCCGTGCGCGTGCATCCCAGTCCGCCAATGGTCGATCCCTTGAGTTCCTGGGGTAGCAGTTTCTGCACGTTCACCAGCGCGTCCACGACCTCATCGGGCGGAATATAGCTTTGGATTCCAGCCAAAACCATATCTGCTGCCATCAAGGCGGCAGCCACGCCAATCGCATTCCGTTTTATGCACGGGACTTCGACCGGGCCGGCCGCCGGATCGCAGATCAGTCCGAGCAGATTCTTCAACGTCAGAGCCGCAGCGTGGACACATTGTTCGGCATTGCCGCCGCCCAGAAGCGCAGCCGCACTGGCCGTCATGGCTGCCGCCACGCCGATTTCACCCTGACAGCCGCCAACGGCTCCCGAGAGCGAAGACCGGTTGGCGATCACCATTCCCACCGCGGCCGCCACCAGCAAGGCGTCGCACAATTGCTCGTCGTTTCCGCCCAACTCTTCCGCCACAGAGAGAAGCACTCCGGGCAGGATGCCCGCGGAGCCCGCCGTCGGCGCGGCCACCACCCGTCCCATGGCTCCGCTCACTTCCGCCACGCTCAAGGCGCGCGCTATGGCCAGCGGTAATATGCCTCCGCTGATGGTTTTTCCCTTGCGATAAGCGGCCAGCATTTTGGCGCCATCATCCCCGGCGCAGAATCCTCCCAGCAGCTCCAACTTGGTTTCCAGCCCGGTGGTCACCGACTCCCGCATGATGCGCAGAATGTCGTGAAAGAGCTTTCGGATCTCGGCGGCAGGACGTCCGGAGCGGCGTTCCTCATATTCCACAGCGGCCACGGCGAGGCTGCGCCCGCGGGCAAAGCTCACAAACTCGTCGAAGGTGGAGAACGCAGGACGGCTGTCGAGCTGCTGCAAGTTGGACAGTGCAGGAATGTTCCGGATGGCAGTCACGCCCGCGGCGCTGATTTTGTCGAGAACCGCCTGCGATACCGGCTGCTGCATTACCCAACAGGCGCGATAGTCTTCCCCGGCGGCTCCCAGGTATTCTGCAATGATCTGGCTAGCGGGGAGCAACGCGCGCAGCTCGTTGCCTATGGGTTTACGGGCGCGTACGAGTAAGACCGGATAGTTGCCATCGAGTTTCACGGTGAGGCCGTCGATCTGGGTAATCTCGATGCAACCACCGCCCACCGAAATTCCATTCACCACCGTCGTGTTCCCTGCCCGGGTGGTGATTTTGAGACGCATGGTGTTTTGGTGCACGTCCGGCGGATCGATCTGCTTAACGTCGTAGGTCAAACCTTTCTGCGCGGCAATTTGGAGCGCGGTCTTCAGCCGGAGATCGTCTTCCCGACAGCCCAGAAGTCCCCCGATAAGTCCCGCGTGGGTCTTATGGCCGGCATAGGTTTGCATGAGTACCGGGTGAAAATTCAAAGTTACGTGCTGCGGTTCTGAGCCGGCAATCAAACCTGCCAGGAACCCAATTCGCGTAGCGCCGGCCGTATGAGAACTGGAGGGCCCCAGCATGATCGGGCCAATGATGTCGAAAAGACTTAATGACATATTCGTTCCTCGGTGAAATTCAAAAACCTTTTACCGCAGAGGACACGGAGGAACGCAGAGGAAACTTAGGTATTTTATTCCTGTTTTTCCTCTGGGCGCCTCTGCGTCCTCTGTGGTGAAAGCGGTTCTTCCTCTACGCTGAGACCCCTTTTGAGGCTGTTTTCCGTCCGGGTAACTGGAGCAGGCTGATGCCCAGGGTCAGCACCAGCGAAACGCCACAACCGGGAATAATGCCGCCCCCAAAGATCTTGTACAGGCTCGGGTCCATTTCAAACTTCAACACCGTAGCGGTCGCCAGAAACAACGATGCGTAGACTGAGAGCCTGCTGACATACGTCTGTCCACTCTTGTCTTTCCACAGCAGTCCCAGGATGAGAGGCACAAACAACGCTGCGCCCACGGCGGCATATCCCCACAGCACCGCCGCCATCACCGATGAGAAGTGCATCGCCACCCAGATGGCGAATATGCCCAGCAGGAACGTCAGCCACCGCGCCCAACTCACCAGTTCTTTGTCGCTCGCATTCTGCCGGAACAACGGCTTGACGATGTCCATGGTCAGCATGGTGACACCGGAGTTTAGAAAGCCTGCCGACACTGTCATATCGGCGCCGATAATGGTGACAATCAACAGGGCTCCCACTACGGGATTCAGCCAGTTGTTCAGCATCCAGGCAAACGCCATGTCGGGCCGCGCCAGATTGGGATTCAAGGCATGCGCCGCGATGCCCATCAACACGCTGCAGGTGCACATCACGACGCAGAAAATGCCGGAGCCGAGAAAGGCGTTCCTTGCCGTCCGGGGGTTTTTTCCGGCAAAACAACGCTGCCACCAATGCTGGGCGGTAAATTGGCCGGTCATTGGGGTGAGAAACAGCGACAAAGCCGCCCAGCCGCCAATGGACTTGAGGCTCCACAAATCCGGCTTCACAGCCACGGCCGCCGTGTGGATCCCGCTGAAGCCGCCCATCACCCAGAAAATCGTGGCGAAAAACAGAAATCCCACAATGATGCGAATGATGCCTTGGACCAGATCGGTCCAGGCAATGGCCCACATGCCTCCCATGACGGTGTACAGGATGGCGGTCAGAGCGGCGACCCAAACTCCCGTTTTAACGTCCACTCCCATGCACACGTTAAGAATGGTGCCGATGCCGATCGCCTGGGCGCCGACAATGCCAATCATCGGGAAGCACATGACGATACCGCCCAATGCCCGCAACCACTTGTCATGGAAGAACTGCTTCTCCATGAACTCATTGATGGTGGTGTACGAAAATCGTCCGATAAAGCCCGCCAGCAACAGCGCGAACAGGATTTTGGTTCCTTGTTCGCCCAGCATCATCCAGAGCTGGTTCAGGCCAATGGCGTACCCCTTCCCCATGTAGCCGATGAAGTTGCCCACGCCCATGGCCGTGGCGAAGTCCGCAAAGAAAAGGATGAACACGGGCAATTGCTTGCCGCTGATGAAGTAATGCGCCGCGCTCTGGCCGCTTTTTGCCGCCAGCCGGTAGCCGATATACAACTGCAGGGGCACCAGGAAGGCCAAAATCCAAAGCGCAATGGCGCCCACGTGTGTGATTTGCATGAAATTCCTCCTAGTTCATCCTTGCCAGATGATCTGCAATGATTTGTCCTGTAATCGGAGCCAGGGCGATGCCGTCGCCCTCATGTCCGGCGGCCATCAGTAAGCCGGGCAGGTTTTCCACCGGGCCTAGAATGGGCATGCCATCCGGAGTGCGCGGCCGTAAGCCGGCGAAGGCGCGAATCACGTTGACCCGCCTTAACGCCGGCATATTTTGGCAAATGTGCGCGGCCACCGCCTCCATTCCGTCGATGGTCGTCTGCCGGTCAAACCCCACAAATTCCCGGGTGCTGCCCAAAAGCAGGCCGCCGCTGGCGGTCTGCTCCACGATCAATCCCACCCCCAGACGATGCTGGCGCTGCTGCATATTCAACAGCTCCGGATGATGTTTGGCGGTGAGATAACAGGCGCACAACAGCAAATGGCGAATCGTTCCGGGAGGCAGTTGTTCGGTGACCAGGATCTGCCCGCGCCGCGGGACGATGGGCGGTTCGTAACCGTACTTCGCGGTCAGGGCAGGCGCCCACACCGCGGCCGCATTCACCACGAAATCGCTGTAAACAGGCCCCTGATCCGTTTGCACGCCGCGCACCCGCCCGTTTTCCCAGACGAAATCGGTGACCTGAACGCCCAGGCGAACGCTCGCGCCCAGCCTGGCAGCAGCGCGGCTGAAAGCACGGGTTACCAGCAGCGGATTTACCTGGGCATCGGCCGCGCAGTAGGTTGCTCCCCACAAGTGCTCGCCGAGCAGCGGCTCCAGCTTGCGCGCCTCCCGTATGTTCAGCAGCTCCACGGCCAAGCCGGAGGAACGCTGTAATTCCAGGGTGTGGCGCATCAGTTCCGCCTGCGCCTCATCCTCGATCAAGCACATGCCGCCCATGGAGGCGTATTCGATACCGAGATCCAGTTCATCTTTGAGCGCGCGGTAAAGGGCCAGGCTACGCATGGCCAGGTCAAGATGCGGTCCGGGATTCTTCGTTTGCAGGAACAGGGTTCCATCACAGGCTCCGGAAGCGCCGCTGGAGAGATTTTGCCGCTCCAGCACCGTGACTTTGCAGCCTTGCTTGGCGGAAAAATAGGCAATGGAAGCGCCAATAATGCCCCCGCCAATGACCACAACCTCTGTCCCGCTATGCATCGTTAGTTAATCTCCGGCCCGGCTACGGGTAGTACCTGCTCTCCCCTGTGATCCTTGCCACCACGAAAAGACACCAAACGCCCGACCTGGGTTCTGGCCACAAGGCTCTTGGGTATGTGCTCTGCACTATAAATCGCCACGAAGAGGATTCACCACAATTTTATCGATAGTCCCCATCACCGGTCAGCACGGGCCGGCAAATTCGGGCCTGGTGGGCAAATGCAACGCCGCGCCCTCAGGGTTGCCATTCCCCTCTCGCGCAATACCAAGGGATAAGCTACGATGCCCTTTGCTACCATTAAGCGAGTTTCTCCGTCAGCCTGAGAGCCTGTCGGAATGAAAAGTTCCAGAACGAAGAATCAGTAACTTGCGGGTACGGCCCAATTTGTAACTCGTTCATTTTACGTACCACGAAATCTATTTCCGACAAGCTCCTGACCCGGGGAAGCGCCGGGTTTCCACCTGGGGCCAGCACTATGTCGAACAGAGGAGAGGTGGCTGTCATGGATGAAAAGTGGAGATCGGAATTCTGGTGGACGAGCAGCGTCAACTTCCTGCCGGAGATTCGCAACCAGTTTGCCTTGCCTGCCGAGGTTCAAATTCACGACGCCACCTTGCGCGACGGAGAACAGACTCCGGGAATCGTGCTTCGCAAAGATGACAAGATCAGGATTGCCGAGTTATTGGACGACATCGGCGTCCACCGCATCGAAGCCGGCATGCCGGCGGTTTCCACCGAAGATGCCGAGGCCATCAAGGCCATTGCCAAGCGCGCCAAGCAAGCCAAGGTGTATGCCTTTGTTCGGGCAATGGAGAAGGACATAGATGTAGCTTCCGAATGCGGCGCTACGGGCGTGGTGATCGAGGTGCCCGTGGGGCAACCTAAGCTGGAATATCAGTTCAAATGGAAGATGGATCAGGTTCTGAGCCAAAGCCTGCGTGCCATCAAGCGCGCCAAGCAACTGGGCTTACACACGGTTTACTTCCCCTATGACACGACGCGCGCCGTCCTGGCAGATTTTCAGCATTTGCTTTCGTGCATCATGCAATCCGCGCCGCCAGATTCCATCGGGGTCATAGACACCACCGGTTGTGCCATCCCGGCGGCCATCAAGCATCTGGTCAACCTGGTAAGAAACGTTACCCACCTGCCGGTGGAAATCCACACTCACAACGACATCGGCATGGCCGTCGCCAATGAAATGGCGGCGGTGGAGGCCGGCGCTACCGTCGTGCACACCTGCATCAATGGGCTTGGGGAAAGAACCGGCAACGCCGCGCTGGAGGAGGTGGCGGTCGCGCTCAAAACCTTGTACGGCTATGACTGGGGCTTCAAGTACGACCGGCTGGCGGAACTGTCGGCAATAACGCAAGCCTTGACCGGATTTTCGATGCCGCCGAACAAGCCCATCGTCGGTTCCGGCAATTTCACGCGGGAATCCGGTATCGGCATTGACATGGTCTATCAGCAACCTCTGGCCATGTTTTCCCTGAATCCGGCGTTTGTCGGCCAACAGCCGAAAGCGGTTCTGGGCAAAAAGAGCGGCTACGCCTCCGTGACTACCAAAATAAAAGAGCTGGGCCTGCAATACCCTGAGGACAAGGAGAAATTTGAAGTTGTGCTGCAAAAGGTCAAGCAGCTCGGCTTGGAAAAAAAGGGACTGGTGACCGACGACGAATTCCGTTCTTTGCTCAAGGAAGTTCTGGGGCATTAAGACCCACCACAGAGACACAGAGGCACAGAGGCACAGAGGAAACCATTTAGGAATCTAAGAATTGCGCTTTTTGAATTTTGATTGAAAGGCGTTATCGCACGCAGCGTTAAATCAAAATTCAAAATTCATAAATCAAAATTCTCTGTGACTCTGTGTCTCTGTGGTGGGTGTTCGTGTTGTTGCTCAAGTCGCCCATTGTTCCAGCGCTTCTCGCAAGCGGGCCGATTGCAGTTCCAGTTCGGGCATCCACTCGGCAACGGCCGCCAGATCGCCCGCCTTCCCGGCCTTTTCCACCTCGAAAGCCGCCTCTTTCAGCACCTCGCCGCCCACGTTGGCGGCCGAGCCTTTCATCTTGTGCGCCTGTTTCCAGATCAGTTCAAGATCCTGTTGGGCAACCCGCTCCTTCAATCCCGCCAGCAGCTTAGGCAGATCTTGCAAGAAGCCCACCGCCACCGAACGGGCAAAATCTTCGTCCCCCATCATGCGCCGCAGAAAGATCTCCTGGTTGAAGACCACAGCGTCCCCTCCGCCCTTGGGTACTGGCGGAGCAACCACGCTCGAGGCCGCAGGAGCTTCCCCGGCCGCCGGATGCTGCTTCCGCCCCAGCCACTTCTCCACCACTTCCGCCATCCGCTGCGGATCGACCGGCTTGGTGAGGTAATCGCTCATCCCCGCGGCCAGACACTTCTCCCCATCCCCCGCCATGGCATGCGCCGTCAGTGCCACGACGGGAACCCGATGATTCAAGACCGCAGACTGCGGATCCCGGATGCGCCGGGTCGCCTCATACCCATCCATCTCCGGCATCTGCACATCCATCAGCACCAGGTCGTAAGGCCGGGTTTGCAGCGCTTGCAAGGCCTCTTTGCCATTGGCCGCCACATCGGCGCGCCAGCCCAGCCGCTCCAGGATGCCGCTCGCCACCTCCTGGTTGATGACGTTGTCTTCCACCAGCAGCAGGCGCACATGGCCGCGGCGCATTTCCCGCAGGCTGTGGCGGGTAATCAGCGGGCGTTCTTCCTCCGGTGGCGCTTCCCCGGCTAGCACCGCCGTCAGACAATCAAACAGATCCGATTGCCGCACCGGCTTGATCAGATAGGCGGCAAATCCAATCTCTTTGAAGCGATGCGCGTCTCCCCGCTGGCCGACGGAAGTCATCATCACCAGGCGGGTGGTCTTTAAAATTTCATCGGCCAAAATCGCGCGCCCCAGTGCTTCGCCGTCCATGCCGGGCATCATCATGTCGAGCACCGCCAACTGGAACGGATCCCGGGCATCCACCGCGTCCCATAAGCAGCTTAGCGCTCTCAGGCCATCTTCAACGGCATCCACACGGGCGCCCCAAGACAGCAATTGCGCCGCCAGCACCTCCCGGTTGGTAGCATTGTCGTCCACCACCAAAACGCGTGTGTCCCGCACCAGGGCCGGAGAAATATCTACCACCCTACTGTTCGGTTGTTTGCCAAGAGGTAGCGTGAACCAGAATTCGGAACCTTTATCTTTCTCGCTCTCGACGCCAATCTCTCCGCCCATGAGGCGGACCAGTTGCTTGGAAATCGCCAGTCCCAATCCGGTGCCGCCATACTGCCGTGTGGCGGAGGCGTCCAACTGGGTGAAGCTGGTGAACAGCAGATGTTGTTTGTCCGCGGAAATTCCGATCCCGGTATCCTGCACGCCAAAACGCAGCACCACCTCCGTGGCGCTTTCCGACACGAGCGTGACGCGTACCACGACTTCGCCCTGGTGCGTGAACTTGATGGCATTGCCGGCCAGGTTCACCAGCACCTGCCGCAACCGCCCGGGATCTCCGCGGAGAAGTGCGGGCACATCCGGCGCGACCGCGCAGACAAACTCCAGTTGTTTGCTGCCCACGCGTTCCACCATCATGGTGGCAAAATCATCTGTCAGGGCGCGCAGGTTAAAGTCCAGGGTATCGATCTCGAGTTTGCCGGCCTCAATCTTGGAAAAATCCAGGATGTCATTGATCACCACCAGCAAAGACTTGCCGCTGGCATCCACCACTTCCGCATAGCGCCGCTGCTGCGGATTGAGATCGGAGTGCAGCAGCAATCCCGTCATCCCGATGACCCCGTTCATGGGGGTGCGGATCTCATGGCTCATATTGGCCAGGAATTCGCTCTTCGCACGGTTGGCGGCTTCGGCCAGTTCCTTGGCTTTGATCAGGTCGGCTTCTACCTGCTTGAGGTGAGAGATATCGGTAAAGGTTCCCGCCAGTCGCGTTGGCCTTCCATCGCTGTCGCGGCCGACTATCATGCCGCGGGAGAGTATCCATTTCCAACTGCCGTCCTTGCACCGGACACGATACTCGGCAGAAAATATCGCTGAAAGACCCGATAAATGGGCTTGCCGGCTTGCCATTACGTGCGGTCGATCCTCGGGATGAATGTTATTTTCCCACCGTAGGGAGTCGATCTTGATATCCTCTTTGGTGTAGCCCAGTACTTCAGCGCAGCGGTCGTCTAATACGCTAACATCGGTCAGCAGATTTCGGTCCCAAGTGCCACTGCCGGCGCCTTCCAAAGCCACTTTCAAGCGCTCCTCGCCCAGACGCAGCTCTTTCTCCATCTGTTTGATTTGAGAGATGTCAGTTAACACACCGACCATGCGCAATGCCTTGCCTTCAGCATCGCGAGCAACTACCATGCCCCGGGAGATAACCCATTTCCAACTGCCGTCCTTGCAGCGAAAACGATACTCGGCGGAATACAGTTCCGTAAGCCCGTCGGCACAAGCTTGTCGGGCCGCAATCACGCGTTCCGTATCCTCTGGATGCACGCGGCTTTCCCACTCTGCGTAACCGTTCGTGAGCTCGTTGTTGGTATAACCGAGCATTTCACTCAATCGGCCGGAGAACACGACCTTGCGAGTCTGGGGATTCCAATCCCAAGCTGCGGTCCCGGAGGAGTCCAGGGCAAGCTTCAAGCGCTCCTCGCTGATGCGCAACGCTTCCTCGGCCTCTTTGCGGTCTGTAATGTCGTGAATCATAGCCTGCTTAGAAATGCTTCCGTCGGTGTGGAAGATCGGAGTGTTCACCACGGAATACCAGCATCCATCCTTCGGGCTCTGGAGTTCCCAATTGACCGTCTCGCCGCGGAACACTTCTTGATTGCGGCACCAGGGGCATACGGAATCCAAATTATGAAGGGCCTTGTAGCACAGCTCGCCGGTGGCGTCGTGTCCCGTCCGCCCAATGAACTGGGGGTTCATATACTCAATGCGGTGGTCCCTGGAGCAAACATAGATCAAGCCGTTGAACGACTCGACCATGGCGCGATATTTCGCTTCGTTCTCTTTGTAGCGTTCCTCGCTGTCGCGCAGTTTCTGTTCTGCCTGCTTGCGCTCAGTAATGTCTTGCAGGGTGCCATGAAAGGCGGCGAGGCGGCCGTCTTGAGCATCCCGGTCGGGTTCGCAACGGCCCAGTACCCATCGGCGGGCACCGTCGGGGCGGATCAATTCCAGGTCGACTTCGCCAGGCATGCCCGGGTTCTGCATCGCATCTTGGATTGCGGCCTGCAGCCGAGCCCAGCTCTCCGGGGTATAAAGCTGGACGTGTTCCGAAAAGGTGGGCGCGGGCTTCGTGGGATCACGGCCGGCAATGCGATAGAGTTCTTCGGACCAGGTTACGGTCTCTGTGCCCGGCACCCACTTCCAACTCCCGATTTGGCCGGCATGCTGCGCCGCCCGTAGTTCCGCAGTTTGCTCCGCAACCGCCGCCTCGATTTCATCAACCGTTGCCTCGATTTTCTTACTGCGAGCTTCCAGTAGCGCTGCCAGTTCGTCACTGGCGCGCTTGGCCCGCCACTGGACCCTGATATATAAGACCCACGTGCCCGTGATCAAGAGGCCGAGCCCCAGGGCTATGAACGAGTCCGCAGACGACCGCAGCTTGAGGTAGCCCGACCCTGGGGTTGCCAGCAAAAGCCAGGTGCGCCCCCCAACCCGGAATCTATCCTCCGTGTGCAAGCCACCGGCCAGGGCTGCCGCATTAGCTTCGCCGATGCTGGGAAAAAGCCGCTGTTCCGCTCCCGGCGTGGTTAGATCGAAGAGATGTATGTCCACCAGATGAGTCTCGTCACGCTCCGAGGATTGGGCGTCCGCCGAGAAGATGAGATCGCCGATCCGGAACACCCCCGCCGCAAATCCCTTTAAGACCCTCTGATCCTGGGGCGCCTGGGCTCCGCCCGCGGGGCTGTAAATCGGAGCCAGGATGAGAACCCCGTATTGGTCGCCTTTTTCCTGGACCAGCCGAAGCCGCGCGGTCGCTGCGGATTGTCCCGTGCTCCGCGCTTCCTCGATGGCTGCCAACCGCTTGGAATCGGAAGCCAGGTTATAGCCCAACGCCGGTTCGTTCCCCGGAAGCGGTTCCACATAGAAAACCGGGAAATACTCCTCTCTGGGTTTCGCCGGCCCCAGCGCTCCTCCCTCCTGAAGTTCGGTAAAGCCAAAGCCTGGCAGCCCATCCGCCCGAGCAAGCCGCTCATATTTGGTCCTCGCCGATCCCTCCACATGAGGTATCCATGTGAGAGCTTGGATATATAGGTGCGTCTTTAACGCCGACCATGCGACTGTCGAGAAGGCTTTTCGCGAAACCACGTTCCCGTTCATGGCCAAATAGCTGGCTAATATGTCGATCACGTCGCTTGCGCCGTTAATTTCCACGCGAACGGCGTTAACGCGCTGATTCGCCACCTGCAAGAACTGTCCCTCGGCACGGGCACGTTCAAGCCGCCGCATAGTTGCAAACATCGCGATAGATACGGCGATACCAATGACGGCCGCAACCAGCAGAACCGTCGTCTCTTTCGCTACTATGCGTTTACCCATGGGTCCCCCGGGTCAATTCACCCACTGCTGCAGTACCTCTCTTAAGCGGGCCGATTGCAGTTCCAGTTCGGGCATCCACTCGGCCACCGCCGCCAGATTGCCCGCCTTGCCGGCCTTTTCCACCTCGAAGGCTGCCTCTTTCAGCGCCTCGCCGCCCACGTTGGCGGCCGAGCCTTTCATCTTGTGCGCCTGTTTCCAGGTCAGTTCAAGATCCTGTTGCGCAACCCGTTCCTTCAATCCCGCCAGCAGCTTAGGCAGATCTTGCAAAAAACCCACCGCCACCGAACGGGCAAACTCTTCGTCCCCCATCATGCGCCGCAGGAAGATCTCCTGGTTGAAGATCACAGCGCTTCCTTCGGCCTTGGGCGCCTGCGGAACCGCCACCCTCAAGGCCGCAGGAGCTTCCCCGGCCGCCGGATACTGCTTCCGCCCCAGCCACTTCTCCACCACTTCGGCCATACGCTGCGGATCGACCGGCTTGGTGATGTAATCGCTCATCCCCGCGGCCAGACACTTCTCCCCGTCCCCCGCCATGGCATGCGCCGTCAGGGCCACGATGGGAACCTGGTGATTCAGTACCGCCGACTGCGGATCCCGGATGCGCCGGGTAGCCTCATACCCATCCATTTCCGGCATCTGCACGTCCATCAGCACCAGGTCGTAAGATCGGGTTTCCAGTGCTTGCAAGGCCTCTTTGCCATTGGCCGCCACATCGGCGCGCCAGCCCAGCCGCTCCAGGATGCCGCTCGCCACCTCCTGGTTGGTGACGTTGTCTTCCACCAGCAGCAGGCGCACATTGCCCAGACGCATTTCCCGCAGGCTGTGGCGGGTAATCAGCCGGCGCTCTTCCTCCTGCCGTGTTTTCCCAGCCAGCACCGCCGTCAGACAGTCAAACAAATCCGATTGCCGCACCGGCTTGGTCAGATAGGCGGCAAAGCCGATCTCTTTGAAACGTTGTGCATCTCCTTGCTGGCCCAGTGAGGTCATCAACACCAGCCGGGTCGCCTGCAAAATTTCATCGGCCAAGATCGCGCGCCCCAGAGCTTCGGCGTCCATGTCAGGCATTATCATGTCCAGCACCGCCAATTGGAACGGATCCCGGACATCCACCGCGTCCCGCAAGCGGTCTAGGGCTTTCAGGCCATCCTCGACAGCATCCACACGGGCGCCCCAGGATTGCAGTTGGGCGACCAGCACCTCCCGGTTGGTCGCATTGTCGTCCACCACCAAAATCCGTGCCCCCTCTACCAGGGCCGGAGAAATATCCACCGCCCTGCTGTCCGCTTGTTTACCCAGGGGCAGCGTGAACCAGAATTCGGAACCCTTATCTTTCTCGCTCTTAACGCCAATTTCTCCGCCCATGAGCTGCACCAGTTGCTTGGAAATGGCTAGCCCCAATCCGGTGCCGGCATACTGGCGCGTGGTTGAGGCGTCCACCTGCGTAAAGCTGGTGAACAGCAGGCGCTGCTTGTCGGCGGAAATTCCGATCCCGGTATCCCGCACGGCAAAGCGCAACACCGCCTCCCGTTCGCTTTCCGAATCGAGGCCTACCCGCACGGCAATCTCGCCTTGGCGCGTGAACTTGACGGCATTGCCGACCAGGTTCACCAGCACCTGCCGCAATCGCCCGGGATCTCCCTGGAGAAATGTGGGTACATCCGGCGCTACCGCGCAGACAAACTCCAACTGCTTGCTGTCTACCCGTCCCGCCATCATGGTGGCAAAATCGTCCATCAAAGAGCGGAGATTGAAGTCGAGGGTATCGATATCGAGTTTGCCGGCTTCGATCTTGGAAAAATCCAGGATGTCATTGATCACCACCAGCAAAGACTTGGCGCTGGCATCCACCACTTCCGCATAGTGCCGCTGCTGCGGTTTGAGATCGGAATGGAGGAGTAATCCGGCCATTCCAATCACCCCGTTCATGGGAGTACGGATTTCGTGGCTCATATTGGCCAGGAATTCGCTCTTCGCACGGTTGGCCGCTTCGGCCAATTCCTTGGCCTTCACCAGTTCCGTCTCTACCTGCTTGATATGTGTGATATCGGTAAACGTTCCCGCCAGTCGCGTGGGCCTGCCATCTTCATCACGGCTTACCACCATCCCGCGGGAGAGTACCCAGTTCCAACTGCCGTCCTTGCATTGGAAGCGATATTCGCTGGAGAATCTCGGCGAGGTTCCATCCAGGCAGGCTTGCCGGGTCTTTATGTGGCGCAGTCTATCTTCGGGATGGACACGTTGCTCCCATGCCGGATAGCTAATCTCGAATTCGTTCGGGGCATACCCCAGCATTTGCCGCCAGCGGTCGGAGACGGAGATTTCCCCGGTCAGGTAATTCCAGTC
>Ga0326728_10002259_pt1 | contig 64858 bp, 50 predicted proteins | sample MB3enrmetagenome_FD_207602 | JGI IMG/M metagenome (GOLD analysis project Ga0326728, IMG submission 207602) | Lab enriched peat soil microbial communities from McLean, Ithaca, NY, United States - MB31MN | ecosystem: Environmental > Terrestrial > Soil > Wetlands > Peat | place: USA: New York...
TCGAACATTTCGAAGGACTCGCGCTTGTACTCCACCAGCGGATCCCGCTGCGCGTAGCCGCGCAGGCCGATCCCTTCCTTCAAGTGGTCCATCGAGAGCAGGTGATCCTTCCATAGCCCGTCGATCACGCTCAGCATCATCATCCGCTCGTGGTGGCGCATGGTGGAGGCGCCGAGAATCTTCTCCTTGGCCGCATAGGCTTCCGTCAGCTTGGCAAAGATCTCATCGCCCAGTTCGTGCCGCGTCATTGTCTCCGGCTTGATGCCCGACGCCGCGAGATTGAATCCGAAGTGGTCGACGAGTTTTTCGCCCAGGCCCTTCAAATCCCATTGATCGGGGCGAACCTTCTCGCCGGCGAACTCATCCAGCAATCCGCTCAGGATGCCGCCGACGTAATCCTCCAAAATCAGCTCGCGCTGTTCGACGCCCTCCAGCAGTTGCCTGCGCAGGCCGTAGACGGCCTCGCGCTGCTTGTTCATCACGTCGTCATACTCGAGCAGATGCTTGCGGCTTTCGAAGTTCTGCGCTTCCACAGCCTTCTGCGCGCCTTCGATGCGCTTCGAAATCATCTTCGACTCGATGGGCACGCCCTCTTCCATGCCCAACCGCTCCAGCAGCGTGCTCACCCACTGCTTGGCGAAGATGCGCATTAGATCGTCTTCCAGTGACAGATAGAAGCGCGACTCTCCGGGATCGCCTTGCCGTCCTGCGCGCCCTCTGAGCTGATTATCGATGCGCCGCGACTCGTGCCGTTCCGTGCCCAGGATGAACAACCCCCCCGCCGCGATCACTTCCTCATGTTCTTTTTGCGCCGCGGCGGCATGACCTGCATTGGCCGCGGTCCAATCGCCGTCGGCGACCTCGAACTCCTGGCCCTGATAGTAGAAGCGCTGAAAACCCGCCGGCGCCATGGGATTGATGGCGCCTTCGGCTACGCTGATCGCCCGCGCTTTGCTCTTCTTCACCAGTTCCTGGCGGGTCATGAAATCCGCGTTGCCGCCAAGCAAGATATCCGTGCCGCGGCCGGCCATGTTGGTGGAGATGGTCACCATCCCCGTTCGCCCGGCCTGCGCCACGATCTCCGCCTCGCGCTCGTGGAACTTTGCATTCAGCACCACATGGCGCACGCCCTTGCGTTGCAAAATCCCCGACAGCCGCTCCGACTTCTCGATCGACACGGTGCCCACCAGCACCGGCTGCCCCTTTTCGTGCAGCTCCGCAATGTTCTCCGCCGCCGCTTTGAACTTTTCTTTCTCGGTGCGGAAGACGACGTCGGGATTTTCCAGGCGCAGCAGCGGCCTGTTCGTAGGGATGACGACAATCTCCAGCTTGTAAATCTTCTCGAACTCGGCCGCTTCGGTCTCTGCCGTGCCCGTCATGCCGCTCAGTTTTTGATAAAGCCGGAAATAATTCTGGAAGGTGATCGTGGCCAGCGTCTGGTCTTCCTTGCGGATGTTGACGCCTTCCTTAGCTTCGATGGACTGGTGCAGCCCGTCGCTCCAGCGGCGTCCAGGCATCAACCGGCCGGTGAAGGTGTCCACAATAATCACCTCGCCGTCCTTCACCACATACTCCACGTCGCGTTTATACAGCGCGTGCGCCTTGATCGCCGTCTCCACGTAGTGCTTGAGTTCCCAATTCTCCGCGTCCGCAATGTTGCCGATGCCCAGTGCCTTCTCGATCGTCTCCCATCCATCGTCAGTCACGCCGATGGTGCGCTGTTTCTCGTCCACTATGTAGTCGCCGGTCAGGTGCTTTTCGCCCTCGCCAAGCCTTATGCCCAGCTCCTGCTGGCGCTTCGTGTCGTGAAACTCGATCTCCTCGCCCAGCACTAGCTGCGGAATGATGCGGCGCACGCGCTGGTACTTGTCTGTCGTCTGGTCGGTTGGGCCGGAAATAATCAGCGGCGTCCGCGCTTCGTCGATCAGGATCGAGTCCACCTCGTCGACAATCGCGTAGTAGTGCCCGCGCTGCACGCAGTCCTTGATCTCGAACTTCATGTTGTCGCGCAGGTAGTCGAAGCCAAACTCGTTATTCGTCCCGTAGGTAATGTCGGCGCCATACGCGGCCCTGCGCTCATCGTCGCTCAGGTCGTGGACGATCACACCAACCGTGAGCCCGAGAAATTCGTAGATCTTGCCCATCCACTCGGCGTCGCGCTTGGCCAGGTAGTCATTCACCGTCACCACATGCACACCGTGCCCGGCCAACGCGTTCAGGTAGCACGCCAGCGTTGCCACCAGCGTTTTGCCTTCGCCGGTCTTCATCTCGGAAATCTTGCCCTGGTGCAGCACCATGCCGCCGATCAACTGTACGTCGAAGTGGCGCATCTGCACCGCGCGCCATCCCGCCTCGCGCACCACGGCAAACGCGAAGGGCAAAATCTCGTCCAGCACTTCCTTCTCGGCAGCCTTGATCTCCTCTTTATCCGTGATTCCTTGGCGCCGGACCGCAATCGCCGCCCGAAACTCAGCCGTCTTCGCCTTCAGCTCTTCATCCGAGAGCTTCTTGATCTCCGGCTCCATCGCGTTGATGACGGCTACCAGGGGCATCATCCGCTTGATAGCACGCTCGTTCGCGGTCCCGAAAATCTTGGTTAAGATCTTATCGAAAAACACAGGAGTCTCCGCTTCTTAGTGTAAATGGAGGAGGGTTGGAACAATATGAATGGCGCGCGACCTCAATTGCTGCCGGATCGCACTGGGAACCAGCCTGCTTCAGCGGGCAAAAGACGGTAGCCCCGGGCGCAACAGTCTGTTACGAAACTACATTCCGAAGTTGGGCTCTGGAGTGCGCTCTGGTTTTCCCTGGATATAACCCATACACGCATCTCGCCATGTTCTTACTCACCACCGTCGAGTTTCGTAACAGACTGGCAAGCCTGGGGACCAATGACACAAGTAAGGAATCGTCGCCCCGCAGGGGCGTAAGAGTCTTTGGAATCGACAAGTTCGCACAAACCGAAGCGCTTGGGTTGTTCACCGCCACGAAAAGCTTTTGAGACCTGGGAAACCGCGCGCTCAACCCGCAGCTGCGGCAATCTTCCGCGGCCGGCCCCCGCGGCGGCCGTTCCGTCTTGCGGCGGCCACTTTGGCCGCGCTCCTCGATTTGCCGCCCAGCGCGCCCAGGCGGCCCGCAATCCAGTTGCGCGAGCCAAGAAATCCCAGGAGCACCGCCGGCAGGTAAAGATCCGCGTCGATCTTGGGAAAGTGAATGCCATATCCCGACGGCGATATCTCGATTTGTTCCAATTGCGCAGCGCCAGCCTTCTCAAGCCCCTGCGCGTCGCGCGGCGAAAAAGAAACATCCAGTCCCGTCGAAAAATGAATGAGGATGCGCCCTCGCCGGCGATCATATCGCGCGCGAACGGCGCGAGGCGGCGAGAGGCGAAAAGCGTCGAGCTTGGCCTTGCTTGGCACTTAGAAAGACGATACCACAAACCAAAGCGCTTCGGTTCTACGCGGGGCTGCGCAACCTGAAAGACACCTAGCTCGGTCGCAGTTGACATTTAGAAAAACAGTCCCACAAACCGAAGCGCTTGGGTTCTTCGCGGGGCGGCGAAACCTGAAAGACACCTGGCTCGGTCGCAGTTGACATTTAGAAAAACAGTCCCACAAACCGAAGCGCTTGGGTTCTGTAGTCATCACCCGCCCCTCCGACAGCAAAAAGCCCCCGGGATTTGGGCCGAGGGCTTTTCGTTTAGTGCGGATCGAGGCTCAGTTGCTCGACAGCGCCACACCCGCCGCCTTCTCTTCGCCGCCGCTCTCGTCGGCGCTTACCGGCCGATAGTAGAGCTGGTTCTGGTCGAGATACACCTCGAGGAACGCCGGCCGGTCGGTAATCTGCCCGGCAATCAACGCTTCCGAAAGCGGATCTTCGACAAACCGCTGCAAAGCGCGGCGCAGCGGGCGCGCTCCGTAACTGCGGTCGGTGAGAGTCTTGTCGAGTATCCACTTCTTCGCATCGTCGTTCACTGAGATGGTGATGGACTTCTGCGCAAGGTTGGCGTTTAACTGCTGCACCATCAGTTCCACAATCTGCATCAGGTCCGCATCGTTGAGCGACTGGAAGAGTATCACTTCGTCAATCCGGTTGAGGAACTCGGGGTTGAAGGTCTTCTTCACCTCGTTCTTCACCAGTTCCTCGATCTTTTCGCTCACGATGTCTTCGCGTTCGCTCTGGAAGCCGAGTCCCTGCTTCTTCTGGAGGTGCCGGGCGCCGATGTTCGAGGTCATGATGACGATGGTGTTCTTGAAGTCCACCGTGTTGCCCAGACCGTCGGTCAACTGCCCGTCCTCAAACACCTGCAACAGGATGTTGAACACGTCCGGGTGCGCCTTTTCGATCTCGTCGAGCAAAACGACCGAATAAGGTGAGCGCCTCACCCGCTCCGTCAACTGGCCGCCCTCCTCGTAGCCCACGTAGCCCGGAGGCGATCCGATCAGCTTCGAAACCGAGTGCTTCTCCATGAACTCCGACATGTCGAAGCGGATAAGCGCCTTGTCGCTGCCGAATAAGAACTGCGCCAGTGTCCTCGCCATCTCCGTTTTGCCCACGCCGGTAGGTCCGAGGAACAGGAAGCTCCCGATAGGCCGATGCGGCGACTTGAGGCCGGCGCGCGACCGTCGAATGGCGCGAGCCAGCGCGCCGATCGCCTTGTCCTGCGAGATCACGCGCTTGTGCAGCTCTTCTTCCACGCGCAGCAGTTTCTGCGTCTCTTCTTCCTTGATGCTGGTCACGGGCACACCGGTCCAGCGGCTCACCACGTCCTCGATGTCTTCGCGGCCCACAATGCCTGCCGCGGAGTCGTCGAGGTGATACTTATCGCGCAGGGCGCGCAGGTTTTCGCGCTCCTTCCGCTCCTCGTCGGAGTAGAACCGCGCTTTCTCGAACTCGTGATTGGCAATCGCCGAGTCCATGCGGTGCACGATAAACTTGATCCGCTTCTGCACCTCTGTGATCTCTTCGGGCAGCGAGGTCTGGCGCAGCTTCACGCGCGCGCCGGCCTCGTCGATCAGGTCGATGGCCTTGTCGGGCAGGAAACGGTCGGGGATGTAGCGATTCGAGTGCGCAACCGCGAACTCCACCGCAGCATCGGTGTAGCTGACCGCGTGAAACTTCTCATAGCGGTCCTTGATGCCGTGGATGATCTTAACTGCGTCGGCCTCGTTCGGCGGCGGCACCTTCACAGCCTGGAAGCGCCGCTCCAGCGAGCGGTCCTTCTCAATCGACTTCCGGTACTCGGCCGGGGTGGTGGCGCCGATGCACTGAATCTCGCCGCGCGAAAGAGCCGGCTTGAGGATGTTGGCGGCGTCCAGCGACCCTTCAGCCGATCCCGCGCCCACCAGCGTGTGCAGCTCGTCGATAAACACGATCGAGTTCTGGCTCTCCATCAACTCCTTCATGATGGTCTTGAGCCGCTCCTCGAACTGGCCGCGATACTTCGTGCCCGCCACGATGAGCGACAAGTCCAACCCCAGCACGCGCTTGTCGGCCAAGAAACTCGGCACCTCGCCGTCGGCGATGCGTTGCGCCAAGCCTTCCACGATGGCCGTCTTGCCCACACCGGGCTCACCTATCAGCACCGGATTGTTCTTCGTTCTCCGGCACAAAATTTGCACCACGCGCTCCAACTCGCCTTCGCGGCCAACCAGGGGATCGAGCTGCCCGTCCATCGCTGCCTGTGTCAAATCGCGGCTGAACTCGGCCAGCAAACTCGACTCGCGCTGCCGCTGCTGCGGCGGAGCCTTCTCCTGCGTCACCCGCGCCAGTTCGTCGCGAATCTGGGCCAGCTTCAGGCCTCGCTCCTGCAAAATCTCCGAGGCGAAGCACTTCTCTTCGCGCAGCAGCCCCAGCAGCAAATGTTCCGTCCCGATGTGCTTGTGCCCCAGCCGTTCCGCTTCCTCCGCGGCATACGCCAGCACGCGTTTGCACTCATTCGAAAGCGGCAGGTCCACGCTGGTTGAAACCTTCTCGCGGATCGTGGTGTGCGCCTCGATTTGCTTTCGGATCGACTCCACCGAGGCATGCGAGCGCAGAAAACGGTTGGTTAATGCCTTGTCCTCGCGCAGCAGGCCCAGCAGCAGGTGCTCGGTCTCGATATAAGGCGACCCGAACTGGCTGGCCTCGTACCGCGCGAAGAAGATCACGCGCCGTGCCTTCTCCGTGTACCGTTCGAACATAATGTTCTCCCCTGAATCCAGGCTATCGGCTGAAGTGGCCGTCCGGTGGTCTTACCGGCTTCGGCCCAACTGCGCGCGCCCTTCCTCTTGCTTCGCCGCCGGAGGGCACTAGAATGGCTAACCCTCGCTCCGAACAGCTCTTTTGGATGGTTCTGGGGCCACTTCCGACCCCGATTACACTAGCGTCACCCGGCTTTGCGGCCGCCGACTGACTCCCATCCCGACCTCGCCAGCCTGCACCGGGCGAAAACCCCTTTGCAGGCTGTTACTTAATAAGACTCAAGAACTAACCAAACCGGTGCTTTTTTCTAACTGAAGTTTCCAGCTTGCGGCGTCTTCCGTGGAACGTCAGTGATTTGCGTCAGTCGTCCATTCTCCAGCCGAAGGGTTCGCGTGCATCGTACCGCTAAATCCATATTGTGCGTAACCAGAATCGACGTCAGCCCGTGACTTAAGTGCAACCGTTCAATCAATTCAAACACCCGGCCGGCCGTCATGCCGTCCAGGTCGCCTGTAGGCTCATCGGCCAGCAACAGCCGCGGATGGCAAACCAGCGCCCGCGCCAGTGCCACGCGCTGCTGCTCGCCTCCTGAAAGCTCTCCGGGCCGATGGTCGGCGCGATCCTCCAAACCCACCTCCCTGAGCCACTTCCCCGCCTCTGCCAGCGCCTCCGCCTTCCGCATGCCCCTCGCCAAAAGCGGCATGGCCACGTTCTCCTGCGCCGTAAACTCCGGCAGCAAATAATGGAACTGCCAAACGTATCCGACCTCGCGATTGCGAAAGGCCGCCGCCTCACGCGCAGTAAGCGAGGCCACGTTCACAGACGCGCAGGTTACCGTTCCCGCGGAAGGCGTGTCAAGCGCGCCCAGTATGTGCAAAAGCGTGCTCTTTCCCGCGCCCGACTGGCCCACAATGGCCACCATTTCGCCGGCCTCGACCTCGAGATCGAGCCCCTCAAATAGATGCAGCGCGCCCCGCGCCGTCTTGTACGTCTTTGAAAGGCCCTGAACCTGTATGACTGGAGACTGGATTGCCGCTGACTGGTTTGCTTCGAGAGCAGACGCCCGCGACTTCGGCTCCCGCGAGGTGCGGGATGCCTGGGGAGCAGCCGCTGGAGGGGGGGGCATCATCCGGTTAGTCTCTATCTTACATGGCAGGGCAAAACCACTCGCAACCCCTCATCTGGGGCAAGCCGATCGGGGGAAGGCACACACCAAGCCGCGGAGCCACCTGTGCCACGTCAGCGCCGTCGCTATCCCTTCCCCGTTCTTAGCTTTGACTGCTGTAGCAAAACCAGAGATGCTGTAACCCGAAGCCGCTGCAATTAAGTCGCCGCGACCCCAAGGAGCGGCGACCTTCAAAGAAACTTCATAGGGCACACCTTCTCTGGTTTTGCCGTAAGCCGCATCAGCTCCACTTCTTGCCCAGCTCCTCCAAACCGGCCTTGCCCAAATCCTCAGGCGTCATCACCACCCGGAATTCTACCTCGGCGTTGAAGGTAAGGAAAAATGGCTCGGCGAGCCTGGGAATGTCGGACGATTTCGGCACATCGACGATCATAACGCCGCTGCGTTTGCCATTGCGTTCGCCAAAGTAGGCAGCCTCGGGCTTGATTTCGTCGAGAACTTTCTTGATCGCGGGGCCCGCCGTTCCCTTCCGAACCATCGTGTTGAACGGCTCAAGGGGACAGTCAAACAATATCATCATCCGCATATTGCACCTCCGGGCGCCAAGGAATTGCCTTGGGGGTAAGCGGGCGCCAATTCTCGGAAACTACACTACACGGCGTAGGGGCGTCAAAAGAATATTCGTGGGCGCGCATTCGCCGGCATAGCGCTCGCGCCGCCCATCGGAAATGCCCCATCTCGATTCCGCCGTGTCAGGGCACGACCTGCTCCCGTTCCCTCGTTCCCTGCTCTCTGCCCCCCGCCCTTGCTATCATCGAATTAAAGCTGCTGCGCCATCGCTCGCGCGGCCGTTCAGGTCTTTCTGTCCCCATGACACCTGCCTCCCAGGCCGCCACTCCGGCAGACCTCGCCGCGCCCTCCGTGGAAAGCTCTCCGCACGCGCACGCCCTGCATGCGCCCAGCCCAGGCGCCACGGCCACGCTCATCCACGACCTGCGCGAGCTCTTCAAGGTGAAGGTCGTCGGCCTGGTTCTCGTCACCGGGTGGGGCGGCTTCTATCTGGGATCGATGCAATCCGGCATCCCCAGCTTTCAGCGCGGCCTGCTCGACATGCTCTTCGGCATCGGCCTGGTCTCCGCCGGCGCCGGCGCTCTCAACCAAGCCCTCGAGCGTACCACCGACGCGCGCATGAAGCGCACCGCAGACCGTCCTCTCGCCTCGGGCCGTTTTCCGCTCGCTGTTGGCATTCTCGCTGGCCTAGGCGCTCTTGCGCTGGGCGCAATCTGGTTGGCGCTCTACTCTAACCCGCTTACCGTCGCGCTCGCCCTGCTCACGGCCTTCACCTACGTGGCCATTTACACGCCGCTTAAGCGCGTCACCACCATGGCCACCTTCATCGGCGCATTTCCCGGCGCCATGGGCCCCTTGCTCGGCTGGACAGCCGCCCGCGGCCGCATCGAGTGGCCCGGCGTGGCTCTGTTCGCCATCCTCTTCGTCTGGCAGTTCCCGCACTTCATGTCCATCGCCTGGCTTTATCGCGACGACTACGCCCGCGCCGGCATCCGCATGCTCCCCGTCGTCCAGCCCGACGGTTGGTCCACCGTGGTCGAAGCCCTCTTCTACGCCGTTCTCATGATTCCCGTCAGCCTCGCACCGTGGCGCCTCGGCCTCACAGGCGCGATGTACGCCATCCCTGCAACGGCCCTCGGCCTCGTCTATCTCGCTTACACCATCCGCTTCGCCCGCATCCTCCGCGCCCGCTCTGAAGACGAGAGCCGCATGCTGGCGCGCGATCTGCTCAAAGTGAGCGTGCTTTATCTGCCGCTGCTCTTCACCACGCTCATGCTTTGCGCCATTGCGAAATCATGACCATCGCCGCTCCAACTTCAACTCCCCAATCCGGCACGGGCGCCGCCATCGCCGCCATCCTCGCCATCAGCGCCGCAGCCTCGCTGTTTCTTTTCTGGCTCATCTATATTCATCCCGCCGCGGCCACCAGCGCGCAGTTCGCGTTCCTGCCCGCGCTCAACGCCATACTCAACGGCCTGGCCGCCACGGCCCTGCTTATCGGCTACACCTTCATCCGCGCTCGCCGCATCCTGCAACATCGCGCCGCCATGGTCACGGCCTTCGTCTTCTCCACACTGTTTCTGGTCAGCTACATCGCGCACCACGCGCTGCATGGCGACGTGCGCTATCCCCTTCACGCCGCATTCCGCACACCGTACCTGTGTCTGTTGGCCAGCCACATCCTTCTCGCCGTCGTCGCGCTGCCGCTCGTGCTCACCACGTTTTTCTTCTCTCTCTCAGACCGCATCCCGCAGCACCGCAGAATCGCGCGCTTCACGTTCCCGTTGTGGCTCTATGTCTCCGTCACTGGCGTCGTAACTTACGTGATGCTGCGCCTGGCGCAGGGATAGGCGCGCGCCATGGCAAGTCCGCAGATTCCAGAGACGAAGCTCCCCCGGATGCCCGACGATGGCACGCGCCAGCTTTTGCAATGGGGAAGCTCGATGGTAGGCACGGGCATCCTGGCCGTACTGCTGCTGCTCACCCTGTTCGGCGGCTTCACGCGCCAGGGCGCTACAACCAACGCCGGCTGGTTCGCGCTGATCGTCGCGCTCATGTGCCTTCCCTTCGGAGGGTTGCTCCTCACCCTCGGTATCGCCAAGTGGTTCCGCAACCGCCGCGAAAGCAGCAAATAATCGCCATCGGTTTCGTATGCCGTCACTGCTTTTCTTTCAGTTGCCGGAGTGGAGCGCAGGCGAAGGGGTAGCGCTTTTTTTTTTTGCGATTTTGCGGCCGGGACGGGAAAGCCTGTGAAATCAAGCGGAATGTTGGTCTTAGTGGTGCGCGGACCCGGCCAAATGTTCGCTTAAGTGGTTGCGCTTGCCCGCGCAACGTTCGCCTGGCAGGGTGCGATTCTTCGAGACAAATACCTAGAAATTTCCCTTTTCATTAGCAGTTAGAACCGAGAAAAGTTCCGATCTACGCCAAAGGTTTGCAGAGAATTTCCCATAAGTGCGTCATGATGGGCTTTAGCAGGCATAAATAGGCCGATTTGTGCGCGAAAAAGCAGCTTTTGGCTGCTAGCTATTAGCTTTTGACCGGTGGCCGGGAACAGGGAACGGAAAGACAGGGACTGAGGGACTAAGGGACTGAGGGGGCGGGGTTAGCGGAGCTAGCGGGGTTTGCGGGGATAGCTGTTCGGTTGGCGGAGGATAGGCAGAGTGGACGGCCCGAGCGGGTCCCTTCATGCTGCGGCGTTTTCGGGGGGTGATCCTGCTAGCTGGACTAGAACGGTCGATTTTGGGCGGAGGTGAGCGGAACCTCCAAGGAACGCGGCGCTGTCGGCTTCACAGACCTTGGCGGGCTATTACTCAACCTGTTACTGACGGGTGCCGACCATCCTCCAGGAACCCAAGCCATCTGCTTCTCGGAGTGAGAGTCACCACCAAATTGCGACAGTTGTCGTGCCCCATGCTCGCGTTTTATGCAGAAAAAAGCCGCCCGGAGACCGAGCGGCCTTGTTATTTGTCGCGGATGGCGAGTTTACTTTGGCAGTTGTAGCTTCTTTCTCGGAAGATTTGGCCGAGTGGCCAAAGGAGCGGTGTCCGTGGTGGCTTCTGCAGAGGATGTGGACTTCTGGCAGCCAATGATGGCGTTTTTGGTCCCTTGGTTGAGGACAGTGTTGCTGGGCTCAGCGCAGATAACGAGGTCGTTCGTCGTAGATGGGTCGAGATAAATCTGGGCAAGGCCCGAGGTGCTATCGACCGTGAAGCCGCTGACGTTGTTGTTTGCCACAGTGTCGAGGGTGGTGTTCGACAGGCCGATTCCCTCGGTTCCGTCCGACCCCACGACGGTGTTATTCAACACCACGGTGCCCTTGGTGTTGATGACACCGATGCCTTGCGACACAATGCCCTCTGCTTCAGCGGTGTTGTTCCAAACCGCCGCTTGAATAAAGGGAGGTACCTCGTCCGCGAGAAACATGCCGTTGCCCCATTCCCCGGCCCATTCCCCGGTCCCGATAAACTTGTTGTCATGAATCGAGTACGAGGATGGGCTGCTTGGGAAAAATGGCACCCAGTTAGGAACGACCCACATGCCCGCGTAGCTGCCCGAGGACTCGTTATAGGAAATCTCAAGGACCGACTTCTCCGAAGCTTCTAGATCCAACCCACTAAAGGTATTTTCAATGTGATTGCCTGTAGAGGGCGAACCGCCAATGGTGATTTGGCTCGACGTGGAAAATGCGTCCTGCGAAATGGCGGCGAACAAACCATCAAAAAAGCTGCTCTGAACTTTTAAGGAGCCGCTCAGGAAGTAATAGTCGAAGGGAGCCGAACTACGGGGTAAATCACCACTGTAGTGAATCCCACTGTCTGAAGTATAGCCCGTGAGGGAAGTGGAAGCGGTGTAGGGCAAACCTACCATGCGAATGCGTTCGACGCTGACGTCGGTGGGATGTTGGCCCGTGAAGCCCAGCAGTTCGTAGAGTTCTGTCCCGGTGAGCCCGTCGTACAGGAAAGGTTGGGCAGGTGGTATAGCGGTAGCCTTGATGGTCAAGTCCGAGACGCTAATATTGCCATTCACAAACTCAAACAGGCTGGGCCAGAGACAAGTTGTGAGGTTGGGCTGGCACGAAGCCACGAAATTGTCTGGCCAGTTGACAGGTAGATTGGGAAGGGCTTCGATGATAGTGCTGTCCATACCCATCCCTTTGAAAGTTCCCTGAAAGTTGTAAATGACGACTTGCTTGGTGAAGTATGTTCCCGCGGCCAACTGCACGGTGCAGCCCGGCCCGTACGCCACACACGCATCCAGTGCGCCTTGGATATGAGCCGTGTCGTCTACGCCGTTTGGTAACGGAACGTTCACGGTGTGCCTGCCCGCCCAGACGGTAGCGGGAAGAAGCATGATCGATAAGGCAATCAACAGTGGCAACCTTCTGGATTTGCTATTGGTGTGCATTGTGTCCCCCTTTTCGATTGGCAGCCAGATTTGGCCAGCGGGGCTATGAAGCCCGCTCGCGATGCTGCCTAACCTGCGCCCTCACTTCGGTTTTGGCAATGCATTGGAAGGCATTTCAGAGGCAAATTCGAGTCAACTGCTATATCACTGAAACCGTTACCTTTAAACTCCCATGAATAATGGAAGTCAACGGACGATGGACTGTGCTAGACTTTCTCCGCAGGTCCCCACAAGGGTGAAACTGTGGCAACGCCGGCGAACACGCATCAAACCTGGCGTTTCGGTGTCTATGAAGTGGACACGCGAAGAGTGGAGTTGCGCCGCAACGGCACGCCCGTCAGGATGCGCGAGCAATCCTTCCTCATCCTGGTTTATCTCCTCGAAAATGCCGGCGAGATCGTCACCCGCGAAGAATTGCGCCAGGTTCTGTGGCCCTCCGATACCTACGTGGACTTCGATCACAGCCTGAACATGGCGATGAAGAGCCTGCGCGACACGCTGGGTGACTCGACGGACGCACCTTTGTTTATCGAGACCATCCCAAAGCGGGGCTATCGCTTCATCGCTCCCGTTGTTGCGGAACCAGAAGAGCAGAACGGGCGGCCGAAAAACTACGGCAATTCCGTTATGCGTCCGGCCAACGAAACGAGCAGGCCAGAGCAGCTTGCTTTCGCCTTGGCCGAAACACCGGCTTCGTTTCGCTGGCGGAGGTGGCTGGTTGTCGTCGCTGTTTTGGCCGGGGGATTGGTCTCGCTGTTCTGGTTTTGGTCCCGGCATCAAACCAAGCCGCTGACCAACAAGGACACCATTGTTCTAGCCGATTTCGACAACAAGACGGGCGATACGGTATTCGATGACACGCTGAAGCAGGGCCTCTCGGTGCAGCTTGAGCAATCGCCCTTTCTCGACCTGCTTTCCGAGCGCAGGGTGAATGAGACCTTGAAGCTGATGGGCCGTTCACCCGGCGACCGCCTGACGGCGGATGTCACACGCGAGGTCTGTCTCCGCACGGGCAGCAAGGCGATGCTGACCGGCTCGATTGCGGAGTTGGGCAGCCAGTACGTGATTGGCCTGAAGGCAGTGAACTGCAACACGGGCGACGTGCTGGCGGAAGCGCAGGAGCAGGCCGCGGGCAAGGAAGCGGTGCTCAAGGCTCTGGACGCTGCGGCGGTCAGTATGCGGGGCAAGCTGGGCGAATCGCTCAGCTTGGTGCAGAAATACGCCACTCCGCTGGAGGAAGCGACCACGCCATCGCTGGATGCGCTGAAAGCCTACAGCCTGGGACTAAAGACATGGTATGCAAAAGGGGACACGGCCGCGCTGCCCTTCTTCAAGCGGGCGGTGGAACTTGACCCGAATTTCGCCATGGCCTACGCCTGGATAGCAACTCTCTCTCACGACCTCAACGAAATCGCGGGGGCGGCCGAAAATGGACGCAAGGCATACGGGCTGCGAGAAAAGGTGAGCGAGCAGGAACGGTTCTTCATCGATTCAACCTACTACAATCTCGTGACGGAAGAGCTGGAGAAGGGGGCGCAGACCGACGAGCAGTGGCAGCAGACCTACCCAAGAGACGTCATGCCTTACACCGAGTTGGGATTCGTTTCCGACACCCTGGGAAACTATGAAAAGGCATTGGAGGAATGGCGAGTGGCGCAGCGCATGGATCCAGGTAACGGGCTCATTTATTATCTCCTCAGTTGCGCCTACATGGGTCGCAACCAGTTGGATGAAGCGGAGGCGGTGTTCAAGCAGGCGGAGGAGCGTAATCTGGACAATGAGCAACTGCTCCAGAGCCACTACTGGTTGGCGTTTCTGAAGGGCGATACAGCGCAGATGGCGCAGTTAGCCTCAGGCGCCATGGGCAAGCCGGGCGCGGAAGACCTGTTGCTGGCCGCGCAAGCGGACACCGAAGGTTGGTACGGCAAGCTGAAGAACGCTCACGAACTGACCCGGCGTGCAATGGATTCAGCTCAGCGCAACGATGCCAAAGAAACGGCTGCAGGATATGAAGCAGAGGCAGCGCTGCGCGACGTGGAATCGGGAAACCGGGAGCAGGCGCGTGTCGAGGCCAATGCGGCGTTAAGGTTGGCTCCAAATCGCGATGTGCGGGTGATGGCGGCACTCGCGCTGGCGCGGGCAGGCGGCGCGGCAGCGGCGGAGAAGCTGGCGGCCGAACTCGACAAGACCTTCCCGCTGGACACGCTGGTCCAGAGGTATTGGCTGCCCACGATCCGGGCGTCGGTCGCCCTGGAACGCAAAGACCCGAACCGGGCCGTCGAACTATTGAAGGTGACGAGCACGACCGAACTCGGCGAACCTACAGCCGACCTCACTGTTTTCCTGTGCCCGGTTTATGTGCGAGGAGAGGCCTATCTCATGCTCCACGATGGCAAAGCGGCGGCGGAGGAGTTTCAGAAGTTCATCGACCACCGAGGGGTGGTGTCTAGCTTCCCGTGGGGCGCGCTGGCCCGCCTCGGCCTGGCACGTGCTTACGCTATGCAGGGCGACACGGCCAAAGCCAAGAGTGCCTATCAGGATTTCCTCACGCTCTGGAAAGAAGCCGACCCAGATGTTCCTATCCTGAAGCAAGCCAGGGCAGAGTACGCGAAGCTGCAATAAGTTCATAGGACAGGAAACGGATGCAGGCAGGAAAACAAAATCTGAAATAACGGTAATGCTCTCTTCCCATTACAGGTTCTTGTCAGGATTTCTCCCCGAATGTCGGCTTTGCTTGAGGGGAGCGCCTCGTTTCCGCCTTGGCCGAGAAAGGACAACCGCGGGTCCCCGTTCGACGCTGTTAGCTATTAGCCGTTAGCTGTTTGCTTTTAGCTGTTAGCTATTAGCTTTTAGCTCGGGTCAGCAGGTCAGCAGGTCGGCGAGTCAGCGAGCCTTGTCTCAACGCCTGGGGAGCGCGTAAGCGACGTAGGCGCCGGCCTTTTGCGCAGATGGCCCGCCCATGAGCCCGTTGCCGGCCGCGACGCAAAGCACGATGTACTCGCGTCCGTCGACTTCATAAACTGCCGGCACGCCTTCGGCAGCTTCCGCAGTGCTGGTTTCCCAAATCACCTTGCCGGTGTCGCGGTCATAGGCGCGGAACTTTCGATCCGAGGAGGTCGAGGAGAAAATCAGACCTCCGCCGGTGGCAACCAATCCGGCACGCGGGAAGTGGCTGCCGGTGTCGGTGTGCCCTGCGGCCGCGATCGCGGTGACTTCGCCGAGCGGCACCTGCCATTTGATGTCTCCGGTATTCAGATCGTAAGCCGTCAAATGGGACCACGGAGGGCCGATGACCGACAAAAAGTTGCTGGCGAGCAGGAAGTCGTACGGCGCCCAATAGCGTTGCGGATCCGCCGTTGGGGTTGCAGGGGACTCCGGTGCGAGCGCCGTCGCGGCGCCGGGATTCGCAAGATAGGCGACCAGCGCATCGAGATTGCGCGCGGTGAGTTGCGAGGAACCGGGCATCCGGCCTCGGCCGCCGGCAACGATCGTCTTGATTTCGTCGGCAGTGAGCCGAGCTGTGATATTGGTGAGCGCGGGAATTACACCCGCTTGACCGGCGCGGTCGGCGCCATGACATCCGGCGCAATTTTGCGTGTAAATCTCCAGGCCTTGCTGCACCGGATTCGCGTTCGCGTTCACCGGGTCGTTGACTCCGCCGCGCGGCGGCCGCGCATCGAGTTTGATATACGTCGGCAGGTCCTTCGATTCCACGTAGAGCAGGCCCGCCGAGGAATCCACCGCGGCGCCGCCCCAGTTGCCTCCGCCGTTGTGGCCGGGCATTTCAATCGTGCCGCGTAAACTCGGCGGCGTGTACAATCCTTCGTTGCGAGCGCTGAGGATCTTTTCGCGGAAGCGGGCGCGCTCCTCTTCGGGAAGAAACGGATTGATCTCATCGGCGGTAAATGTTTGCCGCGCGAACGGAGCCGGCTTCGTGGGGAAAGGCTGGGTGGGCCAGGACTCTTCGCCGGGAACATCGGACTTGGGCACGGCGCGCTCTTCGATGGGCCATAGCGGCTCGCCCGTCACGCGATCGAATACGAACAGAAATCCCATCTTGGTCGGCTGCGCGATTGCCTCCACCGTTTTGCCGTTGTGGCGAACCGTGAGCAGCTTGGGCGCGGCGGGCGCGTCGTAGTCCCAAAGATCGTGATGAACCAACTGAAAATGCCACAGACGCTTTCCGGTGCGCGCGTCGAGGGCGAGCAGGCAATCGCCGAACAGGTTCGCGCCTTTGCGGTTTCCGCCGTAGAAATCGTAGTTCGGCGATGCCAGCGGAACGTAGACTACACCGCGCTTTTCGTCGAGCGTCATCTCGCTCCAGTCGTGATCGCCGCCCGCGGTTTTCCAGGCGTCTTTGGGCCAGGTCTCGTAGCCGTACTCGCCGGGACGCGGAATGGTGTGAAAGACCCAGGCCAGCTTTCCCGTGCGCACGTCGAACGCGCGAATCAGCCCTGGCGCCGATTCGTATTCGCCGCTCGAGGCGGAGCCGAGGATGATCAGGTTTTCAAAGACGCGTCCGGGCGTGTTGTTCTGAACGTGCGTCAGCGTCTTCGGATCGCGATCGTAGGCGACCCGCAAGTCCGAGCGGCCGTTTTCGCCGAACGATGGGATCGACTGGCCGGTGCGCGCGTCGATGGCGACGAGATAGTTATCGACGCAGTAGAGGAGACGGCGGTCGGAGCGGTCTTTGCTCTCCCAGTAGTTGATGCCGCGGCCAGTGATGAAGCGAGTGCCGTTGGGATGGACCCAGATTTCGCGGCCTGTGGCGCCGTCGAGCGCAACAATGGAGTTATTCTTCGCCAGGACATACATGACGCCATCGACGATGACGGGGTTGAACCAATAGCTGTTTTTGTCGCCGGTGGGATAGGTCCAGGCCACTTGGAGCTGAGTGACGTTCGTCTTGTTGATCTGCTTGAGGGCGGAGTACTGAGCGGAGTCCTGTCCGCCAAGATAATCGCTCCAATTTGTGTACGAATTTGTGTACGAATGGTTGTTGGCGCCCATGAGAAGCGTGGCGAACAGCACAGCGGTGACGCTACACACTGTCCAAGCTGAAATCCGCATTAGAACCCCTTCCAGGCGGAGAATATCATGCCGGGGATTGGGATTAGGGATTGGGGAGCCGCGCGCGCCACGCCCGCGTTGGATCCTTAGCGTTTAGCTTTTAGCTGCTAGCTTTTAGCTTCGGGGCGGACCCATCGTTCGCCGTTCCACTCGCAGCCGGGGTGCGGGGTATCCGGGTCCGTATCGAAGTCCCATTCGGAGTCGGACTCGAGGAGGTCGATCAATTTCAGGCCGCCTTGCTTTTTCGTGACGGGGTCGGGCGGCTTGTCGGCGCCGGAGAGGAAACAGGGAGCAGAGACCCGAGAAAATTTTGCGCCCAACCCGGTTGTCCCCCGACCCCTGGTTGGGCGCCCGCGATGCCCGGCCTCAACGATCGAGGCCCGGGCATCGCTTTCGGCCTTCTTCCGCCGAACCTGACGTACCGATCGACTTACATGCCGTTCTGCGCGTTCTCGTCGGGATGGACGACGCGGTAGCTGGCACCGCCGTTGGACCAGACCAGTAGCAAAACGTCCTTGCCGGCCGGCACGGAGCGAATCTGGTTGGCGAAGTTGTCGGCATCTGTGACAGGCTGCCGGTTGACTTCGAGAATCACGTCGCCGGGAGCGAGGCCCGCATCGTCGGCCGGGCTGCCGGGGCGCACGCTTTCAATGGCCGCGCCATGCACGCGCTCAGGAATGTTGAGCTGCTGGCGCACGTCGGGCGAGAGATTGGCCACGGCCAGGCCGAGCTTGCCGCGCTGCTCTGCGGAGCCGGAGTTCGAGGCCTCTTCGCTCTTGTCGTTGTGGAACTCGCCGACCGTCACGTGGATGGTCTCGGGCTTGCCGTCGCGCAGAATGCCCAGATCAATGGCTGTGCCGGGCGAGGTCTCGCTGACGGCAACCTGCAGCGCGCTGCCGTTGTCGATCTTTTTGCCGTTCAGTTCTCGAAGCACGTCGCCGCTCTTCAGGCCGGCGCGGCCTGCGGGCGAGTCGGGCGTGACCTCGCTGACGATGGCGCCGGTGGCGTCGGGCAGGTTGAAGAAGCCAGCGTTGTCGGGGGTGACGTCGTTCATGCTGATACCCAGGTAGCCGTGATGCACGGCGCCGTTTTTGATGATGGATTCAGCCGAGGAGCGGACGATCTGCGAGGGGATGGCGAAGCCGGCGCCGGCGAACGATCCGCTGCCGGAGATGATGAAGGTGTTGATGCCCACCACCTCGCCGTGAGCGTCGACCAGCGGGCCGCCGGAGTTGCCGGGATTGATGGCCGCGTCCGTCTGGATGAAGGCGCCGGGCTTGCGCGGATCGTCACGGTAAGGATTGGGCCGGTTAAGGCCGCTGACAATGCCGCGCGTGACGGTGAAGGGGAAGTTGCCGAAGGGATTGCCGAAGGCCAGCACGGTTTGGCCGGGGCGCAGCCTGGTGGAGTCGCCCCAGGGAACGCTGGGCAGGTTGTTCGCGTCGATTTTGATCACCGCGACGTCGTTCAGTTTGTCCACTCCCACGAGCTTGGCAGTGTAGACCCGGCGGTCCTCTAAAGTGACGCGCATCTCTGTCGCGCCGTCCACCACGTGGTCGTTGGTTACGATGTAGCCATCGGGCGAGATGATCACGCCGCTCCCCACCCCATGCTCGACCTGCGGTTGCGGATTCATGCCCCAGTTCTGACCGCGACCCTCGCCTTGTCCGTTTGGACCGAAGAAGAACTGGCGGAGTCCGGGCGGGAGGTCCTGCGGGTCGATGCCGCCGAAGCCCTGGCCGCCGAAGCCGCGGTGATGACCTTCGCCTTCGCCATCGCCTTGCTCGCCGGGTGAAACGCGCGACGTGACGGCGACGTTGACGACGGCAGGCGTGACGCGTGCAGCGACGGCTTCGACAGCATTGTCGAGCGAGACCAGCGACGAAACGCTGCTGTCGTCGAGCGGGGGGGCCGCAGCGGCGGCGGCGTGGACACGACTGTGATCGATGAGGAACGCGAGTGCGAAGAGAAGCGTGGCGAGAATGCCGGCGGGGATTGCGAGCCGCTTCGCTTTTGCTACTAAAGAATTAGTTGTTGCAGGCATGGTGAATTCTCCTTGTGGTTGAGTTGCTCTTCTTAAAGTTGGAAGACCAGCCAAGCGCTCGCAGCAGGCGGAGCGGGGGGCCGAACGGGCTTAGAACTTGACGTTTCTTGCGTGCCGGATGCCGGAGTGGGCGCGGCGGCAACGGGATAGACAGCCAGGATCAGACGCGTGACGGTGATCTGGGTTGCGACGTCGCCGGTTTGCGGCTGCTCCGGCGCGCCGGCGTCATAGTCGGCGATTTCTCTGGCTTGAACGGTTGAGATCCGCGTTTCGATCCAGGCGGTGAGGACGAAATATTGCGGCTCGGAGTCCTTATCGGTGGCAGCGGCGGCGCGAGGAAGGGTGGCCTCGATCAACTGCAGACGAGGGTCGCCAGCGGCTTCGCGGGAGGCGACTACGCTATTGGCGGCGGACCAAGGCCGTCGAGCCGCGTGGTACACAGGCGCATCACCGGCGGTCACCGGCGCGAGGGCTTTAGCGGGCAGAATCGCTTTTGCCGGAATCGCACGGAAGCCGGATGCGGCTTGAGGCGCGTAGGCACCGGGTGCAGAGACTGGTTGAAGCTGCGCGATGACAACCGGGCGCGGTTGCGGCGCGGTGACGAACGCAACCATCTGCGGGCAGCGCGCCAACTCCACCGATGCAACGAGCAGACCGCAGCCGACCACACCGACGAGGGCGCGAGCCGCGAGCGGATGCAGCGGCCGATTGCCGCGGAGAATGCTGTGTACGCGGCGGGCGAGCTCCGGCCGGCGCTGCCACGCAGCCAGCGACAGAGCCTCAGCACGGCCCTCGGCACGACGTTCCAGCCTGCGTTCGGCCAGGCTTGTGAGGCAGGCTGCATAGGCGCGCGGCGCCTTCGTTCTGCGCACCACAGCCTCGTCGCAGGCCATCTCGCGCTCGCGGCAAAGGCGGCGATCCATCCATGCGAGTGCGGGATTCAATGGGAAGAGAACCAAAGCAAGCTTCTCAAAAAGATTCGTCCAGTCATCGTGGCGGCGCAGGTGTTCGGCCTCATGCAGAACCACCTGTTCGAGCTCCGCAGGCGTCAGCCGGCACAAGAGCCAGTCGGGAATGAGAATGCGCGGCGCAAAGAAGCCGATGACGCTGGGACGGTCCAGACGGCGGGTGCTGCAGATTTCGATAGGGCGGCGCGCGGAAACTTTGACGGCCAGCGAGGCGGCGTCCTGAATCGGCGTGGCCGTCTTCCACAACTTGCGCAGACGGAGCGAATGAAGCGTGAGACCGGCGGCGCGAAGAACGGACGCGGCGAGCCACAGCGCGGCAATCGCCAAACCCCAACGGCTGTCGAGCTGGAACCAGGGTTTTGCCGCGGCCCCCTCAAGCGGCGCCGCAGCTGCGATAGGCGCACCTGCGTTGAAACGTGCAAGCAAGGGCAGAAAAGGCAGGCTGGCCGCGACCGCGAAGCCCGCTGCCCATACGGCGAAGCGATGCGCGGCCGAGACGCGGGGCGCGAGTCGAAGGCAAAGAGCCAATGTGAGCGCGACCGCCGCTCCCTGCCACAGGGCCGTCACGGCCGCCGGCGCGGAAACCCGCGAAAACACGCCGAATGCGGCTGAAAAAACATCGCGGGCGTCCCTCAACATCCACGAGATAGCGGCGGCCATGACATGCGGTTGCATCATCCTAACCCCAACCCTTTTTTCCCCCCGCGCCGCAGCTTCGCGACCTTGCGATCCGGAACACCCTGCTCCGGGGCATCGGGGGCCGCGCTACGGACGGCTTCTTTCAGGCGTTGCAGTTCATCGACCGAAATCTCCTCGTCGCCCAACATCGATAACACCAACAGCTCGCGCGAGTTGCCAAAAAAGCGATGCAATACGTTGCGAATCTCTGACCGGCTTGCCTCCTCCTCCGCAATGCAGGGCTGGTAAACGAATGCGCGGCCCTCCTGCCTATGTTCGACGTAGCCCTTCTGCTCGAGGATTCGGATGGTGGTGAGGACCGAGTTGTAGGCCAGTTCCTCGCCATCGGGCAGTGCGGCCACCAGGTCGGTCACTGCCGACTCGCCGCGCCGCCAGAGGATTTTCATGAGTCTCAGTTCGGCTTCGGTGAGCGTGTTGGACTTCTTCGGAGGCATCTCTATCTCATTGATTCCATGCGAACAATCCACTTTCCAGGATTGTCCTGGCATTTACATGGACGAACAACTAAAGGATTAGTTAGCGGCCTGACGAACTATTTTTTTAGGAAAGCCGCTGCGCCATGACCATCCTTCTCAAGAAAGGGCCTTCGCGGGCGCGCACCCTGTGCTACGATCCGTGCAAGCGTTCAGGCAATTGTTTTTTCGCACGGAAAACCGGCAACGATTGCCGGAGGTTTCTGCTTCCGAGACGGCCATCCATGAGCGCCTTCGGCCCAACAAGTGCGCGGGGCGGCTTGCGGCCCCAGAGAGGAAAAGGTATGAGCACGCAGCTACGGCCGATGACTCTCGGCGAAATCCTGGACCGGACCGCTGAACTTTACCGGAATCATTTCCTGCTCTTTGCCGGAACTTCTTCGATCTTTGCCGGAGCGATGCTCCTGATGCAGATGCTGCACGTGGGCGTGCTCGCATTGATCGGTTATCCGCACGTTCAGTCGCATTTGGAGTGGGCATACGCCGTGGCGCTGGTCGCGGAGATTCTCGCCATCGTGCTCCTGGGCGGACTGTCGATCGCCGCCTTCAATCATGTGGTTGCGTGGGTCTACCTCGGGCAGTCTGCATCTGTGCGGGGAGCGGTCCGCAGCATTTTCTCGCGCCTGGGCCGGTATCTGTGGCTCATGGCTGTTATCGCGTTTCGCGCGTGGGCGCCGCTGGCCATCCTTTATGTGGCGTTTTTTGCGATTCTGTTCACGATGCTTCCCAGCGGCTTTCTCTTCAACCCCCAGGTTGCGCAGCACGCTCCGCCGCCGGACCCCAACTCCTTGATTGTTGCCGCCCTGGCAATGCTGATTCTGGCGCCGTTAATGCTCGCGGCGCTCGTCTATGGGGTTTTGATGGCGCTGCGCTACTCGCTGGCAATGCCTGCGTGCGTGGTTGAGGGACTGCCTGCGGGACAGGCGATCAAGCGGAGCATCGAACTGAGCAAAGGCTCACGCGGGCGCATCTTCGTGCTGGGCCTGCTGGTCACCGCGATTCAGATGCTGCTGGGCATTTTGTTCGGATTTCCATTCATCGCTTTTGCCTTCAGGCATTTGGGACAGCCCTTGCCTCTCGGGTGGCTCGCGGCGCAGCAGATCGTTAATTTTTTCACCACCACATTCATAGGCCCCATCTATTCAGCGGGTCTCACGCTCTTCTATTACGACCAGCGGATTCGCAAGGAAGGGTTCGACATCGAGTGGATGATGCAGGCCGCGGGAATGACGCCTCAGACGGAGACAGCGGCGCCCAAACAGAATTGAGCAGGCGAGGACGACGATGAACGAAACACTACGGCCTTCGACGCTGGGCGAAATCCTCGACCGGACGGCGCAGCTCTACCGGCGCAACTTCTGGGTATTTGCCGGCGTGGGCGCCTTGCCCATCGGCGTGATGCTGGCAATTGCCATGCTCGGAGGTTTCGCGGCGGTGGTTGTGGTCGTTGCGGCAAGAGGCGCGGCGCCAGCAGGTGTCCTGCCGGGCCTGGCGCTATCGGCATTTCTTCTCGTGGCGATACCGGTGTACATTGCAGCCTACGTGTTCTCAGTTGCGGGACTGACCCAGGCGGCGGCGAGCGCGTACCGCGGAGAAAAGCCAGCCATTCGTGCCGCGCTCAAAAGCGTAGGGCCGGGCTTCTGGCGTTATCTGTGGTTTTTGGTGCTGCAAGGCATCTTTGTGGCGCTGATTCCGATGACGATTGCCGCCGCAGTGGCCATACCTCTGTTCTATCTCGCGTCGCGGTCTGGTGAAGGCGTTGCCGCAGGCGCGGCGGCCGGTTTCGTGGTATTTCTTGTCATCGCCGCGGCAGTGGGCGCCATCGCCTGGCTTGCGCTGAGCTATGCGATGGGTCTCGCTGTGTGCGTGGTGGAACAGAAATCCGCGTGGGAATCGCTGCAGCGATCGTGGAAGCTGAGCCAAGGCACGCGCGGACGCATTTTTGTTCTGTTTCTCCTGGTCGCTGCGCTGGCGATGGTGCTTTCGATGATCGGTTATATTCCCTTCCTGATCATCGTCGGCGTGTCCGCGGCTGCGGGAAACGGCGCACAGCATGCGACGGCGGCGCTGGTTGCGGCCGAGATCTTGCAATTCCTGGTGAACTTCTGCGTGCAAACGCTGCTCGCGCCCGTCTCCTGGATTGCGCTGGTGCTGTTTTATTTTGACCAGCGCATTCGCAAGGAAGGCTACGACATTGAGTGGATGATGGCGCTCGCCGGAATGACGCAGCTCGCATCCGCATCGCCGCCGGGTGAAGGCGGAATCGCTTCCGGACCGGCCAATCCCCCTGATACCGTAGAAGAACGATGAGTTCGTTGCGGCCTGGTTCAGGTTGGTGGAACAGCGCAGCAACGCCGGCGCTGGTGTTGGCGTTGCTGGCGCTGGCGGCCATAGCGCGGCCTGCGCATGCGCAGGAGCTTGCCGCCGACGCGGGCTGGCGCGATGTGAGCGTGGCGGAATATCGCCTGCACCTTGAAGATCTGGACGGCGTGACAGCCGATTGCCAAACGCAGCGCAGACTCAATGGCGCGGCGCCAGCGAAGACGGCGCCGGCGAATGACGACGCATGCGATCCGGCGCGCATCGGTCCCGACGACCGCGTGCACGGAGTGGCGTCCGGAGACTCGCTGCCTCGTGAGGTCCGATACGACTGGTTGCGCTCCGTGTTGGGCCGCGCGGAAAACAAGGGCGCTCAAGCGAAACCAACCGCGATCGGAGCGGTTACTGACGCGAAAAGCCATCAATTGAGCGTGGATGCTCTGCTGGCCGAGGCGCGCCAACGCCTGCAGGAAGACGCCAAGCTTGCGGAGAGCACTACCGAGGCAAGCCCCAGCTATGCCGGCGAGCGAAAATCGCTCAACGCCATTCTGGCGCAGAAGGCTTACCAGGGCGTCACCGAGGTTTCGGTCACGGATCGCTTTCGCGAGTGGTTCGATAACCTTCTCGACAAAGTTCTCTCGGGTCTCTATCGCTTCGGTTCCCGTTCGCCGTGGATCGCGTTCACGCTGCGCGCGCTGCTGCTGGCAGCCATCTGCACGCTGCTCATCTGGTTTCTTGTCCGCATTGAGCGGCGTTCGCGCGTGCGTTTGACTCCCGACGATGCGCCCGCGCCTGGAGCGCCCTCGGCGCGGGAATGGCAGCTATGGCTCGAGGACGCGCACGCCATGGCAGCAAAAGGCCTGTGGCGCGATGCCATCCACTTTATTTATTGGGCTTCGATTGCGCGGCTGGAGTCCAAACGGCTGTGGCCGGCCGACCGTGCCCGCACTCCGCGCGAGTACCTTGAACTGCTGGCCGGCAGCGACCCGCGCAAGCCGAGCCTGACGGCCCTGACCCGGAGCTTTGAGCGCACATGGTATGGCGGCCGCGCGGCCGAGTCTTACGATTTCCGTGCGGCGCTGGAGTTGGCCGCGGCGTTGGGGGTGGGGGTGGAATGAAACTCTGGCGGTTCCAAAGTAACGCTGGCTCAATTCAATGGCGTGCAAGGTCGCCGCTCCCTGATGGTCGCGTCGACTTGAGGCCAGCGGCACAAGCGCGTCGATACTTTGGAACCGCGTTCGCCTCGCTCGACGCCAAAGACCGCAAGCTTCTGATCGGCTGCCTGACCGTGGTGGTTGTGCTGGCGGTTGTCACCGCTCTTTTTGCGCGAAATCAAAACAGCGACGACAATACCCTGCCCAGTTCGTATTTGACCGGCAGGCATGGCGCACGCGCCGCCTATGAAATGCTGCAGGCGAGCGGCTACCAAGTGCAGCGCTGGGAGCAGCCGTTGAGCGACCTGGCCGCGCGCGCTGATACGCAGACGGTGGTGATTTTTCCGGAGCCCATTCTGAGCTCGACAGAAGACGAGAAAGCGGTGCGTGAGATTGTGGAACGGGGCGGCCGGGTGTTGTTGACCGGATGGTCGGGCGGCCGGCTGGCGCCAGAGGGAAACGCGCAACCGCCCTCGCAGTTTCAGTCGGCGTGCAAGCTGACGCCGCAGGGGCTGGATCCGCTGGCCGGCTCCGGCGACGTGTGGATGGTTCCCGAAGGCGGATGGGGATTCGATCGTCCGCGCGACCGCGTGCAATACAACTGCGCCGGCGACCCGGCCGTGGTGGATTACAGCCTGGGTAAAGGCCATGTGGTTTGGTGGGCCAGCTCCACCCCGCTCGAAAATGGATCCATCCAGCGCGGGGGCGACCTGAACCTGTTTCTGAATGCGCTCGGCGCGGGCCAAGGACACACCGTTTATTGGGACGAATCGCTGCACGGCGAAATACACTCGGCGTGGTTCTACGCGAGCGGACCGGCAATGCTCCTGTTGTGGGCGGGGCTGCTCGGAATCGGCGGGCTGATCGTTTTCAGCTTCAGCCGCCGCCGCGGGCCGGTGCGCGATCTGCCCGCTCCGGTGCGCGCCACGCCGGTGGAGTTTCTTGAGGCGTTGGGTTCACTCTATGCCGAGGCCGGCGTTTCCGCGACGGCAGTTGAGTTAGCGTATGAGCGCTTCCGGCGCAGGATGAGCGATCTGTGCGGGCTGAAGGGAACACAGTTGAGTGCGGAGGAGCTTGCCAGCGCGCTGCGCCGGCGGTTTCCCAAGGCTGCGGACGAGCTCGAAAAAGATCTGGCGGATTGCGCAGAGGCGGTAACGAACGACAAGTTGGCGCCCAAAAAGGCGCTGGCGCTGGTGCAAGCGCTCAGCCGCCACGGTGAGGCGCTGCTTGCCGCCGCGCGAGCGGGCAGGCGGGTGGGAAGTTGAGCGTTGGTTGGAGCGGGAGCTTGAAGCAAGGAGAGCGGAATGATGGAGGAAAGCAATTTGGAGCAGGGAGTGGAGGCGCAGAGCGCGGCGCTGCCGGCGACGCAGCAGTTGCTCGCCACCGCGCGCACCGAATTGGGGCGGGTGATCGCCGGGCAGAGCGAAGTGATCGGCGAAGTTCTGGTTGCCGTGCTGACGCAGGGCCACGCGCTGCTTGAAGGCGTGCCGGGCATCGCGAAGACGCTCATTGTGAAATCGGTCGGCCGGCTGCTCGGGCTCGGCTTCCAGCGCGTGCAGGGAACGCCCGACCTGATGCCCGCCGACATTCTGGGCACCACGATGTTCCGGCCAGGCGCCGACTCGTTCACTTTCCACGCGGGGCCGGTGTTTACCGACTTGCTGCTGGTGGATGAGATCAACCGCATGCCGCCGCGCACGCAGGCGGCGCTTCTCGAATGCATGGAGGAGAGGCAGGTGACGAGTGACGGCGTGCGGCGTCCTCTGCCCGCCTGGTTCACCGTCTTTGCCACCGAGAATCCCATCGACTTCGAGGGCACCTATCCGCTGCCGGAGGCCCAACTGGACCGTTTTCTCCTCAAGATCAAAGTGAGCTACCCCAGTCCCGACGAGGAGCGGCAGATGCTCGAGCGGCATCACGGAACCCGTGGCGCGAATCTGCTGGAGGAAGCCAACATCCAGCCGCTTGCCGCGCAACTTCTCTCGACCGCGCGCGATGAGATTCGCCGCATTCGCGTGGAGCAGGACCTGTACGGCTACATTCTCGATCTCGTGCGCCGCACGCGTGAGTGGCCGATGCTTGCGCTTGGCGCCAGCCCGCGCGCTGCCATCTGCCTGTTGCGCGTAGCCCAGGCCTTTGCCGCATTTGAGGACCGCGATTACGTGATTCCCGACGACGTGAAACGCGCGGTGCTGCCCGTGCTGCGCCATCGCATCCTGCTCAAGCCGGAGGCGGAGTTGGAGGGCTTCGACACGGATCGCGTGCTGGGAGACGTGCAGGCGGCGGTTGCGGTGCCGCGGGGATAGGAGTAGGATAAGGGTAGTATGAAGACCAAGACATCTATCACACTTTCATCCGACCTGCTTGCTGAGATCGACCGTAGAACCGGTACGAAGGCCTCGCGTTCGGCGTTTATCGAAGAGGTGCTTCGCGCGTATCTCAAGGAGAAGGCTCGCCGCGCCATTCACGCGCGAGACCTGGAATTGATCAATGCAAACGCCGATTACCTGAATCGCGAAATGGAAGACGTCCTGAAACACCATGCGCCGTTCGATTAAACGATAGAAAGCAGAAAGTTCATGCGGCGGGGAGAGCTATACCGCGTATCGAAGCTTCCGGACGACCCCAAAAAACATCGCATTGTTGTGATTGTGAGCCGGCAGGCTCTGATCGATTCGCAATTTTCAACTGTGATCTGTGCGCCTGTGCTGACTGAGGGACAAGGTCTCTCAACCCAAGTCAGTGTTGGGCCCGAAGCCGGTCTAAAACATCATAGTTGGGTCTTGTGCGACGGCCTTAGCAGCGTTCGCAAAACAGACCTGACCTATTACGTTGGATCTTTGACAGATTCCAAGATACGCGAGCTTGACCGCGCTTTGACTATGGCGCTTGATTTGCACTTCTAAGTTCGCCAATGATCTCGTCCTCTCTCCATCCCGAAACGGTGCGCGCGGTTTGCCGGCCGCGCGGGCGATTCGCGTTCGGCCTCACGCCGCTCGCAATCTGGCTGCTGGCCGCGGGATTGCTGCTGGCGTTGCCGGGGTTTTTCTCGGCGCGGCTCGGCTACGGCATGCTCGTTTGGGATGGGCTGGTGATTGCCGCTGCGCTTTGGGACGGCGCGCGCCTGCCCGCCCCGCAGATGATCAGCGTGGAGCGCTCGTGGAGCAACGCGCCCTCGCTCGACAGCGACACCGAGATTGAGATTGCCGTGGAGCACGGCCGCGGAACCATCCTTGAATGCCGTATTGTGGATGACTTGCCCGAGGCGCTTGTGGCCACTCCCGCGACCCGCAACCTGCGCGTTTTCCCACGGGTTCGCGCGGCGTTGCGATACAAAATTGAGCCGCGCGAGCGCGGGGATGCGCGCACCGGAGCAGTCTACATTCGTTACACTTCGCCACTTGGACTGATGGAGCGCTGGGCCATGGCGCCGATGGAGCAGACGGTACGCGTGTATCCGGCGCTGCGCCAGGGCGCGGACCAGGAGATTTTCCTCGCGCGAGGACGCCAGATCGAGTTGCAACTGCGCCGGTCCCGAGAGCTCGGACTGGGCCGCGATTTCGAGAGCCTGCGCGAATATCTCGAGGGGGACGACCTGCGTGACGTGTGCTGGACGGCGACGGCGCGGCGCGGCCAGTTGATTACGCGCCGCTACCAGACCGAGCGCAGCCAGGCGGTGTGGATCGTTCTGGACGCGGGAAGGTTGCTGCAAGGCAGAATCCTTAAGGACAACGGCGATATGCAGCGGCGCGGCCACTCCAAGCTCGACCACGCCTGCTCAACCGCGGTGGCGCTGGCGCAACTGGTGCTGTTTTCGGGCGACCGCGTGGGGTTACTCGTCTATGGGCAGCACGTGCAGCAGCGCGTGCTGCCTGGCCGGGGCCCCGCGCACTTGCGGCAGATTGTGGAGGCGCTGTCGCAAGCGCGCGCCGAGGCCAGCGAGGCCGATCACCTGCTCGCCACGGCTACGTTAAACCGCTGGCAGCCGCGGCGGGCGCTGATTCTTTGGATGACCGATCTGGCCGAAACCGCCATGCGGCCCGAGGTGATCGACGGCGCCATGCAGCTGCTGCATCGCCATGTGCTGCTCTTTGTCGCAATGGCGCAGCCGGACGTGGAGGCCATCGCCAACGCGCGGCCCAAAAATGTAGAACAGATGTTTCGCGCCTCCGCCGCGCAGGAGCTGACGAGCCGCCGCGAACTGCTGCTGGCGCGCCTGCGCGAACAGGGTGCGCTGACGCTCGACCTCGATCCGGCGCAGCTCACTTCGGCGGTGCTGAACCAGTATTTGAAGGTGAAAGAGCGGGCGATGGTGTAGATCGGCATTTCTCACGCAGGTTTCGGTGGAATCACCGGAACCAAGAGGTGCGAGTCATATTGCCCACCTGTATAGATCAGGTGATGCCCACGGTTCACCGTGTCCTCATGGCGGTAATAGATTGGAGCTACGATTTTGGAATACTTCTGTAGATCCGTGCCTTGCACAATGAGCTTTAACTTTTCACCCGCTTCAAACCGCGTGCCCGAAGGCCATATCTCGATTTCCAGGGGCACAATCTCACCGGGCTTGAGCTTCAGCTCCCGCTGATGGGCCAGCACGGGCTGATGCTCGGTGGATTTTTCGCGGTCAAGCTCGCGATGCGATGCCCGCAACCAACCTAGAGCAACAGGCCCGTCGTCGAAGAAGGCATAAAACGCAAACGGCACGAAATTATCGTTGGCGTCGAACTTGTAGAGTCCGACGAAGATATCCATGTCATCGGCGCCGTCGGCCGCCATAAACACCTTCAGCTTCATGTGTCCAATGAGTTCGGTCGGCTCCGCAAAGGCGATCTCGAACTCCGCACGAAGCGCCTCCGGACCGGCGCCCATCGCGCTGTAGCTACAGGATGAGGCTTCCCCCACCGGGCGCGACTGCATGGCGCCGTGCTTTGCATCCAGGTAGAGTTTCCGATATTCGGTCCTCGCTATGGGCCATTCGTCTTCGGCTCGCAGGCTACCGACGAAGTATTTCTCGCGTGCCTCCAGGCGCACTTTCGGCCACTCCGTCACCGGTGACGGAATACCCTTGAGGAAGTAGTCGAAGAACTCTTGCAAGAGCTTTACATTTTCCGGTTGGTAGTAATGGGCCCATTTCTTCCGCCCATGGACGAGTAGCCATTTTTGCGGAGAGGCAATCTTCTCGAACCCCCTTACCGTGCCGCGCAGGTGCAAACCCTGATCTGCCCAGCACGCAACGACAAAGGCAGGAACGTTGATTTTCGGAAAGTCCGCTGCCTTCGAGGCCCAGAATGCGTCGAACCAAGGGTGCTCCTGGGTTTCTTTAACTAAATCCTCAATGCGCGCGCCGGCGCTGCAGCCCCAGCTATCGGCAAGTCTGGGCCAGAACCCAGTGTCTGGAATGCCTCCGTGGCGGGCTACTTCGCGATAAGTGTCATTAAATCCCTCCCAGATGTTCATCGCCGCCAAATGGGGCGGGTGGAGTTCCGCTACACGCCACTGCGTTTGCGAAAGGTACGAAACGCCGGAGAGACCCACCCTGCCGTTGCTCCAGGATTGCGTGCCGGCCCACTCAATCAGGTCAAAGAAGTCCTGTGCCTCTTCCGGCGAAAGCAAAGTAGCGATTCCCTGCGAGTACCACGTTCCGCGGATGTCCGCGTTCACGATGGCGTAGCCGCGCGCCACCCAATAGACAGGATCGGGACCTTCGAAGGTTGCGTAGCGCGAGACCATTCCGGGCTTGACTTCGCACGACGGGTTGGCATCGTAGATTCCACTTCCATGCTGATGCTTGCCGTAAGGCGTCCAGGCAATGATCGGCGGCGCCGGCTTCTCTTCGGGAGGACGAAAAACGTCAACATTGATCTCGATCCCATCGCGCATCCGCACCTTCACGTTGCGCTCGATGAGCATGCCATTTTCGATGCTGCGGCTGTATACCGGCGGCGGAGCGCCTCGTTCTTCCGGTGTGCCATAGGGCGCCCGAAACCGATATTCAAAGCCTCTGGATGTTGTAGTGCTGTCCTGCATGACGCTCTCCTCGACCGCGAATTCGGCAGATCATATCATCAACGCAGCGTATTCACTAATCCGGAATTTCCATTTTGCTTTCCCGGCTCCGTACCAATATATTCCCAGTAGCGTCCGTTCGCCATCTTTCTTGCATTCGTTCCAACGCCAGAGCCCCGAGCGTGCCCGGCTGGGTCGCCAATGGAACCAAAGAGCCATGATTTGCCTCATTTCGAGGCACTTGGTGGGCTTCGAGTGAGCGATGTCAGACGATCTTCTGTCTCGCTCCGCGACCTACTTGGAGGGGCGACAGACCAAAATCGCGCGTACCGGGGAGTTTGTCGGCAACCCGGAAGTAACTGGAATTTGGGCCGCAGCGAAGTTTTTTTGAAGCAACCGCAGATCCTTCGTCGCAGCGATCCTCAGGGTGACAGAGCGTGGGAGGGGTGGGAGTGTGGATTCGCCGCCTCCACCGGCCGGAACAGCCACAACAGCAGCAGCGCGAAGAGCGCCCCACCAACCGTGAATTTCAACCAGACGTGAGCTTTGGACGGCGAAAAGAATCCTTCGAGCGTGCCGGCGATGACCAGCAGCGGAATGATGCCGGCGACGAGGCGCGTGGATTCCACGCCTGCCAATGCGATGGAGTCGCGCCAGCGATAGAGGCCGGGAAAAACCACGCCGCGCCCCAGGCGCAAACCGGCTGCCCCGGCAAGAATGATCGAGGGCAGTTCCAGCGAACCATGTGGGGCCACAAAGCTCCACAGGCTTACCGACATGCCGTGCTGCTGGCAGGCCACGCCGATGACGCCCAGCAAAAGACCGTTGAAGAACATGGAGTAAAGTGGCCCCAGGCCAAAGACGACGCCGCCGCCAAAGGCGACAAAGCAGACGCTGAGGTTGTTGGTCATGATCAGGCTGCTCGCTACAGGCTCAATGCCGACAACCGAGTCGGTCCACATTTTGTGGTGCTCGATTGTGTCGACCAGTTGCGGGCCGAGCATGTGGCGCATGAACTGCGGGCGCGCCAGCGTGAGCACCGAGCCCAGCAGCGAACCGGCCAGCAGAATGACCAGGGAAAGCAATACATAGCGGAATTGCCGCTGGACGATGGCCGGATAGTCGTCGCGCAGGAAGCGGAGAATTTTCAGAAAACTGGTCCGGCGGCCCGAATAAATGATATGGTGGGCGCGAGCCAATAACTGGTTGACGTGTTCGGTGTACGTGCGGGCGGTCGAGTCCTGGCGCAGCGTGGAAAGGTCGCTGGCCGCCTGCCGGTAGAGCAGCGCGGTTTCGCGAATTTCGGCGCGCGTCAACTGCCGCACACCGCCGGTGCTGGCTCGGTTCAGCAGTCCGGACAGACGCTCCCAGTAGGGGCGGCGCTTGTTGAGCCACTGGTTGGAGAGAATGATGGCCATAGACCCGACTATGCAGCCGATGATGGACCCGATTGGAGATCAGCTTAACATCGACACCCCGGAGCTTGTGGCAATCGAGATGCCGCTGGCCGGAATCGGCAGCCGTTTCATCGCCATCCTCGTCGACTACTTGATCTGGGGCGCGGCCTTTACCCTTCTCCTCGCGCTGGCCGCGATCATCATTCCCGCGGTGCATGTTTTGGGCGAGGTTTCCGCCAACTGGGCCGTCGGCATCTTTTTTCTTATCGTCTTCCTCTTGCAGTGGGGATACTTTGCGCTCTTTGAGGCATTCGGTAACGGGCGCACGCCCGGCAAGCGTGCCGCCCGGATCCGCGTCATCCATCAGTCGGGGCGCGGCATCAGCTTTTTTGAATCCCTGGCCCGCAATCTTGTGCGCTTCGTCGACTATATGCCGGGCTTCTACGCCGTGGGCGTCGTCGCCATCTTTGTGAGCCGCCGGCATCAACGGCTGGGCGACATGGTTGCCGGAACGCTCGTGGTCCGCGACCGTGAGATCGAACCGCCGCACTGGAGCGAGTCAACGTCGCGCACCATAACCGCACCGGTATTTGAGCTGCCTGCTGACGCGAACCCTATGGCCGCGCCGCATCTGAGGGTTGTGCTGCCGGCTCCGGCGCTTGCCAAGCTCTTCGCATCCGATCTGGAAGTGCTGGAAGGCTTCTTTGCGCGCCGGCTCGACATGGACCTGGCCACGCGCGGCGCCCTTGCCGGACGCATCGCCTCGGCCCTCTCGGCCAAGTCGGGCCTGACAATCCCGCCGGATACGAGCGTGGAAACCTTTCTGGAAGCTGTTGCGCATCAGTTACGGGAGTTGGGACGGATGAGTTGAGGCCACTGCAGTACCTGCTGCGGGATAGTTTAAGATTCTCGAAGCACCGAAATACGATCTACGCGATTCCCAGGCGAGGAGCGCGGCAATTTTTTTGATGGACTTGACGATCTGGCGTTGAGCAACGCGAATTCGAACAGGAGAGCACGAACATGGCAAAGAGCGTCAACAAAGTCATTCTCTTAGGCAACGTAGGCAAGGACCCTGAAATCCGCTCCACCGGGAGCGGCACCATGGTGGCCAACTTTACCCTCGCCACCAGCGACCGCTTTCAGGATGCGCAGGGCAACTGGCAGGATCGCACCGAGTGGCATAATCTGGTCGCGTTCAAGCGCCTCGCCGAGATTGTCCGCGATTATGTGAAGAAAGGCTCCAAGCTCTACATCGAAGGCAAGATCCAGACGCGCAGTTGGGAAGACAAAGACACCAAGGCCAAGCGCTACCGCACCGAGATCATCGTCAACGACCTCTCGCTGCTCTCAGCGCGCGACGATAGCGGCCCGTACAGCCGGTCTACAGGCGCGGCTGCCAACGAAGATCAGCGCCCGCCCGCCGGACAGGACGATTATGCGCAGTCAACCGGGATCTCCGACGACGACATTCCGTTCTAAAGACAGGGAACAAGGGAACGAGACCACAGGGACGTAGAGGCCAGGGGCTCTGCGTTAACCGTCGGCGGGCACGCCGCAACTAGTCTCGTCTCTTCAGTTTTCTGACCTTGTTCCCTTGGTCCGTGCCTTTCAGTGGCGGTGGTTGACATTCTGGCGGCGTGGACGCCGCCAGTACAGCCGGACTGGAGTCCGGCGCTACTTGTTCCCTTGGTCCCTTGTTCCCTTGTTCCCTGCCTCTCCCAGCGGATCGTTGTCGCGGTCCGTGACTTCGGCCAGTGCGGCCAAACGATCAGACAGTTCTTCAGTCCAGCACTTTTCCGGCGCGCGCCAACTCCAGTTGCCGGTGGAAACGGCGGGCGTATTCATGCGCGCTTCGGAACCCAACTCCAGCAGGTCCTGCGCGGGAACGATGACCATCTCGGCCACGCTTGCTTGAGCGGCGCGGATCAACGGCCACGCCGGGCGATTGGCGATAGGACCAGCGTACGCTTCCACGGCCGCGCGTTCTGCTTTGCCCAACGCATTCCACCAGCCCTGCGTGGTGTCGTTGTCGTGCGTGCCGGTGTAGGCCACAGTGGCGGGCGTGAAGCGGTGTGGCAGGTGAATGTGCGCACCCTTGTCGGCAAAGCCGAACTGCAACACCTTCATGCCCGGCATGCCGAGCCCCAGGCGCAGCGCGTCGACTTCAGGAGTGATAAGGCCGAGGTCTTCGGCCACCAGCGGCAGCGGCCAGAGCGCCGATTCGAGAGCGCGGAAAAGGGCGAGGCCGGGCGCTTGAATCCACTTGCCGTTGAGGGCGGTCTTTTCCTTGGCGGGAATCGCCCAGTAGGCCTCGAAACCGCGAAAGTGGTCGAGGCGCACGATGTCGTAAAGCGCAACGGCTCGGCGCAGACGGTCGATCCACCAGGAGAACCCGCTCGCAGTAAGCACGTCCCAGCGGTAGAGCGGGTTGCCCCAGCGCTGCCCGGTGGGCGAAAAGTAATCGGGTGGGACGCCGGCGATGCGGATGGGCTTGAGGTCTTCGTCGAGCTCAAAGATCTCGGGGTGAACCCACACGTCGGCCGAGTCCATATTGACGAAAATGGGCACGTCGCCCAGGATGCGGATGGCGCTGCGCGCCGCAGCCTCTCGGAGTTGATTCCACTGAAGATTGAACGCGAACTGCAGCACCTGTTCCAGAACTCGCTCTCTTGCGTGCTCGGCAGCGGCCGCGCCAAGGGCCTGCGGGTCACGGCGGCGCAGCGGTTCGGGCCACTCGGTCCACGCGCCGGTTTTGAATTTACGGCGCAGCACGGCGTAAAGTGCATAGTCGTCGAGCCAGGCAGCCTGCGAACGGCAAAAATCCTCAAAGAGATCCCATTGCTCGGAAAGCTCGTCCAGGCCGCGGTCGAGGAAATTGCCGGCGGCCTCGTAGAGCAATGGGAACTTCTGTTTTTCTATCTGTTGGAAATCGACTGCGCCACTGCGGCCGGCTTGCCCGGCGATGCGCTTGCCATCGATCCAGCCCCAATCGGAGAGAAACTCCAGGCTGATAAGCGCGGGATTGCCGGCGAATGCCGACGAGCCGGCATAGGGCGAGTTGCCGTATCCGGTGGGGCACAGCGGCAGAACCTGCCAGACATGCTGTTTGGCGCGGGCCAGAAAATCGACAAACTCATGCGCGGCAGGCCCCAGATCGCCGATGCCCCCATACGAAGGCAGCGAGCTCACATGCAGCAAGACTCCGGTGGAACGCTGGAACTTCATGTTGTCCTTATTATCCGATGGCCGGACGCGCGGCAGCGACCGGCGGCTTTTGAGACACTATGAGGAGTGTCCCTGCATAGTGCCGTGTTTTGATTGCAATGAAGAGGAAGGATTCCTCCCGTGACGATCCGCTTTCGCCTTTTCTGCATTTGCATTTCTGCCCTGGCTTCGATGCTGACTGTTCTTGGGTCTAAAGCCACAGCGGCTGCCACGGCGCCGCAGTCCATGGTTATCGCCAGCGGCTGGCAATTGCAGGATGTTGCGAAAGTGCCGCAGACCGGCGAGCAGATTGCTTCCCTGGGCTTCGATACTCACGGCTGGCTTGCGGCCACGGTTCCCGGCACCGTGCTTACCACGCTCGTCAACGATCACGTTTATCCCGAGCCGCTATACGGTGAGAACAACCGCCCCGAAATGATTCCCGAAAGCCTGTGCCACACGGCCTATTGGTACAGAACAGTCATCCGGATTCCCCGGGCGTACCGGAATCGGCATGTCTGGCTGAACTTTGACGGAATCAACTACTCTGCCGCGGCATGGGTGAACGGCGCGCAGGTGGGAACGATTCGCGGCGCATTCATTCGCGGAACCTTCGACATTACTGCGCGGGTGAAGCCGGGCGAGCAGGCAGTGGTAGCCGTTCTGGTCGCGCCGCAGCCGCACCCCGGCGATCCACACGAGCACACGCTGCGCGACGGCGTGGGCACGAACGGCGGCATCACGGCCATCGACGGCCCGACGTTCTTGTCAACGATCGGCTGGGACTGGCTCGACACAGTGCGCGATCGCGACACGGGCATCTGGCAAAAGGTGTATCTCTCGGCTTCGGGGCCGGTGACGTTGAAGGACCCTCTGGTGACGACTGACCTGCCGCTGCCGAAGATCGATTCGTCTGACCTGACTGTGCAGACGACGGCGGAAAATATCGGCGACAAGCCCGTGAACGGCGTGGTGCAGGGCACGATCGAGAACATGGTCTTTCAACGGCAGGTGGTGCTGGCGCCGCACAGCACGCAGCTCATTACATTCGATGCCAAGAACACGCCCGCGCTGCACATGGAGCATCCACGGCTTTGGTGGCCCAACGGCTATGGCGCGCCGAATCTTTACCGGTTGCATCTGGTTTTCAAGGCCGGCAGGAAGATTTCCGACGCGCAAAATGTGGACTTGGGCGTCCGCAAGGTTACCTATTCTGTTCCAGGCGCGAACACGCTGACGATTTCCGTCAACGGCGTGCCGATTTTTATCCGCGGCGGCGATTGGGGACTCGACGAGGCCATGAAGCGGATTCCGCGCGAGCGGCTGGACACGGAGATCGACCTGCACCGGCGGGCCAATCTCAACCTTATTCGCAACTGGGTGGGCCAGAGCACGGGCGAGGATTTCTACGAACTCTGCGACAAGTACGGAATTCTGGTGTGGGATGAGTTTTTCCAGCCCAATCCGCTGGACGGCCCCGACCCTACGGACATTGCGACGTATATTGCCAACGTGCGCGACAAGTTGCTGCGCTTCCGCAATCATCCCTCCATTGTTCTGTGGTGTGCGCGCAACGAAGGCGATCCGCCACCGGAGATCGACTCTGCTTTGCAAAAGCTGCTCGCCGAGCTCGATCCCTCGCGCCGCTATCAGCCCAACTCTACTGACGGCGCCGGTGTGCGCTCCGGGGGCCCGTATTCATGGCGGACGCCGCGCGAGTTTTACACCGTGACCGACGACTACTTCAAAACCGAGACCGGCAGCGTCAGCGTGCCTACGCTCGAATCCATCCACGCCATGATGCCGGAAAAGGATTGGGAGACGATCGACGACGATTGGGCCGAGCACGACTTTGCCAAGGGAAACTCCGGCGCAGACCAATATCCCGGCGAGATTGCAGCGCGCTATGGAGCGTTCCGTAACCTCGCCGACTTTGTACGCAAGGCGCAGATGGCGAACTACGAAGCCTTCCGCGCCATGTACGAGGGGCGCAACGCGCAGCTGTTCCATCCCACCACTGCCGTCATTACGTGGATGACCAATCCCGCGCAGCCCAGTTTTGTGTGGCAGATTTACCACTACGATCTGGAGCCGATGTCTTCGTACTTTGCGGTGATGCACGCCTCGGAGCTGGTGCACATCCAGTTCAATGAAGCCGACGGCCAGGTGCAGGTGATCAACCATAAGCCGGAGCCTTTGACCGATGCCGTTGCGCGCGTTGCGATCTACAACCTGGACGGCTCGCTGGCTTACCAGCATGAGACGAAAGTGACGGCCGCTCCCGACGCTGCGACCAGTCTCGGACCGGTCGATTTTCCGGCGGTGATCCCGTCGCCGCCAGTCGTCGCGCCGGTCACTAAGCCGCCTTTACCGGCAGAGCCCGCCCTGAGCCAAGCCGAAGGGTCCACGCCACCAGCCGCCATCTCTGGGCTCGAACCAGCGATGCATTTCCTCAAGCTGGAGCTGCGCGATGCCAAGGGAGAATTACTCTCGAGCAACTTCTACTGGCTTGGCGTGCCCGGCCAACCCGATAACCTGACCGCGCTGAACAAGCTGCCCATGGTCGCGCTCACGGCGATGGTGGAAGAGTTGGAGAGCAAGATCGCGGGCCAGCGGCTGCTCGAAGTCACGCTGCACAATCCTACGACCAACCTGGCCGTAATGGCGCACCTGCAACTGCGGCGTAAATCGGGCGTACGGGTTTTACCGGTCTTTTACAGCGACAACTACGTTTCGCTGGTTCCAGATGAGACGAAGACCATCGAGATTGAGGCCGCGCAGAGCGATTTCAACGGAGAAGAGGCGCTGATCGTGCTCGATGGGTGGAATGTGACGGCAAAGCCGGCGTCGTTCGCGGGCGCGGCCGTTGCGCCGAATGTAGATGCGCAGCCCGATCATTGGCCGGCGACGGGGTTGCCGTTTGCGACGGAGGGGTTGCGTTGAAAAGCGCCGTTAGCGAACGCAAGAAAAGACCCGCGACCATTCGGCTGCGGGCCTTTCGTGTGAGAAGTCACCTGGAGCTTACGTGCCCGGCGCCTGCTGCTGCACCTTGGCGTTGAAGCGGATGCGGTTGTGCTTCTTATAGTCGTTCCAGACGCTGCTCATGAAGACGGCGAAGGTCTCATTGCGGCGTTCGGCCAGGAGTCCGTCCCGCGTCCGGTCAAAGTTCTTTGCGATCTCGTCGGGCGTAGGCTCCTCTTTGTCCAGGATCTTGACCACCACGCCGGTGCGACCGGCATTGATGGGTCCGCTGATTGCGCCGGGATTCAGATCGAAGAGCTGCGGGGCTACCTGGCCCACTTCGCCAAAGTCGGGCACCTGTCCGGACGCGCCGACCAGGTCGCTGGTTTTCACTGTCGCGCCCACCGCCTTGGCGGCCTTGGCCAAATCGTTCATCGCCTTCGCCTTGTCCGCCAGATCCTTTGTCTTCTGGCTCAACAGGGCAGGAAGCAGCTCGTCGCGGTAGTCGTCGAGCACGTGGGTCTTCCAGTCGGCAAACGTGGGCGCGTGCGCCGCAACGATGCCCGTGACCTGAAAGATTGCGTAGCCCTCGCCCGTGGGAGCCGCCTGCGGCGGATCGCCCTGTTTGGCTTCAAAGGCCTTGGCAAGAAGCCGCGTACTGTCGGGCAGCGCGGCAATCACGCCCTGGTGGTCGAGAGGCTGCGTGGTGACCACTTCCAGATGGTGGGCGGCCGCGGTCTTCTCCAGGCCGTTCTTGATGGCCTCGGTGGTAAGTGCCTGCGCATATTGCTGCTCCGCCACCTTTGAGGCCTGGCCGGCGAGCGCAGCCTCGATGGCTGACTGCACTTCGCTGAGCGGCTGCGTGTGCGCCTGCTGGCGCTCTTCCACCTGCACAATGTGATAGCCGAAGCTGCTCTTCACAATCGCGATGTCGCCAACCTTTTGCGCAAAAATGGCCTTGTCGAACTCCGGCACCATCTTGCCGCGCTGCGCAAAGCCCAGCTCGCCGCCGGAATCCTTGCTGCCCGGATCGTCAGAGTATTGCTTGGCCAGCGCGGTCCAGCTTCCGCCCGCCTGCAGTTGCTTGAGAACCATCTCCGCCTTGGCCTTTGCCGCTGCGTCGGTCTTGGCGTCAGCGCCTTCGGGCACGCTGATGAGAATATGGCGCGACTTGGCCTGGTCCGGCACCGAATAATCGCTCAGGTGCTCGTTGTAATACTGTTGGATCGCCTGCTGGCCGGGCTTCGGGACTCCGCCGGGAATCTGATTCGCCGTGAATGCGAAGAAGGCGATCGTGCGCTCTTCCGGAACCGCCTGGGCGTAGTGCGCGGCGTCCTTTTTGAAGAACGCCTCCAGGTCGCTTTCGGTCGGGTTGATGGTCTTGCGCAGGTCGTCGGCCGAAATGACCGCATAGTCGAACTTGATTTTAATGTTCGCGGTGCGGTAGGCCTCGCGAACCTCCTGATCGCTGACCGTCACCCCGGCAGTGATGAGAGCCTGAAGGCGCCGTGCGGTGATGTCGTCCCTGATCCCGTCCTCAAATTCCGTGGGGGACATATTCAGCCGGTCATTGACCAGTTGCGCGTAAGCATCTTCGCCGATGAATTTGCCGTTGGGGTAAAGAACCTCGCCCGTGGGGCCGGTTTGCAGGTATTTGACCACATCCTCTTTGGTCACTCGGATGCCGAGCTGATGGGCCTCCTCGAGAAGCACCTGCTGCTGCACCAGTTGCTGACCCACCTGCTGCTCGAAAAACTGAAGGAGCATTGGATTATCGGCGTATTGCGGGCCTCGCTGGCGCAGCTCACTTTGCGCCACCTGATCCACGTGTGTCTGGGTGACGGTATCGCCTGAGGAGAAGATGCGGCTGTACCAGTGAGGGTAGACGACAGCGTAGGTGTCAGGCGCCGAAGCGCCGCTGCTGCTGAGGCCTGGAATGAGATAAAGCACCATGGTGACGGAAGCCGCGCCGATGACGACCGCGATCAGCGCCTTGACCATGCGACTTTCTGTCTGCAGAAAACGAATCATGGATGAACTTGAACCTTCAACTCTCTATGCGCGGGGCCGGGCAACACAATAAGGCTATGCAGGCAGGGCATCGCCCGCGGATACGCAATTCTTGCTCGATGCGACTCTGTCATTATAGACGACAAGGGCCCCGCAAATCCGCCCTTGGAACGACTACTCCGGAGAGGATGCAGGAATGTTCGAGAGCTACACGGAAAAGGCGCGGCGCGTCATCTTCTTCGCACGGTTTGAGGCCAGCCGCTATGGCACGCCGCAGATCGACACAGACCTGTTGCTGCTGGGTCTGGTGCGCGAGAATCTGGCCCTGCTGAACCGTTTTCTCGTCCCGGAAGCCTCCGACGAGACCCTCCGTGACCAAGTCTTGGCGCACACACCCATGCGCGAAAGCATTCCCACAAGCGTTGACCTGCCGCTTTCAAACGGGTGCCAGCGTGTGCTGGCCTATGCGGCGGAAGAAGCCGGCCGCATGGGCCATAAGCACATCGGCCCCGAGCATCTGTTCCTTGGCCTGCTGCGCGAAAGGCACTCATTTGCGGCGAAGATGCTCCGCGAGCGGGGCGCAAATATCGGGGTAATTCGCAAGAAGCTGGCGGCCGGTCCTGCGCCAGAGTTCACCGACCGCTCACCCCGCAACCCAAGGCCCCTTTCCGCCGCCGACTTAGATGAATACACCTAGCTTTCTAGTCGGGGCCGCGCCGAGTCTGCACACAAAACAAACCGGGCATCCTGCTCGCAGGATGCCCGTTGTCTTTTTATTCCCTGCCCCCTATTCCCTGCTCTATCTCCAGTAGTAGTACCCGCCATCCATATAGTAGGGCCGGTAGTAGACCGGCGGATAGGCGTAGTACGGTCTGTAGGGGTAATATGCACGCCGGTAGAGGCTCGGTCCGCCAGGATAGAGGCCCTGCGCCAGCCTTGCCGCCTCTTGCGGGCTCACAGGGTCAACCGTGACCGGCGCCTTGAGGTGAAACGTGACCAACGCCTCGGCGGGGATCCAGGCCCGCAGTCCGGGCGAAGCTGCCGAAGCCAGAATGCCCGCACCTGCGCCCGCCCCCGCGCCGATACCCGCGCCTTCGCCGCGGCCTCCGCGCCCGCCTGCGGCAGTACCGATAATGGCACCCACAATCGCGCCGCCAAGACCGCTGGCGACAGTCTGGCCTGCCTTATTCGGGCTCTGCACTTTGAACTCGTCGCTGTCAAGCGGGTAGCTGCGGCCGCCCAGATCGAGCGAGGTGAGTTTGAGGGCCAGTTCAGAGCTGCCGGCCAGCTTGCCGGCGCCAACATTCTTGCTTTCGGTAATGACGCCGTGCACAGTAGCGCCGCGCGGAATGGCCAAAACGCCGCCCAAGGTGACGTCCTGAATCACTGTGAATTGCACCGGCTCGCCGTCCTTGGCCCGCTTGCTATCGACCGCCTCGCTGGTGCGCAACTGCAATAACATCCCCTGAGGAATGGTTACCGGCCCCTTGGCGATTTGATAGGCCGGAGCTTGCGGCGCGGGCGGGTACTGCGGCGGATATTGTCCATACTGCGGCGGGTATTGTCCATACTGCGGCGGATATTGCCCATACTGCGGTGGATATTGCCCATACTGCGGTGGATATTGCCCATACTGCGGATTCTGGTATGGAGGCCGCTGCGGCGGATAGGGCTGCTGCTGCGGGTAAGGCGCCGGAGCCGGATATTGCGCCTGAGGCGGGTTCTGGTCAGGAGCCGGGCCCGGCGCTGGCAAGCCTGCCGTCCCATTGCCGCCCTGTGGATTTCCCGGCATCTCCTGTGCTTCGGCGTCGGGCGCCGGCTGCATGGCCTGCGCATCCTGTGGATTACCGACCGTGAGGTTGTTGTGCACCTTGGTCACCCCAGCCACATGCGAAGCGATGGACTCGGCCAACTGCTTTGACGCCTCGCTCGACACAGTTCCTGAAAGGGTAACTTCGCTCTGGATGGTGGCCGCGGTAATCAGATCGTTCTTGAGCGCCTGCGAAGCATCGAGCGCGTGCACCACGTCCATCTCAATCTGTCCATCGGTCCGGGGGCCCTGCGTTTGAGTTGCCGGCTGACCTTGCGATGGCGCCGCCGGCGCGCCCGCGTCCTGCGCAAGCGCCACCACGGAGCACAGCACGGCCACCCCGGCCCATGCCATGAGCTGTATTGAAACTCTCTTCAGTAAGGTATGAATCATCGTCGTCTCTCCCTCTGCCCGTCCAATCGCTGCCCACCCGCGAAAGGCTGCGCGGGGCGCATGGACGCTTCAAACCTATATCTCCTGCTCAACCCGTTAGACGAGCCTCGCCGGAAGCCGTCATGGGTGAAAACCCGCCGCCGGGAAAAAAGTTCCGCCGCATGAGGCGAGTTTGCCATAAACCCCGGACGGACGGAATGCCAAAGTTGAGGCGCCGATGAATTAATCCGCTACCCGGCCCGCGCTCAGGCATCCAAATTCCTGGAGGTATTGAGAACGGCAGAACGGCTGAACTATACAACGGCATTCCCTGAAAGAGTTCACGCGGTCATCGGCTGGAAAAGGCTGCACGCGGCAGCGGGCCCGAACCGATCCTGCGGGCATCATCGCGGTTTTGCCACCCCCAGCTCGTGACGCTCTGCCCCTCGGCATAGCAGGTTTCCATCTCTTTGTCTTCGACGGCTTCAAAAAAACCATGGACTGGATCGACAATCACCGGGCTCCGTCCCAGCCAAGCGCCCCGTAGCCGCCATATCATCTCCCTCGCGCACCGCACTCGAGCCGCAGGATCGCATCGGTTCATCGGATTGCACCACGTAGACAACGCCCCAATGCGAAATCACTCTAGAACAGGAGCCTCTCATGAGCAGCAAGAATCTTGAAGAAGTGTTGCAGGCAGCCGGTAATCCGGTAAACATGCTCCGCAATTCGCAGATCAAAGCACGTAACTTTCCCGTTGTCCCCCCCGAGATCTCCAACTGGCGCGACGAGCAGCGCGCCTGGCGCGAGACCGCCGTTCTTTTCGATCAGAGTTATCACATGGGTAACTTTTACATCGAGGGCCCCGACGCCCTCAGGTTGCTCTCGCATCTGGCCACCAACAGCTTCGCCAATTTCCACGTCGATCGCGCCAAGCAGTTTGCTCCGTGCAGCTACGACGGCTATCTCATCGGCGATGGCATTCTCTTTCACCTCGAACAGAACCGCCTGGTCTTTGTCGGCAACGCGCATGTAGCGAACTGGGTTCAGTTTCACGCTGAGACCGGCGGCTACGACGTGAAGACGGAGATGGACGACGTTAAGCATTCCGGCCCGAGCTCCAAGGCTGTCGTGCGTTCCTGCTACCGGTTGGAGATTCAGGGACCGAACGCGCCCCAGATTTTGGAGAAGCTGAACGGCGGGCCCGTGCCGGAGATCAAGTTCTTCAACATGGGTCATATCAAGATTGCGGGACGGCCGGTTCGCGCCCTGCGCCACGGAATGGTCGGCGCCCCCGGCCTCGAAATCTGGGGGCCTTACGAGGAGCGCCAAGAGATTTACGCCGCCATTGTCGCCGCCGGCAGGGATTTCGGGCTCTACGAAGTCGGTTCGCGCGCCTATCTCACCAACGCCCTCGAGTCCGGCTGGATTCCCTCGCCGCTGCCCGCCGTCTACACCGGCGAAAAGATGAAGCCCTTCCGCTCCTGGCTTTCCGGCACAGGCCCTGAAGCGATCTGCTCGCTCGGCGGAAGTTTCGTCTCAGGCAAAATTGACGACTACTACATGACGCCCTACGAGCTTGGCTATGGCATCTTCGTCAAGTTCGACCACGACTTCATTGGCCGCGAAGCACTGGAGAAGATGGCGAACCTGCCGCACAGGAAAAAGGTCACCTTTGCCTGGAATGCCGAGGATGTGACCAAGGTCTTCCATTCGCTCTTCGAGCAGGGCGATCCCTACAAGTTCATCGACTTTCCACATACGATTTACCCGTTCTTCCTGTACGACAAGATCGTGCTCCACGGCAAAACCGTGGGCGTCTCCCTGTACGCCGGCTACAGTTCCAACGAGCGCTCCATGCTTTCGCTCGGCGTGGTCGATCCGGATGTCGAGATCGGCGCCGAAGTGGAGCTTATTTGGGGCGAAGAAGGCGGAGGCACCAGGAAGCCGACGGTCGAGCGCCACAGGCAAATGGCGATTCGCGCCGTCGTGAGTCCGGTTCCGTACTCCAAAGTCGCGCGCGAAACCTATGCGGCGGGCTGGCGCAGCGCACAAACGAAACCAGCAAAATTTGCACAGGCTGTGTGAAGGCAAGGAACTGCTCCCAATCAGCCTCGCTGATTGGGAGCGTATCGCGCACGGCAACGCCGAGCGTCTGTCCAGGATGTAACCACGCCGGTGGCTCATAGCCTCCGTTGCTCTTGCGCGACCGCCGCTATGCCAGCGCGGCGTCTACTGCCGCACTGAGCGCTTGCAATCCCGCGGCCACGTCGGCCCCCAGGTGGACCCGCAAGGCGCGGCGTCCGCGCGACTCCAGCACGGCCAAGTCGCCGGCTGCCTGGGCGTCGATCACGATGCCGAAGCTGTACTTCTGGCCGGGGATCGGGACGTCGTTGGCGTGGGCCGCGGTGATCTGCAGAAACACTCCGGTGTTCGGGCCGCCCTTGTAGTCCTGCCCGGTGGAGTGCAGAAAGCGCGGGCCGAAACCCAGGCACGTGGCCACGTGCTTCCGATCACGCACCTTGTGCCGGAAGCCCTGAATGGCCGCCTCGTGCTCGGGGAACATGGGCAGGAATGCCACCGTGGCGAAGTAGTCCCCGGCATGAAGCTGATCGAGGTGCGCGCGCAGGATCCCGGCCAGCGTCGCACTCGGCGCCGCCGCCTTGAGCTTGGCCGCGTAAGCGTCGGTTGCATACAGGCCAATACCCTCATCCTGAAGGAACGCTGCACGCAGTGCTAGCTTGCCGCTCTTTTCGTATTCGGTGGTCAACGCCCGGGTTTCAATCTTCGCCGACTCGACGTCAGGCTGGTTGAAGGGGTTGATACCCATGACCGAGCCAGCGACCGCCGTGGCAATCTCCCATGTGAAGAACTGCCCGAAGATTTCGTAGAGGTCCTCGATCTCGATATGGACGACCGGATGGCCGGCGGCTTCGAGCGCCGCGACCTTGGCGTCCTGACTGGCGTCGGCGGTGCTCTTCAGGCGCACATAGGCAAAGACGCGGTCGTCGCCGTAGACCGAGGGCGCGCCGACGGCCTCGCGGTCGACCGGCGTAATTCCCTTACCCTGCTTGCCGGTGGACTCGGCGATGAGCTGCTCCATCCACGCGCCAAAGTCGTAAATCTCGGGCGATGTGAAGATGGTGATCTTGTCGCGCCCGGCGTTGGCGGCCGTGCCCAGGAGCAACCCAAGCTGCACGCCGGGGTTGTCCTGGACGGGCATCTTTGCGCTGGCCACGGCCTTGGCCGCCTCGCCCAGCAGCTTCTCAACATTCAGGCCCATCACGGTGGCCGCCACCACGCCGAAATTCGAGAGCGCCGAATAGCGCCCACCGATCTGCGGGTCGCCATAAAAGATGTCGCGGAATCCATCGTCCTTGGCCACCTGCTCCATCTTTGAGCCGGGGTCGGTGATGGCCACAAAATGGCTGCCTACCTCCTGGGAACCCACGGCTCTGCGCACCTGGTCGAAGAAGAATTGCTTGAGAATATTTGGTTCGAGCGTGGAACCCGATTTGCTGGCGACAACCACCAAGGCCTCGCCCAGGTTTACTTCGTCGCAGGCGGCCTTCACCTGCGCGGGGTCAGTGGAGTCGACGATGCGCAGCGCGGGAAACCCCGCCCGCGGCCCAAAGGTTTTGGCCAGCACCTCGGGGCAAAGGCTGGAGCCGCCCATGCCGAGGAGCAGAACCGTTTGGAAATCGGCGGTCTTTATATCCCCGCCCAGCTCCGCGAAGGTCCCGAGGTCCTTTTGTTGCCGCTCGACAATGTCGATCCAGCCCATCCACTGCTCCTCGCCATCGCGAGTCCACAGGGAGGGATCCTTTTGCCAGAAACGCTGGACTTTGTTGTTTGCTCGCCAGTCGGCGGAGGCCGCATCGACGGCGCCGCGAAGATCGGATGAAACTGCAAGTCGAAAGTTCATATCACCTTACATTTTGCCTGAAAACATTGGTTCCCAGGCAAAGATTGTGCAAAAGTTGGCCGCGGGCCAGCTTCCCACCCTTTCCAGAGGCCGAAACGCGCGACACCCATTTATATGTGGAGTATACTGTGGAATGGAGTCAACATATGGAAACCGTGCAGATTGTCCTCGATAAATCGCTCCTGCGCGCGGCCGACCGTGCCGCGCGCAGCAGGAAGCAGAACCGCTCGTCGCTGGTCCGGGACGCTCTTCGTCAGCACTTGCGCAGGTTGGAGACCGACGCACAGGAAGAACGCGATCGGCAGGGCTATGGGAAACGGCCGCAAATGCGGGACGAGACGCTGCTTTGGGAAGAGGAGGCGGCATGGCCGGCGGAATAGCGCGAGGCGATGTGCGCCTTTACCAGTTCGCTGCTCCAGACAAGAAAAGACCCGTGCTTGTTCTCACCCGCAACAGTGCGATCGGTTACCTCGCCACAGTGACCGTGGCGCCGATCACCTCGACAATTCGTGGAGTCCCTTCGGAAGTTGTCCTCGGCGAGGAAGACGGCATGAAAAGCCCGTGCGCCATCAACTTGCACAACGCGATCACCATTTCTCAGGACCGGCTAGGGAAGCGGGTTGCACAACTCAATTCCTTCCGGATGAGCGAAGTGTGCTCGGCCCTGCGCTTTGCGCTGGGATGCGATCTCAGCTAGGCTGTTGAATCGCCCGTTACAACTTTTTGCGCCGGCCAGTTCGACTTAATGCGGATCAGGTCCAGTCCGCTCAGGTCTTCAATGACGAACTCCGGCGAAGCCGCGGGCACGGCCACGATGCCGCAGGCAGGCAGATCGACCGGTTCGAATCCCTCACCCGTAAGCCGCCCGGCTCCGGCTGCGGCAAACAGGTACGCGAGCCCGCGCTCTTCGTTCGCACCGCGCAGGCCTGCGCTGGTGCGGCTGCCGAGGACGGGAATCCGCTCGATGCGAAAGTACTCAACATCAATGAGCACGGTACGGTCGGAGAGATGGCGCGGAGCCACTTTTCCGGCGTGTGTCACAAGCCGCGTGGCTTCGAGGGATTTTTCAATGTGCAGCTCGCGCCCGCGGCCGTAGTCGAACATGCGGTAGGTCAGGTCGCAGTTCTGCTGCGTCTCCAACAAAATCGATCCCGGCCAGATGGCGTGCACCGTCCCGGCATCCACAAAGATCATGTCGCCGGCTTCGACCGGCAGCAAGTTCAGGCTCTCCTCCAGCGTTCCCGTGCGAATTCCGTCCTCGACCTGGGCGAGCGTCGTGCCGGGCTTGAGGCTAACCGCAACCTTTGCGCCGGGTTCGGCCGCCAAGGCGTACCAGCACTCGGTCTTGCCGCGCGGCTCGCCATATTTTTGCGCCATGTTGTCGTCGGGATGCACCTGCACGCTCAGCTTTTCTTTAGCGAAGATGGTTTTGATCAGCAGGGGCGATCCGGCCGGCGCGCCCGCGCCTGTCATCGCATCGTGCGCCTTCGCAAACAATGCGCCCAGCTTCTCGCCCTTGTACGGACCGCTGGCAACCAGGCAATCGTCGCCGGTAAGCCAGACCTCGCCGATCGGTTCGCTCTCGGCCGCGCGGTCATACCAGGGGCGCAGATCGCGAAATCCCCAAACCCGCGCCGTGAATCGTGGCTCGATGCGAAAGGGCGCCATTTCCGGGGCCGGATTTTGCTGCGAACCCGCCATACAACCCTTAAACTAACCTCTTTTTCAAGTTACTTTTGCCAGACATTTCCCTGTTGCACTACTTCGCCGCCGCACTCCCACTTTAGCAGACAGCAAAACCCGCCCGTCCTCAAAAAATTGCCGTCCACTTCGCTCAACCCCGTGCTACCCTCGTCCTATCATGCGCCGCGCAATTCTCCTGCTTCTCGCAGCTCTGGCTGTTTTCGTTTCTGTGCGTCCACTCACGGCCCAGAAATTTCTTCCCAAGTCCATTCAGTTTAAGGGCGCGCCGGAGTACTCCGACGAAGAGTTGCTGGCGGCAACGGGACTCAAGAAGGGCGTCGTCCTCGGCTATACCGATATGCAGGGCTACACCAAGCGGCTGATGGATAGCGGAATTTTCGCGAGCGATGCCTTTAAGTTCGACGGACAGGATTTGATCTTTCTTCTCACGCCGTCGACCGATCTCTTCCCGATCCGGATGGAGAATTTGCCACTCGCTCCGGGCAAGGATCTGGACGCCAAACTCCACGACCGGCTTCCGCTCTATCACGGCAAGGTTCCGGCCGACGGCGGATTGACGGAGGACGTGCGCGCTGCTCTCGAGAAGATTCTCGCAGGCGAGGGCCTCCAAACCACCGTCATCAAGACCATGGTCGGCGATCCGAACACACAGAACGTGGTCGCAGTGAGCTATTCCATTGCCGCGCCGCCGGTGCAGGTGAAGGTGGTTCATGTAGACGGTGTCTCGGCTCCCAACCAGGGCAAAGTTGAGGCGCTTGCAGGCGAAACCGAGAAAGCGCCGTTCGACACATCGAACTCCGCGAGCAACCTCGAGCGTGCTGTTGAACAGTTCTACAACGACAAGGGCTACGCCGCCGCGAAGGTTCACGCGGCGCAATCCGGCAATCCCTCGATGGAGGCCGGCAGCATCGTGGTGCCATTCTCGCTACAAATTGATGAGGGCCGCGTGTACGAGGTGAAGTCCATCCAACTGCCACTGGGTACTCCTGTCACGCAAGCTGAGGCAGACAAGATTCTTGCGCCTACGGGAGACCGTCCATCGGGGGGCGTGAGAGTTCGAACGGTCTGGATGCTGATTTCGTCACGGTACAAGGCGAAGGGCAATCTCGATTGCAAGGTCACCCCTCACGCCGAACTCGATGAGGCCGCGGGCACGGTGAGCTACACGGTCGATGTGGACCCCGGTCCCGTTTATCATCTTGGCTTCGTGAAATTCGACAACGTAAGCGAGGACCTGCGGACCCTTTTGATTCACAACTGGCAAATGATGCCTGGCGATCCTTTTAACGAAAGCTATGTCGCTAATTTCATTACCATAGCTCAAAAGCAGGACCCGGCCCTTCGAAGATCGCTTGCCGGTGTGAAGGCGAAGTTCGATGCTACTGCCGATCCGCGGACGCATGAAGTGAACGTGGTGATCCGTTTGGAAAAGTGAGAATCCGGCGGCCATCCTCTTAGCCCCCCATCCCTTTGAACCAGCAGCATTACGCTGGCCCCGCCGCCTGCGGTTTGCTAACCTTGGCTTAACATGAACAAACCGGCTGTACTGATTGCCGCTTCTCTTCTTCTCTGCTCTCTGCCATCGCACTCACAAAAGAAGGTTCCGCCCGCGCAAAGGAAGGCTCAGGCTCCCTCGATCCGCTTTCAAGGCGCGCCCGAATATACGCAAGAGGAGTTGCTCGCGGCTGCCGGCCTCAAGCCGAACGTGCGACTGAGCGCCAGCGAGGTGAAAGCTCGGGCCAAACAGCTCAACGATACCGGCTTCTTCGCGGAGGTCCGGTTCAGCAACGACAGCAAGGGACCGCTGTTTACATTGACGCCCTCCACGCAGCTCTTCCCCATACACCTGGACAATCTGCCGCTTCAGCCGGGCAAAGAACTCGACTTGAAGCTCCGCGCGCTCTTCCCGCTCTATCACGGCCTTTTGCCCGCCAATGGATCCGTGCTCGAAGGAATCCGCCAGACATTCGAAGAGATGCTCGCCGCTCAAGGTGTCAAGGCGACGGTGAAAGCCGACCTCACTAGCGGCCTGGGCCCCAAGAAGATTACCGCCATCAACTTCACAGTCACCTCACCGGCGGTGCGCATCGGCCCTATCCAGCTTTCCGGCGTTTCGGCCGCCATGCAGGCCCGGGCCGATGGTCTTGTCGCCGGCCAGACCGGAAACGAGTTCGATACGGAGAATTCCGCAATCGGCCTTCAGCACGCGTTCGAAGATCTCTACCAGGACCAGGGTTATGCGGCCGTCGAAGTCGAGGTGGCCGAAATCGAGCCGCTCATCGTTACGGATCAGGCCGTCGATATACCGTATAAGATCGCGATCCGTGAAGGCGGAGTTTATAAGCTTGGCGCGATAGACTATCCGGCTGACGCGCTCGTTTCCCGCGCGGAGGTTCAGAAGGTCCTGTCCAAGTATCCGGCCGGCTCCGGAAGGCCGCTCGACCTGTTTCTCCTCGCCGTCCGCGACGCCTATCATGCCCGGGGCTATCTCGATTGCGACGTCTCCTCGCACGTCTCCTTCAACGAGGCCACACACATCGTCGATTACCGCCTCGATGTCGCTCCCGGCCCGCTCTATCGCATGGGCGCGGTCGAGTTCGACGGCGCCCCCAATGCCATGGCAGTTCGGCTCACGCGCCTCTGGAAGATGGCGCCCGGCGATACGTTCGACGAAAGCTACGTCTCAAGCTTCGCGGCATTCGCGCAAAAGAAAGACAAGTCCCTGTCGAAATGGATGCTAACCGTCATCACGACGTACGACGCGAAGGCCGACCCGGCCACGCATCAAGTCAACTGCATCTTCCACTTCGCCAAGGCGGCGCAGAGCGGGCGTTAGGAACTGCTCCAGATTCCTGACCGAATAGCAAAACCTCTTCAAGACATTGATGCTAGCTAGCGCAGCATCTCAAGTGGGACGCCGAGGTTCATTTGCGCCCAGGCGCGGTCGGCGGTCCAAGCGGCTGCGTTTCGGGCTGTGGCGAGGGCGAGGCAAGCGCGGTCGCCGAGGGAGAGCGATCTGAAGCGCTTCGCCAACTCGGCGGTTTGCTCGGCTTCCCGCTGGCCAAAAGGTACCACCTCAACTCCTGGCAGCAGGCCCCGCAGCTTATCGCCGTCGACGATGTCGCTGTCTCTTTGAAGCCGGGCGAGGACTTCGCTCCAGTTCACGGCGCTGATGGAAATGGTGCTCTCCTGCGCCAGGAACGCGGCTTTCAATTTGTCACCGCCCCGCTCCCCGAGGAGCAGCGCCAAAGCGGCCGAGGAACCCAGCACGATGCTACTCACCGCGAAGCTCGCGGCGCGCTTCTTCGCGGCGTTCCTCGAGGAATTCGTCGAGGATCCCTTCCAGGCTGCCGCGCTTAGCGATGATGGATGCGCGCAGCTCTTCGAGCGCCATCCTCCAACTGAGAATGCGAATTCCGTTTTTTTCGGCAAAGATGGTAAGCCGGTCGCCCGGTTGGAGACCGTATTCTTTCCGGATGGAAGCGGGGAGAACTATTCTGCCACTTTCACCAAGAACTACCGTTGTCGTCATGATCCGCCACCTTGACTATAGTATGACATATAATCACATTTGTGGCAGATGTTGGTCAGTGCTCACTCCCACTCGATCGTGCCCGGCGGCTTTGAGGTCACGTCGTAGACCACGCGGTTGATGCCACGGACCTCGTTGACAATGCGGTTGGAGATGCGCTTCAGCAGCTCGTAGGGCAGAGGCGTCCAGTCGGCCGTCATGCCGTCCTCGGAGTGCACGGCGCGGATGGCGCAGGTATAAGCGTAGGTGCGCTGGTCGCCCATCACGCCCACGCTCATCACCGGCAGCAGCACGGCGAAGCTCTGCCAGATCTTTGTGTAAAGCCCGGCGGCCTTGATCTCCGCGATCACGATCTCGTCGGCCTCCTGAAGCAGCGTCACGCGCTCCGGCGTCACCTCGCCCAGAATGCGCACCGCGAGGCCCGGACCCGGAAACGGCTGCCGGCCGAGAATCTCCTCCGGCATGCCAAGGTCGCGCCCAATGCGCCGGACCTCATCCTTGAAGAGGTCGCGCAGCGGCTCGATCAGTTTGAGCTTCATCCGCTCCGGCAATCCGCCCACGTTGTGATGGCTTTTGATGGTCTGGCTTGGGCCTCTTACGCTCGTCGACTCGATGACGTCGGGATAGAGCGTTCCCTGCACCAGCCAGTCCACTCCGCCCGTCTCCTGCGCGATGCGGTTGGCCTCTTCCTCGAAGACCGCAATGAACTCCGCGCCAATGCGCTTGCGCTTGATCTCGGGATCGGTGACGCCGGCGAGTTTCTCCAGGAAGCGCGCGCTCGCATTCACGGCCACGATGTTGAGTCCCAGCTTGCCGCGCAGGTTTTTTTGTACTTCCTGAAACTCATTCTTGCGCAGAACGCCGTTGTTCACGAAGATGCAGGTCAACTGGCTGCCGATGGCCCGATGCACGAGCATCGCCGCGACAGAAGAATCGACCCCGCCCGAAAGGCCGCAGATGACGTGGCCCTTGCCGGCTTTCTCACGGATCGAGGCGACCGTCGTCTCGATGAAGTGTGCGGGCGTCCAGTCGCCGCGTGCGCCGCAAATGTTGAGGAAGTTCCCGATCAGCTGAGGCCCCAGCGGCGTGTGGTGCACCTCGGGATGGAATTGCACGGCCCAGATGCGCAGCCGCGCGTTTTCCATGGCCGCCAGCGCGTTTTCAGTGACGGCGATGCGGCGAAAGCCGGCGGGCAGCTCCAGCGCCTCGTCGCCATGGCTCATCCACACCTGGATAGCCGGCGGCAGCCCGGCAAAGAGCGGCGACGACGCGTTTTCGATGGCGACTTCGGCGTGGCCGTACTCGCGTTTGGGCGCCGAACCCACTTTGCCGCCTAGGTGGTGGACGATGAAATGGAGTCCATAGCAGACGCCAAGGACCGGGACGCCCAGCGCCAGCACGCGCGGGTCGGCCTCGGGCGCATCGGCATCGTAAACCGACGACGGACCTCCGGAAAGAATCATACCGATGGGGTGGTGGGCCTGAATATCGGCCAGGGGCGCCGCACAGGGCATCACCACGGAGAAGACATTCTGTTCGCGGATGCGCCGCGCAATGAGTTGCGTATACTGCGACCCAAAATCGAGGATGACGACTGTCTGGGTGTCCACGCTCCAGTGTGGCAGGGAGCGGGGCGGGGTGTAAAGAACAGAGGCCAGCGCCGTTCCCGCGCTATTCGTAGTGATACCGCGCCTGGAGAAAGTCGATCCGCTCGGCGGTGACACGGTAGACGAGCCGATGCTCTTGCGTGATCCTTCGGCTCCAGCATCCGGCCAACTCGTGCCGCAGCGGCTCGGGCTTGCCGATGCCGCCGAATGGATCGGCAACAACTGCCTCCACAAGTTCGAGCGTTTTCAGCGCTGCCTTTCGGTCATTCCTGATCCACCATGCGAGGTCTTCGCGGAATTCCGGCAAGAAATCGACTCCCCGCTCCACTCTCTTGCTCATAGTCGGGACTCTCCTCCGGCGCCAGAATCCCGATTAGAGCCCCACCGAGCGGCGCAGTTCCTTCAGAGCTACGGCTGCAGGCTTTCCCTGAACCGTCTTCTTATCGTTTCCCTTGGACTCCGCAAGCGACTCACGCAGCCGCCTCGCATTCGCCGGTGAACGCAGCAGGTATGCCGTCTCCTCCAACCCCGCCAGCTCATCCGCGGCGATGATCGCTACGTCGCGCGCGCCGCGGCGCTTCACCACTACAACTTCGCGGTCGTCAATCACGCGATCCAGATAGGACGCCAGGTTTTCGCGCAGCGCTGTGTAGGTGGTCTCGGTTGGCATGGAAAACTCCCCTCTATAAACGTACAGCTTTCCTGTACAAATGTCAAGACGGTCGATACCGCGCCTTACAGCAACTTCGCCGCTTCGGCCTCGGGGCCCGGCGGTCTTTGCCGGCCAGAACCCATACGACGATCGGTAATCGGTTTCGCATACTCCCATTTTCTCTCGCTGGCAGCGTCCTTCCGTGCACAGCCTGCGTTGCGTTGACGTTTCCCGCCCTTGATCGTCAAACCGCCGGCCGCTCCCTGGAGATCCAAGGGCAAGGCAGCAATACCCGGCCGGGACCGCTCACGAGCCGGTGCAACTCCAGAAAATGCGGGGTTTTGCCCTATTCGAAATGGGAACTAGGCACAACCGGCCCTCGCCTTTTACAATTCATCAGGGATTCCATCCCAACCCAGCATTGCTGCGGAACGACCACACTTGGCGGCGCACGCCTAACCAGGATGAAGGAATAGCATGAGGTTCACTAAATTCGGTAAGGCGCTTTGCATGGGCGCTCTCTCAGCGGGCGTTGTTTTTGGCATAACGTCTTGCGTCCAGAGTTATACAGTTGGCTTCTTGTATGTGACGGGAACTGTCACGGCCTCGTCCGGGAGCAACGGCATCATCTCCGGCTATAGGATCGATCACAACACGGGCAAACTGACCACCATTAACGGCCTGCCTGTTTCTTCGGGTGGCGCCAACCCGGTGCGCGCCGTTCTCACCCAGGGCAGCCGGTTCCTTTATGTTCTTAACCGCGGCGTGTCCGCCTCGGGCAGCGCCGATTGCTACGGAACGGGCGCCAACGAGTGCCTGAACGCCAACATCACACAGTTCGTTGTGGGCGGGAACGGCGTTCTTACGCCGCAGGAGACTTTCTACACCCAGGGCCTCAATCCGTTCCGGCTCGTGGGCGACTCCTCGGGCAACTATCTTCTCGTGCTGGACCACGACGCGAAGGATAACGTCAGCCCATCGAGCTCGGACAATTGCGCGCTCGCCTTGGGAAGCGTGGCCGCCCAGGAAGGTATCCCCTACACCTGCGGGGATATTACGGTCTTCAAGATCGACTCAACCACGGGCCGGCTGTCGCTGGTTGAGAATTCCCAGGTGACGGCGGCCAACGGCTCGCCGATCACTTATTTCCCGGTTCCGGCCAACCCCGTCGACTTTGTTTTCTCTAGCTCCTACCTGCTCACTCTCACCGGCGCGCCATCCCCCACCACCTCCTACCCCTACACCGGCGGGACCGAGGTCTGGCCCTACAGCTACGGCAGCAGTAGTGGGCAGTTGACGCTGAGCCAAAACGGCGTGCAGACGCTGACCGCGAGTTCGGGTCCGATGCGGCAGGGCACAGCGATTGTGAACGCATCGGGCGTTATCTATGTGCTCGATAACGAATCCATTACCACCACGTTCAACAACAAATCCACGAGCTCTGCCAGCCAGATTCTTCCCTTTACCGTGGGTTCGGGAGGCACGTTGCAGGCAGAGGTGAGCGGCATCATCCCCGACGATCCCACGCTCTCCAATCCCATCTACGTCCTGGTGGAGTCGAAGGGCAAATATGTCTATGTGGCGAACCAGGGGAGCAACACCACAGGGAATAACCCGGAAAGCGGCATTGCCGCGTACGATCTGTTCAACACGCCTTCATTCCAGCTGAGTTTCATGCCCGGCGAGCCCTTCGGCTCGGGATCCGGTCCTCAATGCATTGTCGAGGATCCTTCCGACCAGTTCATTTACGAAGCCAATGAATACGACTCTACCGTGACGGGCCGGATGCTCGACCCGAACTCGGGTGAGCTTAACGACTTGCGCACGACCAGCACCTATACACTCGAGGGTCAGCCGACGTGGTGCCTGGTTGACGGGCGCACGAGTTAGAGCGCGCGGCACCCGCCGGATTCCACGGGCGGACTGTCCTGTCAGATTCCGGGCTCTTCGGAGTCTCGAAAGAAAATAGCCGGATGCGGGCGCGGCCGCTTTTAAGACCGCGCCGGGATTCGAACTCAAATCGGATGGACGAAGGGCTCGTGTACGGGCCCCGTTGACGAAAGATGCGCATGAAGTTCTCGAGATCGAGCCAGCTTGTGCTGGTCGCCGCAGCCAGCCTTCTGGTGGCTACGTTTGTTACTGCCTGTGAGACGCTCACCGTGGATTTTGTCTTCGTGGCCTGTTCCAAAGCTGCCGGGGCCAACAACTACGGCGAGCTTGATGTCTTCGAGATCAACTCCGAGTCAGGCCGGATGCGCCAGATTCCCACCTCGCCGTTCCCCTCGGGGGGACGCGATCCGGTGGCCGAAGCAGTCTCCGCGGACTACCAGAATCTGTTCGTGGTGAATCAGGACGACAATACCATCGTGCAGTTCGTCATTGGCAACGACGGTAAGCTCTATCCGTTCAACACCGTGAATACGCCGGGAATCTTCCCCCTGGCCATCGCGGCAAACAAGGCGAACGTGTTCGTCGTGGATACCTACCAGCCTCTTCCGCTCTGTTCCACGGCCGATCCCTGTCCAGGATCGATTGCCGTTTTCCCGCTGACTGCAGGCGGCAGCAGCAGTAGCTCATGCACGGCTTCAGTGTGCCTGGGAACCGCGGCGACGAATACGGCTGTAGGCAAGCAGTATTGGCCGCTGTTGCTCTCTGGCGCCAATTCATCGCACGTGATTGTGCCCACGGCGGTCAACGTGCTCGCCTCAGGCTCGTATGTCTATGTCACCGCATACGACTCGTCGGTATCGCCAAGCGAGGGTTACGTCTTCGGCTTTTCCGTCGGCTCCGGTGGCGTGCTCACAGCTTTGACCGGCTCACCCTTTGCGGCCGGCGTGCAGCCTTCGGCTATTGCCAGCGATCCCACAAACACCTATGTCTATGTAACCGACTACGCCAGCGGGAACGTGAGAGGCTACACGGTGAGTTCCAACGGCGCGTTAACAGCTCTGTCCGGCAGCCCGTTCCTGGCAGGCGACCAGCCCACCGCGGTGGTCGTCGATCCATCCTATGCGTATGCCTATGTGACCAGCTACACCGACGACACGGTTACCGCTTATTCCATGAGCAGCGGCATCCTGACAAGCATCGGCAGCTACGCCACCGGACTCGAGCCGGTGGCCATGGGAATCGATCCCTCGACGAGCCATTTCCTCTACACCGCCAATTTCCTTGCCAATAATGTGTCCGGCTTTGAGCTGAGCGCCACCAATGGATCGCTGCTGGATGCGCAGTTTTCTCCCTACACGACCAATGCTCAACCGGTCGCCGTAGCCACCATTCCACACAAAGGCACAGGAGGCGGCGTGAAGCAGTGACAGTCTGCGATGATTCCGCTCAGGCAATGGAACTGGTGGCAGCACCCCGTATCTGGGCTTTTACAATAATGACGGGGCAACCTAAACGAGTTTTCTTGGGGCTTGAACAGATGGCCCATGACGAAGGAAGCGCATGAAGTTCAGCAAATTGAGCCAGCTTTTTCTGGTCTCTTCTATCGGCCTGATTGTGGCCGCATTCCTGACTGCCTGCCAGCTTGTCACCATTGACTATCTTTTCGTGGCCGCTTCGGCAGGCACCTCGGCCGGCAGCGCCGGGCAGATTTATACCTACGCGGTGGACTCCGAGTCCGGCGCACTGCGCACCGGGGCGCCAACCATCTCCTCGGGCGGAACTCTGCCGGTGGCGATGGCCGTCACCTCGGACTACGCGAATCTCTACGTCGCCAACCAGGGAAATAACTCGGTGGTCCACTTTGCCATTGCCGACACTGGCGTTCTGACCCAGAAGGACTCGATCACTCTGTCCGCGGCTCCGGTATCCCTGGCGGTGAACTCCGCCGGCACGTACCTTTACGTAATTTCGGGAACGACTCCCCACGGCACGCTCACTGAGTATGCCCTCAGTTCCGGCACTATCGGGTCAGCAACCGCAACGCAGTCTCTCGAGGTTCCGAGTTACACCGGCGACACGATTGTGCCCGCGGGCGTCGTAGTGCTCGCCAACAGCGATGCGGTTTATGTGAGCGCCTATGACAAATCCGCTTACAATCCGGGCGGAAACACAACCAGCAACGCCAATCCCGGCTGGCTGTTTGGCTATGCCGTGGGCTCTAGCGGCGCATTGACCGCTGTTTCGAACAGCCCCTACGAAGCCGGCGTGAAGCCCTCGGCCCTCGCCACCGACCCCGTCGACCGTTTTGTCTATGTCACCGACTTCGCCTCCAACGAGTTGATCGGCTACACGGTGCAATCAAACGATTCGCTGGACTTCATGGTCAACGGGCCCTTCAAGACCGGAAACGAACCCACTTCCATTACCATCGATCCGCGCGGCATTTATATCTACCTCACCAACTCCCTGGATTCGACGGTCTCGGCCTATTCCATCTCACTTCCAACCGGCACCCCCTCAGGGGTGGTGGGCGCCACTTCCAGCGGCGGCAACACCACGGATACCGAGCCAGTGGCAATCGTCGTCGATCCGTCGCTCGGCCGGTATGTCTATACGGCTAATTATCTGGGAAATTCGGTCTCCGGCTTCCGCCTCGACCCCAATACCGGGGCGATACAGACAACGCAGGCCACGCCTTACCCGACCGGAGCGAATCCGGCCGCACTGGCGGCTGTTCCTCATGGCAATCATGCCATCCAATCGGAGACGCCGTAGCTTTAGAGCGGAACCAGAGTAAGCGTGTCGTTGCGTTCAGTCTTGAAAGGTGGCTTTTTCTTGAGGAAAAAGCCACTCAACTGACGTGCTTTCGGGGTACACCTACCCTGGTTCCGCTGTAGGCTTTTTGTTACGTACGAGGCACGGCCGATGATCCAAACGCAATGGTTTACGAGCTCCGCAGAACCGATGTCGCATGCATCAGCTCGCGCAGCTTGCGCTGCGCCGGCTTCTCAATGAAGTACAGAGCAAAGATAGCCAGCGCGATCAGCAGAATGTAGCTGATCCACGGATCGAATCGGCTCAGGCCTGTCGCATCCAGCACATGCGAGCCGTGAACCAGTTTCCAGAGATTGAAGTGCAGCAGGTAAAGGCAGTAGCTGGCCTCGCCCACAAACACCAGTGGGCGCGCTCCCAGCAGGTGTGCGAGCGGATTCTCTCCCGCCAGACCCAGAATGATGCAGGCAAACAGCGGCATGAGCAAGCCGTCGTGAATGATGGCGTAGGGCACCAGCGGCCCAAGCGAAAGCAGCCCATAGATCCCGCCGAAACCGATCAGCCCGAGCCACAACCGCAAATGGCTCTTGCGCTCCATCATCCGGTCCAGATCGGCCAGCATGACACCGAAAACGAAGCCGAAAATATGCGCATAGGGCGTGTACTTGAGCGCCCACAGCCACGGGCCGTAGCTCCATCGGTCGGGGTGCGCGATGCCGTCGGGATTGAAGGCCATGTAGAGAGCGCCGGGAACCAGGCCCAGAACCCACACCCCGGCCATCTTCTTGAGGTGCGGCGCGATCCGCACCGGACGCTTCCACTGCGCAACCCAGGGGAAGATCACATAATAGAAGGCCTCGGCCGACATCGTCCACGCGGGGGTGTTCATAAACGTGGCGACGGCCGGAATAAAGCCTTGCAGCAGCAACGGAGTCAGAACCAAGCCGGTCCAGAACATTGCGTGGGTGTGGCTCTGGTACTCAGACGGCAACTGCCCGACGCTCAATAGCAGGCTCAGAAGATAAATGGGATAGATGCGCGTAAACCGCGCCTCCCAGAAGCGTTTGCGGTCCAGTTCTCCATTGCGCGCCCGGTCGGCATAGTTATAGGCCAGTACGAATCCCGACAGAAGAATGAAATAGCTGACGGAGATGAAGCCGGCGTTGACCACCGGCGCCAGGAACCCGAACCACTGTGGATTGGAGAAGTGGAAGAAGACGATGTTGATGGCCGCGAAACAGCGCAAGCCTGTCAATGCTTTCAACGGCGCCGGCTTGCGAGTTTCCACGAACAGTTAGACGTCTCCGAAAGGCAGCTTCTAGCTCCTAGCCTCTAGCTCCTAGCCTTTTCTTGCCCAGATTGGTCTTTTGCCGGGAACGTGGGGAACTTCTCACAAGAAGACTATCGCATCGGATTTCTCACCCGGCTTGGAACGCTACCTCGCCACCAACCAGCTAGAAGCTAGCAGCTGTCTTTACGCCGTCACCAGCGATCCGACCTTCTCGCCGAGCACCACCCGCCGGATATTTCCCGGCCGATTCATGTTGAAGACAATCATGGGCAGGTTGTTGTCCTTGCACATGCTCACCGCAGTCAGGTCCATCACTTTCAATCCCTGCTGCAGAATCTGCATGTAGGTGATCTCGTCGTATTTCACGGCGTCCTTCACGAGCACCGGATCGGCGTTGTAAATTCCCTCCACCTTGGTGCCCTTCAGCAGCACATCGGCCTTGATCTCCATGGCGCGCAAACTGGCTGCAGTATCGGTAGAGAAGAATGGATTTCCGGTGCCGGCGGCAAAAATGACGACGCGGCCCTTTTCCAGGTGGCGCACGGCGCGGCGGCGGATGTAGGGCTCGGCAATCTGGTTCATGAATACGGCGGTCATCACCCGGCACTGCACGTTGCGCTGCTCCAGCGCGTCCTGCAGGGCGATAGCGTTGATCACCGTGGAAAGCATGCCCATGTTGTCGCCGCTCACCCGGTCCATCTGCTTGGCCTGCTCTTCCACGCCGCGAAAGAAATTCCCGCCTCCCACTACCAGGCCGATTTCGACGCCCAAATCATGAATCTCCGCCAGTTCGCCGGTAATCTCGGCCACCTTATTGGCGTCCAGACCAAAGCCGCGCTCGCCGGCGAGCGCCTCTCCCGAAAGCTTGAGTACGATTCGTTTGTACATTCCGTTTCGAGTATCGCACAGGAGCGTGCGCCTGCGCCCCACGCCCCGAGTTCCGGCTGCGGCAGACGCCGCGCGCTGCCCCGAAGCCCGCGTAACTGAGCAGCAGCAAGCGAAGAACGCGGCTTCCCAAATTGACGTTCTCTCAAGGCGGGTGTCAAATCAGGAACTTTCACACGCTTTTCATTGAGAGCCCGATGCGCTGTGCGATCGTGCTCCGTAGACTGACCTCATCGGACCCTCATTCGCCTTTGATTGGAAGCATCTATGCTGGTTAAAACGCATTGCAAAGGACGCGAATTCACCGGCGTCGAAGTGGGCGCGGACAATGTCCGGCGCTATTTTCCCAAAGACACCGAAACCATCGAGTTGCACCTGGACCATCTGTTGATTCAGTGCGGTCTGGCCCCTGCTTTCTGGCAGGGCCAAACCGAGATTCGCGATCCCAGGCTGTGCGCGTGGCTCGTGTCAAAGAACTTTCATGGACGGCCGGGCGAGGCCCCCATTCCGCTGGCGCTCATCCCCTCCGGGAAGAACTCCTTCCGCCTGCGTCCCATTTCTGCCAACGTGCGTCCCAAATACAAGCCGGCGCCCTACTGCCTGGAAAAGTCCAGCGTTGCGAAATAGTCGTTAATCGTCTCGGCGCGGCGAATCTGCTCGACCGAACCATCTTCACGCAGCAACAGTTCGGCGCTTCGCAGCTTGCCGTTGTACTGGAACCCCATGGCATGGCCATGCGCGCCAGCATCGTGTATCACGAGAATATCCCCAACTTCCACGCGCGGCAGCATCCGGTCAATGGCGAACTTGTCATTGTTCTCGCAAAGCGATCCGACCACGTCAACCATCGAGTCGGCGAAAGCCTGTTCCTTGCCGAGAACGGTGATGTGGTGATAGCCGCTCCGCTGCCCCGGTATGTAGTACATGCCCGGACGCATCAGGTTCGACATACAGGCATCCACACCGACGTAGTTCTTGTACGTGTGTTTCTCATGAATGGCTTGTGTCACCAGAAACCCGTACGGGCCGGTGATGCAGCGCCCATTCTCCATGTAAATTCGCAGAGGATGCAACCCTGCCGGCCGGATGCGTTCCTCGTAGAGCGCCTTCACGGCCTGGCCGAGCGCTTCCAGGTTGACGGCCTTATCGTCCGGCCAGTACGGGATGCCGATTCCTCCGCCCAGATTGACAAACTCCAGCCGAACGCCGAGTTTCTTAACCAGATCGACGGCCAAATCGAAGAGCATGCGTGCCGTTTCGACAAAGAAATCCATGTTCAGTTCGTTGGAAGCGACCATGGTGTGCAACCCGAACCGCTTGCATCCTTTCTTCCGGGCCATGGCGTACGCCTCAAAGAGTTGAGGACGCGTGAGTCCGTACTTTGCCTGCTGCGGTTCGCCGATGATGGAGTTGCCGCTGCGCAGCGATCCCGGGTTGTAGCGAAAGCAAATCAGACGGGGTAATCCCCCGGCATGCTCCTCGACATACGGTAAATGCGTAATGTCATCGATGTTGAAAATAGCGCCTAGCGCTTTGGCTTGCACGTACTCCGCGGCAGGCGTGTCGTTCGAAGTGAACATGATGTTTTCGCCGGTGATTCCGGCCCGCTCGGCCAGCACCAGTTCCGCCAGGCTTGAGCAGTCGGCGCCAAAGCCCTCCTCCTTCGCTATCTTGAGGATGTAAGGATTGGGCGTCGCTTTGACCGCGAAGTACTCCTTGAATCCGTCGCACCACCCGAATGCGGCATTCAATCGCCTCGCATTCCGGCGAATCCCCCTCTCGTCGTAGAGGTAAAACGGCGTTGGATATTGGCAAATGATTTCGCGGACTCTTGATTCGTCAAATGGTAATGCCTTGATCGTGTCGATGGTCATCCCTGAATTGGCCTTTGCATATCGTCTGAATGGCGCGCGCCCAAGCGGTAAGTATAATTTCCTGTCATGTAAAATGAAAACACCAAGAATGAACATGGCAGACTTCTACGATGCCCGGGGCAATACATACTTTGTCGCTTCGCCAGAGAGTATTAGCCGGTTCGCCGAGATACCTCTCTCAGCCGCTGAGGCCGCCATGTCGCGCGGTCAATGGGCTCCTCGCGCCATCGGATGCATCTGCCGCCGGCCGAACGGCACTGAGGGCAAAAGATTTCTATCGGACGGATTACTGGTCGGACCATTCCCCGATGAGAACATCTTAGACACCCCAACAAGCCATAACCATGCTCAGGGCCGCCGCTTTAGCATGCTGATCGTCAATACAGACGGCACGCTTGCGGAGCGCAGCGGGAACGGTCTGACGATCTTCTCCCAGTTCCTGGTCGACACCGGACAGGCCAATCGCACGGATGCTTTCGTTGTGCGCATCTATCATGACAATCCTTTGACCCCATGGGTCGAGGCACGGATTGAAGCGGCTATGCGTGACGGACGGATCGGATTCTGGATCGACATGGGCGTCCCAACCGTCGGACTCTCCGCGGTCGATGCGTCTCCCGACTACGTCGGCGTATCCGAGTTCGAAGGTCACAGTACCTTGCGTGTCTTCGCACTGGAACAGATCGAAGCGTCGTGGTCGTGCAGCCAGTTCGTAAATGTAGGAAATCCGCATTGTGTAACCTTGCTGAAAGACCAGAGCCTCTTGCCTGCGATGGAGCAAATCGGATCGCAGGCATGGATGCCCCGTCTGACCGCCATTGCAAATAGCACCGAAAGCGATGGGGTGCGAGGCGAAGGACGTCCGTGTAAGAGGGGAATCAATCTTCAATGGGCCGCCCTCCTTGGTCCGGATACCATTGCTGCGCGGGTTTTCGAGCGTGGCGAGGGACCTACATTATCCTCCGGAAGCAGCGCAACGGCCGTCGCGAGTGCGGCAAGGTCTCTGGGGCTGCTGGATGCGAAGACCGTCGATGTCCGAATGCCGGGAGGCGTCGCGCCGATCAGGTTCGATGAAAGCGATGGTATTTTGAGGCGCGTAATGTTATTTGGCGAGGCTCAACGAACGAATCCGAGTTAGTTGACCCACGATGAGGGAATGACCGTACATGACATACATCAATGACAACTATCTCAAGCTGACTGCCGGTTACTTGTTTGTCGAAATTGCGCGCCGCGTGAAAAAATTCAGCGACGAAAACCCCTCTGCGAAGATTATCCGATTGGGGATTGGGGATGTTACCGAACCGCTTGGCCCCGCGGTGATTCAAGCGCTGCATGCAGCCGTCGATGAAATGGCCGTGCGGTCATCGTTCCGTGGCTATGGCCCCGAGCAAGGCTACGATTTCCTGCGCGAAGCCATCGCCAAAAACGACTATCAGTCTCGTGGAATCGACATTGACGCAGATGAGATCTTCGTCTCCGACGGGTCAAAATGCGACGTAGCAAATATTCTGGATGTATTCGGAGCGAATAACGTCGTCGCCGTCCAGGACCCTGTTTATCCGGTGTACGTGGATACCAATGTGATGGCCGGCCACACCGGCCCGGCAGACGCCACCGGCCGCTACGGCGGATTGGTTTATCTTCCGGCTACAGCGGAGAACAATTTCGTCCCTGACCTTCCCAAGCAGCGCGTCGATCTGATCTACCTGTGCTATCCAAATAACCCGACCGGCATGGTTGCAACGAAGGAGATGCTGAAGCGCTGGGTCGATTATGCGCGCGAGAACGGCTCGATCATTCTGTACGACGCCGCCTATGAGGCATACATTACCGACCCGTCCATTCCGCATTCGATTTATGAAATTGATGGAGCAAGAAACGTTGCGCTCGAGTTCCGCAGTTTCAGCAAGACAGCCGGCTTCACTGGTGTTCGGTGTGCCTTCACCG
>Ga0326728_10002260_pt1 | contig 64836 bp, 59 predicted proteins | sample MB3enrmetagenome_FD_207602 | JGI IMG/M metagenome (GOLD analysis project Ga0326728, IMG submission 207602) | Lab enriched peat soil microbial communities from McLean, Ithaca, NY, United States - MB31MN | ecosystem: Environmental > Terrestrial > Soil > Wetlands > Peat | place: USA: New York...
CTCCCACAAACCTTGGAAATCGATAAAGCCGATTCCCACATTCCCACCGCCACGACGACAACGGGAATGATTTAACTTCCCCCAAACCAGGCCGGTTAAGGGATACGCATTCTGAGGGCAAGGTCACTCCTTCTTGGCCCGATAGCGATCTAAGGTTTCGGTATACGCATCGATTGAACCACGCATTATCGAAGCAAGCTGTTCTGAATTCGCATTGTGAGCATATACGTCTCGATTGGAAGTCACGCCTAATCCGAAGACTCTAAAAATAGCCTCGACGGAATCCTTACCCTTTCGTGATTTATCGCCCAATGGAATCAATGATTCGAAACTCTGATCCTGCGAGCTATTTAGCCAAGTGTTCTTTAAGTCAGGCGAAAGTTGCCTCCAGGGTGTTCCGCTAATATCCTCCCAATCGTTAAGCTGACCGTACTTCTGCTCCTTCTTCCAATCCTCGCCAACCGACGCGTAAAAAATCTCTCCGGGCCGACTAATGTCGTGATCCGACTTCTTGATGAGCAGAGTGATCGCCACGCCAACCTGAATGCCAAAAACATTGTGGGTAGTGCCGGATAGCTTGGGGTTTTTCCGTACGTTCCCACCCAGATCGAGCACATAGATTCTGTCGAACTCGTGCGCCAAATATTTGCGCATTCCGTCAAAAGCAATCTGGTCCACAAAGCTATCGTTGCTGACAAAAGCCACAACACCACCAGCTCGTATCCGGTCGCTGGCCCATCGAAATGCCTTCACGTACGGGTCGCTGAGCTTGTTGCGCAGGGTTGCGGTCGATGCTTTGGTATAGGTCTCCTGAACCCGTGCATCCATGTGCTTGTACTTGCGGTTCTTGTTCTGGTCGTTCTCGTTGTCCTGGCCCATGTTGTACGGCGGGTTGCCGATCACGACAAAAATCGGCGCCTTCTTTAGCCTTCGTATCCGCTCCGTGTTTCCCGCTGTCATAAACTCGAAACCGGCCTGCCTCGGCTCGGCCAATTCGAACGTATCCACCAGGCAAATCCCCTCGAACGGCTCGTACTCCCCCACACGCTCCAAATACGCATGCTCGATATTCATGCTGGCAATGTAGTACGGCAGCAGCATGATCTCGTTGCAGTGCAACTCCTCCTTGTACTTCTGCTCCAGCCGGCTCGTCTTGATCTCCCGCATCACCCGCGTTATAAAATTCCCCGTTCCCACAAACGGGTCCAGTATATGCACGTCCTTATCCGACAAACTCCGCCCGAACTCGCTCTTTAATACCTCCTCCACGCTCCGCACCATAAAGTCCACAATCGCCTGCGGCGTGTACACAATCCCGTGCGTGTCGGCCTGCTTCTTGTTGAACCCCTGAAAGAACCGTTCATATATCCGGTTCAAAAACGCCTGCTTCTCCGTGTAGCTCTGGGTCGTCGATGCCGCCTCTTCAATCGCCTTGTAAAACGGGTCCAGATCGCGCAAAAATGCATCCCGGCTGAAGTGCCGCTTGGTCAGCGAATCGATCACCTTCTCGATCTCCGCCGCAATCACGTTCCGCCGCGTAAACTCCGGGTTGTCGAAGATTCTCCGGAAGATTCGTTCGGTGAGCAGATGCTGCACCAGCATCTCTTCCACCGCCTCGTCCTTCAAGTCCGGATTGATCGACTCCCGGCACAGCGCCGCGAACGCGTCGAACGCCGCCACAAAGGCTTTGTTGCTCTTCTTCTCGCTTTGAATGAGGCTCATCGCCCCGGCCGCTATCTGCGGAACCCGCTCCGAAAACTCCGTAACCGCCCGGTCCCAGCTATCGTGCTCCGGCTGCCGCCAGCCAAAGAACAGCCCCAGAACCCGCACCAGCTCCCCCGGCTCCCCAATCGACCCGTGAAACGCGATTCGCCCGTCCTGAAAGAGCAGCGCCTCTCCCGGCCTCTGAAAAAGTATGTTCGTCCGCGGATACCCCGCCTCGAACTTCTTCTTCATCTCCGCTTCGAGCGAATCTTTCTCGTCCTTCGCCTCCCAGTACCCCCGAGGCATGTTGAAGGCGTCCAGCACCGCCCCGTCCATCGAGATCGGCCGCGCGTCCCTGCGCTCCATCCGGTACTCCGGCACTACCGTCCACTCAAACTGCCGCGCGCAGTGCTTCAGCAGGTCCTCGAACGCACCTCGAATGTTCCCCTCGTTATCGAAGTGCCCGCCCGCCATCCGCTCCAGCGTCGAGTAGTACCGCTTCACCGCCGCGCTTGCCGGTTTCAGGTTCAATGTAGTCATAGCCTTGCCACCACTTTACCCGCTCCCGCTCGCAATCCCGGCCCCAACCGCCCCCGGGAGCCTCACCCAAAGCACCCCCCAAGCCCTCAGTCCCTGGTCCCTCAGTCCCCAATCCCTGGTTCCTGTTCCCTTGTTCCCTCGTCCCTAGTCCCTGGTCCCTGTTCCCTGTTCCCTCGTTCCTGATCCCTCGTCCCTAGTTCCTGGTCCCTCGTCCCTAGTCCCTAGTCCCTCGTCCCTAGTCCCTGGTCCCTGGTCCCTTGTTCCCTTGTTCCCTCGGTCCCTCGGTCCCTCGTTCCTGGTCCCTCATCCCTCGTCCCCTCAAATAATTCCCTTCCCGGTTGCAGGTTATTTCCTGAGAACGCGCATACTGGATTCAAATGTGCATTTTGGCAAGCGAGTTCTACACTGGCGGACCAGTTAAGAGCCGGTCTGCCCGACGCTCTGCCGATCCCATATCGCGGGAAATGCCCACCGGAAAGGCCGAAAGCCTGCCCATAAGTCCTTTGGAATGCGATAGAACGACGGAAGTCGATGATTCTGGGATAGATAGCTGAAATAAAAATATGTAACCCGTTGATTCCAAACGTCCCCGACCCGAGGTATGGGTGGGGGGGATATCCCGCCCCTGCACCAAGTCCAGTGCAATTTCTCTGCCCCCAGCCCCTGGTCCCTGTTCCCTAACCACTAACCACTAACCACTGCTTTTAATCGAACACCACCGTCTTGTTCCCGTAGCAGAGGATGCGGCGCTCCAGATGCCAGCGCACGGCGCGGGAGAGAACGATCCGCTCAAGGTCGCGGCCCCTTGCGACGAGGTCCTCGACCTGGTCGCGGTGGCTGATGCGGGCCACGTCCTGCTCAATGATGGGGCCGTCATCCAGAACTTCCGTTACATAATGGCTGGTCGCGCCGATAAGCTTGACCCCCCGCGCGTGAGCGGCGTGATACGGCCGCGCGCCGGTGAAGGCTGGCAAAAACGAGTGGTGGACGTTAATGATCCGCGCCGGATAGCGGGCCACGAAGCCCGGCGAGAGGATCTGCATGTAGCGGGCCAGCACGACGAGGTCGATGTTGTGCCGCTCGACGAGTTCGGTCTGGCGGGCCTCGGCCTCGGCCTTGGTCGCGGCCGAGACCGGAATGTGCTCGAAGGGCACGCCGTAAAAGGCTGCCAGACCCTCGACCTCGCGGTGGTTCGAGACGATCGCCGGGATCTCGCAGAGAAGCTCGCCCGCGCGCCAGCGGTAGAGCAGGTCGGCCATGCAGTGCAGGTACTGAGAGCAGAACAGCGCGACGCGCGGCGGACGCGAGGAGGCCGTAAGGGTCCAGCGCATCTCAAGCTCTTCGGCCAGCGGCGCAAAGGCCCTTCGGAAGCCGTCGAGATCGAAGGCCGGTGCGTGCGCGGGTTGAGAGCCTGCCTCGCCGGGCAAAGACGGAGAGCAGGCTTCGCCGTTGAGGGCGAACTCGACGCGCATGAAGAACAGCCCCAGCTCGTGGTCCTGGTGCTGGTCGGCGTGCAGGATGTTGGCCCCGTGCGAGTAGAGCAGCCCGGAGACCCGGGCGACGAGTCCCTTGCGGTCGGGGCAGTCGATCAGAAGTACGGCGGTCGAGTTCATTCCATCTTCAGATTAAAGGATGGGAGCCCCGGGAATGGATGCGGGTCCCCGGCATCGGCTCACCGCGGAGCCGTTGGGGACCAGACGGGAAAGAAAAGCGCCGGGAAAGCTGTCTGAGTCAGCCAGCCCGGCGCGCGCGTGCAACATGGAAAGTCGATCTTGCTTTCGGTCCTGGTCAGCGAGCCTGGCGGCGCTGGCATTCCCCGCCGGAATGGTTTCTCTCAGGCGGCAGGGAGTCTGCCCGCGCAGGAGTTTTATGCCCTGCCCTGAGCCTGGCCCTTCTGCGGAGTGCTGAGCTGCTGGCGCAGGCTGCCGGCCAGCTCCGCCACCGTGCGCAGCCGTTCGGCGACGCCCGGAGGCACCCCGCCGCCGGTCAACGCCAGCTCGGATTGGAGCAGAAGGCCCGCTACGGTGGACTTGAGCTCGGTCTCGATGGCCGCTGCGGCCGCGCGCCGGGCCTGGGCCTGCTCGCGCTCCCGCCGGTGCAGAGCGGCGCGGATCTCGCGGGTGAGCCGGGCCGCGCCGGAGAGGGCGAAGTTGATCTCAAGGGGAATGGCCAGCCCGGCCCGCTCCCAGATGGCGTCGGCCGCCGCCGGATCGCACGCGGCCAGCGACTCGTCCACCACGACCACGCCGAACTCGCGGCGTTTGAGGGCGGCCAGCGCCGCCTTGCGGCCCTCGGCCACCTCGACATCCATGCCCAGTTGCGTGGTCAGCACGGCGGCGCAGTTGCGCGCCCCTTCGATTCCGGTCACCATCAGAATGCTCATCTCAAATCTCCTCATCTAGCCGCTGGCGCGATTCGGAGCTACTAGCTTCTAGCTCCTAGCTTCTAGCCTGGCCTTAGTCAAACTGGCATAAAGGTTTCAGTGGAGGTTATTTCCGGAACAAGCGCGCAAAAACAACCCAACACGGCCCATACAGGAATGAACGAGCTAACAGCTAGAGGCTAGGAGCTAGAAGCTGCTCTTCATTCCTCCGCCATCGGGTCCACGATCCCATACTCCTTGAGCTTGCGGTAGAGCGTGGTCTTGCCGATGCCGAGCAGCTTGGCCGCCTGCAGCTTGTCGCCGCCGAGGGCGCGGATGGCCCCCAGGATCGCATCGCGCTCCATGTCGGCCAGGGTCCGGACCGGAGGCTGGCCGTCCTCGACCTCGCCCGGAGCGGTCTCTGCGGTGCGGCGGGTCTCAAGGCCATGGCGCTGCAACTGCGTGGGCAGGTCGCCCAGGTGCAGGACCGGACCGGAAGACAGCGCGCAGGCCCGCTCCATGGAGTTCTCAAGCTCGCGCACGTTGCCCGGCCAGTCGTAGTGCATCATGGTGCGCAGGACCTCGTCGGATAACGTAAAGTTGCGGCTGTGCTCCCGGCTGATGCGGTCGAGAAAGTGCGCGGCCAGCAGGGGAATGTCCTCGCGGCGGTCGCGCAGCGAAGGCAGCCGCAGGTTGACCACGTTGAGCCGGTAAAACAGGTCTTTTCGGAAGGTGCCGTTCTCGACCATGGTGGCCAGATCGCGGTTGGTGGCGGCCACGATGCGGGCCTTGATCGGTACCCGGAAGTTTGCCCCCACCGGGCGAACCTCTTTTTCCTGGAGGGCGCGCAGCAGCTTGGCCTGCAGGTCGAGCGAGAGCTCGCCGATCTCGTCGAGGAACACCGTCCCGCCCTCGGCCGAGATCAGCAATCCGTCCTTCGAGCGGTTGGCCCCGGTGAAGGCGCCCTTGACGTAGCCGAACAACTCACTTTCAATGAGCGTCGGCACCAGCGAGCCGCAGTCGACGGGCAGGAAGGGTTTATTGGAGTTCGGCCCGAAGGCATGAATGGTGCGGGCCACCAGTTCCTTGCCCGTGCCGCTCTCGCCGAGCACCAGCACCGGGTGCGAGCTCTGGGCGACTTTCGAGAGGATGCGGTAAAGCTTCTCCATCTCCGGGGCGCGGCCGATCATCGCCCCGAGGCCCTGCGAGAGCCTCAGGCGCTCGCGGAGCTGGCGGCTGGCGGTATCGGTCATGTGGCTCTGCGCAGCCCGGTCGAGGACGGTGGAAAGCTCGTCCATGGCGAAGGGCTTGGTGAGGTAATCGGAGGCCCCGCAGCGCATGGCCTCGACCGCGGCGTTGACCGAACCCGAGGCGGTCATGGCGATCACCGAGGTGTCGGGATAGAGCAGCTTGACCTCGGCCACCAGCTCCAGGCCCAGGTTCGACCCGTGGGGCAGGTTGACCAGCAGGATGTCGGCCGCACGGCCCCGCAGCAGGCCCCGGGCCTGTTCGAGGTCGCCCGTGCTCTCAACCGCGTAGCCGAGACTGGCTGCGATCTCGGCGCAGGCCGAGCGCACCGCCCCGTCGGCATCCACCACCAGCAGGCGAAGCCGCGGCGCCGGTTCGGCGATCGTGGGAACAAACTCCATAGTCCGTGTGTTCAATCCAGTTTCCAGCATTGTAACCGCCTCGCATACTTTTGGTAATCGTTGTTTTGTTACCGGCTATCTTTCTGAGCTATTAGCTATTAGCTATTAGCTATTAGCTGTTAGCTCTTAGCTGCTGTCTGCCGGCGCCAACTGTTCCCTAGGTCCCTTGTCCCCTTGGTCCCTTGGTCCCTCGTCCCTAGTCCCTCGTCCCTGCTTTTCTCATCCGGCTGCGGGGAGTTCGATCTGAAAGCGCGCCCCACCCTGCTCGCGGTTGGCCGCTTCAATGCGCCCTCCGGCCGTCTCGACGATGGCGCGGGTGATGGCTAGACCCAGACCGCGGTGCTTCGCCGGCCGACCACCGGCCCCTTTGTGCCCGGTGTAGCCGGACTCGAAGATCCGCTCGAGGGCCTCTTCCGGGATGCCCGGACCGGAGTCCTCGACCGTGAGCACCAGCCACCCGCCGTTGTTGGCCGTCCGCTCGGTGAGACCGATCTGGATGCGCCCGCCCCCGGGCATGGCCTCGACCGAGTTCTTGACCAGGTTCACCAGAACCCGGGTCAGGTCCTCGGCGGTGATACGCACCGCGCGAGCCCCGCCTTCGACATCCATGGTGAGCCCGATGCCGGAGCCGGCCAGGGCCGCCAGCAGGTTCCGGGTGGAGAGCAGATCCGCGGCCAGATTGGCGACCGGAGCCGGGGTAACCGAGTCCCAGCGCTGCGTGGTGCGCGCGGGCACCGCGGCCGCCGGCCAGTGCTCCAGGGTCGCGCCCTCGGCCCTCCAGAAGCCCGTGGGCGCGGGTTCCACAGAGGACGCCCGGGAGTGCCCGTCGAGAGCGACAAGCTTTTCTACGAGCCTGCGGCTGGCCGAAGTCACCAGGCGAAGCTCGGCGGCGTAGTTCGAATAGGACGCCGACAGCACTCCGGGCTCCTCGAGCAGGTCGCAATAAACGCCCAGCGCGGCCACCATGTTGCGCGCGTCGTGGGCCACCTCGGCCAGGCTCTCGGCCCGGCTGCCGGTGGAGGCCAGCGCCTCGACCACCGTCAGAGCCCGCTTGTGCCCTGCCTCGGTTCCTGTTTCTGCCCTTTTTGTCTGTTCCATATCTCTATCCCCGCTTCCTTTCCCCTCTGGTGGCGCCGGCCTCGACCGGTTCAGCCCCTCTGTTTCCCGTTTTTGTCCCGATCGCGCCTTGCGATCTGTCCTGTTCTAGTACACGTAGCGTGCCAAATCCGGACACATTTTCTAAACGATTGAAAAGGATGTGGATGTTGTCCTTTCCCCGCCAACCGGCGGATGCGGGAAGGAGGGCCGCGAGTCCCAAAGTGGGACTCGCCTTGAGACTCATCTGCTCGTATCTGTTGTATTTAAAGTTGTTACATTGCGAATTCATTTCGGGACCTCTCCTGGCCACCAATTCCCTAAATGGACCCCGCTTTCGCCCACCCCGAACTTCGCTTCTCGGTACACCTACCTCACCGCCTGCGGAAGCCGAAACCAGACCACCCAGTTCCTCAGGTCCTTAGCCCTATAGTGGACCGTGGACAGAGGGAGCGATCGGTGCTGAACGATGCTGCTGGGATCGACGAGATTCTGCGCGAGTCGAGGAACATCGCGGTCGTGGGCATAAGCGACAAGCCCTGGCGGGCCAGCCACAACGTTGCCCGCTACCTGGCGGCGAACGGATACCGCGTCTTTGCCGTGAATCCGGCGCTCAAGGAAGTGCTTGGAGCGCCCTGCTATCCCACGATTGAAGCGGCGCACACAGCGGCCCGAGAACTGACCGGCGCGGGCATCGATGTGGTGGATGTCTTTCGGGCCTCAGAACAAGTTCCGGCTATTGTGGACGAGGTGATCCGGCTTGGGATTCCGTATCTGTGGCTGCAGGACGGAGTGGTTCACGACGAGGCCGTGGCGCGGGCGCGGGCGGCGGGCGTCCAGTGCGTGCAGGATGAGTGCATGTATCGCGAACATGCGAGGCGGATGCGCTAACAACCAATTTAGAGCCGCTTTAAAAACGCCAGCGCCTCTTTGAGGCGGGGGAACAGCGCCTCGTCGGCCTTGAACTCGCGGGAGTGCACGGTGCGGCGCACGCCCTTCATCTTGACCGGGTGTTTCAAGTGCAGCATCTCGTGGTAGAGCAGGTACTCAATGGCGTAGCGCGGGCTTGAGGGGCGGTCGAAGACGCGGCTGACCACAATGGTGTTGTGGGCGGCGTCGTAGTGGCCGAGGAGGCGCTTGGCGGTCTGCTCGCTCCAGGTGAGCTGGGGCCGGCCAAGCAGGCCACCGAAGAAACGCATGTTCAGGTCATCGAAGATGTGTTCGAGGTGGTAGTAGCGGCCTTCGGGTCCAAAGTAGCGCTTTGCGCCCCGGGTGGTGCGCACCAGCTCGGTCTGGCGCAGGACGGCGGCGCTGGTGGCAAAGCGTTTATAGCGCAGGTTTTGCGCGGCGTCGATGGGCTTGCGGTAGAGCTTGGCCAGCAAAATGTGGGCGATGGCGTGGAGCACGGTCTCCGGGGCGCCCTCGAGCAGGTCCGACAGGCTGGCGTGGATCTGGCCCTCGCGCAGGCGGATGGTGGTGTTGAGCGAGGTAAACCGCCTGAAACGCACGTGGATGGGCGGCATGGGCGCGCGGGGACGCAGCGCGCGGTACTCGCGCTCAAAGATGGTTGCGACGTCGAGAATTGGAAAGAGCTCAGGGGCCACCAAGGGGAGGATAGCAAAGGCGGGGTCAGGGTCTGGAGTTAGGGCTGTGATTTGCAGCACTAAAAGCCGTGCGAAGGGGCACACAAGAGGGGTACAATCGGTGTCAATCTCTCCTCATTGGAGGCTGAAGTGCCGAGTTCGACGCCCCATCGCTGGTCTCAACCGCGCGTGATCCTGGTCGCTACCGACCTGCACGATCTCGGGCGGCTGATGCCCTTTGCGCTGGATGAGGCCCGGCGGAACGGCGCGCAACTGGTTCTGCTGCACGTGCTTTCGTCGGTATCGGCAATGTCTACGGATGCGGCGGGGCGGCCGTACTTCGATCCCTCCGGAATGCTCGAAACCGCCGATAAGGCTCTTTCGCCGTGGTGCGAGTACGCGCGGCGCGAGGGCGTTACCTGCGACGCGGTGGTGCGGGAGGGTAATGCCGCCCACCAGATAGCAAGCGCGGCCCGCCACTTTGAGGCGGATCGCGTGATGCTGGGGACCCGGAGCCGCGGCAAGCTCAGCAAGTTGCTGCTCGGCTCCGTCGCAGAGCAAGTGCTGCGCTCGGTTTACCTCCCGGTCATGACCGTGGGACCCGAGGCTCATCTCCCGGTGGATGAAAACAGCCAACGAGTTGTGCTGCACGCCACCACACTTAGAGAGACCTCTCGCCCGAGCGCAGCGCTTGCCTGCCAGATTGCCACAGTGCAGAGCGCCAGGCTGGTGCTTCTGCATGTTCGCTCGCCCGACCCCGAGCAGCACGACCCGCATCCGGCAACGGCCGACGTGGAGGCCGCGGCGGTGGAACTCGGCAAGCTTGCCGAGGAGACACGCACCGGTTGCTGCACCGCCGTCGAGCAGATCGTGATCGAGGGCAACCCGGGGATCGAGATCCTGGCCGAAGCCGACAAGCATCGCGCCACGCTGATCGTACTGGCTGCGACGCATCGCTCGACGCTGGCCGACCTTACGCGCAATCGCACCATTTACCGCGTGCTGGCCCATGCCGAATGCCCGGTGCTGACGTTGCGCGAGCCGCTCGAACTCGGCGAAGAGGTCGTGGACGATACGGTGGAGGCGGCGCAGCCGTAGGAATTTTAGAAGTTAGCAAAAGCCCCGCAGCCAGGTGGTTGCGGGGCTTTCGTTTCAGGGCCACAGCTCCCGCGCCCGCTGCCAGCCTTTTTCGATGACGCGAACCGTGATCGGGTCCAGCAGCAGAGCGCTATGGCTATTCCACTCCGCCCGCTCCACCCAGCGCACGGCATCGGCATCGGTGCCGGCGCAGAGTTCGCCTCCGATGACGCGGCACAGGTAGTCGGCGATGGCGTAGTGGTATTGCACGCGCCCGTCCTGGCGGTGGATGCGGTCGATGAGTTCGACAAGCTCTACGGGCTCGACGATGAGACCGGTCTCCTCGCGCACCTCGCGGGCCGCGCCCACGGTGAGCGGTTCGCCTAGCTCCAGCGCGCCGCCGGGCAGGGTCCAGCGGCCCTTGAGCGGGTCTTTGCCGCGCCGGATTAGCAGAACCCGGCCCTCGTGAACCACAACCGCGCCCACGCCTACGAGCGGGGCCGATGGAAACTCTCGCTGCATGGTTCGCCTTTTGCTCCTGCTTCCACGATAGCTGCCTGGAGGCCGTGCCGCGGGATGGAATCGATGAATCGGCAGGTATCATCTCAATTACAGGGAGGTTTCAATGGCGGAGTTTACGCTCAAGATCGAAGGAATGCACTGCGGAGCGTGCGTGCGACGGGTAAGCCAGGCGCTCGATGCGACCCCGGGGCTGACGGTGGGCGAGGTTCGCGTGGGCGCGGCCCGGGTAACTTCTGACGAACCGCAGGCCACCGATGCGGCGATTGCAGCCGTGGCCAAGGCCGGCTTCAAGGCTGAACTGGAAGCCTGAGTGCCCGCACTGGAGACAGAATCGATCACGCTGCCCGTGCTGGGCATGAGTTGCGCGGCCTGCCAGCACCATGTGGAAAAGGCTCTGCGCTCGACCGCGGGCGTCGCAGGAGCGCGCGTGGACCTGATGGCGCACCGGGCCACGGTGGTATTCGATCCGGCGGCGGTTGGACCTGCGCAACTGGTCGAGGCCATTCGCGGCGCGGGCTACGATGCCGTGCTGCCGAGAACCGGCGATGCGGCAGGACGGCGCGAAGCAGGCGACGGCGCGGCTTCGCGCAAGGCGTGGGCGATGCTGGCAGCGGGCTTTGCCGCCATGCTGCTGGCGATGCCGCTGACGATGGACGGCGGCGCGATGGACCGCGTTCTGATGCGCGCTCTGCCCTGGATGTACGCGCTTCCCGCTGCATGGCTGCGCTGGGGGCTGCTGGTGCTTACGGCGGTTTTGCTGGTGTGGGCGGGGCGCGGCATCTACGCGAGCGCGTGGCGGGCTCTGTGCCACGGCGCAACCAACATGAACACGCTGGTGAGCCTGGGCACGGGCGTGGCCTTTGCTTGGTCGGCTTATGCGACCATCGATCCCGCGCCGGGGCGCATGGTTTACTTCGACGCGGTTCTGCTGATCCTGGGCTTTCTGCTGCTGGGCAAGAGTCTGGAGGGCCGGGCGAAACGGCGGGCTCTGGGCGCGCTCGATGCGCTGGCTGCGCTGCGGCCGGCCACGGCGCGCCGCGTACACGATCACGTTGAAGAGACGGTGCCGCTCGAAGAGGTTCGCCTGGGCGATGAGATTCTGGTGCTGCCCGGCGAGCGGTTTCCCGTGGACGCGACGATTGTGAAGGGGCGCACGACGGTGGATGAATCGATGCTTACCGGCGAGTCCACGCCGCTCGATCGCGAGCCCGGCGGCCGCGTGCTGGCCGGCGCGCTGAACTACGACGGCGCAGTCACTTGCCGCGCCGACTCGCTGGGCGGGGCAACGGTCATCGAGCAGATCGCGCGCATCGTGGAGCAGGCGCAGGGCTCGCGCGCGCCCATGGAGCGGCTGGCCGACCGCGCCAGTTCCATTTTTGTGCCGGTGGTGCTGGGGCTAGCCGTCGTTACCTTTGTCGCGTGGCTTGCCGCAACGCATTCTCTGCAACTGGCGCTGGCCAATACGGTCGCCGTGCTGGTGATCGCCTGCCCCTGTGCCATGGGGCTTGCTGTTCCAGCCGCGCTGACTGTGGCCGTGGGCCGGGGCGCGCAACTGGGCGTGCTCTTCAAGGGCGGCGAGGCTCTGGAGCGGATGGCGCATCTGGACGCGGTGATTTTGGACAAGACCGGTACGCTGACCGTGGGAAGGCCGGTGCTGGAGGCGGTGCAACTCGTCGGGGGACCGAGGGACCATGGGACCAAGGGACCTGGGGGCCGGTTCACAGAACGGGATTTGTTGCGCATCGCCGCTGCTGCCGAGGAGCGGTCGAACCATCCTTTGGCACACGCCATCGTCGAATATTCTGTTGGTCTTGGATTAGCCTGGGGGCCTGCGGAAAGCGTACAGGTATTGCCCGGCCGGGGACTGACGGCGCGGGTCGAGGGTCATGACTGCCTGCTCGGCAACGCCGCTCTCTTTCAGGAGTTTTTTGTTCCCCTGCCTGAAGAAGTCGCTTCACCTGCTCCCGGCGTCACCCGTCTGTGGATGGCGCTCGACGGCACTGCTGTGGGCTACTTTGACGCGCGCGACGCGCTGCGGCCCGATGCAGCGTCGGCGATGGCGGCACTGCACAAGAGCGGCCTCAAGTTGCTCATGCTCACCGGCGACACAGCAGCGGCTGCCGAGCCAATCGCCCGCGAGGCGGGGATCGAGAGCGTCGAGGCTGGCTTGGACCCGGCGGCGAAGCTCGAACGCATTCGAAGTTTACAGAGCGCCGGCTTACGCGTGGCCATGGTGGGCGACGGCATCAACGACGCCGCCGCCCTTGCCGCAGCCGACGCCGGCATCGCAATGGGCACCGGCGCAGACCTGGCCCAGGAGGCCGGCGACGTGCTTCTGCTGCGCGCGCGGCCCGGCGCGATTCCGGCAGCCATCGCGCTGGCGCGGCAGACCCTGGCCATCATGCGCCAGAACCTCTTCTGGGCGGTGGGCTATAACGTCGTCGGCATTCCGCTGGCGGCGGGCGCGCTGTATCCGGCCTTCCACATCCTGCTCTCGCCCTGGATCGCCGCCGCCGCGATGGCCGCCAGCTCGGTCTGCGTGCTCTCAAACAGCCTGCGCCTGCGCGGCTGGCAGCCGGGGAACTGAGCGCGGGAAAAACCAATCTAGGGCAACAGGATCTTTTCCAGATACTCGATGGGCAGCGGGCCCTGATCGAGGGCGCGGTCGTGGAATTCCTGGAGCGTGAAGCTGCTTCCTTTGGCCGCCTGATACTTGTTGCGGAGCGCCCACCACTGGCGGGTGCCGAGAAAGTATGTGGGCAACTGGGTTGAGCTCAGCTTGGCCCTGAGCAGTTTGCCTTTGGCCTCGGCCTCGGTCTGGAAACACTGCCGTGTCATCAGGTCCAGAGCCTGCTCGTCGGTCATGTTCATGGTTTGCATGCGAATGTCGAGGATGGTGTTGGCGACGGCGCGCATCCACACCTTCATGCGGACGAGCTTGAACCTGGGGCTGAAGTTGTCGAAGCCGGCCTGGGTCATGACGTCGGCGCCGTACTCGGCCCAGCCTTCGATGTAGGCTCCGTTGCCGAACAGACCGCGCAGCACGCGGCGCATGGGCGGCTGCACGTCGTTCGCGTGTTCAAACTGGACGTAGTGGCCGGGCAGCGCCTCGTGGATGGTGAGCCACTGCAGCGCGTAGTTGTTGTACTCTCGCAGTTTGCTCTCCACCATGGCCGGAGACATCTTTGGGTCGATCGGCGTTACCCAGTACTGAGCTTCTGCCGCCGGTTCGAGCGCCGGGGCCTGGTGGAAACCCGCCACGGAGAAGATGCCGCGCTCGAACTCGGGCGTGGGAATGACCTTGAGGTTGTCGCGCTTGCCGAGCGAGACGATTTTGTGGTCCAGGATGAACTGCCGGGCTTCGACCACGTCGGACTTGATGGTATCGATCAGCACATCGGGCTGGGTGTGCTCATCGCCGATCCGGTCAATGACCGCGGCGATGATCTTGTTCTGGCGCTCCTCGGCGGGCAGGGCGGCAAACTCATCCTGACCGGGAAACATCTCCCGGCAGAGCGGCAGGGCTATATCGAACATCTGCGAGCGCAGGCTGGCGAGTTCCACCTCAGCGTCGGCGAGCAACTGCGCCGGACTAATGGAGGTTTCCATGACGGAGCGGAACTTGAGTGCGTACCAGTCCGCGCCCAGACGCCAGGTGCGTCCGTTGGTGGGCTTCCTGGCAAGGTCCTCTTTCATCCAGGTGTTGAAGTCGCCTAGAGCCTTGCGGGCGGCCGGGGCGGCGCGGTCGAAGCGCGCCTTGAGGGGCGATCCGGCGGGAATCTCGGCGGCGATCGTGTCGAGCAGGTCGAGGTTGCCGGCGTTCTCATCGATGGCCGTGGAGATGAAAACCGGGTCGGCATCGATCAACTCGGTCTTTGCCTGATCGAGAAAGCGGGGGATCTGGGCGATGCGGGAGATGGCATCTCCAAGGCGCGCATCAAGCGGGGCGTAGGATTGCGTGATGGGCAGAAACAGAGCGGTGCCAATAGCTTCAACGTACCCGGTGGGGTTATGGCGGTAGCTCTGAATGGTATCGAGTTCGAGCAGGTTGAGCGCGATCTGGTCGTCGATGAGGCGGTAGTCGGCGGCGTCCTGCAAGTTGAGGCGCGCGATGGGCGTCTGCGTCTGGAACTGCTGCCGCCATGCACGGTAGAAGCGCGCCTGCCCGGCCATGGCCTGCGGGCTCACATCGTCCAACTGGGCGTCGAGGCGGATGATTTTGCCGGATTTGGCGTCCTTGTGCCGGTGATAGCCGACTCCGGAGGCGTTGATGGGCGAAAGCGCCAGCGATTGCTGAATGAACCGATCGCAGAGTTGCGCGAAGCGCGCATTGGCGGGCGGCTGCGAGGCCGGTTGTTGCGACACTCCGAAAACCGTGCCCAGAAGAAGAACACCAGCGAGGGAAAGTGGAAGTTTACTCATGCTTTACCGGCCTCTTGTACCGAACCGCACCAGTATAGAACGAATGTTTCTTTCCGGCCTGAAAAACACACGGTTGGTCAGATTCAGAAACTGGCAGAGCGGCCGGGTTGCCGGCAGGAGTGTCTCTGGCGGCCAAGAAGGCGGCTTGATACGGCGACCCCACACGCTAAACTATCCCAAGAGATTCATCCGTGCGCATCCTGACCCGCTACATTCTCGGCGAGATCCTCTCCCACACGCTCATCGGGTGCGCGCTGTTCACTTTTATCCTGTTCATGCCGCAACTGCCTCACATCCTTGAGATCGTGGTGCGCAGCAGTTCCACGTGGGCCGACGTGGGCGAGATCTTCCTCTTCACTCTGCCCAACCTCTTCCGCGTCACCATTCCGATGTCGGTGCTGGTGGGCATCCTACTGGGCTTGAGCCGTTTGGCGGCTGACAGCGAGATCGTCGCCATGCGCGCCTCCGGTCTCGGCATCGGCTACTTTGTGCGGGTTTCTGCGGTAGTGGCGGCGGCGGGAACGCTGCTGGGCCTGGCCAACTCGCTCTATCTCGCTCCCCGCGCCAACCAGGCGATCCTCGATATGGAGCAGGCCCTGGCTACCCAGCAGGCCTCCTACGAGATCCAGCCCCGCGTCTTCTACGAGGACTTCAAGAACGCCGTGCTCTATGTCGAGGACGTGCGCTCCGGCGCGGGCGCGGCCAACTGGCGTCAGGTCTTCATGGCCGACGTCTCCGATCCCGACAATCCCATCGTAACCACGGCCGCCTCGGCCACGGTGGTCAACGACAACGCCCAGGAAGAGCTGCTCATGCGCCTCCGCCAGGGCGCGCGGCACGAGATGGTGAACGGCGACGCCGAGCAGTACAATATCTCCACATTCACAACCTCCGACATGCCGCTGCTGCTGAACCAGCAGAACGGGGTTCGCCTGGGCCGGCTGGATACGGCCATCTACGCGCTGCCGACCGCCGAGCTTCTCAGCCGCGCCCGCGGCGCGGACGGCCGGCGCTACCTGATCGAGTTCTACAACCGGTTTTCATTCCCTGCCGCCTGCCTGGTGCTGATGCTGGTGGGAGTGCCGCTGGGCGTCAACTCGCGGCGCGGCGGCAAGAGTTCCGGTTTTGTCTTTACCGTTGCGCTGGTCTTCGTCTACTACTTCCTGTCTTCGACCGGCATCGCGCTGGGCAGGCAGAACAAAGTGCCGGCATTCGCGGCGGTCTGGTCGGCCAACATCCTCTTCGCTGTGGTGGGCACTGTGCTGTTGTGGCAGATGGCCACCGGCGGGCGTCTGCTGAACGATATCTCCGACGCCATCGCTCGCATCCCCAGGCTCAAGCCAAACCTCGCCAATGGCAACGGACTGCCGCTGGCCGGCCTGGTCGGAATGCTGAAGCCGCGCGAACCCAGGCTGAAGGCCCGCGGCGTCTTTCCGCGCATCCTCGACGAGTACGTGGTGCGCGAGTTCGTCGGCTCATTTCTGCTGGTGCTCGCGAGCTTTGTGCTGCTGATGCTCATCTTCACGTTTTTCGATCTGGTGGGCGACATCCTGCGCAACCGCATCGCGCTCATCGTCGTGGGCGATTATCTGATCAACCTGACTCCCAGCATGATCTCCCAGATTGCGCCGCTGGCGGTGCTGATTGCGGCGCTGGTGACCTTCGGCGTGCTCAACCGCAACAGCGAGATCGTGGCCATGAAGGCCACCGGCATCAGCCTTTATCGCCTGATCGTTCCCATTCTGGTTATTGCCGCGGTTCTGGCGGCATGCCTGTTCGCCTTCGACCAGTACTACCTGCCCCAGGCCAACCGCCGCCAGGAGGCGCTGCGCAGCGTCATCAAGGGCCGGCCGCCGCAGACCTTCCTGCACCCGGAGCAGACATGGATGTTCGGGGTGCAGCCCAAACCCGGCGAGCCGGGGCGCATCTTCTACTACCAGTTCTTCAATCCAGACTCCAACGAGTTCGCCAACATCTCCGTCTTCGAGTTCAACCCCGACACCTTCGAGCTGACCCGGCGCATCTTCGCCAAGCGCGCGGTCTGGGACCCGGTGGACAGCAACTGGAGCTTTGAGAACGGCTGGATGCGCGACCTCAGCGGGGCGGGCGTAACCAACTACAGAACCTATCTGCGCGCCAACTTCCCTGAGATTCACGCCACCCCCGACTACTTCAAGAAAGAGGCGCTCGAATCCCAGGAGATGAGCTTCGGCCAGCTCGACGCCTACATCCGCGACCTCGGCCAGAGCGGCTTTGACACCATGCGGCTGCGTGTCGCGTTATGGCAAAAGCTGGCCCACCCGCTGGTGGCGGTGGTGATGGTGCTGCTGGCCATTCCCTTTGCGCTGGCCATGGGCCGGCGCGGCTCGCTCACCGGCATCGCCGTGGCCATCGGCGTGGCGCTGGCCTACTGGGTAGTCGACGGGCTCTTCGGCGCCATGGGCGCGGTCAACTATCTGCCGGCGGCGCTGGCGGCCTGGTCCTCCGACGTGCTCTTCGCGCTGGTGGGCGGCTACCTGCTGCTGCGTACGCCCACCTAGACCGTTTCCGGCGCTCCCGTACAATTGAACTATGTTGCGTGACCTGGCCCCGCTGTTTTCTTACATGCGCCGTTACCGCTGGAGCTACGTCTGGGGCACGGCGGCTTCCCTGCTCACCAACATCGTCTGGTCGCAGTTTCCGCGTGTGCTGCAGGGGGCCGTCAACGCGCTGCGCGCCGGCACCACCCGAGAGCATATCTTGCTGCTGGCCGGGCTTCTGGTTGTCATCTCGGCGGTCAAGGGCGTCTTCATGTACACCCAGCGCTGGGTGCTCATCGGCATCTCGCGGGATATCGAGTTCGATCTGAGGAACGATCTGTTCCGCAAGCTTGAAGAGCAGGACTCCGGCTTTTACCATACCTATCGCACCGGCGACCTGATGGCGCGCATGACCAACGACATGAACGCGGTGCGCATGCTGCTGGGCCCGGGGTTGATGTACAGCGCCAACACCCTCTTCCTGAGCCTCTTTGCCTGCATCTTTATGTGGCGCATCAGCCCCTCGCTGACGCTGGTGGCGCTGGCCCCCATGCCGCTGGTGAGCATACTGGTGCAGTACTTCGGCAGCCGCATCCACAGCCGCTTCGAGCGCATCCAGGCCAGCTTCTCCGACATCTCGGCGCAGGCCCAGGAAAACTACTCCGGGGTGAGGCTGATCCGCGCCTTTGCGCGCGAAAAGTCCCAGGTGGCGCTCTTCGAGCGGCTCAATATCGAGTACATCGCCCGCTCGCTGCGCCTGGCGCAGTTGATGGGCATGCTCTGGCCGACGCTCGAGTTCGTGCTGGGCATCTCCATGATCCTCACGCTGCTGGTGGGCGGCCACCAGGTGGTCTCGCACCGCATCGACGTGGGCCAGTTCGTCGCCTTCAACACGTACATGATCATGCTCATCTGGCCCATCATCGCGGTGGGCTGGGTCGTGAACATCTTCGAGCGCGGAACCGCCTCGGTGAAGCGCATCGACGAGCTGCTCAAAGAAGAGCCCCGCATCGACAACCACCGCTCTGCGGTTTCAGGTTTTGGACCGGAGTACAGGCTCAATGGCGAGATCGAATTCCGCCATCTCAACTTCGGCTACGGCGAAGTCGAGGTGCTCCACGACATCACGCTCAAGATTCCCGCCGGATCGAGCCTGGCCATCGTGGGGCCGACGGGCTCGGGCAAGTCGACGCTGGTCAACCTGATCGCGCGGCTCTACGAGGCTCCCGACGAAACACTGCTGCTCGACGGCCGGCCGGTGTACGAGTATCCGCTTGAGGTGCTGCGGCGGAACCTGGGCGTGGTGCCCCAGGAGACCTTCCTTTTCAGCGAGACGATCCGGGAAAACATCGCCTTTGGCGTCGAGAAGACCGGTGAGGAGGAACTGCTCAAGGCCTGCGAGGCCGCGCACATCCTTGAGGAGTTCGAGGCCTTCCCGAATGGATTTGAAACGATGGTCGGCGAGCGCGGCGTCACGCTTTCCGGCGGGCAGAAGCAGCGGGCGGCGATCGCGCGCGCGCTGCTGCGCCGGCCCGCCATCCTGATCCTCGACGATGCCCTGGCCAGCGTGGACACCTTCACCGAGGAGCGCATCCTCAGCGGTCTCGGCAACTACACCGCCGGCGCCACAACCATCCTGATCTCGCACCGGGTCTCTACCGTGCGCAGCGCCGACCGCATCGCCGTTCTCGACCACGGCCGCATCGTCGAGACCGGAACCCACGACGAGCTTCTGGCGCTCGACGGCTACTACGCCAGCCTCTTCCAGAAGCAGCAGCTTGAGGAAGAGCTGACGGTAGCGAGTTAGCTAGTTAGCGAGTCGGCGAACCGGCAAGTCAGCAGCAGGCGGTTGACCCCCGCATTATGCTGTCCAGCCGGCGCTGGCCGAACTCGAAGCGGACTCGACACCGGAGGGCAGAACCGGAATCGGACCCAGCGCGTTGAGCGCCTCGGGATCGCGGGCCACCTGACGCCAGGCATCGCGCACGTTGCTCACGCATTCGATCGCGTGCTCGAACTTTTGCCGCGAGGCCGACTGCGAGGCCTGCAGCACCTGCGCGAAGATGGCGGCATAGAACTCACTGAGCGCCTGCGCCGGCCGGCCGCCGATGTCCATGCGCAGCCGTGCCTGCAGGTGGATGATGATGTCGAGCGCGCGCCGGACCGCCGCCCGGCGGCCGTCTGTGTCTCCGCGGTCCACCGCTTCGGCGGCGGCAGACAAGAAGCGAATGATGCCGTCGTAGAGCGCCACCACCAGATCGACGGCAGACGCCCCTTCCAATGCATGTTCCCGGTAGGCTCCCATGGCCTTGGTTTCTCCTATCCGTTCGAGGTCCCGTTGTAGCCGCTGATGGCTGCGTATAGTTCGTTGATGCCGTTAAGTTGAGACGGCAGCATCTGGAGAATCTCATTGGCCTGGTTGAGTTGCGTGGTCAGGCTCGACTGCTGCGCCGAAATCAGGCTGTCCTCATTGGAGATCTTTGCGCTGAGCTGCGATTCGATGGTGCTGTTGGCGTTTGATGCCAGCGACATAAGCCCGGTCTTGGAACTCGATCCGGCCTGGTTGATGGTCGTGGAGAGGTTCTGCCCCCAACTGGCGATGTTCTGGAAGAAGCCTTGAACCCCGGAGAAATCCGAGTTCAGCACCGAGTCCAGCGTGGAGACATCGAGCGCCAGCCCTCCGGTCGGGCTGGTGGTGATGCCCAGAGCGGCCAGGTTACCTATGTCCGACGAACTGGTGTAGCCGAGTGCCGATGTTGTCGGGGTGGCGGTGTTGGCGAGGGTCCCGCCGACCGTCAGGTTGCCGTCGCTTCCCGCCGTGAGCGATGCAAGCTGGAGGCTCTGCGATCCGTCGCTGTTGGTGTTGATCGAGGCGCTGACGCCCAGCGTGGAGGAGTTTGCGTTGAGGTAATTTTCCAGGTCTGCGAGCGTCGATCCGCCCTGGGCTGTCTGAACGTCGCTCATGTTCACCGTCTGCGTGGTTCCGCTGCCCACCTGGATGGTGACCGTGCCGGTGAGAACGTCGGAGGCGCCGGGCACGGAGCTGAACGAGGTCCCGGAGTTGCTGCTGCTGCTCGCGGTAAAGGTGGCGCTGGTAAGCTGGGTGGCGGCGCTGGACTGGATGTTCGATGTCACGGCCAGCGCGCCGGCCGCGCCCGGCGTCTGGGAGAGGAGCGTTAGCGTTGAATCGCCGTTGCTGGTGGTCACTCCCGCCGTTACACCGATGCCGGCCGCGTTGATGGCGCCGGCAAGATCGGAGAGCGAGGTCTGGGATGAGTTGAGCGTGACCGTCTGTGCGGTTCCGCTGCCCACCTGGATGGTGATCGATCCGGACAGGGACGGATTGTCGGCCACGGTCACAGGCGCCAGATAGCCGTTGGGATTCGGCGCGTTGAGCGCGCTCATCAGCTGGTTCTGCAACAGCGAAAGCGTGGGGGAGCCGAATAAGGGCTCAGGCGTTCCCGAACTGGTGTTCCCCTGCTGGGAGTGCATGGCGCTGAGCAGCGAGTTATAGTCGCTTACGAACTGATTGACCGTGCTCTCGACCGAAGCGTTGTCGTTGGCGATGCTCACCTGCACCGGCTCCGCGCTGCCCGAAGTGGTTGGACTGGGGGCGAGTAGTTGAAAGGTCAGCCCCGGGATAAGATTGGTGACCGTGTTCGAGGCGCTGCTCAGGTTCACCCCGTCCACCGTCAGGCTTGCATTCTGGCCGCTGGCGGTCTGGGTGTAACCGAGGGCCGTGGCCGGGTCCACCAGGCTCGAGTTCACGGTCAGCGTGCCCGCCGCGCCGGGCATCTGGGAGTAGAGCTGCAGGCTCGAGGTGCCGTCGCTGTTGGCGACAACCGTGGCCTGGACCCCCATCGTAGTCAGGTTGGAGTTGATGTAGCTGGCCAGGTCCGAGATGGTCGCGCCGCCTTCGGCCGTGGCCACCGCGCTCATGTTGATGGCCATCGACTGTGCCGACGATCCGCTGCCCACCTGGATGGAGACCGTACCGGAGAGCGCCGCGCCGGCGCTCGACACCGGCGACAGCGTGCCGGTGGAGTTGGCGGTCGATGTGCCGCCTGTGCCTGTGTAGCTCAGGGCATGGGAGGCCGCCGCGGTGAGCGAGTTGCTGCTGATCGCGATGTTGCCGTTGGCGCCGGAGGAGCCCGAGATTAGGCTCAGTCGCGAGCCGTTGGCGTCGGTCAGCACGTTGGCCGTAATCCCCGCGCCCGAGGAGTTGATCGCAGCGGCGAGGCCGGCCAGTGTATTGTCCGACGAGTTGAGGGTGATGGTCTGCGCGGCTCCGCTGCCGGCCTTGATGGTGATCGAACCAGACAAAGGGGTCGAGGCGCTCGACAGCGGGGCCAGATAGCCGCTCGAGGTCTGGGCCAGGGTGTTCACCACAACCGTATGCGTTCCAGCCGCTGCCGCTGCCGATGCCGAGGTCAGCTGGAGCACGTTCGTGTCGGAGCTTGAGCCCGTCTTCTGCGCCAGGATCCCGGTGGCGTCGGTAAGCTGGCTGATGTCGTTTGACACCGTAGAGAGCAGCGTCCCCAGGCTGGAGATCGCCGTGTCCTGGCTCTGCAGGCTGGTCAACTGGCTCTTCCAGGGGGTCTCGATGTTCTGGAGGTTGCTGACGATGGCGGCCACCGTCGAGCTGACATTGATGCCGGTTCCGCTGGTCGGCGATCCGAAGCTGAGGCCTACAGTGCCCATGACGTCCTCCGGGCTGATTGGGAGCAGGTGGCTGGCCAGCCGACCGGCTCGGGAATTGGAAGAAACTAAAGTCGAAACCCAATCCGGGACAAACAGCGGAGGGCGTCCTTGCGGACGCCCTCGGTGGGGCGCGCCCGGCCTGGCGGGTTTGCTGCCGGGCGCGCTGGTTCGGGTTCGGGCCGGGGAGCAAACCTTCCCGGAGGCTCACCGTATTACTGCAGCAGCTTGGTGACCATCTGCTGCATGCTGTTGGCCTGGGCCAGTGCCGAGATGCCCGTCTGGCTGAGGATCTCGTACTTGCTCATGTCGGAGGCGGCAGACGCATAGTCGGTGGCCTGCACCGCGTTTTGCGCCGACTGCACGTTCTCCTGCTGGGTGCCGAGCACGTTCGAGACCGAGTTCAGCGTGTTGATCTGGGCCCCGATGTAGCCGTCCTGGGCCGAGACATTGGTGATGGCCGCGTTCAGCGAGGTCAGCGCCGTCTCGGCGTTGGTCTGGCTGGTCAGGTCGGTGCCGCCCAGGTTGGTGCCGGCCCCGGCCGTGTAGTTGATGGCCGTGATGGCGCCGGTGTTGTCGTTGGTCTCCGCAGCCCCGCCCGCGTTGACCCCGGTGGCGCTCACCGAGGTATCGTAGGCGCCCGAGGCGATGGTGACCTTTTGCAGGCCCGCCGTGGTCGGGTTGGCGGTGGCGCTGACGTTGCCGGAGATCATGATGCCGGTGTCGGTTCCCGTCACCGTGCCGCCGGCGCCGGCTGCCGTCGCCGTGGTGAAGCTTGCGGTCAGGCCGCGGCCGGAGCCATTGATGGCCGCGATCAGGCCCTGCACCGAGGTTGCCGCGTTGGTGGTGACCGAGCCCGCCGAACCGTCGGAGTTCTTGTAAGCGATGGTCAGCTGCGTGGATGCCAGCGTATCGGTGACCTGCGCATTGCCGGTGCCGGCAACGCCGTTGGACAGATCAAGGAAGATGTTCTGCCCAGAGTTGTAGCTCATCGCGCCGTTGGTGTCGCCCACGTTGGTTCTGGACAGCGAAGAGATGCTGATGTTGTCGAGCGAAGCGCTCTGGCTCGAGGAGTCGCCGGAATAAATGCCGACCGTGCCCGCGCCAAAGACCTTCTGCTGGTTGTAGGTGGTGGTAGAGCCGATGTTGTCAATTTCCGACAGGATCGACTTGTACTCCTGGTTGGCCGCCGTCTGCTGCGAACCCGTCAGTGTGCCGTTCGACACTTCGGTGGCCAGCGTTACGGCCCGGTTGAGCAGGCTGGTGACCTGCGAGAGTGCGCCGTCGGCGACCTGAAGAAGGCCTACGCCCTCTTGTGCATTGGTCTTGGACTGCGTCAACGCCTGCTGGTTGGCCTCGAGGCCGTTGACCAGCGAAAGGCCGGCTGCGTCGTCGGAGCCGGAGTTGATCTTTGAGCCCGAAGACAACTGCTGCAAAGTCTTCGACAGGTTGTTTTGCGTAGTGTTGAGATTGTTCTCCGCATACACCGCGGAGAGGTTATTCAAGACACCCAGGGACATGGGGTTCTCCTTGTTGGATGCGGGATTTGCGGCCTTTCCCCGTTGCGCCCCCCTTATCTGCCTACCCTGGGTTGCTGCTCCTGCGGGAATCAGTACCGCCGCATCTGGCCCCTTCTTCGGCGTGGATGGAGTGGACTTTATTCCGACAGCCTTGTGTCCTGAGCCGGACACTCGCAGCCGTGCTTTTTTAACCTTTGCCGTTCTCCGCCGATAACTCCATCAAAGGAGATTGACGGCGATGATCGAATTGACCCGTCTCAACGGGAGCACGATGGTGCTCAACAGCGATCTGATCAAGACCGCCGAGTCCTCTCCCGACACAATGTTGACGCTGATCACCGGCGAGAAGCTGATTGTGCGCGAGGAGACGGCGGTAGTGGTGGAGCGGGTGATTGCCTATCGCGCCCGGCTGCTGGCCGATGTGGCGCGCAGGCTGCCCAAGTTCGGCGATGTGGAGCGGATAGCCGGCCTGGCCAGTCTCAATCCGGCCGGCGACGGCCCGCCGTCCCCTCCCAAGCCGCGCTGAGGAGCTTCGTTCCTTCAGTGTTTCGTCAAGTGCAAGGACGCCTAAACAGGTCGCGCAAGAGGAGTGAAGGCAGAAGATGGAAAAGGGAAGCATCGCCGGAGTGCTGCTGGCCATCGCGGGGATCGTTGCCGGTCTGCTTCTAGAGGGCGGCAACATCGGCCAGATTCTGCAGCCCACCGCGGCTCTGATCGTCGTCGGCGGAACGCTGGGCGCGGTCATGGTCCAGTTTCCGCTGCGCACTGTGTTTTCGGCGTTCGGAAGCCTGCGCAGCCTGTTCACGGCGTCTGCCCGCAGAGACTCGCAGATTGTCCGGCAGCTGATTGCCTTTGCCAACAAGGCCCGCCGCCAGGGCGTCGTCTCGCTCGACGCCGATCTGGTATCGATCCACGATCCGTTCCTCAAGCAGACGCTCATGCTCGCCGTCGACGGCACCGAGCCAGCCGATCTGCGCAACATCATGCGCGTCAATATGGAATCGATCGCCGAGCAGGAGGAGAAGCTGCCGGCCGTCTTTGAATCGGCAGGGGGATTTTCGCCCACCATCGGCATCCTGGGCGCGGTGCTCGGCCTCATCCAGGTCATGCAGCATCTGGACGACATTCACCAAGTGGGCCGCGGCATCGCCGTGGCGTTCGTGGCCACCATCTACGGCGTCGGCTTCGCCAACCTCTTCTTTCTGCCCTTTGCCGGCAAGATGCACATGCGCATCCGCGCCGGCCACCGCAGGCGCGAGATGATGCTCGAGGGCGTAATCGCAATTCTTGAAGGTATCAACCCGCGTATGCTCGAGATCAAGCTCAACGGATTTCTCGACTCGAGCGCCGAAAGGCGAAAGAGAGTGGAAGCATGAGGCCGGCCATCGAGCGCCGCCGGGGCAACCACGATCGCTGGCTGGTTTCCTACGCCGACTTCATCACCCTGCTGTTCGGATTCTTCGTGGTGCTCTACGCCTTTGCGCGCGCCGACCAGAAGAAGCAGTCGCAACTTCCCAATGCCATCAACCAGGCCTTCCAATCCATGGGCGTGAGCGCCGCCCAGTCAACCCCGGAGCCCACATCGGTGGTGACCACCGAGCAGGTTCGCACCCCCGCCGAGGTCGGGCAGGATCTTAACCGAATGCAGCGCTCGCTAGCCATGGCGCTCAAGGACGAAGTCCAGTCGGGCGCGGTCTCGCTCTCCGTCGAGCGCACGGGGCTGGTCATCAGCCTGCGCGAAAACGGCTTTTTTGCCTCCGGCTCGGCGACTCCCAATCCCCAGGCAACGGCCACACTCGGCCGTATTGCAACCTCGATCGGCCCCTCGCCCTACGATGTGCGCGTGGAAGGCCACACCGACAACGTGCCCATGCACTCGGCGATCTTCAACTCCAACTGGGAGCTGTCGGCGGCCCGCGCCAGCGCAATCGGCCGGCTGCTGCTGGGCCTCAAAGCTATCCCGCCGGAGCGGCTCTCGGTGGCCGGTTACGGCGAGTTTCATCCTGTTGCGACAAACGACACCGCCGAAGGTCGCGCCCAGAACCGGCGCGTGGACCTGGTCGTGATGCCGCGGACCAGCATCGCCTACGCAGCCCCTCAAGCCGTGGCCTCCAATGGGGCCTGGCGTCGCGTCTCCGATGGCGACGATCCGGCGAGTCAGCAAGTCAGCGAGTCAGCGAGTCAGCGCTGAGGCAACTATCGGCACTCTGCTTGAGAGCGGATTGCCTGCCGTGAAGCGCGGGCAATTCCGGTGCTGCAACATTCCTTGCGATTACCGCAATGCGCTGCCTTGCTGACTTGCTGACTCGCTAACTTGCTACTCCAGCCCCAGCACCTTCACGATCACACGCTTCCTGCGCTGGCCGTCGAACTCGGCGTAAAAGACCCGCTGCCACGTCCCCAGATCGAGCCTTCCGTTGGTGACCGGCAGTGTGGTTTCGTGATGCAGCAGGAGCGACTTCAAGTGCGCGTCGCCGTTATCTTCGCCGGTGCGGTGGTGCTTGTAGTCGGGCCTGGCCGGCGCCACCTCCTCCAGCCACTTGCCTATGTCCTCGATCAACCCTTCCTCGTGATCGTTCACATACACGGCGGCGGTGATGTGCATGGGCGATACGAAACACAGCCCGTCTTTGACGCCGCTTCTGCGCACGATCTCTTCGACCTTGTCGGTGATGTGCACCATCTCGCGGCGGCGGCGGGTTTCAAACACCAGGTATTCGGTAAAGCTCTTCATTGCGTTCGATCTTGCTTCAGGCATTTTTCCTGGCCTCGGAGTAGGTTCGTTGCCGCGACAGCAGCGCGCGGCGGTCAGCCTGATTGTAGAGGGATCGGGCGTGAAGAGCGCAAGATCGCGCGCAAGATCGATCCCGGCCTTTATCCTTGAATGCAGCCATGGAAACTCCGTCTCAATCGCCGGCCGACGAACTTTCTCAGCACGGGCTCGATCTTCTTGCCGAGGGCCGGGCGCTGGAGGCAGCCCGCGAGTTTCGTGCCGCTATCGACGCAGATTTCAACCACGTCGAAGCCCATCACGGGCTGGTGCGCGCGCTGCGCGATGCGGGAAGATTCGAAGCGTCGATCGCGATTGCGCTCAAACTCGCTGTCCTGACTCCGGACGATCCGCTGGCGCACACGGCGCTTTCCATCTCGCTCCAGCACGGAGGTCACGTTACGGAAGCCGAAGCAGCAGCCGCGCGCGCGCGCGTTCTCGAGTGGAAGATCGCCCTCCAGTCGCCGCCCGAAGAGGATGCGAAGCCGTGAAGAGGCGCACTCTCTCGCCGCCTGCCCGGCTGCGGCAGATGCACGAAGAACTCATGGCGGCCTACGGCCCGCAAAACTGGTGGCCGGCACGGACGCGCTTTGAGGTCATCCTCGGCGCATATCTCACGCAGAATACTTCCTGGAAAGCAGTCGAGCGCTCGCTCGGGAATCTTCGCGACGCCGGCGCACTCACCATCGACGGGCTGCGTGCCCTCTCGCTCGCAGAGCTGCAAAGGCTCATCCAGCCCTCGGGCTTCTTCACACGCAAGGCCCCGGCGATCAAGGCGTTCGTCGCTTTGCTCGACACAGAATTTGGCGGTTCCCTCACCCGGATGGCGAATGCGTTAACCGCTCCGTTACGAGAGCGGCTGCTGGCGCTCTCCGGCGTGGGCCCGGAGACGGCCGACGCCATTCTTCTCTACGCGCTCGGCCACGCGGTGCCGGTAGCCGACGAATATCTGCGCCGCATCGCCGAGCGGCACGGGCTTGTCGATGCGCGGCGGAGAATCTCTTACGATTCGCTTACCGAACTCACTCGCGAGGCCTTCGCCGCCGATCCCGATCCGGAGCGCAGGCAGCTTTTGAACGAGTTCCACGCGCTCACGGTGGCCGTCGGCAAGGCTCACTGCGGAAGAGTGGCGCGCTGCGAGGGCTGCCCTCTCGCTGCCGATTTCAAAGGGGTACCGGCAGCAATCTCTGAAGCGCCACGGAAAAGGCTAAGAGCTAACAGCTAAGAGCTAATAGCTGTCTTGCAGTAATCTGGAGTCATCATGAGTTCAACACCGGTACAGCCCGAACTGAAGGTCGCCCAGTCGCCCGAATATCGCGAGGTCTATGCCAACAGCGTGCAGATTCGCGTCTCGGTCTGGGACTTTCAGCTCACCTTCGGCGTCGCCTCCAGCGACGCTCCCGACCAGGTCAGCATCCGCAACCAGGCGGCCGTCTTCCTGAGCCCGCAACAGGCCAAGGCGCTGTTCAACGTCCTCGGTCAGAATCTGGCCCAGTATGAGGCCGCCTTCGGCACGCTCAACCTCGAACCCAAGGGGCAGCCCTTTCCGTCCGGGCCGGTGAACTGAGGCAGGGATCAGTGGTCAGGGATCAGAGATCAGGAGCCGGACGTGGAGATCTATTGAGTGGCGTGCGACTGAAACGGCTTCTCAACCCATGGCCCGACGAGCCTTTGCCGTTGTGGATGATCTTCCCGGTCATCTTCGCGGCCCTCTATGCCGCGCACTTCGCGCTGCTGCGCGTGCCCTACTACTGGGACGAGGCCGGCTACTACATCCCCGCCGCCTGGGATTTCTTCCGCAACGGCTCGCTGATTCCCATCACGACTGTATCGAACGCGCATCCGCCGCTGCCCAGCATTTATCTGGCGCTGTGGTGGAAGGCCTCGGGCTTCTACCCGGAAGTCACGCGCGAAGCGGTGCTTATGGTGGCCGCACTGGCGCTGCTCGGCGTCTGGCGTCTGGCCATGCGGCTCACCTCTTCGCCATCGGTAGCCTTCTGGACGGCCGCGCTCACCGGCCTTTACCCCATCTGGTTTTCGCAATCCATGCTGGCCCACGCCGACATCTTTGCAGCTGCCTGCTCGCTGTGGGGCCTGGTCTACGCGCTCCCCGCGCACAATCGCAGGCCGTGGGTTGCCGCGGCGTGGTTCTCGGCGGCGGCGCTCTCAAAGGAAACAGCAATCGCGATTCCGCTGGTGCTGGCGCTCATTCGCGTCACCGATTTCTTGCGCGATCGAAGCACCGGAAAAACAAGCGCGCTCCGCGAGGCTGCGTGGCTCATGCTGCCTGTGCTTCCTTTGGCCGGCTGGTACACGTTTCACTACTTCAAGACAGGCTTTCTGTTCGGCAATGCCGAGTTTCTGCGCTACAACGCGCAGACCACGATGGGGCCGGTGCGTGTGCTGGCCGCGTTGTGGCATCGCTTCCTGCACCTCACCGCGCACATGAACCTGTTTGTGCCCGTAGCGGTGGGCCTCGCCGCGCTGCTGCTCGCACCGCGCAGGGACTCCGATGGAAAGGAGCGCGCCGGCATCGACCGGTATTCGCTCACCCGCATCTATGCGCTGCTTGGCGCGAACGCGCTGCTTTTCAGCCTCATCGGCGGCGCGCTGCTCACGCGCTATCTGCTGCCCATGTATCCGCTGGTGATTCTGCTGGCGCTCATGTCGATGTACCGCCGCGCGCCCTGGTGGCAGGGGCTTGCCGCAGTCTCTGCCGCGGCCTTTGTGGCCGCGCTCGTCGTCAATCCTCCCTACGGCTTTGCGCCCGAGGACAACCTGGCCTGGACGCGCCTGGTGCGCATGGACCTCGATGGAATCCATCAGCTTGAAAAGCGCGATCCCGGCGCGGTGGTTCTGACCGCCTGGCCGGTAAGCGACCAGTTAACCCGCCCCGAACTCGGCTACGTAAAGGAGCCGTGGAAGGTCATGGTCGCCAGCGATTTTACTTCGGCACAGATCGATGCGGCCGCGGCGCATCCGGAAGATTACTCGGCAGCGCTGGTCTTCTCCACCAAGTTCGATCCCGCGCATCCGCTCTTCGCGGTCGGTCTGGATCAAAGGCTCAACGAGCAATACTTCGGCATGCACCACGATCTTGAGCCCGCGGAGATCGCGCTGCGGCTCCACGGCACTCTGCTGTGGAAGGAATCCAATCAGGGGATGTGGATCGCGTTGATTCGGTTCAACCGCCAGGTGGAGGCGCTCGGCAAGCCTGACAGTCTCGCGCCCATTCGCGACGATTCGCCGGCGGCTCTTGTCTCTCTACATGAGCTTCATCCGCCAGAATTCAAACACCCCGTAACCGATTGACGCCGACACCAGCGCAATCAGAAAATTCCGCCCCGTAAAGATGTCGTGCAGGGCAAAAGCCAGAGTCTTCCCTGCCCCATTCGAGTGCAAGAACTCGCCCATCAGCAGATTCGAGTAGAAGAGAAAGACAATCGAGGCGATCTCGACCACTGCTCGCCAGAAGGGATGCGATTTGTGCGGAACCGGCGTCATAAGCCGATGATACCGGGCGGTTGGCGCGGCTGCCAGCGAAATCGAACCTTCCGCAGAAGCGTCTGCCGAAGCAGTCTTCTCAAGCCCCGCCCGCGGCTCAGGCGCGAGAAATTATAATCATCTTCAAGTGCTCAATTCCTTTCGTCTCCGGTCTACTAAGGCGCTGAGATTCTCAGTCGTCGCGGCTCTGTTGCTTGTTGCGGTCGTTTCCCTGCCGGCGCAAGCGCGCCCCGGCGGCGCTTTGCCTGCCGGCTCACCCGAGGGCACAGGGCGTATCGTGCTGGTTCTGCCCTTCGACAACCGCACGGGGCAGCCGAATCTGGAGTGGATGCGCGAGGCCGCCGCCGAGCTTATCACCACCCGGCTCGCCGCCGCGGGATTCGCTTCCATCACCCGCACCGATCGCATCTACGCATTCGACCATCTCGGCCTGCCCCAGAACTTTCAGCCCTCCCGCGCAAGCGCCATTCGGGTAGCGCGCATCCTGGATGCCGACGCGGTAGTCGTGGGTAGTTATTCGACCGAGGGCGGGCGCCTGCAGGCCATGGCCCAGATCGTCGATGTACCGCATCTGCGCATGAGCGATCCGGTGGCGGAGAGCGGCGCGATGAGCGAGATGATCGCGGTCTTCGACAATCTGGCCTGGCAGTTGACCGGCCAGCTCGATCCCGGCTTCAGCGGCACCAACCAGAGCTTCATCGCCGCCGACAAATCCCTTCGCCTCGACGCCTTCGAACAGTACATTCGCGGCATCCTGGAGCCCGACCAGGCCGAACGGCTTGCGCATCTGGCGCAGGCCGTGAAGCTGAGTCCTGCCCTGAGCCCGGCGTGGATGGCGCTGGGCCGCGAGCATTACCAGGGCCAGCAGTACGAAGAAGCGGCCCAGGCCTTTGCCCATGTGGACCGAAGCGGGCCGGATGGAACCGAGGCCGGATTCTTCCGCGGCCTCTCGCTACTTTCCACAGGCAGCTACGCCGACGCGGAAAAGGCCTTTGCCGACGTGGCCCGGGTTCTGCCCCTGGCCGAGGTCGTCAACAATGAGGCGGTCGCCATGAGCCGCCAGGGCCACGACGGCACACCGCTGTTTGTGCAGGCGGCGGCAGAGGATCCAGGCAACCCCGACTACCACTTCAATCTTGCTGTAAGCCTCAGGCGGCGTGGAAACTCCGCGGCCGCGCAGGCCGAGCTGGCGCAGTGCCTCAAGCTGCGGCCGGCAGACAGCGAGGCCCTTGCCCTTCAGGATGCATGGAAGAAGCCGGCAGCGGGGCCGGCAGCGGCGGTGGCGGTCGCCGATGCCACGGACTCAGTCGAGCGCATCGCCCGCACCCTCGACGAAACGGCCTTTCGGCAGGCCACGCAGATGCTCGATCTGCTTAACGAGGCGGGCATGAGCGGCCTCGGACCCCAGCAGAGGGCAGAGCGGCTCACGGCCGAGGCCGATGGCTATCTGGGCCGCGGGATGCTGGTCGAAGCCGAGAAGCTGTACCGGCTGGCGGCGTCCGCCAATCCGCTCTCGATCGATGCGCTGGTCGGGTTGGCCCGAACCCTTGAACGCGGCGGAAATCCCGATGGCGCGCGCGCCGGCGCACAGGCGGCACTGGCTCTCGGCCCCTCGGCGCCGCCCTGGATCGTGCTGGCTGAGATCGATCTGGCAGCCGGACGCACCAATGAAGCCCGGCAGGAGGCAGAAAGCGCTCTCAAAATCGATCCCGCAAGCTCTGCCGCACAGGCCCTGCTCAAGCAGATTCCGGAGCCGGCGCAGCCGCCAAAGCGCCCAGCCCGGCCCTGAGACTGTTGTTTTCCTCCCAGCCGCGCTATGCTTGGCTCGACGAGATCCTTTGCCGGTTCCGGTCGCGCAATCGAGGTGAGCCATGCCGCTGAACGCTAGGAAGCTTCGAACTCTGCTCCTCTTTCTGGTCGTTCCCGCCATCGCCGTCATCCTGGCCGGCCGTGCCCAGACCGCTCTAGCGCCCCGGCCGCAACAGCCGCAACCGGTGGTTGACAAGCTGGTCCTCAACGACACAATTCAGCCGGTGAGCGCCGCCGAACTGGGCCGGGCCCTGAAGCAGGCCAACGCCGACGGCGCCCAGGCGCTGCTCATCCAAATGGACACGCCCGGCGGCATGGTCGAGTCCATGCGCTCCATGGTGGGGGCCATTCTGGCCTCGCGCATTCCCGTCGTCGTCTATGTGTCGCCGAACGGGGCGCGGGCCGGATCGGCGGGCTTCTTCATTCTGGAGTCGGCGGACTTTGCCGCCATGGCGCCCGGCACCGAGGCAGGCGCGGCCCACGTGGTCTTTGAGCTTGGCAAGCCGGACGATACCGAGGCGCAAAAGGTGGAGAACGACGCCGAGGCATTTTTGCGCTCCTTCGTTGCCCGCCGCGGCCGCAACACCGACGCGGCCATCGAGGCCCTCAAGAACTCCCACTCCTACACCGCCGAGGAGGCGCTGAATCAGCATCTGATCGACTTGATCGCCAACAGCGACCAGCAACTTTTTGCGGCGCTGGAAGGCCGCGAGATCGTCCGCTTCGACGGATCGAAGATGACCCTGCATCTGGCCGGAGCCCAGATGCGAGTTCTGCGCACTTCGCTGCGCGACCGGCTGCTCGGCTGGCTGGTCGATCCCAACATCGCCATCCTGTTCCTGATCGCCGGCGGGCTGCTGATCTATCTCGAATTCAACACGCCGGGCACCATCGTTCCCGGCGCGCTGGGCACTCTGATGGTGCTGCTGGCGGCCTTTGCGCTGAACCTGCTGCCGATCCGCTACACCGCCGTTCTGCTGCTCGTGGCCGCGGTGGTTCTGCTGGCGCTTGAGGCCAAAGTGGGCGGTCACGGAGCGCTGGCCACCGCGGGCATCGTCAGTCTCACTTTTGGCCTGCTCACTCTGGTGGCCGCGCCGGTGCCGGAGATGGGCGTTAGCCCGGTGGTAGCCATCGCGGCGAGCATCGGCTTCGGCCTCATTACGGTGCTTCTGCTGCGCCTGGCCGTGCGCGCCCGCAGACGAAAGGCGCTCATCGGTCCTGACGCCATGGTGGGCATGACGGCCACAGCCATGGAGCCCCTGGCGCCCGCCGCACCCGGACATATCCTGGTGGAGGGCGAGATCTGGCGCGCCAGGGCCAGCCGCCCGGTGGACACCGGCACCCAAGTGCGCGTCACCGGCCACGACCAGATGCTGCTTTCCGTTGAACCCACTGCGTCCCCGGCCTCTTCGCCAAGTCCGGCTCCGGGCGGCCCGGAATCCGCCGCCTCTGAACTTTCCGTGTCCAGCTCCAACACTGGCGCGGTACAATCGCCTGCTGAAAGAGAGTGAGTCCATGTCCCTGTCCGATCTTCCCGTCCCGATGCTGATCCTGGTGGCGATCGTCGTTCTCTACCTGTTCAACTCCATCAAGATCCTGCGCGAGTACGAACGCGGCGTCATCTTCCGGCTGGGCCGGGCGCTGCCCCAACCCAAGGGCCCCGGAATCATTCTGGTCTTCCGCCCCATCGACCAGATGGTGCGCATCTCGCTGCGCCAGGATGTCCTCGAGGTTCCGCCCCAGGACGTGATCACCCGCGACAACGTCACCCTCAAGGTGAACGCAGTGGTCACGCTCTACGTGGTCAATCCCAACGACGCCGCCATCAAGGTGGCCAACTACGTCTACCAGACCTCGCAGTTCTCCCAGACCACGCTGCGCTCGGTACTGGGCGAGGTGGAACTCGACGAGCTGCTCAGCCATCGCGACAAACTCAACCTCAAGATCCAGACCATCATCGACCAGCGCACCGAGCCGTTTGGCGTCAAGGTGGTTTCTGTCGAAGTCAAGCAGGTGGACCTGCCCGAGCAGATGCTGCGCGCCATGGCCAAGCAGGCCGAGGCCGCTCGCGAAGCCCGCGCGAAGATTCTCCACGCCGAGGGCGAGTTCAACGCGGCGCAGAAGCTGGTGGACGCTGCCCACCTGCTCTCCACCGAGCCCATGACCATCCAGTTGCGCTACCTGCAAACGCTCACCGAGATCGGCGTCGAGAAGAACACCACCATCGTCTTCCCGCTGCCCATCGAGCTGATGCAGTTGGTGGAGAAGTTCAAGACGGGCGGAAAGTAACAGCGGCCTCAGCCCCGGAGTTTGGGGCCAGGCCCGGAACCGTCGCATAATGAAGGCAGGTTCGGAAAGCGGATATGCGCGGATTCTTGCTGGGCGATGACAACACCGAGCCGGAGCACGGGCGTCGCGATACAGAGCTGACGCTCGGCTCCGGCACCCTGCTGGCCATCTTCTTCGGGCTGGTGCTGCTCTGCGGGCTGTGCTTCGGCATGGGCTACGCGGTGGGCCGCCACACCTCCGGCCCTGCGTCCATCACCGCTCCGCGCCCGGCCACCGACCAGGATCCGCTGCAGGCCTCCGGCTCAATCCCCAAGCCCTCGGCGGTCGCCCAGACCCCGATTGTTCCGCCGCCTGAACAGAGTTCGCCGCAGCCCGTGCAAAGCACCACGCCTTCCGCGACTCCGCCGCCTTCTGCTTCACCCGGAGCAGCGGCAGTAGCAACCGCCCAGACAGCCTTCGGTACCCCCGCCCCCGCGCAGCAGCCGGCGGCGCCCGCACCCGCCGCGCAAACCTTCATGGTCCAGGTCGCGTCGGTCCTGAATCCTGAAGACGCCGATGTACTCGTGAACGCGCTCAAGAAGCGCGACTATCCGGTCACCGCCCACCGCGATCCCGGCGACAACTTCATCCGCGTGCGCATCGGGCCCTTCGCCTCGCACGCTTTGGCGGACCAGTGGCGGACGAAACTGCTCAACGACGGCTACAACGCGGTGATTCAGCCGTAGGCAGGGTGCATCATGAGTAAATATCCTCCCGCCAGAGCCGGGGGATCTCCTTCTTGCCAGGGAGTACAGATTGCCGACCACATCCCTTGCATTTCCAGCTGGCGATACACCTGGCACGACCGGACGGCCCCTCTGTCAAGCCTTCTTCGGCGGCGCTTTCAGCCCCAGTTCCTTCATCGCAATCTGTAGATCCGCCCACGCCTCCTTCTTCTGGCGCGGGTCCCGAAGCAGGTAAGCTGGGTGATATGTAACGATGAGGCTTGAACCACGGAAGGCATGTACACACCCGCGCAGCCCAGCCAGAGGCTGGCGCTGGCCGAGCAGGTAAGTGGCAGCCGTTGCGCCCAATGCAACGATGACCTGCGGCCGCACCACGTCGATCTGGCGGAACAGGAACGGGGAGCAGGTGTTGGCCTCCTCCGGTTCCGGCGTGCGATTGCCCGGCGGCCGGCACTTGACCACGTTGCAGATGTAGGTCTGCTCGCGCTCCAGGCCCATGGCAGAGATCATGTTGTTCAGCAACTGGCCGGCGCGGCCCACAAAGGGCAGTCCCTGCTCGTCCTCGTCTGCGCCCGGCCCCTCGCCCACAAACAGCAGCCGCGCGTTGGCGTCGCCCTGGCCGAAGACGATGGTGTGGCGGCCCTTGTGGAGCGGGCAGCGCTTGCACTCGCCGAGGTCTTCGGCGATCGCGGCTAAGGCGGCAGCACGGTTCGCGGGTGCGACGACCGTCCCGATCTCGGGTTGCGAAGGAATACTCTTGCGCGGCGGAATGGCGGAGTCCTCTGGAGAGAAGTGGGTTGGTTCAACTGCCGGGGAGATCGACTCGCGCGGCTGCTGGCCTTGCTCAGGAACCCCGGGCTGGTCGGGATTCGCGCTCAGTTCGGCAAGCAGCGCGGGATCGACGGGGCGACGATAGAAGTCCGTAAGGCCGAGATCGCGATAGAAGCGCAGCCGCTCGGCCAGAGCATCGCGCGTAGCTGGATTGAGCGCGCCGGCCACTTACTGCTCCACGATGAGCTGACGCCGCGCCGAAACCGCGGGTACTGTCTCGTCGAGTACCTGGTCCTGCGGATTCTTTTGGCCAGTATCGTCTTCCAGTTCGACCATCATCCGCCGCTGGCGCCGCATTGCGGCGATCTCATCGAGGATGCGGTCGGCGAGCTGGCGCTTGGGCATGGCCGGCATCTCGACGGCGGTAGTGTGGGTCAGGAAGGTGGCGGCGTTGTCGTCGGCGTCGATGCCGATTCCCTTGGCCGAAACGTCGTTGATGACGATCGCGTCCACGCCCTTCTTGAGTAGCTTGGCGCGGCCGTTCTCCATCACGTTCTGGGTCTCGGCGGCAAAACCCACGATCAACTGGCCGGTGCGCCGATGGCGCACGACCTCGGCGAGTATGTCCTCTGTAGGCGCGAGCTCGAGTGTGATCGGCCCGGTGCGCTTGAGCTTCTGCGCGGACTCGGCAACCGGCCGGTAGTCGGCCACCGCGGCGGCCTTGATCAGAAGCGTCGCTTCCTTCATGCGGTCGAGCACCGCCGCCCGCATATCGTCGGCGGTCGTGATGCTGACCAGTTCGCAGCGTGCCGGCGTATGCAGCGCGGTTGGTCCGCTCACCAGGATGACCCTCGCGCCGCGGGTCTGGGCCGCTTCGGCCAGCGCATAGCCCATCTTGCCGCTGGAGCGGTTGCCGATGAAGCGCACCGGATCGAGGGCCTCGCGCGTGCCTCCGGCGGTCACCAGAACCGTCTCGCCGGCCAGATCGTTGCGCCGGTTGAGAGTGGACATCACCGCGGCGGCGATCGAAACGGGCTCTGCCATGCGCCCCGCACCGGTCATGCCGCAGGCCAGCTCGCCCGAGGCGGGATCGATGACGCGTACGCCGCGCTGGCGCAGAGTTTCGAGATTGGCCTGCGTGGCGGCGTGGTTCCACATGTTCACGTTCATCGCCGGAGCCACCAGAACCGGAGCCTCCGTGGCCAGATACATGGTGGAAAGAAAGTCGTCGGCAAGTCCGTGCGCGAACCTGGCCAGAATATTGGCTGTCGCCGGGGCAACCACCAGCGCGTCGCACCACTGCGCCTCTTCGATGTGGTCGATGCCGTTCTGCTCGTTGGCGGGATCGCCTGAGTTCAGGTCCCAGAGGCTGGTGACGACCTTGTGACCGGTGAGCGCGGCAAAGGTAAGCGGCTGCACGAACCGGGTGGCCGATTCGGTCATGACGACGTGAACCTGGACGCCCTGGCGCTGCAGCTCACGCACCAGCTCGGCGGCCTTGTAAGCCGCAATACCACCGGAGACACCCACGGTTACGCGCATAGCTAGATTGTAGTGCAGGTTTCAGGAATCGTGTTTCAGGGACCGGAACGCAGCCGATGGACTGGCGCCGCAATTGCGACGGATCGGGAACGCAGCCGGAATAGGTGCGGCAAGTAAGGAAGTGGCCCTGACCCCTGAAACCTGATCCCATTTGGTCAGCCGAGCAGAATAGGAACCGCCGGCCCCTCGATCAGAGGCTTGGTGATCTCCTTATCGGCCTTCACATAAGCGATCTTGCCGGCATCGATCTCATCCTGCGCGATGCGGCAGGCCTTGCTGGACCGCGTGGGAACGAGGGCTTGAGAACCGCTCTGAATCTGGCGGGCTCTCCGGGCGGCAACCAGCACCTTGCGATAGTTGGAATCGAAACTGGTCTCAATCGTCATCGGAGTCATCTCCAAAGGGAAGCGCTTGCTGGCCGGAGGAGCCGAGGATTCCAAACGCCTCCAGCACGGGTTTGAGCCGCTCCTGCGAGTTTGCCTGCAGGCAGGCCGCGGCAACCTCCAACACCCTTCGCGACCGGAAAGCGATGGTCTCGCCGTTGCGGTAGAACCGCTCGGCCAGAACGATAGCCTCCAGTTGCGCCACCGCCCGGTCGAGAATGTCGTTGACCAAAATATAGCCGTACTGGCGATAATTCTCAATCTCCTTGCTGGCCTCGTGAAGCCGCCGGTAGAGCTCCGCCTCATTCACCACACCCTCGGCGCGGCTGCGGTTCCTCAGCCGGGTGCGCAGAACCTTCGGCGTAGGCGGCAGCACAAAGATGCTCACGGCCTCGGGCAGCGTGGCCCGCACCTGCGCCGCCCCCTGCACGTCGATGTCGAGCAGCAGGTCGTGGCCGGCCACGCGCGCCTCGTCGAGCGAGCAGCGCGCGGTGCCGTAGAGGTTGCCGAAGACCTCGGCGTGCTCCAGAAACTGGCCTTCTTCCACCATGCGCAGGAAGTTCTCCCGCGTGGTGAAGTTGTACTCGTTGCCGTTCTGCTCGCTGCCCCGGGGGGCGCGGGTCGTCCATGAAACTGCGAAGTCCACACCGCCCACCTGCTTGCGCAACTCACTCACCAGAGTGCTCTTGCCCGAGCCCGACGGCGCCGAAATGATAAATAGAATTCCTGCCACTGTTCTCTGCCTCTTCACTCGGCTTCCAGCTACCAGCCTCAAGCTGCTAGTTCGCTTGCCGCATCACAAGATTTTAATTGCCCCGAATCTGCTAGCGGCTAGAAGCTAGCAGCTAGCAGCTTGTACTACTCCAGATTCTGAATCTGCTCTCGCGCCTTTTCGATCTCCGCCTTCATTGCCAGGCCAAGCTCGGTCACGCGGGTTCCCTTCCCGGCCAAACTGCTTGTCTTGGAAAGCAGGGTATTCGCCTCGCGGTTCATCTCCTGGAGCAGGAAGTCGAGCTTCTTGCCCAGCTCACCACCGGCGGCCAGCAGCTCGCGAAAGTGTCCGATGTGGGTGGCCATGCGCGCCAGCTCTTCGCTCACGTCGCTGCGGTCCACCAGCACGGCGACCTCCTCGAGCAGGCGTTGCCGGCTGAACTCGGCGCCAGCGGCTACTGTCAGCCTTTGTGTAAGCCGCTCCTGGTAGCGCTGCTCGATCTCCGGAACAAGCCCGGCAACGCCGTTGCTTGCTTCTTCGAGGCGCGCCAGAATGTCGAGCAAAATTGTATTCAGCGACTCGCCCTCGCGCGCGCGCATGATCTTCAGTTGATCCAGCAAGGCGGGCAACTGTTCGAGCACGCTCGCCGCGAGCGCCGAGAGGTCTTCGTCTCCTCGGTTTTCCGCCTGCAAGGCTCCGGGCAGCCGAAGCGCCGCGTTCAGGTCCGGCTCGCTGTTCAAACCGTGCTCCTGGCGCGCGGCCGCGAAGGCGGCCATGTAACCGCCGATGAGCTCGCGATTGTACCCGGACCTCTGCTGGGCAGAACGATCAATGGAAAGCGTAAATTCGACGTGCCCGCGCACCAGGCTTTCTTTCAAGATCCGGCGCAGTTCCATCTCCAGCAAGTCCATGCCCGACGGCAGCCGGAACTGCAGATCGAGAAAGCGGTGATTCACGCTCTTGAGCGTGATCGAGTAGGCAAGCTGATCGCTTTCGCCGATCCCTGCGCGTGCCTGAATGCGCGCATAGCCGGTCATTGAGTAGATAGACATGCTTATCTAAGCCTCGTTCACTGTGGCCACAACCGGATCGGTCAGGGACGCGATCAGGTCTCCGGCCATTCCCTCGGGAAGGTCGATGAATTGAAGTTGATAGAGCTTCTGGTAAGTCGGCGATACGTTCAGCAGCTCATCGTGGGTACCGATCGCGGTAAGCCGCCCGTCTTCGAGCACGGCGATGCGGTTGGCGCGCCGGATGGTAGACAGCCGGTGCGCGATCACGATCACCGTGCGGTCCTTCATCAGGTTCGCCAGAGCGGCCTGCACCAGCGACTCGCTTTCGGCATCGAGCGCCGACGTGGCCTCATCGAGAACCAGGATCGGAGAGTTCTTGAGGATGGCGCGAGCAATCGCCATTCTCTGCCGCTCGCCGCCGGAGAGCCGGAACCCTTTTTCGCCGATCACCGTATCGTAGCCCTGTGGCATGCGCAGAATGAAATCGTGGGCGAGGGCGTTGCGCGCCGCTTCCTCGACCAGTTCGAACTTTGTTTCAGGCTGGCCGTAAGCGATGTTGTTGCGCACCGTGTCGTTGAAGAGGATCGTCTCCTGGGTTACCTGCGCGATCTGCCTGCGCAGCGAACCCAGCGTCAGGTCGCGCACGTCCTTGCCGTCGATGAGGATGCGGCCGGAGGTCACGTCGAAGAATCTGGGAATCAGGTTCACCAGCGTCGACTTGCCCGCTCCGCTTGGCCCCACCAGCGCCAGCACCTCGCCGGCCCGCACCTCCAGATTCACGTCGTGCAGAATCTTCTGTTCGCCATCAGGATTGGGGTAGGAAAAGCCAACGTTCTCAAATCGCACCGATTCATGGAAGTTGCGGAATTGGATGGCCCGCGGCCGTTCCACCACATCGTCCTTGGTGTCGAAGTAGGCGAAGATGGAGGCCGAAGCGCCCAGTGCCTGGTGAAAGTTGTTGTAGTAGGTGGCAAACCGCCGAACCGGATCGTATAGCTTGAACAACGCGATGATAAAGGTAATGAAGACCTCGGGGGTCATGCGCCCGTGCAGGATCTCGTTGCGGCCGATCCACAGCAGCAGGGCAATGGCGATCGAGCCGATCGTATCCATCAGCGGCGAACTGATGGACTGAATCCGCACGCTGCGCAGGTTGGCTCGAAAGAGCTTGCGCGCCGCCTTCTTGAAGCGAAGAATCTCCCACAGCTCGGTGTTGAACGCCTTTACGATGCGGATGCCGGTCACCGTCTCGTGCAGGATGTTCTGAATCTCGGCCAGCTTGTCCTGCCCGCTCCGGGTGCGCGTGCGCACGGAGCGGCCGATGCGCCGCGCCGAGGTGATGACCACCGGAACAAAGAGCAGCAGCGCCCAGCTCAAACGGCCGCCCAGCGCGATCACCAGCGCGATCGTCGCGGCAAAGGTGAAGAACTGCTGCAGAAAATCGCCCAGCACGGAGCTCACCGCAACCTGAACGCGGTCTACGTCGTTGATCAGCGTGGAGAGGATGCTGCCGGTCGGGTTCCTCTGGAAGAAGCTCGAACTACGGCGCATGATCGTGGCGTACAGATGATTGCGCAGATCGGTGATGGTGCCAAAGCCCGCGTAGTTCACCAGGTATGTGCCCGTGTAGTCGCAAATGCCCTTGATGACCGTGGAGACGACCAGGGCGAAGGCGACCACCGTCCAGGCATTGTGCAGCCAGCCGGGAACAAACTGATGAACGTCGAACTGCCAGCGAGGAGGCGCCATGGGCAGCAGGGCAAGATTGCGGGTGGTGTTGCTGGGGCGGAGAACCACGCTCAGGATGGGGACAAACAGCGCCATGCGCAGCGCATCGAGCACGCCGACAACTGCCAGCAGCAGCACGCCCGGCACCCATTGGAGCGTGTAGGGCAGCCCGTAACGCAATAGGCGGAAGACACTCTTCATGCCGCCCTGACCACCTCTCGGCACATGGGCCGCTGCGCGGCCGGCCGGGCTGAAACAGACCAATCCATCTCCTCATTGTATCCGCCGGTGGGGATTTGCCCTCAGCCGCAGGCAAATCCCCATCACCATTGGACGTTACCCCGCTGCCATCCCGGATGGTCCCCCACAACTGCCGGTGGATTGACCCCTGAGCGCCAATGCCCTTATGATGAATGGGTTGGCAGCTTAGCCGCGCGACGCCAGCCGCGTCCAATGCCATCCCGGCCCTCAACCAGCCGCGACAATCACTGCCCGTTCGTTCAACGGTAGGACAGCTGCCTCTGGAGCAGCATATCGGGGTTCGAATCCCTGACGGGCAGCCAGATTAGAATCAAGCACTTACTCCCAGCAAACCAGCACCTGGAAGCCACAAGCCAGCGCCTGCTCCTATGGCCTCCGGCCTCGTCTACCTTGCGATCGGCCTCTGGTTCAGCACGATCGCCGTCTCGTGTGACATCTCGCGAACCGTGTCGGTGATGCTCTCGCAGCCGATGCCGCTCTGCTTGACGCCGCCAAACGGCACATTGCCGGGCCGGAAGGCTCCGGGACCGTTCACCACCACGCCGCCTACCTCAAGCCGGTGCGCGACGCCGAGCGCGTTGTGCACGCTCTCTGAGAAGACGCTGGCCTGCAGTCCATACGGAGAGCTGTTGGCCATGGCGATGGCATCGGAAATCTCCCGGAACGGCACAATCGGAGCCACCGGCCCAAAGACCTCGTCCTGCAGGCAGGGCATCGCGTCGCTCACATTCACCAGCACCGTGGGCGCGTAGAAGTTGCCGCCTGCCTTCTTGCCGCCGATCAGGCACTTGGCGCCCATGGCGATCGAACGCTGGACCTCTTCATCGACCCGCTCCACGGCCTGTGCGGTAATCAGCGGCCCCAGGTCCGTCTCTTCTTTCAGCGGATCGCCCATCTTGATCTCGGCGGTCTTCCTTATCAGGATGTCGAGGAAGGGCTGAAGCACCTTCTCTGCTACCAGCACGCGCTTGACGGCGCAGCAGATCTGCCCCGCTCCGTTGGTCAGCCGTCCCTGCACAACGGCGGTGGCGGCATTCTCAAGGTTGGCGTCCTCGAGCACAATCATTGCATCCACGCCGCCGAGTTCGAAGGCCGTGCGCTTGAGCGATGCGGCCGCAAGCGTGGCGATCGAGCGGGCCGCCTTCACTCCGCCGGTAAAGCTCACCATCGCCACTTCGGGATGCGTGACCAGCAGATCTCCCAGGTCCTGCGGATAGCCGGTGATCATCTGCATCGCCACAGGCGGCAGACCCGCCTCAAGCAGAATCTCGCCCAGCTTGAGAACCGTAAGCGGGCACTGCTCCGGCAGCTTCACGATCACCGAGTTGCCGGCGGCCAGCGCTCCGGGAATCTTGTGCCCAAAGAGCTCGGCCGGATAGTTGAACGGCACGATCCCGACGACCACCCCAAGCGGATGCCGGACGGTGTAAGCGATCATGTGCTCGAGGCCCGCAACCGCATCCATCGGAATATACTGGCCGCGCATACGCTTGGCCTCTTCGGAAAAATCGAGGAACAGCCGCTCGGTCGCGGTCATCTCGCCGCGGCACTGGCGGATGGTCTTGCCGTTCTCGCGGCATAAAAGCCTGCTCAGCTCCTCGTGGCGCGCGCCGATCAAGTCCGATGCCTTGCGCAGGATGCGGCTGCGCTCGTGCGCCGGCAGCTCGCGCATGATCTCGCGCCCCTTCACCGCGCTGGCTATGGCCGCCTGCACGTCCGCGGCGTTTGCGCGGGGAACGGTGTCGATAACCTCGCCGGTTGCGGGATTCTTGACCTCGATGCGCTGACCGGATACCGAGGGCGTCCACTTGCCGCCAATCAAATTCTCCATTGCGTATCTCTCCTTGAAATCCACCGGCTTTGCGCCCAGTGTTCCTCTTCCCAGATAGAAATCGACCCCTCAGGCGGCTTGCTTCTTGTCGTTATCGGAGAGCGCTCGATGAAAGACGATGAGCGTAGCCATGATAACCAGCGAGAGCACTGGCACCAGCAGCAGCCCCCGCCCGATTCTCCGGGGATCGGAACCGGAGAGCCAGGCGATCACCGGAGAACTCAGCACCAGGCCGCTGAAACCGCAGGTGATGGCAAACCCGATCGCCGTTCCCGACTTCTGCGCAAAGATTCTGCCCACAATCGCAATCGTGGTGGGAAACACCGGCGCCATGGCCAGGCCTGCCAGAAAAACCACTACGGCGATGACGGCCGGCGAAGAGACGCTCAGCATGAGAAAGGTAGTCGCCGCCATCGCTGTTGCCGCCGCCAATAGAACCGGCAGCGGCGTTGCCTTGGCCAGCAACTGGGCTGCTCCCAGCCGCCCCAGCAACATGCCGCAGGCAAACCCGAGCGACAGAATGTTGAGCGCCGTTGCTGAAGGAACATTGGCGGCTATCAGGTACCGCGGCAGCCAGTTCCACATGGCAAACTCGCATGCGGTGTAAAGAAACGTGATCGCCGAGAGCACATACAGCGTCCTGTTGCTGAATACCCCCGCATCGCTCTTGGCCCGCACCAACGCCGGCCTGTGTTTCAGCGGCGTGGCCAAAGTAAGAATCAGCGCCATCCCGGCGATCGCCATGGCGCACCACGCCACCCGGACCGCGTCGGAATGCAGCAAATTGCCGGCCACAAAGGGCGTGGCCATGCCTCCCAGTCCGACAAATAGATTGAGTATGTTCAACGCCGAGGCCCTGCGCGTCTCGCTGACATCGTTCACGATCGCGTTGGCGCCCACGATGACCAGGCTGCCGCCCACCCCGAGAATCGCCATCGCCGCGATGCTGAACTCCAGGTTGATGGGGTGAGAAAGCATCGCGAGTCCCGCAATCGCCGCGCAGAGCCCGATCACCACCCCGATCTTCTTCCCGCTGCGGTCCATGAACGCGCCGGCGAAGACCGATGTGGCGGCCAGCCCGATACCCTGCGCCAGGGCGAGATACGATATCTCCACGTTGGTCAGCAAAAGGCGAGTGCCCAGACTGGGCACGATCGTCCCCAGCATCGAAGCGAGCATTCCGTAGATGAAGATGACAACGCTGGCAACAACAATGAACATTCGGAATCGCCCTCCGGGGCAATCTGGCAACTGCCCACCAACGCGCTGCTGCGGCTGAAAAAAATCTGGGCGTCAATCCTGCAGGGGTCGGCCCACAGGACTGGCGCCCACGGAGCCGAGGACCGGTCTCCGAACTTTTGCGACCCAGAATGAGGCCATCCTAGAACGGATAGAGAGCAGCGTCTACGTTCGATACGGTACATTGCATTTGCTGGCTAAAATACACCGGTAACGTACATAGGCCTGCTGCTTGATAGCAAAGTGGTTAATTGTTCGAGCCGTCCGTATGTACGCTGGTTGCTGGACCCAGTTACGCAAAGTGCTAGAATGATTTGGTCCGGGTTCCCTGCCCTGACTTTCTCCCATCAGGCATTGAAATCGTTCACGAGGACCGTATGCAGCAGGGTGAGGCAGCCAGCCAACGCCACTGGACCGAAAGCGAATACGCTGCCATTGTGGACGAGACGGAACGGATCCTCGCCGATCCCGCCTTCAAAAGCAGCAAGCGCTGCATGTCCCTGTTCCGGCGGCTCATCGACCGCGCGCTGGCCGGAGACCTCGACGGCACCAAGGAACGTACCCTCGGCATCGAGGTCTTTGGGCGGGATGCCAGCTACGACACCGCCACCGATCCCGTCGTCCGGGTTACAGCCAACGAGATTCGAAAGCGCCTCGGGCAGTGGTATCAGGAACCCGATCACGCCCATTCGGTAAGAATCAGGCTCGTCGCCGGCAGCTATCTTCCCCAGTTCGAATTCAAGCCTCTCGTCGAAGCCCCGGAGATCCACGAGGAAGCTCCCCCTGTCGAGGTGGCCGAGCACCATGCCGACGTCGCCGAGCCGGCCGTCCACACCGAACCACCTCCCGCGGTCCCAGCCCGCAGGCTGAAGAAAAGGTACATCCTCTGGGCGGCCGCAGCGCTCGCTATTCTCATTGCTGCGGGACTCATCGCCCGCTCCGGTATCGTGGCTTCTAATGAGTCCCTCATCTGGGCGCCGCTCACCAGGTCCTCCGATCCACTCACCCTGTGCATCTCCGATGAAGACTGGGAAGCCGATGCGCGGGCAAAGAGCATCGATCCCATCTCCCTGATCGCCAGGGTGATCGATTCGCGAGAGGTTCCAAGCAAACCGAATACGACGGTCTTCGCATCGACCTTCCCGGTGATCGATGCATTTCTCGCCAATAAAATCACCAATCGGATTGCCATCCATGGCAAGCAGACGATCTTGCGGCGTTCCTCCGAGCTCAGTTTCGATGACCTCCGCCACGAGCCCGTGGTGATGATTGGCGGATTTAACCCCTGGTCGCTGATCCTGCTCTCCAAACTCCGTTACAGCGTCCGCGTCGACCCTGTCTCTCATCAGAAGTGGATTCGGGATGCGCAGAATCCATCCAGCAGGAACTGGACGGTAGCAGACTCGATTGAGCATCTCGACGTCGACTACGCCATCGTCTCGCGCTTCCGAGATGCGGAGACTGGACAGTGGATCATTTCCCTGGGCGGCCTGTGGCCCCACGGCACCATATCCGCTTGCAGCCTGCTTACCGACTCCGAATATGCCTATATGCTGCCGCGCGCCTTCCATTCCAATCAGAACGCGCAACTGGTCCTGAAGACCAACGTGATCAACGGAGTTCCCGGCCCGCCCAAGGTGATTGCCGTCTACACATGGTAGGGGATTGTCCTCCCCGGGGCGCTTCCTGCCCCGCTCGTAAGAATCGCTTCCCAAACAACATTCGCGCACATATGTGCGCATCCCTCTGCGATCGATAGACCTGCTTCGATCCACACATTTACATTGGAATTGCCTCCTGAAAAGGAAGGCGAACCCCAGCCTGCACGGGTCCTGCGCCTGCTCGCTGCCTGTAGACTGTGAAGAGTCCTGCAAGAATAATCTTCCGTGACTCTATCCTGGCGCGAAGTGCCAACTTCCCCTGCCGTTGCGCCTTGAGTTCGTCTTAGTTTTGTTGAAAAGGGAAGGAACCTCGATGGCATTGTCCGCCACACAGCACATCTCTCGGCCAGCGGCCAGCAAACAGCGCTGGATTATCTGCGCATTACTGTTCTGGGCCTTCACGGCAAACTACATTGACCGCTCGGTGTTCAGCAACGTCGGCCCCGAGATGGTGACGTACCTGCATCTCGACGCGCATGTCTCCGATAGCGAGGCCGTCCAGTTCTGGAGCCAGATCTCGCGGAATACTGACGCGCAGGCCTACAAGGAATTGGCGGCAACGCTGCCGGCTCAGACCGTGGCCTCCGGTAACGTGATCGCCGACGCGCGGGCCCTGCAGACCATCAAAATGGCCGTGGCCAGAAAAAGTTGGAGCGGGCAGTACTGGTACATCCAGGTCACCTTCGCCTTCTTTTTTGCCATCAGCAACATGTACCTGGGCCGCATGGTGGACGTGATCGGCCTGCGTAAGGGACTGGCCATCGCCTGCGGACTCTGGGCGCTCGGCGCAAGCATGCAGTCGATTGCGCCGGAGATTGGCGCGCTGTTCGGAAACCCGATCGTCGGGTTTCACATCTGCATGGCGCTGTTGAGCCTCGGCCAGGGCTCCATCTTCCCGGCCGCCGTCAAGGCAACCGCCGAGTGGTTCCCCCGGCGCGAGCGCGCGCTCGCAACCGGCCTGTTCAACTCCGGCGCCAATGTGGGCGGACTGCTGGTCCCAGTCGCTATTCCGGCGCTGCTGCTCTTCCTAACCTCCTACTCGATCGCCGGCCACTACATCGGATGGCGCGGCGCATTCCTGCCCGGCGTCATCATCGACCTTGCCTGGATCGCCACCTGGATGTGGTTCTATCGCAAGCCGGAAGACAAGGCCGGCGTCAGCGAGGCCGAGCTCGCCATCATCCACTCCGACGGCGAGAACGTGAACGTTAGCAAGGTCAAGGTGCCCTGGCTCAAGTTGCTAGCCTATCGCCAGACCTGGGCCGTGATCGGCGCCAAGCTGCTCACCGACGCCTACTGGTCCTTCTATCTCTTCGGCGCGCCCGACTTCTTCCACCGCAAATTCGGCCTCGACCCTTCCCATCGCAAGTACCTGATCATGATGATCTACATCGTCTCCACCGTCGGCTCCATCGCCGGCGGCTGGATCTCGGGGAAATTCATGCGCATGGGCTGGTCGCTCAACAAATCCCGCAAGGTGGCCATGCTCATCTGCGCCCTGATGGTGGCCCCGGTCTTCTACGCGGCTTTAACCAGCAGCCAGTGGCTCGCAGCGGTTCTCATCACTCTGGCCGCTTCCGGACACCAGGCGTGGATGGCCAACACCAACAACCTGTCCAGCGACATGTTCCCCAAGCGCGTGGTCGGTTCGGTCATGGGCTTCGCCGGCTGCGTCAGCGCCCTCGGCATGATGACCGTCTTCTTCGTCACCGGCAAGGTGCTTTCCGTTACCGGAAACTACCTGCCCATGTTCATCGTCTGTTCGGCGGCTTACCTGGCAAGCGTGCTGATCGTCCATATCGCGGCGCCCAGGCTCGAACAGGCAAACATCGACGTGCCGTAACAGGCGCAAAAGCAGACAGCAAAAACATGACCCGCGCGGCAATCGCCGCGCGGGTCGCTTTTTCCCCCTGCAATCGGATTGCTCCGGCCTGCTCCTCGGCTACTTCCGCGCCGAGAACTTCCATACTGTCGTGCTCGTGTAGGTATGCCCCGCCTTGAGCGTCGTCGTCGGGAACTTCGGCTCGTTCGGCGAGTCCGGATAATGCTGCGTCTCCAGGCACAGCGCCGCGCGATGCGGATAAACCTTGCCGCCCTTGCCCGTCGTCGTCCCCTTCAGGTTGTTGCCGCTGTAAAACTGCACGGCCGGCTCGGTGGATTCGATATCCAGCACGCGCCCCGACTTCGGATCGTAGACCTCGGCAACCTTGGCCAGCCCCGCGGCGCTCTTGCGGTCAAGAATCCAGTTGTGGTCGTAGCCGCCGCCCACCTTCAGTTGCGCATCGTCCTGGCCGATCCGCGCGCCGATAACCGTGGCCTTGGTAAAGTCAAACGGAGTTCCCTTCACCGGCGCAATCTCTCCGGTGGGAATCTGCCCCGCGTCGGTGGGGTTATAGCTCGACGCATAGATCGTAAGCTGGTGATCCTCGATCGAGGTTGTTGGATCGCCGCTCAGGTTGAAGTACGAGTGGTTGGTAAGATTCACCACCGTATCCTTGCCCGGATCGAGCACAGCGCGATACTCCAGCCGCAGCTCGTCGGTCTCCGTCAGCGTGTAGCGTACCGTCACGTGCAGCGTCCCCGGATACCCCTCTTCGCCGTCCTTGCTGGTGTACGCAAACTCGACCGACTGGCTGGTAAGCGGAACCGCCTTCCAGATAACCTTGTCGAAGCCTTTCTTTCCGCCATGCAGCGTGTTCGCTCCGTTGTTCGCGGCCAGGTGATACGTCTCGCCGTTCAGCGTGAATTGCGCCTTGCCGATCCGGTTGCCGTAGCGGCCGATCGTGGCCCCGAAGTACGGCGAACCTTTTTCGTAGCTCGCAACATCGTCAAAGCCCAGCACGATGTCGGCCAGCTTGCCCTCCCGATCCGGCGTCTTGAGCCAGACCAGCGTCGCGCCGTAGTTGGTAATGGCAGCCTCAATGCCATGCTTGTTCTTGAGGATGTAAAGCTGGGTCTCAACCCCGGCCGAGGTCTTTCCAAAAGCCTTCACTTCGGGACTCCCCTTCTGCGCACCCGCCGGCGTCTGGCCATAGGCAAGGGACCAGCCCAGGCTGGCGGTTGCTGCCAAACAGAGCAACATGGAACATGCGGAACGTTTCACAATGATCTCACTTTCCTTGAATGGGAATTTGAAACTTCAAGCTTCGCGCGTCCAGGAATCCGACCATTCTTTTCCGCCTTTTCATCCTACTCCTCGGCGCTATCCCGCAGCTTGTTATCCTTGGGTTGGAGATCATTATGCCCGGTCTATTCGATTCCTACTCTCTGAACGGCGTAACCCTGCGCAATCGCCTTGCCGTCTCGCCCATGTGCCAGTACCAGGCCCACGACGGCCTGGTCAACGACTGGCACAAGGTTCACTATGAGTCCCTCGCCCGCGGAGGCGCCGGAGCCGTCATCGTGGAGGCCACCGCCGTCTCCCCGGAAGGCCGCATCACCTGGGCCGACCTCGGCCTGTGGAACGACGCCCAGGCCGCCGCCTTGCAGCCCATCGTCGAAGGCATTCGCAAGTGGGGCGCTGTGCCCGGCATCCAGATCGCACACGCAGGGCGCAAGGCCTCGGCCAACCGCCCCTGGGAGGGTGACGACCACATCCCGCTCGGCGAGCCGAACTCCTGGGAGACCATCGCTCCTTCCCCCATCGCCTTCGGCCCCAACCTGCCCCGTGTGCCCCGCGAGATGACCCTCGAGGACATCGCCCGCGTGCAGGCCGACGTTGTCACGGCCGTCACCCGCGCCCGCGACATCGGCATCGAGTGGCTGCAACTGCACATGGCGCACGGCTATCTGGCCCAGAACTTCTTCTCGCCGCTCTCCAACCTGCGCGCCGACAAGTACGGCGGAAGCGCGGAAAATCGCGCCCGCTACCTGCTTGAAACGCTCATCGCCGTGCGCAAGGTCTGGCCGGCCGATCGCGTGCTCGCCGTCCGCCTCGGCGTCATTGACTTCTACGGAAACGACGACGCCATGCTCGAAGAAGCCATCGCGCTGCTCCGCAACATGAAGAAGGAGGGCCTGGACTTCGTCGATGTCTCCATGGGCTTCAACACGCCCCAGGCCAGCATCCCCTGGGGGCCGAACTTCCTCACCCCCGTTGCGCAAAAAGTTCGCCAGGCCACCAGCCTGCCCACATCGACCAGTTGGTTTATCTCGCAGCCCGCCGAGGCCGACGCGCTCATCCGCGAGGAGAAGCTCGACCTGGTCACCATGGGCCGCCCGTTTCTCTCCGACCCGCACTGGCCTTATCACGCCGCCCAGTCGCTCGGCATCAAGGATGCCGCCAAACGCACGCTCCCGACACCCTACACGCACTGGCTGGCGCGCTACCGCTGAGGAGAATCTCCACTCCTCACTCCACACCATCCACTACTCTGCGTGCCCCAGGTCTGGATTTTCAGACCTGGGAAAGATCGACTCTCAGCTAACCATCTCCCAACCCACCACAAAGTGCATGCCCCATCCATCGCGCGATCTTTGCGCGATGGGTGGGAAACCACAACTCTCAACCCGCCACGTCTAAACGAACCCCAAAAACATCGGTGCCCCACCCTCGCCGCGTCTTTGTTCCTGCGGCTAGGGTGGGGCTCCGAATCTCCAGCTCAAAAATAGAATCTACGCCGCGCACTCGCCCTTACGCCGCAGCCAGTCCTGGAAGCCATCTACAATAGCCATCAGCGCGGCCTGGTTCAGGTCGCTGCTCACCCCGGCTGTCGTCCAAGGCTCATGACCGTCGGCCAAAAAGCTCACCGTCACACGCACGTGCGCCGCGGAATCGTGCGCCTTCACATCGAGCGCCGTCACGGTAAACGTTCCCAATCGCATCTCGGCCAGCGCGGGATAGTGCTTCTCAAGCTCGTGGCGCATGGCGCGAGTCATCGCGTCCACCGGGCCGGCGCCCTCGGCGCGGCCGATCGCTACCGTGCTGTCGCCCACCGTCATCGTCATCGAAGCGTGTGCAAAGTGCCCGCCGGTCTCGTCCAGTTCGTCGGCCACGCGCCAACTGCGCACGCCGAACCAGTGAGGCAGAGACTTGCGCACGCGCATCGCGGCCAGCCGGAAGCTCACCTCGCTCGCCGTGTATCCCCCGCCCTCGATCATCGATAAGTTGGCGTCCATCAGCTCCTGCGCTTCTGCCGAAGTAAGCGCTACGCCCAGCGCCTCGGAGAGCATGATGATATTCGCCCGGCCCGACTGCGCGTTCACGCCGATGGTCGGCGTCGCGCCCACCAGCGCCGGATCGCACCACAGGTACGCGCCCGGATTCTTGCGCTCGCTCGAGCCGTGCATTCCCGCCCAGGTTCCGAACGCGCCGGGCCCTACAATCGGCGCGCCGTGCGGTATCTCCACCCCAAAAGCGCCGTAGGTCGTGTGCGCAAGGCTGGTCAGCCCAGCCAGTGCCTTGTCGGAAACAAAGCTCGCCTCGCCGCGCAGTTGCAATCCGCCGATCACCGTCGTCAGATTCACATTGCCGCAGCGCTCGCCGGTGCCGACCATCGTTCCCTGCACCTGCGCCGCGCCGTTCAAAATTGCGGCCCTCGTGTTTGCCTCGCCCAGGCCCCGATCCGTGTGCCCGTGGAAGCCGAACTTCGCCGCCGGGTGCCGCCTCGTGAGATCGGCAAACAGCTCCGCCACTTCTTCCGGACTCGCGCCGCCATTCGTGTCGCACACCACGATGCGGCTCACGCCCTGCTTCACGCACTGCTCGGTCAGCTCGTGAAAGTAGTCCAGGCTCTTCTTCGCCTCGCCGGCCTCCCACAGCTTGCCGTTCTCGCGCCGCCCGCACACCGCGTCCATCGCGTGCTCCAGATCGATCAGCACTTCCAGCCCATGGTCCTGCAAATACGCCACCGTATCCAGGGTCATCAGCAGGTTCTCTTCCGGAGTCGTCTCCAGCGACCGCTCGATATCCAGCAGCCGCGACTTCACCACAATGCACGCCGCGCCCACGCGATCCTTGTGGCGCAGAATCGACTGCACGTCGGGCCACTCCTCCACCTTCGTTCCGCGTCCCCGCGTGCGCCCAAAGAGCGCCAGCTTCATCGCGCCCGTATCGACATTCCTCAGCGCCTGGGTCAGGTCCTCGGCAAACTGGTTCGCCCCGGCAAAGCCGATCTCGGCATAGTGCACGCCGAATGCGCCCATGTGTTCGAGAAACATAACCGCGTTGGGAATGGAGATGTCGAGGTTCGGCTGCTGCAAGCCATCGCGAAGGCTCGTGTCGTACACCTCGACCGATCTGATCTTTTGCTTGTCCATGGAATCCTGCGCTGAAAGATGAAGGCTGCCGTGCGTACGGGCCTTCGGCCCGGAGGCCTGTCTTTCTATGATATATGCCCGCGATTTGATTTGCCCGCCGGCGGCATCTCCGCTCCGCGCCGTCTCACAAGCATCCCGGCATCCGTATATTCGGCGGGCAATGCACCGTTCGTTTCGGATCGAATTCCAGTTTGATCAGATTATCGCGGTAGTCCAGATGCAAAGTGTAGTCGTTCAGCACCGGAGCCCCCAGCATCCCCGTCAGTTCCAGACCGTGATTGTGGCTCCACGGGGTCATATCCACGGCCGACATCCAGTTCAGAGTCCGGCGCACCCCCAGAAAATCGACCGTCACTTCGCTGGTGCGGAAGAATTGCCGGGCGTTGCCCGCCATCGAGGGCAGTTCTTCCGCCTTGTTGCCGGCGATGTTCATGCTCCGCGCCAGTTCCAGCGAGATCGTGTTCTGGCCCGATGCCGTCGCCAGAGAGTACGTCGTCACTCTGCTCTGGTCGATCCGCACCGGCAGCAGAAAGTACGGCCCGTCGCGAAGCTCCTTCGCCCAACTCTCTGTTCCTCCGCCGATCGCACGGTCCGTCGGCGGATCGAACTCCGGCGCGACTCCAGTGATCAACTGTGGATTGGCTTCCGACGGCGCTCCTGCGGCCGCTGGCAGAGGATCGAGCCGAATCTGCCGCCCAGGCTTGTCCAGAGTGACCAGATAATCGCGAAAGGCATCCGGCCCAATCAGCCCATCCGAGCCGCGATCCAGATACGCACCCCGCACCTCCTCGCGCACTCGCTGGCCGTAGTACTTCATATCGTTGGTCGCCACCATCACATCGCAGTTGCTGAACTCGAGCGGGCCGATCGCGATCGTCGCCGCATGGGCCACCGTCGCCGTCACATTGCCAAGCGAACTGATGCCTGAAACCGTCGTGCCGGCCACCGGGGTCAGATGCGCATCCTTCACCACCGAATCCTTGAGATAAATTCCTGAGATCGTGGAGTCTTCCACCAGGTTGAGCGTTTTTCCGTTGATCTTCACCTGTAGACCCCAGAAGATGTTCGCATTGGCTCCGTTTTGAATAAAGTAATACGGCAATGCGACGCTCGCGGCCGCGCCCTTCGAACTGCATCGGTCGGTCTGGGCCAGCGCCAGCCGCTGCTTCCGCTCCATCAGTTCCGCGGTATTCTCCTCGGTTCGGTACGCGGACGATTGCCGAAGATACGCTTCGAGAGCCTCTGGCTGCGTCTCCAGCGGCTGCGCGGCAACCCACTGCTTGGCGATCGCGTCGTCTCCCGGATCGAGTTGATGCGCGCTGTCGAGCATCTGCCTGGCCGTGCGATACATCGCATTCAGCGCGTAGATGCGCGCCAGCGCCGACCGGGTCTGGGGATTGCACCTGTCGAACGCGATGGCTTTTTGAAGCGCTTCCGCCGCCTGCGAAATCTCTCCCTTGCGATACGCAACCTCGCCCAATGCGGTGAGCGTCCAGGCGTCTGGCTGCGGCCCGCCCGGCCACGCCGCCATCTCGGCCTCGGCCTCGACAATTTTGTCCTCGTCCAGCAGCGCGCGAATCAGCAGCAAATGCGTCCGCTCCGCATCGGCGCCCGCCGCGCCCAACTCCTGGCGCAGCAGCTCCACCGCCCGCCCGTACTCCTCCCGGGCCAACGCAACCTCGCCGCCGCTCATCGCCGCGCTCCGCGCCGCGCAGGCGCCGGAGTCCTTTGTCTCAGTCTGCGAAAGTATGCGCCCCGTCGCCAATAGAGACAGGCACGCGATAATAGCGGCAATTCGATGACTGCGGTCCATGCCGATATCTTACCGCCGCGCCGCAAAGCTCGGAGCCGGAATCCGCTGCCAGGAACCTACGCCGGCCGGGCCAATACGCCCGCCTCCTGGTCCTTGTACTGCAGTTGATAAAGCTTCCAGTAGAGGCCGCGCGCCGCGAGCAGTTCCTGGTGGCTTCCCATCTCGCGCAACTGGCCCTTATGCATCACCAGAATCGCTTCGGCCCGCTGCACGGTTGAAAGCCGGTGCGCGATCAACACGCTGGTGCGGCCCTCCACCATCCGTTCCAGCGCCCCGCGAATCCGCAGCTCGGTGTCCGTATCCACGCTCGAGGTCGCCTCGTCCAGAATCAATATCCGCGGATCGAAAGCCAGCGCGCGGGCAAAGTTGATGAGCTGCTTCTGCCCCGTCGAAAGCGAGTTCCCGCGCTCGACCACCGGTTCGTCGAAGCCCCTGGGCATGCTGTCGATAAAGTCCAGCACGTTGACGTCGTACGCCGCCTGGCGCAGCCGCTCGTGGGAAATCTCCTCGTTGCCCAGCCGGATGTTCTCACCCACCGTACCCGTGAACAGGAACGGGTCCTGCAGCACGACCGCAAAGTGCCGGCGCAGTTCGAGCAGATCGTGCTGGCGCAGATCCACGCCGTCAATCAGAATCGATCCGGCCGTCACGTCGTAGAAGCGCATCATCAGGCTGGTCAGCGTCGTCTTGCCCGCGCCGGTGTGCCCCACAATGGCCACCGTCTGTCCCGGCTCCACAACGAATGAAACATCCTTGAGAATCCACTCGATGCCGTCGATCGCGCCCAGCACCTCGGCGATCTGCCGCGCATCGGCGTCACCAGCCGTCGCATCGTCGATCGCCGTCTTTTGCTCGGTGTTCAACTTCTGGTACGTAAACCAGACGTGGCGGAACTCGATCCGGTTCGACCCATCGCCCGCAACCGGATGCGCCGGGCCCACGATCTCTGCCGGCGTGTCCATCAGTTTGAAAATCCGCTCGCAGGCCGCCATCGCCGCCTGGATGATGTTGTATTTATCGCTCAGATCCTGGATGGGCCGCCAGAACCGCTGCGAGTACATATTGAAGCTGGCCAGCATCCCGATGGTCACCGTGCCCTGGGCCAGCACGCTGAAGCCGCCCCGCCACACCACCAGCGCAATCGCAATCGCGGACAGCAGTTCCACCGCCGGGTAGTAGAGCGCATAGGCGAAGATCGTGTCCTTAAACGCGATCATGTGCTGCTTGTTCACCGCCTCAAAGTCGCGGTAGGCCCGCTCCTCGCGATTGAACAGTTGCACCACGCTCATGCCGGTGATGTGTTCCTGGGTAAAGCTGTTGATGCGCGCAATCGCCGTCCGCACCCGCCGGAAGCTCTCCCGCACCCAGTCGCGGAACATGCGGGTGACGATGAGAATAATCGGCAGCACCGCAAAGGCCAGTAGCGCCAGCCACCACTTGATCTTCAGCATCACCACGGCCATCAGCGTGAGCGTGAAGCAGTCGTCCACAATCGCCAGCACGCCGCCGGTGAACATGTCGTTGATGGCGTCCACGTCGGAGGTAAGACGCGTCACCAGCCGGCCCACCGGATTGGCGTCGAAGAAGCCCACGTGCATGCGCTGCATGTGACGGAAGATGTCGCGGCGAAGATCGAACATGATCTTCTGCCCGGTCCACTGCATCAGGTACGTCTGGATGAACTCGAACAGATACGACGAAACCTGGACGCACAGGTAGAGCTCGGCCAGTTGCGTGATGCCCGTCCAGGGATTGTCCGAAAGGTGCCGCGTAATCCAGTTGCCCGACGCGAATCCCTGCGTATCCTGATGCCCTGCGCCCGGGAAATAGTGGTCGATGCCCAGCATTACCAGGAACGGCCCGATCACGTCGCTCAGCGACTTAAGCGAGACCGAAACCGACGAGATCGCCGCCTGCACCCAGTACGGACGCACGTAGCGCGCAAGCCGCCGAATGAGCCGCGAGTCGTAGACCTTGCCTACCGGCTCCTCGTCGCCTCTTCGTCTCGCTTCGCGGTTCTCCTGCTTGCGGGCTTTGCTGCTTTCTTCGTCCGCCATCGGTGGGGTAGGCTCAACCTTCCTTCTTTAATTGTACGGGGAAGCCGGGAAGCGGATGCAGCCGCCTCGAATCGCCGCTTACTCCCTGCTCTTCGGCGCGGTCCGCGGAGCCGGCTTCGTCCCCGGACGCGACACGCCCATGCTCATCAACAGAAAACCAAAACCTTTGCGAAGCAGTTCCATCAGCTTCATATGCCGCTCCCAACACTCATTTGCCCTGCTTCTTGCCCGGCTTGTCCTGGGGCTCGGTAACCGGCGCGGGCGTCTTGCCGCTCACCAGGTCCACCACCGCCGGCGGCAGGGGTTTATCCGCATTCGCCAGCAGCAGAGACACCTGCCACATCTGCGTTTCTGTCAGAACCTTGTCGTAAGCCGGCATGCCGGTCAGGCGAAGCCCGTTCGCCACCTTCCAGTAGGTTTCGCCCGGCGCGTCGTCGCTCACCCCCACGGTCTTGCCGTCGCGGTGGGTCTGCCACAGTTGCGGCGCGCGCGGAAACATGTGCGCTGCAAAATCCGCCGGCTTGCCGTGGAAGCCGTGGCAGGCCGCGCATTCGTTCTTGTAGATCTCGGCGCCGGCCAGAAAAGTGTCCTCGGTCGCCTGAATCGGCACGGCCGTCGGCATCTCCCTGTCGATCCGCGCATGCATCGGCACATTCACAATCTGCCGCTCAAACGGCAATTCGGCATCCGCCACCGCCACCGGCGGGTGCCCCAGCCGGAACCAGCCCAGCACGGCCAGCGGCGCAAGCACCAGCCCGATCACGATTCCAATCAGAATGCGAGTCATAGCTTTCATCGACCTCCATGTACGATCGAGATTCGATTGCGATACCGCTTTAGGAACTTGTTGAAAAACTCTATTCCGGCGAGGTTTTGAAGGGTACGGGCTTTAGCCCGTATGTAAGAGTCCAGAAAAAATCAATGGGCTTTAGCCCCTGGGGGAATCGAGCTCTGGACTGAATTACCCTCTCCTCTGCATTTTCAACAAGTTCTTAGGGAAAGGGCGTCGGAAGTCCCAGAACCACTCTAGCAAACCCGGTCCGAGCCTGGCTGATTGTTCAGACGGCCCAGCCAATTGCCAGGACGCGCTCCCACCATAGGAATCCATTCATCTCTTTGGGTTTCGTCTCTCCGATTCCACCCTTGGACCGCGTCTTGCCTGGCGCGCAAATTCCCTCCTGCCCCGCCCGGGAACCTGCCCCAAGGTGATTTAATAATCCTTGGGGGAAGTTCCGGCTCCAACCGCAGTCGGCTTCCGCTTGCCCCGTGGAGGATTTCCTATCCCGATGCGTTCTTTTCGACCCTTTGCCATTCTTCTGGCGCTCAGTTTGCCGGTGTTTCCCGCTGTCGCCCAAAGTTCGAGCAGCAGCGCGGCTGCCGCCGCGCAGGCCACTCAGCAATCCAACCAGACCAGCGTCCAGGCTCGTATCCGGCTACGCCGCGAGCAGCGCCGCACCACCGCCATCCACGACGCCTACGACCACCGCTGGGAGACCTACACCCAGATGGGCTACCTGCGCTTCAAGCCCGGACCGAACCTGCAGAAACTCACATGGTACGGCTGGAACGCGGGCGTCACGCGGAACCTCAGCGAGCGCCTCGGCGTCACGCTCGACGGCCGCGGCTACTTCGGATACGCCTACGTCGGCTTGAACCAGTTCAGCCAGGGATCCTTCACCCGCCCCGAGATCAGCCAGTACACGGTGATGGCCGGACCGACCTACCGCTTCTATGAGCAGCCCAAGTACTCCATCTCTGGCCGCGTCACGGCAGGCTGGGCCCTGGGCAACTTCGGCGGCGACACCAACGGCATCACGCCCACGCTCCTCGGCCTCTACCCGGACGCAAACACCTTCGCCGCGGCCGCCAGCGTCGCCGGCGAGTACAACGTCACTCCCAACGTCGCCCTGCGCCTCGCCCCGGAGTACTTCCTGAGCGGCTACGGCTCCACCATGCAGGCCAGCCGCGGATTCACCGCCGGCTTCGTCTTCCGCTTTGGAAAGCAGTAGCAAAACAGGGACTAGAGATCAGGGATCGGGGATCAGAGTTCAGAAAAGGTTCACTTCCTGCTCTTGCTTGGGTTGGTAAGAAACAAAATGGGCGCAAACGCACCAGCGTTTGCGCCCATTTTCTTATCGTGCCGCTTAGAGTCCCTAGGTCCCTTGTTCCCTTGTTCCCTTGTTCCCTTGTTCCCTTGGTCCCTTGGTCCCTTGGTCCCTAGTCCCTAGTCCCTACGACAGTATCGGAATCCCCGCGATCCGCTTCTGCCACTCCTCCGGACCCGTCGTATGCACGCTCGTGCCTTTCGAGTCCACCGCCACCGTCACCGGCATATCCTTTACGGTGAACTCGTAGATCGCCTCCATGCCCAGGTCGGCAAACGCCACGCACCGCGAAGCCGTAATCGCCTTGGCCACCAGGTAGGCAGCGCCGCCCGTCGCCATCAGGTACACGGCGCCGAACTCCTTGATTGCCTCAATCGCCGCCGGACCGCGTTCGCTCTTGCCCACCATCCCCAGCAAGCCGGTCTCGGCCAGCATCTGCCGCGTGAACTTGTCCATGCGCGTCGCCGTCGTCGGCCCCGCCGGCCCAACCACCTCGTCGCGCACCGGGTCCACCGGACCCACGTAGTAAATAAACCGCCCCTTGAAGTCCACCGGCAGCTTCTCGCCTTTATTCAACATATCCGTCAGCCGCTTATGCGCCGCATCGCGGCCCGTCAGCAGCTTGCCATTCAGCAGCACAACCTCGCCCGGCTTCCACGAGGCCGCCTCTTCGCGCGTCACCGTATCCAGATTCACCCGCCGCGCCCCGATCGGGTTATAGCTCAGCTTGGGCCAGTCCTCGATATTCGGCGGATCGAGATACACTGGCCCCGACCCATCCAGAACCAGGTGCGCATGGCGCGTGGCCGCGCAGTTGGGAATCATCGCCACCGGCAGATTCGCCGCATGGCAGGGATAATCCAGCACCTTCACGTCGAGCACCGTTGTCAGCCCGCCCAGACCCTGCGCGCCGATGCCCAGCCGGTTCACCTTGTCGTAGAGCTCCAGCCGCAGCTTCTCCGCCGTCGTCTTCGCGCCCCGCTCCTTCAGCTCGTGAATGTCGATCGGGTCCATCAGCGACTCCTTGGCCAGCGTCATCGCCTTCTCCGCCGTCCCGCCGATCCCGATCCCCAGCATCCCGGGCGGGCACCAGCCGGCGCCCATCGTCGGAACCGTCTTCAACACCCAGTCCACCAGCGAGTCCGAGGGGTTCAGCATGGCGAACTTGCTCTTGGCCTCCGAGCCCCCACCCTTGGCCGCTACCGTGATCTCGACCTTGCCGCCCTTCACCAGCTCCACGTTGATGCACGCCGGCGTGTTGTCGCCGGTATTCTTCCGCGCCCCCGCCGGGTCGGCCAGAATTGAGGCACGCAGCTTGTTGTCCACGTCGTTATACGCCCGCCGCGTACCTTCGTCGATCATGCCCTGCAAGTCGAGCGTCGGCGCTCCGCCATCCGGCCCCACAAACTTCACATCCATGCCCACCTTCAGGAACACGGTCACAATCCCGGTGTCCTGGCAGATCGGCCGGTGGCCCTCAAAGCACATCCGGCTGTTGATCAGCAGTTGCGCCATGGCATCCTTGGCCGCCGGCGACTCCTCCCGCTCGTAGGCCTCGGCAAGGCTCTTGATGAAATCCGCCGGGTGGTAGTAACTGATGTACTGCAGCGCCCCGGCAACGCTCGAAATCACATCGTCCTGTCGAATCACGGTCATAACTATGGCTCCCCTCTGGTAGGAATGGCCTCTCTAGGGTAACGGATGCGACACAGAATTGCAGTGCCCCGCGAAGCGAGTGTGAATTCAGCCTGCTCCTCGAACCGCGGAGCGGAAAACTCGATCGTCGAATTCCAAAGCCGGGATCGCTATCGCCCCGCCGCCCGCAGATCCGTATGCGCGAACCCCTCGCCCTTCCACAGCATCGGCTCGCGCTTCGCCCGCGCCAGCGCATAGCTGAAGCAGTCTCCGAAGTTCAGCCCCGCCGGGTGCCCGCTCCCCTTGCCGTAGTCCCGGTAGGCCTGCCGCGCAATCTTCGCCTGCTCCACCGTCACCGGCTCAATCGCAATGCTCGCCTCTTCAATCAACTCATCCAGCCCAGCGCTGAGCACCGGATCGCGAAACTTGTCGATCACGATCGCGCTTTCCAGATAGGACGCCGCCGAAATGTGCTTCGAATCCGCCGCGGCCAGCGTCTCTGAATACGCTAACCCCTCTGGTTCGTTCCTGAGAATCGCGACAATGGCTGAGGAGTCAACAATCATTTGGGCAATCCCGTTTCATCGTCGTAAAGCTCGTCGATGAGCTCCTTGGAGGATCGTCCATCCTTAAACAACGGAGCGGTCCGCTCAACGATCCTTCTGATCCGCTCCAACCGCCCCGTATTCGCCGCTGGTTCTGCCTGCCGCTCCAGACGCTCCTGGATCGCGATCTTCACGGCCATCGTCACCGTCTCACCATTCCGCCGCGCCAGCTCCAGCGCCAGCCGATGCGCTTCCTCGTCCTTGATATTCAACGCCATATCGATTCCACCATTCCACCACCAGTTTCCACCATTCTACCTCCGCCGCCATTCCCCCTGCAATTTCCTCTTCCCCCATAAAATCAGCACATTACCCTCGGTGATATAGATCACCTCGCATAGAGATACGTCGTAATTCCGCATTGACAAGCCCGTTCTACACTACAAATACTGCCTCCTCCACACATAACCATGAGGCAAATTGGAGATCATATGCAACGTATTATCGGATTTGCTCTCGCTATTCTTGCGCTCTCATTGCCCGCATTCGCTGCCAAGAACTCGGCTACCATTACTCTCGCTTCGCCGGCCACGGTCGGCTCCACAAAGCTCGCAGCCGGTGACTACAACGTAAGCTGGACCGGCGCGGACGCCAACGTCCAGGTAACCATCGCCCAGAACGGCAAGAAGGTCGTCACCGTTCCCGCCAAGCTCGTCTCCGCCAAGAACGGCTACTCCAGCATCGACACCTCCACCGTCAACGGCGTCACCACCGTCAAGGCCATCATGCTCGACAAGATCACGCTCGAGCTGTCGGCGGCACAATAACCATCGAGCTTTCACCTTGCAAGCCCAAATAGACGGCCCCGCGCATCGACTGCGCGGGGCCGCCTTGCGTCTGGGACACTGTGAGACAACCCTCTTCCCGTTGCGCGCAATTTGTGTCATGCTCTTAGCCATGGGAAACAAAGATAAAGGCCGCAAGGAAGTGAAGAAGGCGCCCAAGCCGAAACCCAAGCCGGAGCCCGGCCGTAAGACCGAACTCTTTACGCCCCCTCCGCCAAAATAGGCCAAATCCGGGCCATCCGCCGGAATCACCGCCCGGACGGAGTCGAAGCTGGAATCTCGAGCCGCTGAATTGCCGTGGCTGGATCGGGAACCGCGGCTTCGTGCGCCACGATATTCCACTGCTCTCCGCTCTTGCGAAGAACTACCAGGTTCACCCCAAAGGCAGCTTGCCCGCCGTTCGTCGAGTCGTAGCGGGTGAGCACGTACATCGTCTCGCCGCTGCAACCCAGCGCAAGCATGCGGATCGAGTCGATGTGATAGCCGGCATCCGTCCCGACCTTCACATACGCCTGAATCGCTTCGCGCCCATGCACGATCCCGGTTGCGAAATGCTGCGTCAGATAATACGCGTCCTCGGCGTAGAGAGCCGCCACATGCTCCGGATCGCGCCGGTTGTAGCCGTCCTTCCACGCATCGATGATCTGTTGCGCCGCATGAACCGCCGCTTTGTCCGTACATGCAAAATCCGCCGGCGCCGCCAGGGCAGCCTGCGCACTCGCCCCACCCGAACTCAGCGCCAGGCACACGGCGATATACAACGCTGCAAAGTTTTTCATTACCGATTCCCACGCCATTCTACATCCCAACCACAAACGGCGTCGGTGCTCGCTATGGAGCCTTCACGCAAGAAGGCCCTCCCAAAGGAGGGCCTTCTAAAGTGCAAACAGTCCCTGACTAGCCGACGACCTCGATGCCCATCGACCGCGCCGTGCCCTTGATGCTCTTGATCGCTGTCTCCACCGAGGCCGCGTTCAGGTCGGGCATCTTCTGCGTGGCGATCTCGCGAACCTGGGCCTCGGTGACCTTGCCCTTCTTTTCCTTGTTGGGCGTGCCCGAACCCTTGTCGATCCCCGCCGCCTTCTTGAGCAAAATGCTCGCCGGAGGCGTCTTGGTCACGAACGAGAACGTGCGGTCGGCATAGACCGAGATCACAACCGGGATAATCAGCCCGGCCATCTCCTTGTTCTGCGTGCGTGCGTTGAACTGCTTGCAGAACTCCATGATGTTGACCTGGGCCTGGCCCAGGGCAGGTCCCACCGGAGGCGCAGGGGTTGCCTTGCCGGCTTCAATCTGCAGCTTTACGTAGCCGGTAATCTTCTTCGATGTTGCCATGTTCGCTTCCTTCTGCAACCAGCCTCGAGCCCCTAGCTATTCGCTCTCAGATGGTCTGTTCTTCCTTCAATTTTGGTGTTGCACTCACAAGCGTTCACTTTTAACCGGCGCCCTGCTAGGCGGCACAACCGGCTAGAAGCTAAAAGCTAATAGCTAAGAGCTGCAACTACTCAATCTTTTCCACTTTGCCGAACTCCAGTTCGACAGGGGTTGAACGCCCGAAGATCGTTACCATCACCTTCAGCGTTTCGCGATCCTCGTTGATCTCGTCCACCACGCCGTTGAAGTTCGCAAACGGCCCATCTGTGATCCGGACCTGCTCGTTCTTCTCAAACCTGATCTTGAGCCGCGGCTTGTCCTTCGACGTCTCGCTGCGAAAGAGGATCGAACTCACCTCTTCCTCGGTCAGCGCCACAGGCTTGTCGCCCGTGCCCAGAAACCCCGTTACCTTGGGCGTGTCCTTCAGAACGTGCCAAAGATCGTTGTCCAGCTCCATCTCCACCAGCACGTAGCCGGGCAGGAACACCCGCTCCACCGTCCGCTTCTTGCCGTTGAAGATCTCCGTCACCGGTTCGGTGGGGATCATCACACGGCCTACGCGGGTGCCCAGCCCGAAAGCCTGGATGCGGCTCTCGATCGACTCTTTTACCTTGCGCTCGAAGCCCGAATACGCGTGCAGAATGTACCACCGAAAGCGCTCATTGCGCTCCGGCTTCGGCTCTGCCGCCGTCTCTTCGGCCTGGGTGGGCTGTTCCAACTCGTCTGTCATTGCTGTCTCGTTTCCGTGTACCGGATTACATGCCGCCGAGTTTGCTCAGCAGGGCGTTCATTCCCGTTCTGAATACAAAGTCGGTCACAAAAAAGTACGCGCCGAAGATCATCACCGTGATCAGCACTACCGACGTGGTGACCTGCACTTCCTTCCGGCCCGGAGCCACTACCTTGCGCATCTCCGCCCGCACGTCGCTCAGAAAGCGCGTCATCTCGTTCCACTTGTCGGTCACGCTGCTCAGAGCCTTCGAGTTCTTGAACGGCTGCTCGTCGCCGCCCGTCGATATCGTCTTCGCCATACTTCGTTTCCTTCTGAAATCGGCGGCGCTGGGCCGCTTATCAAACTGGCAGGGGCGGAGGGATTCGAACCCCCAAGTTCGGTTTTGGAGACCGACAGTTTAGCCGTTGAGCTTACGCCCCTGAATGCAGCTCTTAGCTTTCAGCCTCTAGCTTCTAGCTGGTTCGCGGAAGAGTTGAGAAATTCAATCTACCTGGAAACAAGCTGGAAGCTAGAAGCTAGCGGCTAGAAGCTGCCGTTCTTACTTCGATTCTTTGTGCGGAGTGTGCTTCCGGCAGCGGTTACAGAACTTCTTGAACTCGAGACGGCCCGTGGTCGTCTTCTTGTTCTTCGTAGTCGTGTAGTTCCGCTCCTTGCAATCCGTACACTGCAATGTGATGTTTTCCCGCATCTTTCGTTACCTCGTCAATCCCATTAAACTTGCCGGTGCCTCGTTCGGCACATCGATCCCTAAAATGTATTCCCATCTCAACAAGAAACAGTGTTCTTCCTCGCCCCGTTCAATCCGAATCCATACTCCTAAATCCTCCGTCTCATGAACCACCACAAGCAGAAGATTCGTCTCCGGCAAACCGATCTTTGCGAGTTCAACGACCTGCCGTCCATCCTCGGTCAAGATGACTGACGCTTTTTTGCCAGCGAGCCTCACGATGCTTTCGCCACCTGCTGCCTTGGAACATAGACATCGAGCAGCCTGAAAATCGAACTTTCAGATTCAGCCGAACCAGTGGTCGAAAACCGCTCGACCAGATCCTCGTCCATTTCAAAATCGAACTTCTCCCTGGCCGCAGAAAGCACGATCTGAATTCGTCCAGCCAGTGTATCCAATTCCAGGCTCTCGATCTGTGCCCCCGGATCGCGTTCTTTTACTCGCGCATTCAGCCACCGGCCAAACCGCAACAACCTCTGCAAGAGCGATTGCTGCGTCAGTTGCTCGGCAAAAATCGTTCTCGCAAAAACTTCCTCCGAAACATTGCCGCGCCGCGCCTCTGCCTTCTGTCTCTCGTCGAGTTGAGGAAGCTCATCCAGAGACGCACGTTGCGCTGTCGCCCAATCGCGTCTGCTTGACCGTGATCCCCGGATGAGTACCTCCATGATGCCCCCTCGACACGTCCCTGTTACTTAATAATTTCGCTGATCGTTCCCGCGCCCACTGTGCGGCCGCCCTCGCGGATCGCAAAGCGCAGGCCCTTTTCCATGGCCACCGGCGTAATCAGCTCGATCGTCAGCTCCACGTTGTCGCCC